>Ga0335074_10006671_pt1 | contig 16004 bp, 14 predicted proteins | sample Lox_Sample_23_FD_206715 | JGI IMG/M metagenome (GOLD analysis project Ga0335074, IMG submission 206715) | Soil microbial communities from Loxahatchee National Wildlife Refuge, Florida, United States - Lox_Sample_2.3 | ecosystem: Environmental > Terrestrial > Soil > Wetlands | place: USA... | reverse complement strand
GACCGACAACACCGCACCTGGCACAGCGAACGGGATCACCTTGATCGTCGCGACAAGGTCCTTCGCCGCGACCACCGCGTAATCGGCCAGCGTGCCCAGCGTCAGCGCCTCATCGACCGCGTTGATGCGGTCGATCTTCGCCACATCGACGCGCAGCAGGCCCGGCACATCGGCCGCCAGGTTGACCCGCCCGGTGGCAGCACGCGAGCGGGACAGCAGCGGCGAGACCAGCGGCTGCGCAAGCCGGTCTGCGGCGACATCTTCCGGCACATCGCCGGGCTCGAGCTGCGCGGCGATGACCTCGGCGCGCGAAGTCTCGCGCAGCGCCGCCAACGCTGCCTCATCCAGCACCGAGCCCTTGCGGATCATCCGCTCCCCGACCCGCTGGGAGTGCGCCATGATCGCGCCCCGTGCCTGATCCAGCGGGACCGGGCCGAATTTCATGCCGCCTGTTTCTCTTTCTCCGCCGGCCGCGCTAGCGCGCCCCGCCGCGCAGCCACCAACTCGGCGACAATCGAGAGCGCAATCTCCGGCGCCGTCACCGCCCCGATATCAAGCCCGACCGGTCCCTTGATACGGGCCAAGGAAGCCTCGTCGTGACCCAGCTCGCGCAGCCGCTTGAGCCGCGCCGCATGGGTTCGCCGCGACCCCAGCGCCCCGATATGAAAGGCCGGCGACTTCAACGCCCGGTCCAGCGCCGGATCGTCAAGCTTCGGGTCGTGCGTCAGCGTAATAACCGCGGTCCGCGAGTCCGGCCGCAGCGCATCCATCGCCTCGTCCGGCCAATCGGTGCGCACCGCGACATCCGGGAACCGCTCGTCCGAAGCAAAGGATCGCCGCGGATCGACTACGGTCACCGCGAAGCCGACCTGGGAGGCGAACGGCACCAGCCCCTGCGCGATATGCACCGCCCCCACGACGATCAGCCGCAATGGTGGGTTGTAAGCATGCAGGAACCAATCGGCGTCGCCGATCCGGACGGTCTGGCTGCGGTCGTCGGCCAGCGCGCGTTCCGCCGCCTGGTTGAGCTCCGCCGGCTCCGCCGGATCGGGCAGCAGGCACTGCTCGCCGTCCGCCAGCCGGGTCGCCATCACGACCGGCCGCCCGTCCTGCCGCGCACGGGTGAGTGTCGCCAGAAGCTCGGGCGTCACGCCAGGCGCTCCACGAACACCTTCACCTTGCCGCCGCAGGCTAGCCCGACTTCCCAGGCACGCTCGTTTGTCACGCCGAAATCCAGGAGCTGCGGCGCCCCGCTGTCCAGCGTGCGCATGGCCGCATCCGCGACCGCGCCCTCGATGCACCCCCCGGAGACCGAGCCCGCCATCTTGCCCGACCGGGTCATCGCCATCTGGCTGCCGGCCGGCCGTGGCGAGCTGCCCCATGTCTCGGTAACGGTGGCGAGCGCCACCTCCTCACCCGCACCGCGCCATTGCGCGGCCTGGGTCAGCACGTCCTCGATCTCGCCCAAGGAACCAGGGGAAACAGTACTCATGCAGCTATCCTTTCCAGCATCGGCCGGCGAGGCGCGGGTCGCGACAGCAGATCCACGAGCCCTCGCAGGCTTGCCAAATTGTGCACCGGGCGGAATTCGTCCACATGCGGCAGCATCGCCCTTGCGCCTTGTGATTTCGCCTCGAAGCCCGCCCAGCGCAACAGCGGGTTGAGCCACATCAGTCTTCTGCAGGAGCGATGCAGCCGATCCATGTTCTCGGCGAGGCCCTTGGCGCCTTCCCGATCCAGCCCGTCGGTGATCAGCAGCACGATGGCGCCCTGACCCAGCACGCGGCGGGCCCAGACCTTGTTGAAAGTGGCCAGTGCCTCTCCGATGCGCGTACCGCCGGACCAGTCGGGCACCGTGTGCGCGACCATCTGGAACGCCACCTCCGGGTCACGATGGCGAAGTTGACGGGTGACGTTGGATAGCCGTGTGCCGAACAGGAACACAGACACCCGCGCCCGGTCGTTGGTCACCGCGTGCAGGAAATGCAGCAGGATCTGTGCGTAACGCGCCATCGAGCCGGAAATGTCGCACAGCACCACCAGTGGTGGTGGCCGCGAGATCCGGCGTGCCTTCGCAATCTGCACGATCTCGCCGCCGCTGCGCAGGCTGGCGCGAATGGTGCGGCGCAGGTCGGTGCTGGGGCCGAGGGGGTCGGGCCGTCGGCGCCGCGTCCGGCGCTCGTCCAACGGCAGCGTCAGCCGGCGAATCTCGCGCTTGGCCTCGTCGATCTCCGCCGCGCTCATCGCCTCGAAATCCATCTGCTGAAGCCGCTCGCGATCGCTGACGGTCATTGCGACGTCGAGGCGGGGCGACTCATCGTTGTCGCGGCCTTCGTCCCGGCGCGGGGCCGCGAAGGCTTCCGCAACACGACGGGCCGCCGGCGGCGGCCGCTCCCGCTTTATCTCCTTCTGTGCCTCGAGCAGGGCCATTGCTGCGGCCTGCTCGGCAATGGTGGGATCACGCCAGAACAGCTCAAACGCGTAGTCGAACACGTCCTGATGTTCATGGCGATGGATCATCGTGGTGCGCAGCGCGGTGCGCGCCTCGGTCCGGTTGCCGATATCGACGCGGGTGAGCGCCTGTTGCGCCGCTAGCGTTTCGGCCGGCCCGACCGGCAGCCCGGACCGCCGCAGCAGCCGCGCGAAATGCATCACGTTGGTGGCAAGGGTGGAGCTATCCACTCCCGGGCAACCTGTCCAAGGGCAACGCGAGCCGCGCGAATATCGGCTCGGCCATCATACGCCGCATAAGCTCCCGATCGTCACTGACGAGTGGGATCTGTCGCTCAGCCGCGAGTGCGACATAAAGGGAGTCATAGATCGAAATCCGCAGTTTAACGGCCAAATCCATGGCCGGTTCAAGGAGTCCCACAAGTGGAACAGGCGTCACCGGGGCGGCAACGAGGACCGAGGCGCATTCCTTGGCATCCTCCACAGAGAGCTGACCGCGATGAGCGCGCTTCCAAACCGCGTTGACGGCCTCTGCCTGCCAATGCGCTGGCGCGCACATCTCGCCTCCGTCCAAAAGCGTCTTTGCCTCGTTGGTTAGCGGCTCCGGCACCGCCCATTTCACTGCCACCGAGGCGTCGATCACCAGTGCCCTCACGGTTCGTCGGGGTAATACGTGTAGTCGCGATCCCGATCCTCCCTAATCAGGTCGGTGCTGTTGAGGAGGCTGGGGGGGAGTCTTGCCCGGAGCCGCGCAGCCCGTTCAGCAAACGTCTCGGCGGGAGAACCGAGTGCGGCCGCCAGTATCGCTCGATGTTCCGCCTCGACCGACCGGCCATGGCGCGCGGCGCGTTCCTTCAGGCACCGAATAAGGCGATCGTCCAAACCTCTGACCAGTAGCTGGCCCATAAGAGCCTCCCAGGTGCTATCAAAAGATGATAGCGTTCCCGGCCGCTGTCCAGCCCAGTACGGGAGATCCCTATGCCGCCTCGGCGGCGTGCTGCGCTTCCCCGACCAGCCGAGCTGCTTCGGCGCCGCGGATCTTGGCGATATCATCCTGATATTTCAGCAACACACCGAGCGTCTCATCCACTGTCTGCGGCCGCAGCTCATTCTGGTTGAGGTGCCGCAGCGCCGTGGCCCAGTCGATCGTCTCCGCCACTCCCGGCAGCTTGAACAGGTCCTCGTGCCGCAGCCGCTGCACGAATGCGACCACCTGGGCGGACAGCCTCGCCGGTACCTCCGGTGCCTTGCGGTGCAGAATCGCCCGCTCGCGCGCGGCGTCCGGATAATCGACCCAATGGTACAGGCAGCGGCGGCGGATCGCGTCGTGCACCTCACGCGTGCGGTTGGAGGTCAGCACCACGACCGGCAGGGTCTTTGCCCGGATGGTACCCAGTTCCGGCACGCTGATCTGGAAATCGGCCAGCAACTCCAGCAGGAACGCCTCGAACGGCTCATCCGCGCGATCCAGCTCATCGATCAGCAGCACCGCCGGCGATTGGTCGGGGTCGACCGCGGACAGCAGTGGGCGGGCCTGCAGGAACTCACGTGTGTATATGTCGCGCGCCAGCTCGTCCCGGTCGGTCTGGCCGGCCGCCTCGGCCAAACGGATGGCCATGAGCTGGCGGGCGTGGTCCCACTCATAGGCCGCGGCCGCCAAGTCCATGCCGTCGTAGCATTGCAGCCGCACCAGCCGCCGCCCGAGACCAGCGGCCAGCACCTTGGCGATCTCCGTCTTGCCGGTGCCGGGCTCGCCTTCCAGGAACAGCGGGCGGCGCATGGAGAGGGCCAGGTGCACCGTGGTCGCCAGCTCGCGGTCGGCGATGTAGCCGTGCTCGTCGAGCAGCCGGGCGGTGTCGCCGACGGCAGCCGGCAGGCGAGACAGAGGGGAATTCACTACAGCAGCGGTCCGATAATCAGGAAGAACACCAGGATCCAGATGATGCCGCCGATCCACACCACCAAGGGATAACCCATCGGCTCGCGAGGGATCAGCGCCCACCAGCTTACGGATGAGCGCGGCACGGCGGCCGGGCTGACCGGAATCGCCGCCTCACCCGGCGCGGAGGGAAAAGCTCGTTCGGCGCTTGGGCCCATCTTCTGCGTCAGCTCCTTGGTAAAGTTGTCGAAAAATGCGTCCGCCATCGACTTGGCAGTGGAATCGATCAGCCGGGCGCCGAGCTGAGCGATCTTGCCCCCGACCTGCGCCTGCACCTCGTAGCTGAGCTGCGTGGTGGTCGGATCTTCCTCGGCCAGATGGACCTTGGCGCCCCCCTTAGCGAACCCGGCCACGCCCCCCTGCCCTTCTCCGCTGATCGTGTAGCCGTTCGGCGCGTCGATGTCTGACAGGTGGACCTTGCCGTTGAAGCGCGCCGCGATGGGGCCGATCCGGATCGCGGCGACGGCCTGCAGCTCGGTGTCGGAGAGGGCTTCCAGCTTCTCGCAGCCGGGAATGCAGGTCTTCAGGACTTCTGGATCATTCAGCGCATCCCACACCATGTTACGCGGTGCCGGGATGCGCCGCTCACCGGACATATCCATGCGTCTGCGGTCCCCGTTGCGCGGGGCGGACGTTACTTGCAGGGTCTCCGGCATGCAACCGGCCGAGATTGCAGCCCCTGGCCTGATCTGGGCTGCGCCCTTTCTCGGCGTGCTCGCCTCGATCGCCGTGCTGCCGGCACTGGCGCCGCGGTTCTGGCACCGGCGCGTGGGGGTGGTAGCCGGGTTCTGGGTCGCCTCACTGTTGCTGCCCCAGGCAGTCCTGGCCGGTCCGGCGGTGGCGGCTGGGTCCGCCTGGCATGCGGTGCTGATCGAATACCTGCCCTTCGTCACCTTGCTGTTCGCCCTCTACGCCGCCGGAGGAGGCGTCCTGATCCGCGGCGGCCCGGCCGGCACGCCGGGCGGCAACACGATGATGCTGGTGGCAGGGATGGCGTTGGGTGTGGTGATGGGCCAGGCGGGCGCGGCGATGGTGCTGATCAACCCGCTGCTGCATGCCAATGCCCACCGGCGGCGCAAGGTCCATCTGGTGGTGTTCGTGATCGTGCTGGTCGCCAATGCCAGCGGTGCGCTGACCCCGCTTGGCAATCCCCCGCTCTACATCGGCTTCTTACAGGGAGTGCCGTTCTTCTGGACGACCCGGCACCTGCTGGCACCTTGGCTCCTGCTGGCTGCCGCGCTGCTGGCGGCATTCTATCTTATTGATCGCCGGCTGGCGCGGGGGGAACCTGTGGCACCGCCGGCGGAACGGCTTCGCGTCCGCGGGTGGGGGAACACCGTGCTGATCCTGCTCACCGGCGCGGTCGTGCTGGCCCAGAACGCGACGACCGGTGGTGAACTCTCGCTGTTCGGCCAACCGGTCACGGTCGCTCGGCTGGCGGCGATCGGTGCCTTCCTGGCAGTGACAATCCTGTCGGCGATGTTCACGCCGCGGGCAATTCGCCAGGCCAACGAGTTCGCCTGGGCGCCGATGGTCGAAGTCGGCAAGCTGTTCCTGGCAATCTTCATCACGATCGAGCCGGTCCTGGGAATGCTCGAAGCAGGACTGCATGGACCGCTCGCCTGGGTGCTGCGACTGACATTGAACGGGGCCGGCGATCCCCGTCCGATGGCCTATTTCTGGCTGGCCGGCATTCTATCGGCGTTTTTGGACAATGCGCCGACGTATCTTGTGTTCTTCAAGCTCGCCGGGTTGCATCCGCCTTCCATCGAGCCGAGCCAGATGCGAGAATTGGCGGCGCTCTCGGCCGGGGCAGTATTCTTCGGCGGGCTGACCTATATCGGCAATGCACCGAACATGATGTTGCGCGGGGTGGCGGCGCATCGCGGCGTGCGGATGCCGGGGTTCTTCGGCTTCATGGCGATCGCGGCGGCAGTGCTGGTGCCGGTGTTCGTGGTGTTGACGCTGGTGTTCTTCCTTTGATCGAGGCCGGCAGGGCTTCGCTGGTACTCGCGTTCTTTTTGACACGGAGGGCGCGAAGAAGAGTTTATGATCATTCCACCGCGGATGCGGTTTCGGCTGCACCCCGATACGCGAAAGGAATAATCAATCACGCCGCTGCGGCCGGGCACTGCCCCGCAAGCGCCGCTAGCGACGCGACGCCGGTCACTATCCTGCAACTGCCGAGGTGGGTTTGACAGGTGGATGAGACCGTGCAACGGTGAAGGGCCTATTGTAATCGGCGCGGCATGGGCTCCCATCGGCGAACATCACCGATCGAGGCCTTTCTGGCAGGCCGTTTGCGCGAGGATGAATTCCTGGCGGCGGTCGATCGCACCATAGCTGAGGGAACCGACACCGACCGCACCGTTCTGGCTTTCGACTGGAGAACGAAGTCCGGACGGATCAGACGGGCGGAAACGCGCCATCAGCTTGACCAAAGACTACGTCATCTCGCCTGGTCTGAGAGCCCAGGCTGTAATCTGGTAGCGAGCAATCCACCACATGTCGGAGAGATATTAGCCGGACGGTTCATCATAGAATCGGAGCTGGGAGCTGGTGGCATGGGCACTGTTTTCAAGGCCCTTGATCTCCGCCGAAAGGAAGCACAAGACAGAAATCCGTACGTAGCCGTCAAGACGTTAAATCTGAAAGCGCTCCGCCGCGCCGACTCAATACAGATATTGCAAAGAGAGGCGAGGAAGGCTCAGAGCCTGTCTCACCCGAATATCGTTCGGATTTTTGATTTCGATAGAGCGGGAGAGGTCTTATTCCTAACCATGGAATTTCTTGATGGAATATCATTGGAAACTCTTATACAAAATAATATAAGGCCCGGAATGCCGATGGCAAGCTTATTACCCATCATCGAGCAGATCGTTTCGGCACTCCAATTTGCACACGGAGAAGGAATCGTTCACTCGGATCTCAAGCCTTCCAACATTATAGTTCTCTCCAACGGGAGAGTTAAGGTCATCGACTTCGGAATTGCCAGGGCCATTCCAAAACACGACGAGCTGACAGCCGATCGCACGAGGTTTGACGTACGCGCTTTGGGTGCGATAACGCCAGCCTATGCCAGTCCGGAAATGATAGACGGTAATGACCCTGATCCCCGAGACGATGTGTTTGCGCTGGCATGTATCGTTTATGAATGCCTGACAGGCCGCCATCCGTTTGGACGGATGCCTGCATCGATTGCGCGCGCAGGAAACTTCCAGCCCCCGAGGCCCGCGGGCATGGCGTCTCCCCAGTGGAGGGCCATTTTGAATGGATTGCAGTTCGATAGATCTTGCCGCACGTCCAGCCCCGCCCGGTTCCTCTCCGAACTGGTTGGCGAGACACGGCGGACGACCACGGGCAGACTGCTCCTGTATGCCGGAACTGTGGCCGTCGTGGCGGCCGTTCTCGCCGTTGGCATGAAGGGGACAGTCGAGGTCACGGAATACCCTTCCGGCTCAGGGAGGGCGGTTACGTACGTTCCTCCAATGCCGAGCGAGGAGCCGCGCCTCGCCACGCATGACGAGCGGAGGCGAGCAACCGAAGCTGCCCCGAGGCTGGCGCTACAGAAGACTGCTCACGATGGAGGCCTGCAGTTGGCGGAGCAGGTGGTCGCTGACGAAGCAGCGCAGAAATTTACTCAGCAGAAGGCCGCTCTCGACCAAATATCAATAGCCAGTAACAAACCCGCGGGCCTGATCCAGACCAAGCCGCCCAATGGTCCGGCACCACCGGCAACCACAGACATTAGATTCTTGCAGAAGGCCCGCACCTGCTCGGGGATGGTGCCAGAGATCGATCTCCGCTACGCGAGATTTGCAACACCGCAAGCTACCATCCGCATGAGCAACGACGGCGGATGGTGTTGGGCCGAGTTTTCGGTCAGCCCGAGTACGGGGTTCGGCTTCTCACAGGCGTCGTCGGTGGGAGGGCACACGCTACGGGTTGCCCCCGATACGGATATGATCGCGCCTCCGGCGCACGGTACCGTTCTCATGGGGGCTGTTAACGGCCAATCGAGACTTGCCTATCGGCCATCGTCAGGCTTTACGGGGGCTGATGAATTTCGAGTGAAATTTTTTGACGTCGTAAATGCAATGGGAACTCCGATGATTGTTAAAGTGACTGTTGCGGCTCCCTGAGCGGGTTGTCGCAGGAGCCTATCACCCCGATTTGCGAAGCCGAGGCAGTTTCCGGCTACCATGCCCTCGAAACCACCCGGCAACGAGGCAACCATGCGACTTGGCATCGTGACAATCCCCCGCCCCACGGACGACGGCACTATACTCGGCCGGGTCATCGACTTCGTCCGCAAGGTGGAGGCACTGCGCTTCAGCGGCCTTTGGGTAACCGATGCCTTCGCCCGTGGTCGCCCCACCCTGGACCCGCTGGTTCTTCTCGCCGCCGCCTGCGCGGAAACAAGCGCGATAGAGCTCGGCACCTGCGTGGTGCAAATCCCGCTGCGCCATCCGGTCGAGCACGCGCACCGGGTGCAGTCGCTGCACCTGCTCTCCGGCGGCCGGCTTCGCTTCGGTGTGGGCTCGGGTTCGACAAGGGCGGATTTCGATGCGGTGCAGGCCGATTACGACGCCCGTTTCAAAACCCTGCCGCGCTATCTCGATATCATGCGCCGCACCTGGAACGGCGAGTCGGTGTTCGGCCCAGCCCTGACGCCCTGGCCAGGCACCGAGGGCGGGCCCCCGGTCCTGCTGGGAGCCTGGCGCAATGCCCGCTGGATCCGACTGGCCGCCGAGACCTGCCAGGGTTGGATCGCGTCCGGCATCTTCTCGGAATGGGACGACCTGGAAGCGGGTCTGAATATCTACCGCGCGGCCGGCGGCAAACGCGCCGTGCTGGCCAATGTCTTCACCGACCTCCGGGCGGAGCCGCACCCCAATCCCACCGCCGAAAAAGCGAAGATTTCACTGTATTGCCCGCCGGCCGAGGCACGCCGCCGGTTGCAACGACTGGAACAACTCGGCTTCGACGATGCGCTGCTGGTCTGCCGCTTCGACGCGCCGGAGCAATTGGAAACAGTGCGGGCCTTGATGTAATATCGGTGACCCTTGTTGCTGACGCTCGATCCCGATGGCGGAATGCGCTTCGCTTTTCCGCCCTACGGCGCTCCGAGAGTCAACGTCAAGGGCGGACGGTATAAGTGCAATTCAATCGACTAAACGCACACGCTCCCTTTGCGCAGCCCGCGCCAGCTCCGCGTCGAGCGTCGCCAAGGCCAGTCCCATTCGCCGCGCCAGATCGAGATAGCTCGCATCATAAACCGACAGCTGGCGAACGGCATCAGTATCTGTGTCCCTCGTGACGGGAAGACAGCAGTTCCTCGGTGGTGATCCGCCCGGTGCGTGCGCGAAGCCGCTTGATGCCTCCGATCGCCCGATCGATATCCTCTTGACGCCGGCCCGCCTCGGGGAGCGATCCGGGCGATTGCGCGGCCATGTCGGGTGACGATGAGCGTCTCCCCTGCCTCCACCTCGTCGAGGAGCTGAGGAAGATGAATGTTTGCATCCGAAGCCTGGACTTGGCGCATGGCATCCATGGACTGGTTGATTCAACTGGTCCAAATCGTCCAACGACCGCACGCATGCAACCCCTCCCTTGAGGCGAACCCGCCGGCGGCGCCACACTCCGACGTAACAACCCAGACACCGGAAGGTCCCGCATGCCATCCTCCTCGCCAAACTCCCTCGAAGCCGTGCTGCGCCAGGCTGATGCGGGGCTCGATCAGTCCCGCGAAAACCTGTTCGCCCTGCTGCGCATCCCCTCGATCAGCGCCCAGCCCGCGCACCGGCAGGATTGCCGGCGCGCTGCGGAGTTCCTGCAGAACCAGCTCGCCCACCTCGGTTTTACCGCGGGCCTCCACGACACCCCGGGTCATCCGGTCGTTGTCGCCCGCCATCCCGGCCCGGACGGATATCGCGGCCCGCACATCCTGTTTTACGGCCATTACGACGTGCAGCCGCCGGAACCGCTGGAGCTGTGGACCAGCCCGCCGTTCGAGCCCCAGCTTGTGGACGGCCCCCGCGGCAAGCGCTTCGTCGCCCGCGGTGCGGTGGACGACAAAGGCCAGACCATGACCTTCATCGAGGCCCTGTGCGCCTGGCACAGCGTCACCGGCGGCATCCCCGCCCGCATCACCGCCGTGATCGAGGGCGAGGAAGAAGTCGGCAGCCGCAACCTCGAACCCTTCCTGCAAGCCAACCGCAACGAGCTCCGCGCCGATCTGGCGCTGATCAGCGACACCGGCATGTGGGACATCGATACCCCGGCGATCACCACCGGGTTGCGCGGCATGACGTACACCCAGGTCACTTTGCGCGCCGCCAATCGCGACCTGCATTCCGGCATGTACGGCGGCTCGGCGCTCAATCCGATCAATGCGCTCTGCCACGCGCTGGGCGAGCTGCACGACGAGCACGGCCGCATCCAGCTCCCCGGCTTCTATGACGGGGTGAAGGAGCCGACCAACGCCCAGGCCGCCCAATGGGATGCGCTCGGCTTCGACGAGGCGGCGTTCCTCGGCGATATCGGCCTGCGCGTGCCGGTGGGCGAGCACGGGCGGCCGGCGCTGCAGCGGCTGTGGGCCCGACCGACCGCCGATATCAACGGCATCTGGGGCGGCTACACCGGCCCTGGCTCGAAGACCGTGATCCCCGCCGAGGCGTCGGCAAAAGTATCGTTCCGGCTGGTCCCCAACCAGGATCCGAAGAAAATCGCCGAAAGCTTCCGCCGTTTCCTTGCCGAACGGGTCGCGCCGGACGCAAAGGTCGAGGTGGAGACGTTCAGCGGCAGCCCCGGTATCGAGATTTCCGCTGACTCGCCGTGGCTGAAGGCGGCGCAGTCCGCGCTCGCGGAAGAATTCGGTAAAGCGCCGGTGCTGATGGGGTGCGGCGGGTCGATCCCGGTGGTGTCATCGTTCAAGAACGTGCTCGGCATCGACTCGCTGCTGATGGGCTTCGGCCTGGACGACGATAGGGTGCACAGCCCCAACGAGAAGTTCGAGCAGCGCTGCTTCCATCACGGTATCCGCTCGCACGTGCGGCTGTTGGCAAAGTTCGCGGCCGGCGGGTGAATCCGGCCGGAGCCGGGTTCCGCCGGATCGCTCTGCTATGGCGCTGCTGGAGCTGATCGGTCTTCGTAGCCGGCTCGCCGGCCCGTTCGATCTGCGGCTCGAGGCCGGCGAGTGCGTCGCCGTCACCGGCGCTTCGGGCGCCGGCAAGAGCCTGTTCCTCCGGCTGATCGCGGACCTCGATCCGGGCGACGGTCAGGTGCTGCTGAGCGGACGCGAAAGGCGCAGCTGGGCGCCGCCTGCCTGGCGCCGGCAGGTCCTTTACAACGCGGCTGAACCGGGCTGGTGGGCAGCCCGCGTGCGCGAGCACTTCCCCGGCCCGTCCCTGGCGCGCGCCCGCGAGCTGGCGCCACTGCTCGACCTTCGGCTCGGCCTACTCGATGCGCCGGTCCTGCAGCTTTCCACCGGCGAGCGCCAGCGGATGGCGCTGATCCGAGCCCTCGCCGTTGAACCTCCTGTGCTGCTGCTCGACGAGCCAACCGGTGCGCTCGATCAGGATTCGACCGCGCTGGTCGAGGAAATGCTGGCCGAGCGTCTTGCCGGCGGCACCGCCATCCTGATGGTGACGCACAATCCCGAGCAAGCGCGGCGCGTCGGCTCGCGGCGGGCGGAAATGGTGGCGCGACGGCTGGTGTTCGCATGACGCCGATACTGCTCACCTGGCCGGACCTCTGCATCGCCGCGGTGCTGCTGTTGGTCGATGGTGTGCTGTCGATCTGGCTGCGCCTGGGGCTGCACCGCCAACTCGCCTGGGCGGCGGTGCGTATGGTGGTGCAGCTCGTCGCCGTCGGGCTGATTCTGCGGGCCGTGTTCGCGGCCACATCGCCACCGCTGACGCTGCTGGTGGTTCTGGTGATGGTGGCGATCGCCGCGCGCGAGGTCGCCGCGCGGCCCGAGCAACGGCTGACGAGGCTGGGTAATCTGACGGTCGGCATCTCGGCGGTGGCGTTCGCGACATTCCTCACTGCGATCCTGGCGTTGACCACGGCTATCCGCCCGACACCGTGGTACGATCCGCGCTATGCGATCCCGCTCGCCGGGATCGTGCTCGGCAACGTGCTGAACGGAGCCAGCCTGGGGTTGGATGGAGTGCTCGGCGGCGTGGTGCGCGAGCGGGCTGCGATCGAGGCGCAGTTGGCGCTCGGGGCGACCTTCTGGGAGGCGATGCGAGGCCTGATCCGCGGTTCGGTCCGGCGCGCCCTGCTGCCGATCGTCAATCAGATGTCAGCCGCCGGCGTGGTGACCCTCCCGGGTATCATGACCGGGCAGATCCTGGCCGGGATGGACCCGCTGGAGGCCGCCAAATATCAGATCCTGCTGATCTTCCTGCTCTCGGGCGGCGCCGGCCTGGCCGCGGTCGCCGTGGTCTATCTGGCGGCGATGCGCCTGACCGACGATCGACAGCGGCTGCGCCTGGACCGGCTGGCCAGGGCGCAGTGATGCCGCGCGGCGGTTTCGGGCCATGATTCGACACAGAGATCGCCGAGGAGGTCGAGATCATCGAGGCGGCCAGTCAATCCCGATCATTATAATGCCAGATAATACCAGCGGCCCGAGCGAAAGCCCGCGGCTGGCGGCGCTCACAGTCGCGTCATGGCCGCCCGCCCAACGTCATGGCCGGCCTTGTGCCGGCCATCTCGTGCCCGTTGTGGCACCTCGGCGCGAACCGGCAGGAGATGGCCGGCACAAGGCCGGCCATGACGATGTGGGATTGGCTTTGCCCGAGGGTCAATCTTTCGGCCGCCTCGTATATCCAAACTCAATGACCTCGGTTCCCTCGGCGATCTCTGTGTCCATCCTGAACCCGTTTCGACCATGACAGCGCCATATGACCTTGCGGTTATCGGCGGCGGCGTGAATGGAGTCGGAATTGCGCGCGATGCTGCCGGGCGTGGTTTGTCCGTGCTTTTGGTCGAGCAGAACGATCTGGCCAGCGGCACATCGTCCGCTTCCACCAAACTGATTCACGGTGGCCTGCGTTATCTCGAATACCGCGAGTTCCGCCTGGTCCGCGAATCGCTGGCGGAGCGCGAGGTGCTGCTGCGCGCCGCCCCGCACATCATCCATCCGCTGCGCTTCGTGCTGCCGCACCATGCCGGGCTGCGGCCTTGGTGGATGCTGCGTGCAGGGCTGTTCCTGTACGATCATCTGGGTGGCCGGCGCATCCTGCCGCCAACGCGCACTCTGGACCTGCGGCGTGATCCGGCCGGCACCCCGCTGCAGCCGCGCTACACGCGCGCCTTCGAGTATTCCGACTGCCAGGTGGACGACTCGCGGCTGGTGGCGCTTTGTGCCCGCGATGCGGCGGCGCGCGGCGCAGAGGTATGCACCCGCACGCGGTGCACGACTGCTCGGCGGGCGGACGGGCTGTGGCGGCTTTCGTTGCAAACCACCGGACACGCACGAGAGGCGGCGGCGCGGGTGCTGGTCAACGCTGCCGGCCCGTGGGTCATGCGCGTGCTCCAGGATGTGATCGGCGACAACGAGCCCCGGCGCATCCGTCTGGTGAAGGGCAGCCACCTCGTGACACGCCGGCTGTTCGAGCACGATCGCAGCTACATCTTCCAGAACGCCGACGGCCGCATCTGTTTTGCGATCCCTTACCAGGACGATTTCACCCTGATCGGCACCACCGACGAGGACTATGTGGGCGATCCGGCTGCTGTCTCCATCAAGCCGGAGGAGGAGACGTATCTGCTTGCGGCGGTCAGCGACTATTTCCGCCGGCCGGTGATGTCATCGGACATCGTGTGGCGGTTCGCCGGGGTGCGCTCGTTGCAGGACGATGGCGCCAGCAGCGCACAGCAGGCGACGCGGGACTACGCGCTGGACCTGAAGGGGGAGCCGCCGTTGTTGTCGGTGTTCGGCGGCAAGATCACCACGTTTCGCCGGTTGGCCGAGGCGGCGATGGCGCGCCTTGCGCCGTTCTTCCCCGGGCTTAGCGCGGCGTGGACGCACCCGGCACCACTGCCCGGCGGCGAGTTTCCGCCCGACGGCGCGCCGGCGCTGCACGCTGCACTTCAGAGTCGATACGGCTTCCTGTCAGGACCGACCGTGCGCCGGCTGGTACACAGTTACGGCACGCTTGCCGCCGACATGCTGGGCGATGCGCGGAGTGCGGGAGATCTCGGCCAGGTCTTTGGCGCAGATCTGACCGAGCAGGAAGTGAACTGGCTGATCCGCACCGAATGGGCGCGCACCGCTGAGGACGTGTTGTGGCGGCGTAGCAAGCTGGGCCTGCGCCTGTCCGGGAACGAGCAATCCGCACTGATGCGATGGTTCGCGGATTCACGTCTTTCGCGGGTCGAAACGGGCAGTTCATAGGCGGACGGGGCTAAGAACGTCGTTGCAATAAGCACGCGACTCGTATTAGCAACAGGTTGGTTCCGCTACCGGCTGAGACATGGGCTGGCCCAATTCCAGGCTTGCCACGACTGGCGCCAGGATATTAGTGTCAATTCGCTGTGAATTAGCCCGCCCCTGCCAACCTCGGGAAGCACGTCATGACGTGCCCACGGTGTCACGCCGAGAACCCCGTCGGCATGAAGTTCTGCGGAAGTTGCGGCGCGCCGCTTCACGCGGCGGCTGACGGCCGGGATGGCGTGCTGTCCAGCGCTCCAATGGGGGAGTTGAAGCAGGTCAGTATTCTATTCTGCGACATGGTCGACTCGACAGGCGCCACCGAACGCCGCGGCCCCGAAGCCATGCACGAGCTGATCCGCTGGTTTATCGATACGGCGCTTGAGGAGGTGCGTCGCTTTGGAGGCACCGTACCGCAATTCACCGGCGATGGATTCATGGCGCTGTTCGGCGTGCCGGTCGCACACGAGGATCATGTTCGGCGCGCGTTGCTTGCGGCGGTCGCAATCCGCCAAGCCATCAGCCGCGGCGGAACCGGAGCGGCATCGCGCCAGCCGGGCGAACTGCAGGTACGCATGGGCGCCCATACCGGCCTTGTGGTATTTGGCTCGATCGGCGGTCGTTTGCGGATGGACCCGACAGTCATCGGCGATGCGGCCAACATCGCGGCGCGCCTGCAGGAGGCAGCAGATCCGGGCACCATCCTGATCAGCGAGGAGATGCGCCAGCCGGCGCGAGGATATGTGCGGGTCGAGCCCGTTGGGCCATTGACCCTGAAGGGAAAGCGCGAGCCGGTCATGTCGTATCGGTTAATCAGCGCTTCCCATCACTTCATTCCCGAAGACGGAGAGGTTTCGTCACGGCCATTCGTAAACCGCACGAGCGAAATGGCCCAGCTGGTGGATCTGGTCAGCTCGGTGGAAGCGGGGCCCGGGCAGGCACTTGGCATCGCCGGCGAGCCGGGTATCGGCAAATCGCGTCTGATCGGCGAATTTCGCAGTCGCGTCGGCGAGGCGATGACATGGGTCGAGGGACGTTGCCTTTCCTATGCTACGACGATCCCCTACCTGCTGACCCTTGACCTGCTGCGCAACATTTGCGGAATCGCCGAGGCCGACACTCCTGAAGTTGCGGCGAAGAAGCTATGCTCGTCGTTGACGAAGGTCGGGA
>Ga0335074_10006670_pt1 | contig 16009 bp, 8 predicted proteins | sample Lox_Sample_23_FD_206715 | JGI IMG/M metagenome (GOLD analysis project Ga0335074, IMG submission 206715) | Soil microbial communities from Loxahatchee National Wildlife Refuge, Florida, United States - Lox_Sample_2.3 | ecosystem: Environmental > Terrestrial > Soil > Wetlands | place: USA: Florida... | reverse complement strand
CGAAGCCGGGCAGCTCTATGAGCTCAGCGACGGGCATTCGGTGTGGCTTGCGCGCGTCGAGCGCGTGGCCCTTTCGAAGCGCGGCGAGAGCCGCGTCGACTTTGCACTGATCGAGCCGGTGGCGGCGGTTGAGCCCTCGGTGCAGATCGACCTCTTGATTTCGCTCGTGAAGTTCGACCGCTTCGAGTGGTGCCTGGAAAAGGCCACGGAACTGGACGCGCGGGAAATTGTACCGCTGGCTGCGGCACGCACCGACAAACCCCTCATTGCCGCTGCGGAAAAGCGACATTCGCGCTGGGAGAAAATTCTAACGGAGTCGGCGCAGCAGTCGCGGCACCTACGAGCGCCTTCGATTGCCGGCGTGACGTTGCCCGAGAAAGCGTTCGCGCGTTGCGCCGCCGCGACAAAAATACTGCTCTCCGAGCGCCGTGAGGCTCCTTCGATTCGGGCGGTCCTTTCTGTGGAAGGGCCACCAGCTGGGGATGGTTGTCGGCGCACAGCTGCGCTCGCGATTGGGCCTGAAGGGGGATGGACCACTGAGGAAATCGCCGCGGCTTGCGTGGCTGGATTCGCCGAGGCTTCGCTCGGCGGCAACATCTTGCGGGCAGAAACGGCGGTGCTTGCGTCGATGGCTGTAGTTCGCTTCATGCTGGGGGAGCACGCTGACCGGCGCCTTCCTGAAGCATGATTGAGCAGTGGCTCGCGCTAGAAGGCTGCCTAAGTCTTGCGAACTGAGGGGCTTTTGCAGACCGCCCCTTCGCCCACCGATATACCGGGCCCTGTACAGCATGTCCCGAGCCGCTTTAACGCTTTGCCTGTATAGCCGGTCGATCCGCTTTCTAAGAAAATCGAGTTCGCGGAGAGATATTTCCGCTAGGCGCAAGGGGAAGGGGAGTTGAGGGGCCTTGAGAGAAATCAAGGCTTGCGGGCTGGGCCAACTCTTCTTCTTCCTTGCCGGACTCGATGACAATCAGTAGAAGCGAAAAGAGCCCGCGTTTTTGAGTAAGAATGGCCTCTCGGAGGTGTTGGCGATACCCACCTCAGCCGAAACGGATATGAGAGTCTATTACACCGCCCGCTGGGCCATGCGTACTTCGGGTTCGACTCGGCGGGAAACGAGTCAACGTCGTGTTTGGCAGCACATTTATGGCCGAAACGCAGCTACGGATTTTGATCGTGGACGACCAGCCGCTCGTTCGCGGAGCGGTGCGCGGATTGCTCGAATCGCACCCCGGGTGGCGAGTCTGCGGCGAAGCAGCTGACGGTCTCGAGGCGATCGGCAAGACACGGGAGTTGCATCCCGATATTGTCGTGATGGATTTAAGCATGCCGAATATGAGCGGACTCGAAGCGACGCGCGAGATCCACTCATCCTTTCCCGACACCCAAATCCTCATTTTGACTTTGCACTATTTCCCCCATTTGGTGAGGGTGGTGCAGCGAGCGGGAGCGCAGGGATGCGTTCTCAAATCAGACTCAAGCCGCTATTTGATTCCCGCGGTTGCGAGCCTGAGCAAATCACAGCCGTTCTTCGCGGCCTGAAACTCCGCTTTATCGCGCACAAAAGGAAAATCGTTTCAGCTACCCGGGTCCGTGTCCGGCGCGTACGTGATCGCACAGGGGCAATTCAGTGTTCCGGTGTATTCCTCGCTGGCGCAAAGTCGCGTATCCCTATAGTCACCAGCGAGCGGCAAAAGATCGAAAACAACGGAGGCCCAAATGAACTGGGATCAAGTCCAAGGCAAGTGGAAACAGACGAAAGGCCAAGTGAAAGAAAAGTGGGGCAAGCTTACGGACGATGATCTGGACGTCATCGACGGAAAGCGCCAACAGCTCGTCGGCAAAATTCAAGAACACTACGGACTCGCGAGAGAAGTTGCCGAAGAACAAGCGGATGAATTCGTCAAGAACCTGAAGGCGGAAGAGCATCGGGAAGCACAGGCAAAGCGGGCGGGCCGCAGGTAGCAAGCGGTCACTACCCCATTTCGCGAAATTTTCACGCTCACACCTCACAATGCCTGCGTCTAGCTGTTCCCTTCGTGCGCCCACCAAGAAGAGGGCCGTTTGCAGTCCGGACGGCCCCCTCCCTCCAAGGGCGTTTTGTTTTCGCAGGACCGGTTGAATCGATCCGCGGCAACCTCCGAGCTCCTCGCGAAGTCTTTCGGCGCGGTAGGACAAGACGACAGTTATAGGTACAATGAGATGCCAGTCCTCACAGAGCATTCCTGTCCATGACTCCGAGTGCGACCGATGCCGCGGTGGTTCAAGAGGTTGAAGAGCCGATTCGCGCCGAGCTTTTTAGCATCGAGCGCCTTGAACAGCACGCTGAAAGCCTCGCCGCCGCCCAGCTGGTGACCGACGATCGGCGGGCCGGGCGTCCCCTGATTCCCCGCGCGGCCGAGAACGGGCGGCTCCTGCTCGAGTATTATCGGTCGATCGCCCTTGCCGTGCAGCAAGAGCACACGATCACACCCGCAGCCGAATGGTTCGTCGACAATTTTTTCATCGTCGAGGAACAACTCCGCGAAATTCGCGACGATTTGCCGGCCAGCTACTACCGCGAATTGCCGAAGCTCGCGCCAGGACATCTCGAAGGCTACCCACGCGTCTACGGAATCGCCTGGGCTTTTATAGCGCACACGGACAGCCGCCTCGATCCGGAAGCGCTGCGCCGGTTCGTGAACGCGTACCAGCGCGTGCAGCAGCTCACAATCGGAGAGCTTTGGGCCATCGCCATCACGCTGCGCATCGTGCTGGTTGAAAACTTGCGTCGCGTGGCGGAGCTCATCGTGCACAGCCGCGCCGGGCGGCGCGAGGCGGATCAACTTGCGGACAGGCTGCTCGGCACCGGAGCGAACCCGGCTGTCGATCCACAAACCGTCCTGCGTGAGTTCGAGAAGAAGCCGTTGCAGCGGTCGTTCGCCGTGCAGCTCGTACAGCGGCTGCGCGACCTCGATCCAAAAGTCGGACCGATCCTGCGCTGGCTGGATGAGCGGCTCGCCGCGCAAGGCACCACCGCCGACGATATCGTGCGCTCCGAGCACCAGAAGCAGGCCGCCACGACTGTCACAGTGCGTAACATCATCACCAGCATGCGGCTAACGTCCGCATGGGACTGGCGCGCCTTTTTCGAGAGCACGAGTCCGGTCGATGCCATCCTCCGGCACGGGAGCGCTTTTGCCGAGATGGATTTCACGACGCGCGACTCCTACCGGCACGCCATCGAAGATCTGGCGCGCGGCTCCAAACGCCCGGAGACGGAGATTGCGCGAAAAGCAGTCGAGCGCGCTCGCGGCGCCGCGGCCGAAGGCACGAACCATTCGCGCGATTCCGCGGATGTGGTGCGCCGTAGCGATCCCGGCTTTTATCTGATTTCGCGTGGGCGGCGCGCCTTCGAACGCGAGGTTGGATTCCGCGTGCCGTGGCGGCGAAGCCTTTTGCGGCTCTACGTGCGCTTCGCGGCGCCGGGCTATCTGGGAAGCATTGCGATACTCACTGCGATCGTGCTGGCTTTCCCGCTGATTCGCGCTCATCAGCTGGGAGCGTCGACGGCGCTGCTTGTTTTGTTTGGCGTCCTCGCTGCGATACCCGCATCCGACCTCGCGATCTCGTTGATCAATCGCGCCGTCACCGACCTTTTCGATCCGCGAACGCTGCCGCGCCTCGAATTGAAGGGCGGCGTGCCGGAGCATCTGCGCACGATGGTCGTCGTCCCTACGCTGCTTTCATCGGTCGAAGATGTGAAGGAACAGGTCGCGCGCCTCGAAATCCATTATCTCGGCAATTCGGAAGGTGACCTGCGTTTCGCATTGCTCACCGATTGGGTTGACGCGCCGGCGGAGATGATGCCGGGTGACGATGATCTGGTAGCAGCCGCCGCGGAGGCCATTGCCGGCCTCAACGCGCGCCACGGCCCCGCGCCCGGGGGCGGCGAGCGCTTTCTCTTGTTCCATCGCAAGCGCGTGTGGAACGAGTCGCAGCAGAAATGGATGGGCTGGGAACGCAAGCGCGGAAAGCTCGAAGAGCTGAATCAGTTCCTTCGAGGGGGCACCGAGACTACGTTTGTTCCCATCGCCGGACGCCCGCCGCAGGCGGTGCCGGGCGTGCGTTACGTCGTCACGCTCGACGCGGACACGCGAGTGCCTCGCGACGGCGTCGCCAGTCTCGTTGGCACCATGGCGCACCCGCTCAATCGCCCCGCATTCAGCTCCACCGAAGGTCGCATCGTCAACGGCTACGGCCTCGTACAGCCGCGCGTCAACCACACGCTTCCCGGCGAGGGCGGCGGGTCCGCATTTCAGAAGATATTCGCGGGTCCGGCCGGCATCGATCCCTACGCTTCCGCCGTTTCGGACGTGTATCAGGATTTGTTCCACGAGGGATCCTTCACCGGAAAGGGAATCTACGATATCGACGCCTTCAACGCCGCGCTAGGCGGCCGGGTGGAAGAGAACACCCTGCTGAGCCACGATCTTCTCGAAGGCGTGTTCGTCCGGTGCGCCCTCGCCACCGACATCGAACTTTTCGAAGAGTATCCGTCTCACTACGAAAGTGCCGCCGCCCGCCAGCATCGCTGGGTACGCGGAGATTGGCAGCTCCTGCCGTGGATTCTGGGATTTGGCGGCCGCTCCAAAGACGGACGCCCGCCGCTGCGTATGCCCGCGGTGGGTCGCTGGAAGATGATCGACAATCTGCGCCGCAGCCTTTCCGCTCCCTGCATGTTCCTCACGATGCTTTTGGGTTGGCTGGTGCCCGATGTTTCGCCGTGGGTTTGGACTCGATTCATCCTCGCCACGATCGCTGTTCCACCATTGCTGCCTTTCCTCGCCGGAATCATCCCGCGCCCGGGCGGCATCTCGAAGCGGACGTACATTCGCGGCGTGCTGTCCGATGCATCGCTGGGCGCATCGCAAATCGGGCTGAGCGTCACGTTTCTCGCGTACCAGGCGTGGTTGATGTCGGACGCGATCCTGCGAACGCTCGCGCGCCTGCTGGTCACACGCAGGAATCTGCTCGAATGGGTCACGGCCGCGCACGCGAAGCAAAGGCTCGATCTGGACATCGCGCACATGTACAGGCGGATGGGCGGCACGGTCGCGCTTGCCTTCGCCGGGTTCGTGATCGTGGCGATCGGAAACCAGCACGCGCTGCCGGTCGCTTTACCCTTCCTTTTGTTGTGGGCCGCGTCGCCCGTCGTGGCGCGGACGATCAGTCTGCCGCCGCCTCCCTCCAGCGAGAAAGCATTGTCCCCGGCCGATGCCCTCGCGCTCCGCTCTTTCTCGCGCCTCACGTGGCGTTTTTTCGAAACATTCGTTCGCGACACGGACCACTGGCTGCCTCCCGATAATTTTCAGGAGGACCCGAATCCCGTGGTGGCGCACCGCACTTCGCCGACCAATATGGGCCTCGCTCTGCTTACCGTCCTTTCGGCGCACGATCTTGGATGGATCGGGACGTGGGAAGCGGTGGAACGCCTCGAATCGACTCTCGCCACGCTGCGCCGGCTCGAACAGTTTCGTGGCCATTTCTACAATTGGTACAGCACGAGCGATCTCCGCCCGCTCGATCCCAAATACATCTCTTCGGTCGACAGTGGCAACTTGGCCGGCGATTTGATTGCCGTCGCCAATGGATGCCGCAAGCTGATTCACGAATCCCTTGGCGGCAACAAGATGCGGGCGGGCACGGAGGACGCCATCCGCCTGCTGCGCGAGGCGCTGGCGGGCGTATCCGACGCGCAGCGCACCAGCGCCGTGACGCGGAAGCAAATCAATGATGCCGCCGAGGAGCTCGCCGGATGTTTGGAGCTCGCACCCTTCAGCGCCGCTGGGTGGGCGCGTCTGTTTGCGGAAGCCAGCGATCGCGCCAACACGCTTGCCGATATGGCCCAAGCCTTCGCACAGGAGCGTGGCGACGCACTCAGTTCCGGAATCCGCACCTGGGCCGACGCGGCGCGATCATGCATTGAGAGCCACTCGCGCGATGCGGAAACCCTGCTTCCATGGACGCGCCTGAAATCAATGCGGGTCCTGAACATGACGCGGCAGTCCGTGGAGCAGGCGCCGGAGTGGGCCGCGATCCAGTCGCTCTTTCCTTCGGCCCCGGCTCTTGTGGATGCTCCCGATCGTTTGCGTGCGGCCATCGGCGAACTCGAGCGCTTGCGCGCACGGCTTCTCGATAATCCGTCGATGAATTCCGATGTGCTCGAACGCGTCGATTTGCTTACGCGTGCGCTCAGCGGCGCGAGCACCGAGGCTACCGCTCTGATCGACCGGCTCGAAGCGATCGCCAAAACGGCCGAAAGCATGTCCGATGCGATGGACTTCACATTTCTCTTCGATCGCACGCGAAAGCTTCTCTCGATCGGCTACCGGGTCGCGGAGGGGATCCTCGACGAAGCTTGCTACGACCTGCTCGCTTCGGAAGCGCGTCTCGCCAGCTTCGTCGGCATCGCCAAAGGAGACCTTCCGGTCGAGCACTGGTTTCATCTCACGCGCGCGCTCACTCCAGTCGGGCGCGGCTCCGCGCTCGTGTCGTGGTCCGGCTCGATGTTCGAATACCTCATGCCGGCGCTCCTGATGAAATCTCCCGAGGGCAGCCTGTTGAGCCAGACGTACGATCTCGTGGTTCACAGGCAGATCGAATACGGAGAGGAGCGCGGCGTGCCGTGGGGCATTTCGGAATCGGCCTTCAGCGCTCGCGACATCGATCTCACCTACCAATATTCCGCCTTCGGCGTGCCCGGCCTCGGGCTGAAACGCGGCCTCATTCAGGATCTGGTGATTGCGCCATACGCGACGGCGCTAGCCTCCATGGTCGATCCATCCGCGGCGGTTCGCGATCTCCTCCGCATGGCGGCAGTGGGAGCCAGGGGCCACTATGGCTTTTACGAATCGCTTGATTACACGCGATCGCGCTTGCCGGAGGGGCAGAGCGTCGTCGTTGTCCGCACCTACATGGCGCACCATCAGGGCATGTCGCTCGTATCTTTTGCGAATGCGCTCACCGACGGCGCCATGCGCGAGCGGTTCCATGCCGAGCCTTCGGTGAAAGCGTCCGAGTTGCTTCTGCAGGAGCGTACTCCGCGCGAGGTGCTGGTGGCGCGTCCGCGCGCGGAGGAGGTCTCGGCTGCGGCGAATGTCCGCGAGCTGGTGCCACCGGTAGTGCGCGAATTTGACACGCCGAACGATCTTGTCCCGCGGACGCAACTTCTCTCAAACGCGCGCTACTCCATCATGCTGACCTCGGCCGGGTCGGGCTATAGCCGCTGGCAGGACATTGCCGTCACGCGCTGGCGTGAGGATGCCACGCTCGATAACTGGGGGACGTACATCTTCCTGCGCGACGAGCAATCGGGCTACATCTGGTCGGCGGGCTATCAGCCGGTGTGTGCTGAGCCGGATGACTATTCCGTCTCATTCTACGAGGACCGCGCCGAATTCACCCGCCACGACCGCTCGATGAAGACGACGCTTGAGGTCGTCGTGTCGTCCGAGGATGATGCGGAGGTGCGCCGCGTTTCGCTGACGAATCTCGGTTCGCGCGCCCGCGACGTTCAGGTGACGTCGTATGCCGAGATTGCGTTGATCGCCCAAGCAGCGGACGTGGCTCATCCGGCATTTGCGAATCTTTTCGTTGAGACCGAATTCGTGCCCGATCTCGGTGCACTCATCGCTACGCGCCGGAAGAGGTCGCCGGACGACGCCAGCGTGTTCGCGGCGCATACGGTGGTTGTCGAGGGGGAAGCGGTTGGCGACCTGCAATACGAAACTGACCGCGCGAGGTTCCTCGGTCGCGGAAGGTCGATTCGCGAGCCATTCGCCGTGATGGATGGGCTTCCGCTCTCGCGGACGACTGGGTCGGTGCTCGATCCGATTATGAGCCTGCGTCGTACGGTTCACATTCCCGCAGGCAGCACCGTACGCCTCACGTTTGCGACGATCGTTGCTGCGACGCGCGAGCAGGCGCTCGATATCGCCGATAAATTCCGCGATGCTTCCGTATTCGAGCGCACGCAGACTCTCGCCTGGACCCACGCGCAGGTGCAGCTCCACCACCTCGGAATCGATCCCGAGGAGGCGCACCTCTTCCAGCGATTGGCGAACGCCGTGCTGTATTCCGATTCCGCATTGCGAGCCAGCTCGGAAACCTTAAACAGCACGCTGCTCGATATTTCGACGCTCTGGGGGCAGGGAATTTCCGGCGACCTTCCGATTGTGCTGGTTCGCATCGACGATCCCGACGATATCGACATCGTGCGGCAGCTTTTGCGCGCGCACGAATATTGGCGCAACAAGAATCTCTCCGTGGATATCGTGATTCTCAACGAGAAGGCCTCATCGTACATCCAGGAGTTGCAGGGATCGCTCGAGGCGCTCATACGCACGTCGCAACACCGCTTGTCGCCGAGCTCTAGCAGCGTAAGCGGCAAAATCTTTCTCCTGCGCACGGATTTAATTGCCGGAGACGTGCGCGAACAGCTCCAGTGCATCGCGCGGGTCGTACTGTTCAGCCGCCGCGGCCCCTTGTCCGATCAGGTGGCGCGAGCGCACCTTCGGCCTCTTGCACCTCCGCCCGCGGCGAAGCCCGCGCATTCGGGAAAGCGAATGGACGTGCCGCTGCCACGCGAATCGCTCCTCTACTTCAACGGGTTGGGCGGCTTCGCTCCGCAGGGGCGCGAATACGTAATCACTCTCGCGGAGGGTTTGCGCACCCCGGAGCCGTGGATCAACGTGATTGCGAACCCATCCTTCGGCTTCCTCGTTTCGCAGTCGGGTGCCGGCTTCACTTGGTCGCTTAATAGCCACGAGAACCAGCTTACGCCGTGGTCGAACGATCACGTCACCGAGGCGCCGGGCGAGGCGATTTATCTTCGCGATGAAGCTACGGGCGAAATTTGGAGCCCGACCGCTCTGCCGATTCGCGACGAGGCGGCGACATACGTCGCGCGCCACGGCCAGGGCTACTCGCGGTTTCAGCATGGATCGCACGGAATTCTGGCCGATCTGGTGCAGTTCGTCCCGACCGACGATCCCGTCAAAGTTTCGCGCCTCATCCTGCAAAACGATTCCGGGCGCGCCCGCCGGATTTCCGTCACCGCGTACGCGGAGTGGGTGCTCGGCAGTTCGCGTTACGCGACAGCGCCTCATATCATCTCTGAGGTTGACCCGCAATCTCGCGCACTGCTCGCACGGAGCGCCTGGAAAGGCGAATTCGGCGGGCGCATTGCCTTCGCCGATCTCGGAGGCAAGCAAACGTCGCACACCTGCGATCGCCGCGAATTTCTCGGCCGCAACGGCTCCGCCGCCTATCCTGCGGCACTCGCGCACGGCGGTCCGCTTTCGGGCAACGTCGGTCCTGCCCTCGATCCGTGCGCCGCGCTGCAGACTTCCATTGAATTGCGTCCTGGGGCGCGCGCGGAGGTGCGGTTTGTCCTGGGGCAGGGCGAATCGCGAGAGCACGCTCGCCAGTTGATCGAGCGCTACCGCGCCGCGAATCCGGATGAAGTTCTGGCGGCCGCCGCTGATTCCTGGAACAACGTGTTGTGCGGCGTGCAGGTCGAAACGCCCGAGCCGGAAATGGATCTGCTGCTCAACCGCTGGCTTCTCTACCAGGCGCTTTCGTGCCGGGTGTGGGGACGCGCCGCGTTTTACCAGTTAAGCGGCGCTTACGGCTTTCGCGATCAGCTACAGGACGTGATGGCTCTGACAGTCACGCGGCGCGACGTAGCGCGCGACCAAATTCTGCGCGCGGCCAGCCGCCAGTTTATCGAAGGCGACGTGCAGCATTGGTGGCATCCGCCTTCGGGCCGCGGCATCCGCACCCGCATGTCCGACGATCTGCTCTGGCTGCCGTACGCCGTCAGCTACTGGGTCGAGACGACTGACGATATGGCAATCCTCGACGAGTCTGTCCCGTTTATCGAAGGAGACACGCTTGCCGAAGGGCAAAACGAATCGTACTTCGAGCCTCGCGTTTCGCAGACGCGCGCGTCGATTTTTGAGCATTGCGCCCGAGCGATCGACCGCAGCCTCGCCGTCGGGCGCCACGGCCTGCCGCTGATCGGCACGGGCGATTGGAACGACGGTATGAATCGCGTCGGCGTGCGCGGGCAGGGCGAGAGCGTCTGGCTCGGCTGGTTCCTGCACAACGTTCTCTCGAAATTCGCGCGAATCGCCGATACCCGCCGCGAACATCAGCGCGCGGAGACCTGGCGCCTCCACGCGAGCGCCCTCAAGGTCGCGCTCGAACGGGAAGGATGGGACGGCGAGTGGTATCGCCGAGCGTTTTTCGACGATGGCACGCCGCTCGGTGCCGCCCAGAGCCCGGAGTGCAAAATCGACTCGATCGCGCAATCGTGGGGAGTGATCAGCGGCGCAGCCGAACCCGGCCGCGCCACTCGGGCCATGGCTGCCGTCGATCGCCAGCTCGTGATGCGTCCCGACGGAGTGGTGCGGCTTCTCGCGCCTCCGTTCGACAAGGCTCCGTTCGATCCTGGTTACATCAAAGGCTACGTCCCCGGCATCCGTGAAAACGGCGGTCAATATACGCACGCGGCTGTGTGGTCCGTGATCGCTTTCGCGGCGCTTGGCGATGGCGACAGGGCCGGCGAGCTTTTCCGCATGCTCAATCCGATTCGCCGCGCCAGCACGCGCGCCGGAGTGCAGCGGTATAAGGTTGAGCCCTACGTGGTTGCGGGGGATGTATATTCCGAGTCTCCGCACGTAGGTCGCGGCGGCTGGACGTGGTATACCGGCGCAGCCGGATGGCTCTATCGGGCGGGCGTCGAATGGATGCTCGGCTTCCGCCTAAAGGGCACGGCGCTCTTCATCGATCCCTGCATCCCGCGCAACTGGCCTGGTTACACCATCCGCTTTCGCTACCACTCGGCCACCTACCAGATCCGCGTCGACAATCCTTCGAGCGTCACGCGCGGCGTCGTAATGACCGAATTAGGCGAGAGGCGCTTCGCGGGAGTGGCCGCAATTCCTCTCGCCGACGACGGGGCGCTGCATCACGTTCGCATCCTGCTTGGCTAGGGCAGGGAAGCCCGCGCCGCGCAGCGGCGAGGCCCGTGCGCGCAAACGAAACAAAGTTCAAAAAAGCATGCCACCCAATCGCCCCCTCGCCGTAAGATGGATTCATGGCCCGGGGATGGGAAAGCAAATCGGTCGAAGATCAAGTGCAACAGTCCGAGTCCGAAGCGTCGGCTCCAGTCAAAGAATCCAAAGACAAACAGAAGCGGCAGCTAACCTCCGCGCAAATCGAAGCGCACCGCCGCAGGGAAGTGCTGATTCTTTCGCGTGTGCGCGTGCAGCAGAGTCTGAAGGCCAGCAGCAATCCTCGCTACACCGAGCAGCTCAATCGCGCTCTGGCAGACATCGAGGCGCAACTATCCGCGCTGCCCGATGCCGATATGGAGTGAGCGGGGCGCAGCGTCTGGCGGCCTCTTTCCCGCGGAGTACCTCGGGCAAAGTCGTAGGCCGGAAACAAGGGTTACGGTTTCGTTCTAGTCGCGCGGCGATTCGAGCCCCGAATCCTCGACGAATACCACGCCCACGCCATTCTGATTTTTCTCGCGCCCGCCTTCGCAGTAGACTACAGCTCCGCGGAGTGACAGCGTGCTCGTCCGGCTCTCGTTGCCCGCTGCTTCGATCACCACGCGCAACTCCGATTGCAACCGTGGTCGCGAATGCAGATAAAGATACGCGCCCTGAATGCTCAAATCGCGCACGGTAGCTTTTTCTTCAAATGCTTTGCCGTCCTCGCATAGGCCGCTAACGGTCGCCGAGAAGCGCAGCCTGCGGCGCTGGCCGAGCCGCGCGTCGGGCAGCTTCAGATTTACGCCGCGCTCGCTCAAGTTGACCGACATTCCTTCCATCGCGGCCCACGTCGCCGGAAATTCCTGTCTCGCCGCCGAGAGAAAACCATCAATCGTACGGCTCGACGAATCGGGATCATGATGGAATAGCACGAGGTGCCCCGCCTTGGCCTCGCGCGCTATTTTCACGCCTTCGAGCCAGCTCGAATGGCCCCAGCCCTTGCGGTTCGTCGCCAACTGCTCGGGGGAGTACTGCGCGTCGTAGATCAGCACATCGGCGCCCTCGGCCAACTTGCGGAGACTCTCGTCGAACTCGGGAACTCCCGGCTCGTTGTCCGTCGCGTACACGATCGACCCCGCTGCCGTATCCAGCCGGTAGCCGAGGCAGCCCTGCGGATGATTGAGCCACGCTGTCCGGACGCGCGTTCCCTCGACTTCCCACTCCTCGCCGCCCACGACCTCGCGAAACGTGCGCATCGATTTCATCGTGCTCACGTCGACGGGGAAGTAAGGCTTGGCGAGTTGCGCGTCGAGCACCTGCCGCAGGCTGTGCCGCCCGAGAGACTCGGATTCGAAACTGCAAAAGTGAAAGCGGTTTTGCACTTCAAAAAACGGCTGGAAGAACGGGATGCCCTGGATGTGGTCCCAGTGGTAATGCGTTACGAGGACATGAGCTTCGATCGATTCGTGCGACTCGGCCCAGTGGTTATTCACTCCGCGCAGCCGGTTTCCCAGCATGCGCAGCCCGGTGCCGCAATCGAAGATGAACCGCGTGCCGCCCGGCGCGATAAATTCGAGGCAGGCCGTGTTTCCGCCATAGCGCCACGTGTCGCGCTCAAGCGTCGGCGTCGAGCCGCGCACCCCCCAGAAGATCAGCTTGGCTGTGTTTTGCGTCATCCCAGGGCGAACTGCGACGCCTGAACGCCTTCCCCTGAAATCCCCCAAGAGCCTGCAACTATTCGATGTTAGGCGGCGCGCTCTAGGCGAGTCAATTATGTTTCGACGACAAGCGACCTAAACCGTACTTCCCGCCGGCTTGGCCGCACAATTTACGTCTTTTGAAACGGTGAGCGTCCCGCCACGGTGGCTGTTTAGTTGCCGGTGGGAATGATTCCAGCGTTTTCAACCATGAGCACAACGGTCCTCTGAGGCGCTCGCGTGCGATGCAGGACGGCTTTGGGAACCACAAACCCTTGTCGCTTGTCGAGGCTCACCGTCCGATCTTGGAGGTCGATCAACAGTTGGCCCTCGACCACGTAGAAGAATTCATCGTCCTCATCGTGCTTATGCCAGTGGTATTCGCCCTGGAAAACGCCCAGGCGCACCACCGAGCCATTCACCTGGCACAACGTCTGGTTGTACCACCGGAAGGCGCAAGCGTCGGCGAGCGCTTTCTCGTCGATGACCTCCAACGGCCGATAATAGATATCGAGGCGGGTCTCGTATGGAAAGGACGGTGTGTCGCTCATTCTCAGAACCTCTTCGATATTCCCACTCGCATAACTATGCACCCGGGGCCTCTTTCGACAAAATCTGATTTTCCCTTCACGCGGCATTCAGTCCCGGGACATCCAAGCGATTTACGCTAGCGTAACGCGCCGGCCAAGGGGATCGTGCGCCGGACGCGTATTTGCGGGTAGAATCCACTCGATGCACATGCACGTCCACGGCGAATCGGAGCCCCCACATACCCACGCCGGGCGCCATCAAGACCGCGGGCATGCCCACGCGCACGCCCACGGCCTAGGCGACGCGGCAACCAGCATCCTCGGCGCGGCGGTGGTTGCGACGTTCGCTCTCGTCGCGGCCGAGCTTGCGGCCGGCTATGCGGGCCATTCGATCGCGCTGATCAGCGACGCGGTTCACAACCTCACCGACGTGCCCACGCTGGTGATTTCATGGTTCGCCACGCGGTGGGCGAAGCGCCCGCCGACGCCCGAGAAAACCTACGGCTACCATCGTGCCGGCATCCTCGCGGCATTTGTAAATGCAATTATCCTTTCGCTAGCGGCGCTCTTCGTGGTTGGCGAGTCCATCGAGCGCTTGCGCGCGCCGGTCGAGGTGAGCACAGACGCGATGATCTGGGTTGCACTGCTGGCGCTCGCTATCAACGGCGGCATCACGCTTTCCGTGCATCGGGGACGCGGCGATCTGAATGTTCGCACCGTCTGGATTCATAATCTTGGAGATGCGCTCTCGAACGTCGCGATTCTCGTGGGCGCACTGATCGTTCGCTCGACCGGCCTTGAATGGATCGACCCGCTGCTGGGCATCGCGATCGGCGCGATGGTCCTCTGGTCCGGCACGGGGATTCTGCGCGAGAGCGGCCACATTCTTCTCGAAGGCATGCCGCGGCAGATTCGCCTGGAAGAAGTGGCCGCGGCGTTGTTGCGCGTAGAGGGCGTCCAGGAAGTACACGATATCCACATCTGGACGCTTGGCGACGAATTGAACGCGCTCTCCTGCCACGTCCGCATCCCCGATATGCACATGGACGCGAGCGAAAAGCTCCTCGCCTGCATCCACGAAGTACTCGCACGCGATTTTCGCATCACGCACACCACGATCCAGTTTGAGCGCGCCGGCCTTCCCGCAAAAGCCGGGCTCTACATGCCGGAGCCCGCACAGCCTTCCGCGAAATAGAAATTAGAAAATGGAAATCAGAAAAGGGAAGAGCTGCGCGCCGCATCGCTTCACCCCTCTGCGTCGAGGCGTGTCACCGCGACGGGCTGTCATTCTGAGCGAAGCGAAGAATCTCTCTTCTTTCGATTTGTCCTACGCCGCAGGCCGCGCGGCTTAGAGTTGCGTGGACCCTGCTGGCAACGGGGACAGAAGTGCGAGCTCCGCCCCGCTACAATGGCGCGCCGGATCGTGGCGCCGCAGCGAAAACATTTCTTGCCTGTACGCTGGTACACGCGATGGCGCAGCTGAAATTCGCCGCGCTGGCCGTCGGAGTCAACGTAATCCGAAATAGAAGACCCGCGCAGGCGGATCGCCTCGTTGAGCACGTCGCGCGTGGCCCGGTACAACCGGTGAATTTCGGTTGGCCGCAGCGTCGCGCCGATCCGCATCGGGTGGATCCGCGCGCGCCACAAGCTTTCGTCCGCATAGATATTGCCGACGCCACTGGTGACGTGCTGATCGAGCAATAGTGCCTTGATCCGCGCCCGCCGCGAGCCGATCGCCGCTGCAAACTGTTCTTTCGTCATTTCCAGCGGATCGCGGCCGAGCGATCCGAGAGCCTTTTCTCGCTCGCCATCTACCAAGAGCTGCATCCTGCCGAACCGGCGTGTGTCCGTGTAGCGCAGTTCTTTGCCATCATCGAGCGCGAGAAAAACGTGGGTGTGCGGCGCAACGGGCGCCTCCGGCGGGCACACGCGGATTTGCCCGGTCATGCCCAGATGGATCAGCAAGCCGAGATCACCCGTTTTTTCGCCGCGTGGCTCGAGCTCGACCAGGAGGAATTTTCCTTGCCGACAGACCGCACGGACTCGCTTGCCCGGAAGTTCTTGCTCGATTGCCGCCGGATTCTCGATAAAGTCGGTCTTGCCGAGGCGCACTTCCAGAATCCGCCGGCCGGGAAGCACCGCTTGCAATCCGCGTACGACAGTTTCGACTTCTGGAAGCTCGGGCATTGTTCTCTGCGGGATTATCTTGCTTCTGGAAGGATAGCAAACACGCGGCACGGGCCGCCCGAGCCACCCTCCATCTTGATTGGCGCCGCAATCAGGAAGGCACCCGTCGCCGGCAACTGATCGAGGTTCGCCAGATTCTCGAGATTGTACAGCCCGGCGGGCAAGTCGACGTGATGTACCTCGAAGTCTTTGGACGCGCCGTAGTCGATGCTCAGCGTATCGATCCCTAGCCCCACCGCGCCGCGCCCCACCAACAGCTTGGCGGACTCCGCGCCGAATCCGGGGAAATGCATCACGCCCTGCGCGTCCTCGTTGCGATAGCGCTTCTGGTCCGGCCAGCGCGATGCCCAGCCCGTGCGCAGCAGGACAATGGCGCCTGCCGGAATTCGTTCGTGCGCCGCTTCCCATTTCTCGACGCGAGCCACTGTCAGCCTGTAGTCGGGATCCTTTGCCGCCTCGTCTCGCACATCGATCACCTCAGCGGGGCCGAAGAAATGCGTTACGGGGATTTCGGCGATCGAGGCCTTCCCCGGCGCAAAATGCAAAGGTGCAT
>Ga0335074_10006669_pt1 | contig 16013 bp, 12 predicted proteins | sample Lox_Sample_23_FD_206715 | JGI IMG/M metagenome (GOLD analysis project Ga0335074, IMG submission 206715) | Soil microbial communities from Loxahatchee National Wildlife Refuge, Florida, United States - Lox_Sample_2.3 | ecosystem: Environmental > Terrestrial > Soil > Wetlands | place: USA... | reverse complement strand
GCGCTGCGCTTGCCCTGGGCTATTTTCGATTCGCCCCTCCGGGGCGATCTTCAGCCGCAACGTCTCATCGAGCAGCGCCGGCGCACAGATGTAGGTGTTGCGATGAATCTGTCCGTAGCGCAAAAACCGCGCATTCTCCAGCCCCGGAATCAACCTGAGCACCCGCGCCTGCTCACCCCGCTTCAGGTGGTTTTGGAAACCCACCAGGTTGTAGCTTGATGCGCGCACATTCTCCTTGCGCAACTGCACTACCGCCCACGCGTTCCTGCCCGTTCGGGGATCGCGCAATCCCACCGGCTTCATCGGTCCGAAGCGCAGCGTATCGCGCCCGCGGCGGGCCAACACCTCAATCGGCAGGCAGCCTTCGAAATAATCGAGTTTCTCCCACTCTTTGGCTTCCGCTGCTTCGGCCGTGAGCAGAGCCTCGTAAAACCGGTCATACTCTTCGCGGCTCATCGGGCAATTGATGTAGTCCGCTGTGCCTTTGTCCCAGCGCGCCGCAAAGTACACCCGGTTCAAGTCGATGGTCTCGGCATCCACGATCGGCGAAATCGAGTCGTAAAACGCGAGATGCCCCGAGCCCGTGAGCCGCTCAATGTCGTTGCTCAGCGCGTCTGAGGTCAATGGTCCCGTCGCAACAATCGTGCACTTCGCGCCGTCTCCGCCTGGGTTGAGTGAGGTGACTTCTTCGCGGATCACTCGTATCCCAGGCTCGGCCGCAATCGCCTCGCTGATCCGGCGTGAAAACTCCACGCGGTCCACAGCCAACGCGTGCCCCGCCGGCACGGCCGTCTCGTCGGCGATTTTCAGCAATGCCGATCCCAGCCTGCGCATCTCCTGCTTGAGCAGCCAGGGCGCCGTCCATTCCGACTCGCTTTTCAGGGAATTCGAGCAGACCAGCTCGCCAAAATCCGTGGTCCGATGCGCGGGCGTAAGCACGGGCTTGCCGTCAACCACTCTCCGCATCTCGTAAAGCTCCACCTGGCAGCCCAGTCGCGCCGCGGTCAGCGCCGCCTCGGGCCCGGCCAGGCCCCCGCCAATCACGCGAATCTTCAAGGCGCGCTCTCCGCGTCGCTTGCAAGAGTCGCGGCGCCCGAGGCCAGACGCTTCAGCGCCCCATCGTTCAGCCGCACCGTGCGCCACTCGTCCATAAACTCACCGCCCATGGCCACATAGAAGTCGATTGCCGGCGTATTCCAGTCCAGTACCTGCCATTGCAAACGCCTGCAACCCTTCTCAAGCGCTACCTGTGCGACCCGCTCCAGCAGCGCCTTGCCGATTCCCAGCCCCCGCCACTCCGGCTCCACAAACAAGTCTTCGAGGTAAATCCCCGGCTGCCCCTTCCAGGTGGAATAGTTGTGAAAATAGAGCGCAAAGCCGGCCGGTCTTCCGTCCAGTTCGGCAATCAGGCACTCGTAAAAGGGCTGCGGCCCGAATCCATCGCGCAGCAGTCCCTCCTCGGTGGCCGTAACCTGGTCCAGCCCTCGCTCGTAGAGAGCCAGCGCCTTGATAAACCTCAGAATCTCCCCCACATCTGCCGGCGTCGCCAGACGAATCGTGATGGCCATGCATCTATTCTAGAGGGTTGTCGTGTGTGATATGCGCCACAACGGGAGTCTGCGCCTTGGCTCTAGGATGTTTGCGTAACCCGCGTCGCCTGCGTCGGATAGGATGGTCATGCCGCGGTTTGCGAGGCGGCATCTCGCGCTCCGCAGCGCGGTCGCACTCAAAACGGTATTTGGACTCTATCGCATTTCGTTCGCTGTTCCCCTTGTCGAGCAGCCTGGGTTGGATTTAACTTGGGTTTTGCCTGCAATTCGCGAGCTGTTCAGAGCTGATGCGCGGCTTGTATCCGCGCCGCTCTCAAGGAGATGAAAAATGAAACACGATCTTTCGTTTTTAAAGAGCCTGCCCGCCGTGGCCGGCCTGTTGGCCTTCGCCCTTTCGCCTGCGTTCATACATGCGCAGAATCAGCCGCAGAGTCCCGCGCAGGGTCAAGCGCAGACTATGGGCAAGATTCACGGGCACGTGACCAATCCCACCGGGCAGCCCCAGGGTGCTGGCACCGTCAGCCTTTCCACCGACGGTGGCGCCACCCTCAAATACACATTTAATGTCGACGCCAACGGCAACTATTCCGGCGAAGCCCCCGCGGGAACTTACGAGGCGGTCTATCGCGCTCCCGACACACCGGCGGGCAAAATCGTTGACAGCCTCAGCAACGTCAAGATCGTGGTCGGAACCGACGTGGCGGCCGACCTCGACATGTCGCGCCCCGAATACATCAGCAAGCTTCCTGCAGAACAGCAAAAGGCATTGGAGGACTTGAAGAAGCAGAACGCCGCTGCCCTTGCGGCTAACAAGACGATCAACGCGGCCAATGCCGACCTCAAGCAGGTTATGGCGGACAAGAAAGATATCGACGGCGCTGCCGCGGCGGCACAGCAGCAGCTTGGCGCAGGCGCCTCGCGTGCCGATATTGCAACCAAGGCGAGTGAGATCAAGGCCGCCAAATATGCCGACATCGAGACCCTGATGACGAACGATATAAAAATCCTGCCCAATGAGGCGCTGCTTCTTACCAACCTTGGTTTTGCGCAGGCTGGCGAGCAGAAGTACGACGACGCCATCGCGACCTACAAAAAGTCCATCGATCTCGAGAACGCCAGCAAGAAGCCTCGCCCCGACGTGCTTGCCGTGGCCGAGGCAGGTCTGGGCGAGGTTTATGCGCGCACCGGCAAGGTGCCTGAGGCCAATGCCGCCTACCAGGAATCAGCCAAGGATGATCCGACCCGGGCTGCCGTTCAGCTTCGTAACCAGGCCATCATCTTCTTCCAGGAGCACAACACCGAGGCCCAGGTGGCCGCCGCCGATGAAGCCCTCAAGGCCAACCCGAACGACCCGATCCTTTATTACATCAAGGGCCAGGGACTGGTGGGCAACGCGACCATCGATCCCAAGACCCAGCGCATCGTTCTGCCTCCTGATTGCCAGGCCGCCTATCAGAAATACCTTGAACTGGCGCCCAGCGGCCAGTTCGCCGACGAGGTTGCCGGAATTCTTCAGCAGGCCGGCCAGAAGGTCTCCACGTCGTACCACGCAGGTAAGAGCCACTAGGGCCTGTTAACGCTACTGAGATGGACGGCGTTGCGAGCGCAAATCCGGTCAGACGAGGCCGAGCCCGAAGGCTTTGGTGGCTCCAAGGTCGAGGGCGAGAACAAAGTATGACCGAATTTGCGCTCGCAACCCGAAGGGACGGGGCCAGTTTTTCCGATTTCGTTGTCGTTCGTCGCTAGCAGACACCTGGTATGCGTCGCTCCTCTCTCCTAGAACTCGAAAAAACTGGCTCCCGTCGCCACCATCTCAGTAGTGTTGACACGCCCTAGTCAACTCGTACTTCGCATTAACCTCAAGGGCGTTCGTCAATCAGGCGAGCGCCCTTGGTTTTTCTGCTTGAATCTTCAAATCTGCTGCTCCGGCAAATTGGGATGCCCCATCCCGGCTCCGCCTGGTGGGAGCGCGCAGGGCCGGCTCTGTTGCCCCTCGACCCTCTACAATTCATTCCATGAGCAACGCTCTGCTCAGCTTTGGCGAAGCCTCAGCGCTCGTAGCCGCGCACGCAGCGCGCATGTCGCCAATGGCAACCGAGCGCGTTCTTCTGGCTGACGCCAACAACCGCATTCTTGCTCAAACCCTTTGCGCCGATCGCGATCAGCCGCCATTTTCGCGCTCCACCCGCGACGGCTATGCATGCCGTGCCGCTGAAGCCAATGCGCACCAGTCGCTTACTCTCGCCGGCTCAACCCGCGCGGGCCAGTCGCCCTCCTCGCCGCTGCCCGCCGACTCCGTATGGGAGGTCATGACCGGCGCGCCCGTTCCCGTGGGCGCCGACGCCGTCATCATGCTCGAGCACACTGAAGCCTCCGGCGGCCGCGTTCGTCTCGTGCCGCCTCGCGCCGTCTCCTCAGGCGAAAACATTGTCGCCTGTGGCGCCCAGGCTCGCATTGGCGATGAACTGCTCGCCGCCGGCACCGCCATCGGCTTTGCCCAAATCGCTCTCGCCGCCTCATGCGGATTCTCGACGCTCGAAGTCTTTCTCAAGCCGCGCGTCGCCATCCTCAATACCGGCGACGAGATCGTGCCCATCGAAGCCGATCCCGGCCCCGCTGAAATCCGCAACTCGAACGGCCCCATGCTGGCCGCCCTGGTTCGCGATGCCGGCGGCGAACCCTGGCTCCTGCCCACCGCGCCCGACAACAGTCCTGCCCTGGAAGCCGCTCTGCGCCAGGCCGCAGAAGGAGAACTTATCCTCATCAGCGGCGGCGTGTCTGCCGGCAAATTCGACCTCGTCGAACCCGTCATGGCCAGCCTGGGCGCGCAATTCCATTTCACCGGCGTCCGCATCCAGCCCGGCAAGCCGCTGGTCTTCGGCGAGATTCCTTCCACAAATCCTAACCAAAACGAGAACAGCACGAAATGCTTGGGATTGCCGGGGAATCCGGTGTCTTCAGCGGTCACGTTCCTGCTTTTCGGTGCGCCGCTGGTGCGCGCACTTGCTGGCTGCGCTCATCGAGGCCCCCGCTTCACTCTCGCGCGGCTGGCCGAGGATGTAAAAGGGAAGCCGGGCCTGACGCGTTTTCTGCCCGCCTTTTGCGACTTCGCCGCCCCCCCAGACGAGCTGCCCTCCTTGCGCCGGGTCGAGTGGCAGGGTTCCGGCGATCTTGTCGCATTGGCCCATTCCAACTGCTTTCTCGTTTTGCCTGAAGAGGCCGAGCGCCTGCGCGCCGGCGAAATCGTCCGCGTCGTGCTCTACTGAGGTTCCAATGCCGAAGACCGCCAAGCCGCCACGTCCCCAAAATCCTTTACGCCCCGCCAAGCTCTCTCACTACAACTCCTCTGGCCAACCCCGCATGGTCGACGTAAGCCCCAAGCCCGCCACGCGCCGTACCGCCTCGGCCTCGGCTTTCGTCGAGCTCTCGGCCGAAGTGCTCGCCGCGCTGCCTTCGAATCCCAAGGGCGACCCGCTCGAGGTCGCGCGCCTAGCCGGCATCCAGGCCGCCAAGCGAACTTCCGAGCTTATCCCGCTCTGCCATCCGCTGGCGCTCACCCACGTCGACGTCCAGGCCCAGGTTGTGCCCGGCGGCATCAGCATCGTCGCCTCCGCCGCTACCACCGGACCCACAGGAGTCGAGATGGAGGCCCTCACTGCAGCCGCCGTTGCCGCCCTTACCGTCTACGACATGACCAAGGCCCTCGATAAATCCATCGTCATCCGCGATTTGCGCCTGGATTCCAAAACCGGCGGAAAATCCGGCGAATACACCCGCAGTTGTGCCAGTTAACCCCTCCAAAACGAGCGAAAAATCCCACAACTTGCCCGAAAGCGCCAACCCTCGTATCATCCGGCAAGAGCATCAGCATCAAGAGCGAAGGCATTCAAACGCCATGAGCCATCAAGAGACAGCCAATTTGCGTGTAAAGGGCCGGTTGATGTCGGCCTCGGAGATCGAGCGCACCCTGGTGCGACTGGCCCACGAAATCGTGGAAAAGAGCAACGGCAGCGACAACCTTTCGCTGGTCGGTGTCAAACGCCGCGGCGTGCCGCTCGCCGAGCGGCTGGGCAAGCTCATCTCGAGCATTGAAAAACGCAAGGTCGATACCGGTGTCCTCGATATCCAGTTCTATCGCGACGATCTTTCCACGGCAGATATTCGGCCCGTGGTTACGCCCGGCTCCATCGGCTTCGACGTCGAGGGCCGCGACGTGGTCATCTGCGACGACGTTCTCTACACCGGCCGCACCGTACGCGCCGCTCTCGACGCGCTCTTCGATCACGGCCGTCCGCGCCGCGTACAACTGTGCGTACTTATCGATCGCGGCCATCGCGAGCTGCCAATTGAGGCTACTTACGTCGGCAAACACGTGCCCACCAGCAGCCGCGAAATCATCGAAGTCAAGTTTCAGGAGGTCGATCAGGACGAGCAGGTGCTGCTCGTCGAGAAGTCGTGAACGGTGAACCGTGATCGGTGCAGCGGGATCACCGTCCACCGTTCACCGTTCACCGTCCACCGTCCACCGCTCACCGTCCACCGTCCACCGTCCACCGCTCACCGTCCACCGTCCACCGCTCACCGTCCACCGTCCACCGCTCACCGTTCACCGTTCACCGTTCACCGTCCACCGTCCACGAAGCACGAGCCCCCATGGCAACCACTCCTATCGCCGCACGCCGCAAACTGGCAACTCCGCCTCCGCCCGCATCGTCATTTCCATATCACCCCGGCTCGCTGCTTTCGGTCATGGACCTTACCGTGACCGCTGTCAGCCATCTGCTCCAACGGGCCACGGCGCTCGAGCACATGGATCCGGTTGTCCGCGACCGCATCCTGCTCAAGCGCCGCATCGCGTTGCTCTTCTACGAATCGTCAACGCGGACAAGAACCAGCTTCGAGCTCGCTTCCAAAGCCCTCGGCGCCGACACCACGCTGGTTTCAAACCTGAGTTCGAGCATTGAAAAAGGCGAGTCGCTCAAAGACACCGGGCTCACTCTGCGCGCTCTCGGCGCCGAAGCCATCATTCTGCGCCACAACTCCTCCGGCGCTGCCTGGCTGCTTGAAGAAGCCACCCGTCTGCCCGTCGTCAACGCCGGCGACGGCATGCACGAGCACCCCACGCAGGCTCTGCTCGACCTGCGCACCATCCTGGCGCATCTGCACCCCGGCATCGCCGAGGTCGGCCCCGAAACGCTCTCCGGCGTAACCGTCACCATCGTGGGAGACATACTGCACAGCCGCGTCGCCCGCTCCAACATGCTGCTGCTTCCGCGGCTCGGCGCGCGGGTGCTGCTCTGCGGACCCAAAGAGCTGCTGCCCGAGATGGCCGCAAAAGCCGGACCGGGCATCGAGATCGAGCGCAACTTCGAATCTGCGATCCGGCAGTCGCAGGCGATTATGATGCTCAGGATTCAGGCCGAGCGCATCGCCAACCTGCAACTCGACCTCGAACAGTACAAGGCCGCCTATCAACTCACTGGCCAGCGTCTCGCAACGCAAGCGCCGAGCGCGATTGTCATGCATCCCGGCCCCATCATTCGCGGCCTTGAGATTACGGCCGGCGTAGCCGACGGACCGCAATCCACCATCCTCGAGCAAGTCACCAACGGCGTGGCCATTCGCATGGCGGTGATGGAGCGGGCGCTGACTGGGACCACAGAGCGAGGCGACAGATGACACCATCCGATCTTGAATGCCTCAAGGCAAGCGTTGATCGAATAGTCGAGGTCGAGATACGACAGGGCAAGCGTTTACTGATAAAGGTAATCTCTGTATTCGATCAGGAATCTGATCCGGACGTATTTTATTGGGACGTAACCTCCAATCCTCGAATGCAAGACTCTGAGCATTCTCAAGGATTCAGCCTTCCATTAGAAGAAATCGTATCTGTGAAAAGGTTTGAACCGGAAGAAGGCCGCCCATGACCACCCTGGCAATCCGCAACGGTCATCTCATCGACCCCGCCGCCGGCATCGACGGGCCTAAAGACATCTTCATTCAAAACGGCCGCGTGGCCGAGATCGCCGCCCCTGGCAAGCTCAAGCTGGCCAATGGCGCACCTGTTCTCGATGCCAATGGTCTCACCGTTGCACCCGGCCTCATCGACATTCATGTGCATCTGCGCGAACCCGGCCAGGGATACAAAGAGACCATCGCCTCCGGCACCGCCGCCGCCGCAGCAGGCGGGTTCACCGCCGTCGCCGCGATGCCAAATACCACGCCGGTGAACGACTCGGTTGAGATCACCCGCTGGATGCAGACGCCCGAGCGCGGCGCGCAGGTCCGCGTCTTTCCGATTGCCGCGGCCACGCGCGGGTCAAAAGGCGAAACGATTACCGACTACGCTGCCCTCAAGTCCGCGGGCGCCGTCGCCGTCACCGACGATGGCCGTCCGATTCTGAAAGACGGCATCATGCGCGAATGCCTTGCCGCCGCGGCGCGCGTGGGACTCACCGTAATCCAACACGCCGAGGACACGCGCCTCACCCAATTCGCAAATGGGGCCGCCAGCATGAACCTCGGCCCGGTTTCGTTCCGGCTCGGCCTGCGCGGCATGCCTGCTGAAGCTGAGTCCGCTCTCGTCGAGCGCGATATCCGTCTCGTAACCGAGTTGCGTGACGCTCATCCGCACCTGCACGTGGCGCATACTTCAACCGCTGCCGCAGTCGCTGCCGTTCGCCAGGCGCGGCGCAACGGATTGCGCGTGACCTGCGAGGTTGCGCCGCATCATTTTCTGCTCACCGAAGAGCACGTGGGCCTCTACAACACCCATGCCAAAATGAATCCGCCGCTGCGCTCGGTCGCCGATCGCGATGCCATGATCGAGGCCCTGCTCGACGGCGTAGTGGACGCCATCGCCACCGATCACGCGCCCCACGCCATGCACGAGAAAGAAGTTGAATTCGATCTTGCACCCAACGGCATCACCGGCCTTGAAACCGCGCTCGGACTTTCGCTGCGCTGGCTGCACAAGGAGTGGCGCATGCCGCTGGGACGCGTCGTGAACCTGATGAGCGCGCAGCCCGCCGCGCTGCTCGGACTCAAGGGCCGCGGCACGCTTGCCGTTGGCAGCTATGGCGACGCGGTGATTTTCGACCCCAGGGCAGAGTGGACTTACCACGCAACCGAGTCAAAATCGAAGGCCAAAAACACGCCCTTCGACGGCTGGGCCATGCTGGGCAAAGTTCACTACACCATTGCCGAAGGCCGCATTGCGTACGCCATTGCAATCCAGCAGTAGCGCCAGTCTCCAGACCCGCCGACGAGACCGCCAAAAAAAACTTCGGCCCGCAATCGTCACAGATCGCGGGCCGAAGTGTTTTTGCTAACTCCGCTGCTTCACCGCAGATCGAACCGGTCCGCGTTCATCACCTTGGTCCACGCGGCCGCAAAGTCTGCAACGAACTTTCCCTCCGCGTCGCTGCTTGCATACACCTCGGCCAGCGCGCGGAGCTGCGAGTTCGACCCGAAGACCAGGTCCGCCACGGTCGCAGTCCACTTCAGCTCGCCCGTCTTGCGGTCGCGCCCTTCCAGCACGCCCTCGGTCGCTGACTTCTCCCATTTCGTGCCCATGTCCAGCAGGTTCACAAAGAAGTCGTTGGTCAGCGTCTCAGGCCGCTTGGTAAACACGCCATGCTGCGAGTGCCCGTAGTTCGCGCCCAGCGCGCGCATGCCCCCGACGAGCGCCGTCATCTCCGGCGCGGTCAACGTGAGCAGTTGCGCCTTGTCGAGCAGCAGATTCGCCTGGTAGCTCTCGAGCCCGTCGCAAACATAGTTGCGGAAGCCGTCGGCCTTCGGCTCGAGCAACGCAAACGATTCTACGTCTGTCTGATTCTGCCGGGCGTCGGTCCGGCCCGGCGCAAACGCAACCTTTATCTTGTGCCCGGCCTTCTTAGCCGCAGCCTCAATCGCAGCCGAGCCCCCCAGCACAATCAAGTCAGCCAGCGAAATCTTCTTGGCGCCCTTCGAGCTCCCATTTCCACTGGCGTGCGCAGCGTTGAACTCCTTCCGGATGCGTTCAAGCTTGGCCAGCACCTTCTGGAGTTCCGCCGGCTGGTTCACCTCCCAGTTTTTCTGCGGAGCAAGCCTGATCCGCGCACCATTGGCGCCGCCGCGCTTGTCGCTGCCGCGGAAGCTCGCCGCCGAAGCCCACGCCGTCGTCACCAGTTGCGAGATCGACAGCCCCGAAGCCAGAACCTTTGCCTTCAGTTCTTCCACTTCTTTCGCATTCACCAGCTTGTGATCCACGGCCGGAACCGGATCCTGCCAGATCAGCTCTTCCTTTGGCACCAGCTTGCCCAAGTACCGCGAGCGCGGGCCCATGTCGCGATGCGTCAGCTTGAACCACGCGCGCGCAAACGCATCGGCCAACTCATTCGGATGCTCAAGGAAACGCCGCGAAATCTTCTCGTACGCCGGGTCGAATCGGAGCGAGAGATCGGTGGTCAGCATGGTGGGTTTCCGGAGCTTGCTCGAGTCGAACGGGTCGGGCACCATGTCGTCGGCCGCCACTTCGCCCTTGGGCTGCCATTGGTGCGCGCCTGCCGGGCTCTTGGTCAGCTCCCACTCAAACTTGAACATGTTGTCGAAGAAATCGTTGTTCCACTTGGTTGGAGTTGAAGTCCAGATCACTTCAAGCCCGCTGCCGATGGCGTCTTCGCCCTTGCCGCTCTTGAAGTCGCTCCTCCAGCCCAGCCCCATCTCCTCGACAGGCGCGGCCTCCGGCTCTGCGCCCACGTGGGTCGCCGGCCCCGCGCCGTGTGTCTTGCCGAATGTGTGTCCGCCGGCAATCAGGGCCACCGTCTCTTCGTCGTTCATTGCCATGCGCGCAAAAGTCTCGCGAATGTCGCGCGCCGCTGCCACCGGGTCGGGATTCCCGTTCGGCCCCTCCGGGTTTACGTAGATCAAGCCCATCTGTACAGCGGCCAGCGGATTGGCCAGATCGCGGTCGCCACTGTAGCGCTGGTCGCCGAGCCATGTGGCCTCAGGACCCCAAGCCACATCGAGCTCCGGCTCCCAGATGTCGGCGCGGCCGCCACCAAAACCGAACGTCTTGAACCCCATTGACTCCAGCGCCACGTTGCCGGCCAGGATCATCAGATCGGCCCACGAAATCCTCTTGCCGTACTTCTGCTTGACAGGCCACAACAGCCTCCGCGCCTTGTCGAGGTTCACGTTGTCGGGCCAGCTGTTCAGCGGGGCAAACCGCTGCGAGCCCCGGCCTCCGCCGCCGCGTCCATCATGAATCCGGTAGGTGCCCGCCGAGTGCCATGCCATGCGGATGAACAGCCCTCCGTAGTGGCCAAAATCCGCCGGCCACCAATCCTGCGATTCAGTCATCAGCGCATGCAGGTCTTTAACCACGGCGTCGAGATCGAGGGTCTTGAACTCTTTGGCGTAGTTAAACTCCTCGTCCATGGGGTTCGACAATGACGATTGCTGATGAAGAATGGCCAGGTTCAACTGCTTGGGCCACCAGTCCTGGTTGCCCTTTGTCCCGCCCGTGGTGTGCTCAAGCATGACGCCCGAAAATGGGCACTTCGATTCAGTAGACATAATTCCTCCTATCTTTCCTGGAACTCTAAAAGCCAGCCTGTTCAGTATAGGAGCCTCACGCGGGGCCGAACGAGAGAACCTGTCAATGGCGTCAATAGCTAAAGGCAATCATGCGCTGAACTGACCCTTGACAACCGATCTCTGCTCGCGGATCTCTTACAATCGTTGCGTGCCGCCTTCAACCCAGCTTCAAATCCCAATGCGCGCTCTGCTCGCCGGCGGGCGCCGCAAAGAGCCGGCCATCATCCAGTTAATCCGCACGCTGGTTCTTGCTGAGTCACCCTCCGACACGCCTGCAGCCGTCAACGCCTGCATGGAGCTCGCCGCCGCCCACGCGAAGTCTCTCGGAGCCCGGGTCAAGCTCCACAGGCCTCCCAAAGGCCTCAACTTCGGCGTCGCTCTCGAAGCTCGATTTGGTCCTCGCTTTCGCGCGAAACAAAGCCTCAAGCCCCTGCTTCTGCTCGGCCATCTCGATACCGTCTGGCCGCTCGGCACCCTCAAATCCATGCCTATCCTTGCTTCTGGCGGCCGCCTTTACGGCCCCGGAGCGCTCGACATGAAAACAGGCGTGGCCATGGGGCTGACGGCCATCGAGATTCTCATTGAAGCCGGCGCTCTGAATCGCGAAATCATCGTTCTGCTTAACCCCGACGAGGAAGTGGGCAGCACCTTTTCCCGCGCCATTACCGAGCGCCTCGCGCAAGAATGCTCCGCCGTCTATGTCCTCGAGCCGGCCCAGGGTTTGGCCTACAAAACCTCACGCAAGGGAACAGGCGACTGGCGCATCGATATCAAAGGCATCGCCGCCCACGCCGGGGTCGACTTCAAGAAGGGCGCAAGCGCCATTCGCGAGCTGGCCCGCGTGGTTGAAACCGTCAGCGGCTGGACCGATCTCAGCCGCGGGCTAACGGTGAGCGTGGGCGTAGCCGGTGGCGGGTCGAAGACCAACGTGATTCCCGCCGAGGCCTTTGCCGAGGTCGACGTTCGCATCGTCCGCAAGCCCCAGGGCGCGCGCATCGAGCGCAAGTTCGCGGCTCTCAAGGCCCGCGATCCACGCTGCGCGCTCACCATTGCCGGCGGCATGAACCGCCCGCCCATGGAGAGAACCCGCGGCACCGTGCGTCTCTTTATTAAAGCCAAAGCCCTTGCCGCCGAACTGGGATTCGCGCTTGAAGAAGCGGCTACGGGAGGCGCTTCAGACGGAAATTTCACTTCGGCACTTGGTATTCCGACGCTCGACGGCATGGGCGCCGTGGGCGAGGGCGCGCATGCAGCGCATGAGTCGGTTCTGATTGAGCACCTTGCGCCCCGCACCGCGCTGCTGGCCGGAATGTTGATCGAAGATTGCTGATTTGAGGCGGTCCGGCCTGATAAACTCCCGTGGAGTAGAGAATCGAAGATAAGTGCGGCGCAGATCTGAGCGCCTGCTCGCAAGCCATGCCGCACCACTGAGGCCTCTGAGTTTGGCGAGCGTATTCGAGAATCCCAGTTACCCGTTGGAGAGCAACGAAATCATGAGATGCATTGCCTTGTTCTTAAGCGCAGCGGTAATGGCTGCCGCTGCGAGCGCCCAAACCTCCGCACCTGCAAAGACTGCTACCAAGCCGGCGGCGACTGCTACCAAAACCGGCTCGACCACTTCAAAGAGCACGGCCGGCACTTCCGCCGATTGGTGGCTTAGGCTGCCGGCCGGAATTCCGCGAGTGCACGGCTACATCAAGCCCGATTTTGCGCTGCGCTACGAAGACATCAAGATCGGCACAGGACCCGAGGCCGAGCCGATGAAGATGTACCACGTGAACTACACGGGATACTTGGCGGCGACGGGCGAGAAGTTCGATTCGAACTCCGACCACCGGCCGCCGAAGAGGGACAAGGACGGCAAACCGGTGATGGGCCCCGACGGCAAGCCCGTGCTCGGCGATCCGGAGCCGCTGGTCTTCCCGCAGGGTTTTGGCCGTTTGATCCCTGGCTTCGACCAGGGATTTAACGGAATGAAGGTTGGCGGCAAGCGGCGCATCTTCATTCCCTGGCAGCTTGCCTACGGAATGCGCGACATTCCCGGCCACCCGCCCGACCACCCCGGAATACCAGCCAAGTCGAACTTGATCTTCGACGTTGAGCTGGTGGATGTGACCGATATGCCCAAGCCGCCAGCCCGTCCACAGATGCCGCCCCGGCCAAAGACTCCGCCGGCAGGCGTCAAGCCCGGCGCAGCCCCGGCTCCAGGCGCGGCTCCGACTGCGGGAGCGCCTCCCAAGCCGGCGACAACTGCTGCTCCGGCCACAGGCGCGCCAACTTCGGCTCCGGCAGCAACTCCGGCTCCCGCGTCGACTCCGGCGCCGCAAGCTCCGAGCAGCACGCCCAATTCGCCGAAGTAGGGTTGTCGGACGAATCTTTGAGCCTGTTATTAACTTTCCCGCAGGCAGCGTTCAGCCCCAGCGACCAAGACCTGTCGCTGGGGACCCCGTATTTGGGCCGCCTAAGCGAAAGTTAATAACAGGCTCTGCCGGCATTTCTCACAAACGGCGCGAAGGGGATATCCCCACCCCCCCATATCCGATACCCCCGCCCCCTGCCAAAAGTCTCTAAATCTATTGTTTTCATTGCGATAGAGGGTAGACTTGGCGGCCAGGTCTATTGTTTTCAGGCGGTTAGGGTCTACTGGTCTGCCGAACTTCGGCCCGAAGAATCGCTATCTGCGTTCAGAATAGAACGGGCGGGGGAATTAAGCGGCAAAAAGGAGAGGCGATTTAAGTCTTTTTGAATGATGGTGATAGGGGAGGAATCCGGCAGCCTGGCGGTTGACCGCGAGTACATTTAAAGAGCGGCATGTGTGAAATGCGGGCTAAGCCCGCGCCGGAGGGTAGCTCCGGCGTGGCCTCCACAAGCCGGCGAGTGTAAGCCTCGTGCCGGTCTGCGCACAGCGCTTCGGCTTCGCCCATCTCCACCAATTCTCCACGCTCCATCACGGCGACTCATTTTTCAGCGACTGTCCCGTGCGGGCAGGGAATCAGCCGGTCAGGTTTCGATCTGCAGGCGCTGATGCAGTTCGCGACGGCCGCGCGAGGTGATCCGCAGCGCGCGGCTGTTGAGTTCGAGTGCTACCCAGCGGCGGTCGACCAGCATCTTGAGCAGGGCAGATCCGAGCGCGCCGGCAAGATGCATGCGGCGCTCGCTCCAGTCCAGGCATCCATACGCGAATTTGCGCCGTGCGGCACCAGCAGTGTCCAAATCGACTCCGAGCGCGGCCAACCCGGCAGCTCCTTCCTGCATAAGCTCCAAGGCGTTCGAGCCGGCGCAGCTTGCGCGCAGCCAGCGAAGCGCGCGAAACCGCTCCAGCATCTGCACGGCAATTCTTCCAGCCATGTGGTCATAGCAGCTTCGCGCCAGGCGATAGGGAACGGGTGTGGATGGCTGGAAGCCGGCCCGTGGCGCGCCTGCCAGCACGCTTATGGCTTCAAGCGCGCGCGCCACTTGCGCGGACTTGAGAGCGTAGTAACGATGCTTGCCCTGCGCGTGCACTGCGACCAGGTTTTCAGTTTTCAGGCGATTCAGGTGCGCGCTCGCAGTGGGAGGAGCAACCTCCGCTACAACAGCAAGCTCCGTGCTGGTTCGCGCGCGGCCGTCGAGCAGACAAATGAGCATGCGGGCGCGCGCTGCTTCTCCTATGGCCGAAGCCACGCGGGCAAGCGCGGCATCAGGCAGTTCAACATTCATTATTCCACCGTAACCGAAGTGTTCCTGCATGGCAACGAGCATACTGGCTCGGATGACGTCCGGAAGGACAGCCGTGCGTATCACCCGCCGAACCGTGTTGGGCGCCATCTGCGCACTGGCTGCCGTGCGCGCGAACGGCGTGGGCCAGAAAAAAGAAGAGTGGGAGATAGAAAAGCGGGAGCAAGAAAAGCGGGAAAAGGAAGAGTGGATGACGATCACGTGTTTTATCCGGTACCAGATTGACCCGTTTCAGCGCGACGCGTTCCAGCAATACGCTCAAAACTGGGGACGCATCATTCCGCGATGCGGCGGGGATCTGGTCGGCTATTTTCTGCCTGCGGAAGGGACCAACGACATCGCGTGGGGGCTCATCTCGTTTCCGAGCCTTGCAGCTTACGAAGCCTATCGCACGCGGCTGAGGAGCGACGCGGAAGCAATGGAGAACTTTCGCACGGCTCAGCGGTTGCGGTTTATCCTGCGCGAAGAGCGAACGTTCGTTGAAGGCGTTGAGGGCGCGTTGCATCGACCGCCGGTACCGGAAAAAGATGGGAGCCAATAATCCGCGATGAAGACACAGCTTGAAAAGGCGCAGGCGTTTCGCGCATTGCATCAACGGGAGCGCGCGTTCATTCTCCCCAATCCATGGAACCGGGGAACGGCGCGACTGCTGGCGCAGCTTGGGTTTGAGGCGCTGGCCACCACCAGCGCCGGATATGCGTTCTCGCGCGGAGTTCCCGATGGCCAGGTTGGCCGCGAGGCCATGCTTTCGCACGTCGCAGAGATTGCGTCCGCCACTGATTTACCTGTGAGCGGCGATCTCGAAAATGGATATGGCCATGAACCCGAGGTCGCCGCAGAGACCATTCGCATGGCTGCGGCTTACGGTCTGGCCGGCGGTTCGATCGAGGATGCAACCGGGGACGATTCCGCACCAATCTATGAGATCGGCTACGCCGAGGAGCGCATCAGCGCAGCTGCGGAGGCGGCACACTCGCTTCCGTTCCCTTTCACCCTGTGCGCGAGAGCAGAAAACTTTCTCTACGGCCGGCCCGACCTGAAGGACACGATCGCGCGGCTCCAGAGCTATCAGGAAGCGGGCGCGGACGTTCTCTATGCCCCGGGGCTCACGACCAAAGAGCAGATTGCCGCAATCATCGGGGAAGTTGACAGGCCTGTAAACGTACT
>Ga0335074_10006668_pt1 | contig 16014 bp, 13 predicted proteins | sample Lox_Sample_23_FD_206715 | JGI IMG/M metagenome (GOLD analysis project Ga0335074, IMG submission 206715) | Soil microbial communities from Loxahatchee National Wildlife Refuge, Florida, United States - Lox_Sample_2.3 | ecosystem: Environmental > Terrestrial > Soil > Wetlands | place: USA... | reverse complement strand
GCCTTCAGCGGCCAGTACGGCTCACGCAGAAATTCGCGCGCCAGCAGGACCAAATCCGCCTGACCTGCCCGCAAAATATGCTCCGCCTGGGCGGCTGAAGTGATCATGCCCACCGTACCGGTCGCAATCCTCGCCTCGCGCCGGATTCGTTCGGCAAATGGCGTCTGATATCCCGGTCCAACCGGAACCACCGCCTGGGGCGCCATCCCGCCGGAAGAGACATCGATTAAGTCGACTTCATGATCCTTCAGGATCCTTGCCAAGTCCACCGCCTCATCGATATCCCATCCGTCTTCGATCCAGTCGGTGGCTGAAATCCGCACTTGTAGAGGAACCTCTCTGGGAATCACCGCCCTTATTGCGTCTACCACTTCCACCGCCATCCGAATGCGATTTTCAAACGTGCCGCCATATTGATCGCTCCGCCGGTTACTCAGGGGGGAAAGGAATTCATGGAGCAGGTATCCATGCGCAGCATGCAGCTCGATCGCGTCAAATCCAGCCTCTAGCGCGCGTTCAGCAGCTCGGGCAAACGCTCTGGTGATGCTTTGTATCCCGGCCAGATCCAACACGACGGGAGTTCCATAGTTCTCCGCGAAAGGTATAGCACTGGGAGCCATCACGTTCGGCCATCCACCCTCAGTCGGGGAAAGATACCGCTGTTCGGGAGCCCACGGCCGCGCCATGCTGGCTTTCCTCCCCGCATGCGCCAGCTGCACACCGGCGCGTGCGCCTTGCCGATGAATAAAGTCGACGATGCGTCTGAGTCCAGCGATGTGGGCGTCCTTCCACAACCCAAGATCCTGCGGGGAGATCCGCCCCTCCGGCAGGACGGCCGCCGCCTCCGTAAACACCAGCCCTGCCCCGCCGACAGCTCTGCTGCCCAAATGAACGAAATGCCAATCGTTGCTGAATCCGTCCTCACTCGAGTACTGACACATAGGAGAAACAACAATGCGGTTCGGAATTTGAATGCCAGCCAACTGGAAAGGGGAGAACAAGAGCGAATTGGACAAAAAAGCACCTCGGAAGCGAATCTTCCTCTCTGATGCGACGGAGACCGCAAGGTCGCGGAAACAAGACACTATTCTGATAGCTGTGGTTTTCTGGAACACTTGGAACTTGAGGCGCGTACCACACAAAGGAAGGAAAAATATGAAAGACCGCATCCTGGTACCAGCGGTACTTGCAGTCCTGATGACCGGTGTGGTTGGTTGCAAGGTCAAAGTCAACAAGTCCGCTGACGGTGGAAGCGACAACGTGAAGATCGCCACCCCGTTTGGCGGAATTGATGTGAATCAGGATCGAACCTCGGCTGCAGACCTGGGATTACCCGCCTATCCTGGAGCTGTTCAGCAAAACGACGGTGATGGCGGCAAGTCCGCCAAAGTCGATATGGGTTTCGGCTCGTTCCGCATGCGCGTACGCGTCGTCCATTACGGCTCTCAGGACAGTCGCGACCAGGTCATGGCCTTCTATCGCAAAGCATTGACTCAGTATGGCAACGTGATCGAATGTGCCGATGGCAAGCCTGTCGGCACTCCCTCCGTTACATGGGAAGGTTTGACTTGTGACGCTTCCGGCCACGACCATACCCCCGCTCGAGTTGACGCCGGAGAGATCCAGCTGAAAGCCGGGTCATCCCGCCATCAGCATATTGTTGCCTTCTCCAATAAAACCGGGTTGCCTACCGATTTCACCATGATCGCACTGGATCTCCCGCATGGCTTTGAACCCGAGCAAAAGGGTACAAACTGAAGCTGTGATTGCGCTACGCTCCACCCTGCGATAGCTTCAAAGGGGATGAGTCCGATCTGTCATCGATGTGGCGCGAGTCTCGGCGCTTCAGAACTGTTCTGTCCCGCCTGCGGCTCCCCGCAACTTAAGGTTTCTCCGCCGGAAGACAGCGAGACCGGATATGCGGTCCGCGCGCCTGGGACTTCGGCAAGAATCCAAGGAATCTCCTGGAAGGACGCGATCCTGGCCGCACTCTTTGTCGCTGTGCCTGCCGGCTTGTTGAGTGCTGTCTCTGTGCTGTCATGGGGATGCTGCCTCTGGGTCGTGGGGGGGTCTGTGCTGGCCATCGCGGTCTATCATCGGAGGGCCCCCACATTCTTGCTGGAAACCCGTTCCGGAGTGCGTATCGGCGCCGTTGCCGGGCTCATTGCTGCCTACAGCTCCGTCATCGCTACTGCTATCTGGCGCGTCTTCGCCCGCTTCGTTTTGCATCAGGGTAATGCCATCGATCAGTTCTACGACTCTGTCATTCAGCAGTCCACCGCCCTCGTACAGACCAATCCCGACGCAGAGGCGCAGTGGCGCAGCTACGTCCATTTCCTCATGTCGCCCGATGGCCGGGCGGCTTACACGCTCCTCAACGCTGCTACCACATCGGTCGGCATTATCGTCTTCTCAGCCATCGGGGGCGCACTGGGTGTGCGACTCCTGGCTCCGCGAAAACCAACTATGGGCAACGGATAGCCGATCTTCGCCCATTTCATGGAAAATAAAGCCCTAACCCTCGTATCATCCGGCGAGAGCATGATCAACCAAGCAAAAGCCACCCCAATACTGCGGGAAAAAACCCGCATCATGTCGGCCTCGGAAATCGAGCGCACGCTGATCCGCCTGGCGCACCAGATCATCGAAAAAAACAACGGCGGTCAAAACCTCGGCCTGGTAGGCATAAAACGCCGCGGAGTCCCCCTCGCGCAGCGTTTGGGCGCCCTGATCGGATCCATCGAGAAAACGCCAATCGATACGGGTATTCTGGATATCAGTTTCTATCGAGACGACCTTTCGACACGCGACATCCGTCCGGTCGTGTCTCCGGGCGACATTGGCTTTGACATCGCCGGACGAGACATCATTCTGATCGACGATGTGCTCTATACCGGCAGAACCATACGCGCTGCCCTCGACGCTCTCTTTGACCATGGACGTCCCCGGCGCGTACAACTGCTGGTGCTGATCGACCGCGGCCATCGCGAGCTGCCGATCGAGGCTAGTTTTGTGGGCCGCCATGTGCAAACCACTGCACGTGAAATCGTCGAAGTCAAACTACGCGAGGTCGACGACGACGAAAAGGTGATTCTGGTTGAACGCGACGAGTGAGTTTTTGCCGCAGCCGCACATGAAACCAGCCAAACCCAACCCGGAGCCAGCGCGCATCCCTCTTCTGTCAGAAATTCCCGTCGCATCTTCAAATCAACTCTGTCCCGGATGCTTGCTGTCTGTTACGTCACTCAGTGTCGATGACGTTTCATCCATCTTGCGCCTGGCAACTGAGCTTGAGTCTGAGCAACCTGAACTGCGCGCCAGAAGGCTGGCTCATCGCAGAATTGCACTCCTTTTCTACGAATCCAGCACCCGGACCCGCACCTCCTTCGAGCTGGCAGCCAAAGGCCTGGGCGCGGATACCGCTTTGATCAGTTCCCAGTCTTCTTCGATCGAAAAAGGAGAATCCCTAAAAGATACCGGCATCACCTTGCGAGCGCTGGGGGCGGAGTGCATCATTCTCCGCCATCTTTCCTCCGGAGCCCCGTACCTCCTCGCCAAGGTCACCGGACTACCTGTGCTCAATGCGGGCGATGGCATGCACGAGCATCCATCCCAAGCCCTGTTGGACGTACGGACGATGATCCAGGCTTTGGCCCGTCCCGAAGATGTTCCTGGCGGAAATCTGCTTAGCGGTGTCAAGGTGGTGATTACCGGCGATATCCTGCACTCCCGAGTGGCCCGCTCCAATGCTCTGCTGCTGCCAAAATTAGGAGCCCGAGTCATCCTGTGTGGTCCGCCGGCGCTTCTGCCGGAGGTAGCAGAGGAGTTGGGCCCCGGAATCACCATTGAACGAGATTTCGACCGTGCCCTCGGGCAGGCGGAAATCGTGATGATGCTGCGCATCCAAAGAGAGCGTCTGGCGGGCCTGCACATCGACTTGGACGAGTACATGGCCCGCTATCAGCTGAACCAGGGCCGATTGCGCTCGTATGGTCCCAAAGCCATCGTGATGCATCCCGGCCCAATGATCCGCGGGCTCGAAATTTCGAGCGAGGTGGCGGATGGACCCCAATCGGTTATCGCCCTTCAGGTACGCAACGGAGTCGCGATTCGAATGGCTTTGATTTATCGCGCTCTGGAATGTCGTCGTGTGCAACCTGCCCATAAGGAAACGACAAAGCCCCGCTTTGCGGCCAAAAGAAAAAGAGGCCGTGCTTGACCACGCTCCTGATTCGCGGCGGCCATCTGGTTGATCCTTCCGCGGGAGTTGACGCCAATCGCGACCTCCTCCTCAAGGATGGCCGCGTGGCTGCGGTCGAACCTCCGGGTAAATTGACCGCCGCGGCCAAACAGACTAGCGCTGAAGTTGTGGATGCCGCTGGATTCGTGGTTGCTCCGGGGCTGGTGGACATCCACGTCCACCTCCGGGAACCGGGACAGGGCTACAAGGAAACCATTGCCACCGGAACAGCGGCAGCGGCTGCAGGCGGGTTTACCACCGTGTGTGCCATGCCTAATACCCATCCGGTCAATGATTCCGTCGAGATTACTCGCTGGATGCAGAGTGCAGACCGTGGGCCGAGCGCCCGCGTTTTTCCCATCGCAGCAGCCACTCGCGGCAGCATGGGAGAAGCACTGACGGAGTATGGCTCGCTCAAAGCCGCCGGCGCGGTCGCGGTCAGCGACGATGGCAAGCCTATCCTCAGCGAGGCCATCATGCACCAGGCGCTTGCGGCAGCCGCACGTGCCGGGATCCCCGTGATCCAGCATGCCGAAGACACCAGGTTGACCGGTGGGTGTTCGATGAATGCCGGCGCCCTGGCTTTTCGGCTCGGCCTTCGTGGAATGCCGGTGGCCGCGGAATCCGGCTTGGTGGAGCGCGATATCCGGCTTCTGGCCGAGCTCAGAGGAGCGCGCGCCCATCTCCATGTCGCGCATCTGTCGACAGGGGCGGCACTCGATGCAGTCCGCAAAGCCAGGCGAAACGGTCTGCACGTTACATGCGAGGTCGCGCCCCATCACTTTGTGCTTACGGAGCAGGCCGTAGGTGAATACAACACCAATGCAAAAATGAATCCGCCGCTGCGGGCCGAATCCGATCGCCGCGCCATGCTCGAAGGATTGCTCGACGGCTCTATCGATTGCATCGCCACCGATCACGCACCCCATGCAACCCATGAAAAAGAGCAGGAGTTCGAACGCGCCCCGAACGGCATTACCGGGCTCGAGTCGGCTTTGGGCCTGACTCTCGACCTGCTCCATCGCAAACACAAGGTTTCGCTCAGCCGGCTCATCACCCTGCTGAGTACTCAACCTGCCAGCTTGCTAAGTCTTCGTGGCCGAGGCAGTTTGGGCACTGGCTCGTTCGCCGATGTGGTCATCTTCGATCCCAAAGCTGAGTGGGTCTTTCGCGCGGCCAAGACCCGCTCCAAGTCGGCCAACACCCCGTTTGATGGGTGGAACATGCTCGGCCGGGTCCAGATGACAATCAGCGAGGGCCGGGTAGTCTACCGGGCGGATGCGTAAGCAGCTTGCGAAAGAGCCCTTCCGGGAGCGGCCATCCGGCATCGGGCAGGAAAAGAACCGCGCCTGCTGCTGCTCCGAGCAGCAGGCCCAGCAGAAACCGAGTCAGAGGCAAGTTCCCGTGCCATGCAAGAATGCCCGACCCGGCATCGAGCAGGTTAAGCAGTAGTGTTGCAGCCAGACATCGGATTGCTGTTGTCCTGGGGACGCGTAGGAGCGTCCCCATGGCGACGCCTAGGTAAATACCCAGGCAACGAACGCAAACCGCAACGGGTGAGCCCGCCAGTGTGAAACTCCGGACCGGATTCTGGTGGCAAAGACGGGAGAAGAAGCTGCGGATGAGCCATGCAGCGACGGGATGTGAGCCGGCCAGCAGAGGCGCCTCAAGCGGAGCCACCGCGATCGTTACGATACTCAGAAAAAGCCACAGTCTCATGATCCCGCCCGCTGACCAAGCGTAGGCCGCTACCACCAAAGTACCGCATCCATGATCAGCCATTCGCGGTACCTTTGCCTCTGAGGCTCCCCCGATGAAAATATCCCCCAACCGCTGGCGAGCGATCGCCATGTTCGCGATTCTGGCCTCTGCCCTGTCGACCGGCTTAGCCGGGTGCAGCAATAAGAGCGCCGCTCCCACCCCGCAAACACCGCCTGTAGCGGCCGCAAGTCCGTCGAACTCGACCAATCCGTCTGGTCCCGCTCCATCGACTTCTACTGCAGCAACTGCACCGACGCCAGCCCCCGCGCCTCCACCTGTTCTTCCCCGTGGCACGCGGCTGGCGGTACGTTTGAGCCAAACCATCGATGTCAAGCATGTGGAAGCTGGGGACCGGTTTAGTGGAACCTTGGCCGAACCAGTTGTGAACGGAAACACGGTCGTTGTGCCCGCCGGATCCGGAGCCACGGGCGAGGTTTTGGTAGCGCATCGCCGGGGACGATTCAAGGGAAGGTCGGTCATGGCCCTGACGTTAACCCGGCTGGATGTCAACGGCACCGTGTACCGCATCGATACCTCTAACCTTTCTCAAGCCAAGAAAGGAAAGGGTAAGCGTAGCGCAGCCTTTATCGGGGGTGGCGCCGGCATGGGTATGTTGATTGGTGGCTTGGCCACCGGCGGTGTCGGTCTGCTCGTCGGCGGACTTGCTGGAGGCGGAGCAGGCGCGCTGGGTGCAGCTTTTACCGGCAACCGCGACCTCTCAATTCCGGCGGAAACCGTGGTCACTTTCCGCTTGCAAGACTCGCTAACCCTCGCTCCTGTCACCCAGGCATCCCTGGCGCACGATCCAAACGGAGTGCCGTAGCCGCCGATTGACATCTGCGAGCGCAGCCACCATGGTGGATCCATGGTTCTTCTCTTCACCTTTCTGCTGGGTGGCGTTTGTGGCCTGCGATCGATGACAGCTCCCGCGGTGGTCGCCTGGGGAGCGCGTCTGGGCTGGCTGCATCTGGTACACTCCTTCCTGGCCTTTCTTGCCGGCAAGATCTCGCTGGTTGTCTTCTCTGTCTTCGCGATCGGCGAGTTGGTGGCGGACAAGCTGCCCTTCATCCCGCGCAGAACGCAGACGGGGCCTCTGGTGGTGCGCATTGTCTTTGGTGCAATCTGCGGCGCGGCCCTATCCATTTCCGCGGCTTCTTCGCCGCTTGCAGGAGCCATCCTCGGCGGAGCGGGGGGAATTGCCGGAGCTTTTGCTGGTTATTATTACCGCCGGTCCCTGGGTGGGAAGTTTCCGGACATACTGCTGGCCTTGCTCGAAGACGTGGTAGCGGTAGGCGGTGGTTTTCTTCTCGTGTCCCGCTTCTGACCGGCTCCATCCTTGGTCTTCCGGCATCATAGTCTGGTGCGCGGAGGTAGGTAGCGATGACTGCAGGTGCAGGGGCTCCGGAAACGTTTGACGCCATTGTGATCGGCTCGGGGCAGGGCGGCAACCCGCTGGTGGAGGCTCTGATTGCCGCAGGCAAAAAAACTGCATTGATCGAGCGCCGGGATGTTGGCGGGACATGTATCAATCGCGGTTGCAGTCCAACAAAAACCATGGTGGCCAGCGCTCGTGTAGCCTACCTGGCACGCCGTGGCGCCGACTACGGAGTTACCGTTGGCCCCGTTTCTGTCGATATGAGCCGGGTGCGAGAGCGGAAGCGCGCGATCGTCAGCAGCTTCCGCCAGAGCCGGGAAAAGCGGCTGGCCAATGTGCACGCGGAGCTGATTCGCGGCGAAGCCTCCTTTACCGCATCGCAGCAAATTCACATAGCCCTCAATACAGGGGGAGAGCGCAGTCTGACCGCTCCACAAATTTTCATCAATACCGGCACGCGTAGCACAATTCCCGCCATCGCCGGCCTGGAAACCGTTCCCCATCTCGACAATGAAAGCATCATGGAGCTGGCCTACATTCCCGAGCACCTGGTTGTTCTCGGTGGCGGTTACATTGGCGTGGAGTTCAGCCAGATGTTTCGCCGCTTTGGCAGCACGGTGACGATAATCCAATCGAGGTCGCAGCTGCTGTCGGAAGAAGATTCTGAATGCGCGGAGGAGATAGCGAACATTCTGCGTGAGGACGGAATCGAAATTCTGCTCAATGCGCGCGCTGAAAAGGTCAACCCCTTCGGCCATGGTGTCACCTTGGAAGCCAGGGTTGAGGGCAAAGCGAAGACTGTCGAAGGAACGGATCTGCTGCTTGCGGTCGGCCGAACACCTAACACGGAGGCTCTTAAATTAGCCATGGGCGGAGTGGAGACGGACGGCAGGGGTTTCATCCGCGCCAATGAACGATTGGAAACGACTGCCCCCGGCGTTTACGCTATCGGCGACGTCAAGGGTGGGCCACAGTTCACACACATTTCCTATGACGACTTCCGCATTTTGAAAGCCAACTTGTTGGACGGAGGCCATCGCACGGTGAATGACCGCATGGTTCCTTTCACCGTCTTCATGGATCCGCAGTTCGCCAGGGTCGGGATGACGGAGACCGAGGCGAAAAAAAGCGACCGCAAAATTCGGATAGCCCGGATGCCCATGAGTTCGGTCGCCCGCGCCCTCGAAGTAGATGAAACGCGTGGCCTGATGAAAGTCATCGTGGATGCGGAAAGCGAAGAGATTTTGGGCGCGACAATCCTTGGCCCCGAAGGAGGAGAGGTCATGTCCGTCATCCAAATGGCGATGATGGGCCATTTGAAATATGGCGTGCTGCACGACGCAGTCTTCGCTCACCCCACACTCGCCGAATCTCTCAATAATCTCTTTCTGCATTTCGACGACGGAAGGCCTTGAGCGATTCTTTTGAGTCCAGACGCGGTTACAGGCGCAAATCCACCACCGTTGCACCCGCTCCGCCCTCGCTCGGACTGGCCTCCGCCACCAACGCTACATGCGGATGCCGCTCCATATAGGCCCGCAGCGCCTTACGCAAAACTCCCATGCCTGTGCCATGGACGATACGCACGCGTGGCAACCCGGCCAGGAAGGCACGATCCAGATACTGCTCTACCTCACCGGTAGCCTCTTCCACTGTGCGGCCAATCACGTTGAGCTCGGAACGGACAGGATCCTCTCGCGGGGCGACAGAGACATGGATACCACGGCTACGAGCGGCCTCCAGCGGGTTCATGGCCACTGGCCGGGGCGCGGTCACTTCGGCTATGTCATCTCTCGCAACCCGCATTTTCATAGGCCCAATCGCAACCTCGAAGGCGTTGCCATCCAATTGCCGCTGCACCACGCCCGTCTTGCCGATAGATTTCAGCTTAACTGTATCGCCCACCGAGACGTGCCGCACCAGGTGCGGTTGCGCGTTCGAGTCCCCCCGATCGGCTCCGCCATGCTGTGCAACGGCGACTGCATTAAATTGCTCGCTGAACTCTCTCCGGAGCTGGGCTATGCGCCGCTCGGCTTCTCTGGAAAGCTTTTGCTGGGCCGCCCGATCTTCAATCGTACGCACGGTTTCTCGAATCTGATAGGCAAAATCTTTAAGTAATGACTGCAGTTGCTTTTCCAGGTCGCGAACCTTGGCCCGCCACTCTTTCAGTCCCTCGCTATTCAGGCGGCTCTTCTCCCGCGCCACCTCTTGCTCCTTTCGCTGCAATTCTGCCCGTTCGCGTGATGCGGCATCGAGCTGGCTGTGCAACTGGTCCAGGAAACGACCAATATCCTTGGTCTGCGTACCTTGCGCCGCCCGTGCCGCGGCTACAATACTGGTTTTCAAACCCAGCCGTTGCGCAATGTTGATTCCTGCAGAAGCCCCGGGGACCCCCAGCCGCAGGGCGAAAGTCGGCGTCAATGTCTCCTCATTGAAACCGACGGATGCGTTAAGTACGCCGGGCCTGTTTGCTGCGTAGACCTTGAGCGAGGTGTGATGGGTCGAGACCAGGCACCAGGCGCGGCGGTCAAGAAAATACTCCGCAATCGCCACTGCCAATGCGGATCCTTCTTCGGGATCGGTGCCGGAACCTAGTTCATCGAGTAGAACCAGCGAAGACTCGTCGGCGAGCTCGGAAATGTACTCGAGATTGGTGATGTGGGCTGAAAATGTCGAAAGATTTTGCTCGATCGATTGGGCATCGCCGATGTCAGCCAAAAACAGGTCAAACAGTGGAAAGATCGCTTCGGCTGCGGGCACTGGAATTCCAGTCTGCGCCATCATGGCCAACAGGCCGGCGGTTTTCAGCGCCACCGTCTTGCCGCCGGTATTAGGTCCGCTGATGATGAGCTGGCGCTGTTGATCGTAGAGCGCCAGGCTTAGCGGTACGATACTCGCCTTCTGGGCCCGTAATCGCTTCTCGAGTAAAGGGTGGCGGGCGTGTTTGAGCTCCAGCATCGGTTCTGCCGGATCAGCAAAGCGAGGCCGCACGCAATCGAACTCGGCAGCAAAGCACCCGCGCGCCTGCAGGGCGTCGATTTGGGCCAGGATGGCAGCACCTTGCGCGATGGCTTGAGATTGACCGCCAATCTCCCGCGTCATGGCGAGGAAGATTCTACGGCTTTCCTCCTGCTCCTCCTCAATCAGCCTCACCAGCTCATTGTTTTGTTCGATTGTCTCGAGCGGCTCCAGGTAGACGGTTTGTCCGCTGGAAGAGGATCCATGTACCACGCCAGGGATGCGGCGCTTGTGTTCCGCCTTCACCGGGATCACGAACCGTTCCCCCCGGATAGTGATCAGGTCATCCTGTGTACTCCCGCCCTCGGAGAGGCGGCGCAGGCTGTTGCGGAGGCCGTCTTCAATGACTTTCTGCTGGCGTTCAATCTCTCTTCGAATGCGGCGCAGGTCGGGAGACGCGTCATCGCTGAGCGAGCCGTCGGGGTTCAGCCGTGAGCGTAGCGAACCGGACAACTCCCTTAGCCGCGTCTCGGGTGGAAGCTGGCTGAGGGCCGTAAGGGCGCTCAGTTGCCCGTCGAGCGCCTCCGGAGGTCGGGCAATCATTGCCTCCCAGGCGACAATGTTATCGACCAGAAACAGCAGGTCGCGAATCTCCTCCGGCTCGAGCGCTGCCCCCTGAATGCGGGCCCTGTCGGTCAGCGTTGTGGGGTCGAACAAACCGCCCAGTGCCGGAGCCAGCCCCTGGTTCAGAAGCAAGCGCATTTCACCGACCAACCCATGTTGCTGTTCGATCCAGGAGCTGTCTCGCGAAGGGTTCATGGCGAGCATCCACTCGCCTGTCACACGAGAATGGGCGTAGGCCGACAGCAGCTCCAGCAAGCGCCCCCACTCGAGCGACTTGCCGCTGTGATTGTCGACAATCTGCGGGATCGGCTCCAGAAGACTCACCAGACCATGCTAGTGCACCAGCAGCCAGATTCCGCTCTCTTCAAGCGCCGATAAGGTGGTTACGCGAAGCGCCTGTGACTTATTTAGCCACGCCTCTGCATGCATGCTGCAAGCCTACCCTTTTGCCCACTGTACTACCCTTAGAATGAAGCCATGGAATTCCCCGTTACCCGCTTGCGGCGACTGCGCCGCACCGAAGCCATGCGCTCGCTGGTCCGCGAAGTACATCTGCACCCAGGCAGTCTCATTTATCCGCTCTTCATCTGTCCTGGCGAAGGCGTTCGCCGCGAAATCAGCTCCATGCCTGGGGTCTATAACCTCTCCATCGACGAAGCTTTGAAAGAAGTCCAGGAAGCCGAACGTCTCGGACTGGCCGGCCTACTCCTGTTCGGGCTTCCGGCCACCAAGGACGAAGAGGGTAGTGGCGCCTGGGCCGACGACGGCATTGTGCAGCAGGCCCTCCGCGCTTTCAAACCTGCAGCAAAAAAACTTTTGCTTATCGCCGATGTTTGCCTTTGCGAATACACCTCCCACGGCCACTGTGGGATTGTCACCAGGACAGGGGGAGACTACGAAGTTCAGAATGACGCAACGCTGAATCTCCTTGCCCGTGCCGCTGTCTCGTTAGCGAAGGCCGGAGCGGATGTTGTCGGGCCCTCCGATATGATGGACGGCCGCGTAGGCGCCATTCGCGACCACCTCGACGAGGCCGGTTTGGAGCAAGTGCCAATCCTTTCCTACGCCGCCAAATTCTCTTCTGCCTTTTACGGCCCCTTTCGAGAAGCGGCAGATTCAGCGCCTCAGTTTGGCGATCGGCGGACCTACCAGATGGACGGCGCCAACCTGCGCGAGGCCATGCGCGAAATCGATCAGGACATCGCCGAAGGCGCCGACATGATTCTGATGAAGCCGGCGATGCCGTATCTCGACGTCGTCCGTGCAGCGCGCGAGCGCCTTGACGTACCCATCGGCGCCTACCAGGTCTCGGGAGAATACGCCATGCTGCAGGCGGCTTTCGCCAAGGGCTGGCTGGACCGGGACCGAGCCATTCTTGAATCGCTCATCTCCATTCGCCGTGCTGGAGCTGATTTCATCGTGACCTACTTCGCCAAGGAAGCAGCGCGTCTCATTTCCTGATCGTTTCCGGCTTAACCGCTCCCGGCTCATTCCAATTCGATTAGGGCCGCTTGCAGGCGCCTGGTGAAGTCCTGCGGCTGTTCGCCAGGGTCCATGGTTAGCGGTTTCCCCAAACGCACCGCCACTTTGCCCCTCCCAGGCCACCTCTTCCCCTTACCCGGCTTGAGTCCCTCGATCCAGATGGGCTGCACCGGTACCTCCGATGCCTGTGCTAATAATCCGATTCCAGGCTCAAAGGGTTGTAGCTTCCCGTCCGCAGAGCGTCCTCCTTCGGGAAATACCAACACATGGTAGCCATGGTCCATCGCCTCGCCTGCATGGGCAAAGCTTCGCCGCAACCCGGCGCCCCTCGGCAACGGAAAGACATTGAACAGTGCGGTCACCAGCCAATAGGCCAGCGGCGTAAACATAGCCATGATGCGATGGCGCTCTGCCTTGCCTTGCCGCCACCCCGTCAAGAGACGCCCGGACATCGCCACAGCCACGTGGTCGCGATCGCTGCTGCCCAGGGCATAGAGAATCACCGGAACGTCAAAAGCGGTGAGATGATTCGCGATCAATAGGGAAGGCCGGTGAAGCAAGCCCCGTGGGGCAATGCGCGGTGCAAGGATAAGACCAATCCCTGGACGCGCCACACATTCGAGGAAGCCGACCCGAATCCAGCGGATGACCGGCCACCATGGCCAACGGGGAAACACCGCTCCTTTCTTCGGCTTGGGCGGCGCTGCCGCAGCTTGTGCACCAACCGGTACCGAGGGAGTTGTATCCGTGCCGGGCGCGCCAGGCTGTGGCGGGTGCAGCACATTACGCAGGTCCCCCACCGTTCTTACCTGGCCCCAGGTTGCATCATCGAGCTCAACGCCGAATCGGGTTTCGAGGGTCGACTGCAGCTGTACCATAGCGAGGCTATCGAGGTGCAGATCCTCGGCCAGTCGGTCGCCCGCATGAATCTCCGGATTCGTTACCCCCAGCTGGCGTAAGACTTCCTCAAGGTGGTCGGCAGGGTTCTCGACGGGTGCCGCTCCCCCGGCCAGCGATTGCTGGGCCCAGTGTTGTACCGTCCGCCGCAGCACTTTGCCGGTTGAGGTTCGCGGAAACTCCGGCTGCGGCCACCGCAGCCAGTAGCGAATTTGCTGAAAGGCAGCCAATTCACGGTTGGCCCCATCCACCGCGCTCTGAAGAAGGTTGTCTTCCGCATCCGAGATCAGCACTGCCACCGGCGCGGGGCCGGATGGCGAATCGTAGGCAACAACCAGGCAGCCGTGGACCCCAACCTGGCGGCGCAGCACCGCTTCCAAATCCTGGGGATGAATATTTAAACCTGCGGCGGTGACGATAACGTCGCTCTTGCGTCCGGCAAAGACGAGTTCGCCTTCCGCATTCCGAGTGGCCAGGTCGCCTGTGGCCAGCCAGCCCGGCTCGCTCTTCTGGAGCCCGCCGTGTTGCCACACTTGCGAAGCGATCGAAGCGCCTCGTACCAGGATTTCTCCCTCAGGGCTTATCTGTACCTCGCGTCCAGCGAGCGGCTTGCCAATGCTGCCGCGGGCAATCTTGAACGGATGATTCAGCGTGACCAGGGCGGTCGTTTCTGTCATCCCGTAACCCTGGACAAGGGCGAAGCCCATCGTGGTCCAGAAAGTCTCCAGATCACTTGGCAGGGTCGCGCCGCCGGATACAAAAGCCCAAAATTTCCATCCCAGGAGGCGGTGCACTGAACGAAAACGCCACCACCGCTTACCGATAGACTGTCCTCGGGCGGCAGCCAATCGATCGCGAAGTCCCGGGAATTCGCCTTCCATCCAGGCCCGCAGCAAATCCAGCACCCGCGGAACCGCCGCCAGTACCGAGATGCGCTCTTCGTGCATTAGCCTGGCCAGCCGCGGCGCCTGTAACCGGTCTTCGAAGTGCACCTCAGCGGTCAGCAGCGGCGGAACCCAGAGGCCCATGAATTGGCCGAACACATGGCTCAATGGCAGCGTGTGCAGGATTCTCAGGGGATGCACCAGCCGCACATAGCGCAGGTACTTGCCAATCTCCTTCTCCAGCGGATCCAGCGACGCCAGAACATTGCCGTGAGTATGCACGATGCCCTTCGGATCACCGGTCGTGCCGGAAGTGAAGATGATCTGCAGCGGGGTGTCCCGGGACAGTCCGGGAAGCGGATCATAGTTCGGGGCCGGGAGCTTGGCGGCAAACTCCTCGAAGCCGAGTCTCGGAATTGCCGGATCCAGGGGCTGCAGCAGAGACAGGTCTCCGGTCAGCAGGCTTGGCTTTACTTCACGAACCACCCGCCGTGCGAACTCGAGGCTTCCTGCTGCATCCAGGGGAACTGCGACGATTCCGCGCAAAACACATCCAAAGAACGCAGCCACCCACTCGGCGGAATTGTTTCCCCAGAGTACAATCCGGTGCCCTTGCTTAATCCCGAGATTGTCAAAAGCTGCAGCGCAGCGCGCGCTGAACTCAGCCAATTGGCCGTAAGTGGAAGAAAACCGGCGATTCCCGCGATGGGTGACAATCGCGATCTGCTGATCGTAGCGGCGGAAGTCGGCGACAAGCGTTGCCAGGTGCGGTCGCACTCGTCCAGTGTGGCACAAGACAAGAGCACGCGGAGGGTCGCGTAAAATAAGGGTTTTGCGACCCAACGGATTCAGAGAGGGAGTTAGCTGTGGCAGACACGATATACGATGTTGTGATTATTGGCGGTGGCCCGGGCGGTTATACGGCCGCCATCCGCGCTGGTCAGTACGGCCTGAAGGTCGGCTTGATCGAGCGGGAAAAGAAATTGGGAGGCACCTGTCTCCATTGGGGCTGCATTCCGACCAAGTCGCTGCTATTCGATGCTGAGATCTATGACCACCTGCAACATGCCGCCGAATACGGCATCGACGGCGTGGGCAAGGTCACGGTCAACTGGAAGACCGTTCTGGAGCGCAAAAACGGAATTATCACCAAGCACGTCAAGGGCCTTGATTTCCTGATGCGCAAGAACAAGGTCACCACCATCGAGGGCTATGGCCGCCTGACCGGCCCGGCAAAGGACGGCATTCACTCCATCGCTCTCGAATCAGCGGGCGGGCAAAACCAGGTCGTGAAGGCCAAAAATGTCATTCTCGCGACCGGTTCGGATGCGCGCATGCTGCCCGGTGTCGAGGCAGATGTAGACAAAATCCTCACCAATATGGAGATTCTGGTCCTGCCCCAAATTCCCAAATCGATGATAGTCATCGGCGCCGGAGCAGTGGGCGTCGAGTTTGGCTCCATCTTCCGCAGCTTCGGCAGCGAAATCACCGTCGTTGAGTACCTGCCGCGCCTGGTTCCGAACGAGGACGAAGACGTCAGCAAAGAGTTGGCCCGGGTCTTCCGCAAGCGTGGCATCGACACCCACACCGGGGCCAAGGTGGAAAAAGTAGAAAAGACCGCTGCCGGGGTGAAAGTCAGTTTTACCAGCGCGGATGGCAAGCCGATCGTGAAAGAAGCCGAGAAAGTCCTGGTTGCCGTTGGCAGGGCGCCGCGTACCGCCGATATCGGCTTGGACAAAACCAAAGTCGAGGTGGAGCGCGGGTTCATCAAAGTCGACGAGTGGATGCAGACG
>Ga0335074_10006666_pt1 | contig 16014 bp, 17 predicted proteins | sample Lox_Sample_23_FD_206715 | JGI IMG/M metagenome (GOLD analysis project Ga0335074, IMG submission 206715) | Soil microbial communities from Loxahatchee National Wildlife Refuge, Florida, United States - Lox_Sample_2.3 | ecosystem: Environmental > Terrestrial > Soil > Wetlands | place: USA... | reverse complement strand
TCCGGGCTCGATCTGCCGCTGGGCGTGGTCCGCGTGCTGCTCGCGGACCTCCGCGAGCGAGAACTCGTCAGGATTGACCGGCCCACCCAGGGGCGGGTCACCGATATCCGGCTTCTCAGGGAGGTAGCCGATGGGCTACGCCGACTTTGACGGCTCGGCTCCGGCCGCCGTCAAGATCCTTATCGCCGGTGGCTTCGGCGTGGGCAAGACCACACTGGTGGGGGCGCTCACGGAGATATTGCCGCTGCGCACCGAGGAAGAGCTCACCGGCCCCGGCACGGCCATCGACGTGACGACCGGCGTCGAGGCCAAGCGGACGACGACCGTGGCCATGGACTTCGGCAGGATAACCATCAGCACGAGCCTGGTGGTCTACCTGTTCGGCATGCCCGGGCAGGAGCGTTTCTGGTTCATGTGGGACGACCTGTCGCACGGGGCGCTCGGGGTCATCGTCCTGGCCGACGTCAGGCGGCTCGCCGACTGCTTCCCGTCCATCGACTACTTCGAGCGGCGCAACGTGCCATTCGTCGTCGCACTCAACTGCTTCGCCGGGTCGCGCTCGTACGACGAGGCCGAGGTTCGTCAGGCCCTCGACCTGGACACGCACATACCGATCGTCCGCTGCGACGCACGGGAGCGGGGTTCGAGCCGGGACGTCCTGGTCACCCTCGTCGATCAGGCGATCGCCGTGGCCGAGTCCGGCCCGCTGCTGCCGAGCACCTCCGGGGCCCGCATCTGAACGCACATGGCCCACGGCCCGCGCTGGCTACGGCTGATAGCGGTAGCCCATGCCGGGCTCGGTCAGCAGGTGCCGGGGCCGGTGCGGGTCGTCCTCCAGCTTGCGGCGCAAGCCGGCCATGTGGAACCGGAGGTAGTGCGTGCTGCGCTCGAATCCGGGACCCCAGACGTCACCGAGCAGGCGCTGAGAGCTGACGAGCTGCCCGGGCGCGCTGAGCAGGATTTCAAGCAGCCGCCACTCGGTGGGCGTTAGGTGCAGTTCGCCCCGCTCGCTGCCGTCGGTGGATGCCCGGGCGCTCACGATGGTGTGCGCGGCGGTGTCGATCTCGTAGGCGCCGATGCTGAACGTCGTGTCGGCCGGCGCCGGGTCGCCGCGGCGCAGCGCCGCGCGCAGCCGCGCGAGCAGTTCCTCCATGTCGAAGGGCTTGGTGACGTAGTCGTCGGCGCCAGCGTCCAGGGCACCGATCTTGTCCCCGGAGCCCGCCCGCCCGGACAGCACGATCACCGGCGCCCGGGACCAGCCGCGGAGCTCGCGGATCACCTCGCCGCCGTCGATGTCGGGCAGACCGAGGTCGAGCAGGACCACGTCGGGCGGGTGGCGCCGCGCCGCCGCGAGGCCCTCGGAACCCCCGGCCGCCGTCGCCACGTCGTAGCCACGCGCGCGCAGGTTGATCCGCAGCGCACGGAGCAGCGCCGGCTCGTCCTCGACGATCAGTACCCGGGCGGCCACCGCGCCGCGGCGCGCGGGCAGGCTTTCCGCCTGCCCGCGCGTCTGCGTCATGACCGTCCTCGCTGCCTGTGTCATCGAGCCTGGGTGGCCGTACCTAGGAGACCGGGTACTTCTCGTCCAGGGCGATGTTCAGGTTAAGCACGTCCACCCGCGGCTCGCCGAGGAACCCGAGCGTGCGGCCCTGGGTGTACTGCTTGACCAGGGCCATGATCGCCGCCGGGCTGACGTGCCGGGCGGCCGCGACGCGGTCGACCTGGATGTCCGCGTTCTGCGGGGAGATATCCGGGTCCAGCCCCGATCCCGACGTGGTCACGGCATCGGGCGGGATCTGCGAGATCTTGACGTGGTCGAACTTGGCGATCTGCTGCTGGTACGTCTTGATGTTCTTGATCAGGACTGGGTTGTTCGGCCCGAGGTTGGACGCGCTGGAGTACCGCGGGTCGCATCCGTAGTCGTCCTTGGCGCCAGCCAGGATCGCGTCCGACGGCCGCGGCTGGAAGTACTGCGGCAGCGGGTCGCCCTTGGCATTGACGAACTCCTGGCAGAGCAGGCTGGAGCCAACGACGCGGCCGTGGTAGCTGACCATCGAGCCGTTGGCCTGGTTCTTGAACGCCACCTGGGCGATCCCCCACATGAACACCGGGTAGATGATCCCCGTGAGCACGGTGAAGACCAGGAGCAGGCGCAGCCCCGCGATGTGCTGCCGGACGATGTTGGGAAGGCGGTTCATGTGTTGGTCACCTAAACCCTGGGATGAACTGGATGATGAGGTCGATGAGCTTGATGCCGGCGAACGGGATGATCAGGCCGCCGGCGCCGTAGATCCACAGGTTCCTGCGGAGCATCGCCGACGCTGATGAGGGCTTGTACTTGACGCCGCGCAGCGCGAGCGGGATCAGCGCGACGATGATCAGCGCGTTGAAGATGATCGCCGACGTGATCGCGGACTCCGGGCTGTGCAGGTGCAGGATGTTGAGCTTCTCGAGGCCGGGGAAGGCGACCGAGAACATGGCCGGCAGCATCGCGAAGTACTTGGCCACGTCGTTCGCGATGGAGAACGTGGTCAGCGCGCCGCGGGTGATCAAGAGCTGCTTCCCGATCTCCACGATCTCGATGAGCTTCGTCGGGTTGGAGTCCAGGTCCACCATGTTCCCGGCCTCCTTGGCGGCCGAGGTCCCGGTGTTCATGGCCACGCCGACGTCGGCCTGCGCGAGGGCCGGGGCGTCGTTGGTGCCGTCCCCGGTCATCGCGACCAGCTTCCCGCCTTCCTGCTCCTTCTTGATCAGCGCCATCTTGTCTTCGGGCGTCGCCTCGGCGAGGAAGTCGTCCACTCCGGACTCGTCCGCGATGGCCTTGGCGGTCAGCGGGTTGTCGCCGGTGATCATGACGGTACGGATGCCCATCTTGCGCATCTCGGCGAACCGCTCGGCGATGCCCTCCTTGACGATGTCCTTCAGGTAGACCACGCCGAGCGCGCGGGCTGGCCCGGACCCACCCCCGCCACCCTTCCCGCCCGCGCCGCCCCTGGCCGGCTTCTCGGCGACGACGAGCGGGGTGCCGCCGACGCCTGAGATGCTGTCCACGGTCTGGCCAAGTCCGGCCGGCGGCTCGCCGCCGTTGTCCCGGATCCACTGGGCTACGGAGGCCGCCGCGCCCTTGCGGACTTGACGGCCGTCGGCTAGGTCCACGCCGCTCATCCGGGTCTGCGCGGTGAACTCGACGAACTCAGCGCCGGGCAGCTCGCCCTCGTCGCGCTCGCGCAGCCCGTACTGGTCCTTGGCCAGCACCACGATCGAGCGCCCTTCCGGGGTGTAGTCGGCCATGGACGACAGCTGCGCCGCGTCCGCGAGTTCCTCGGTCGGCACGCCGTCCACCGGGATGAACTCTGTGGCCTGCCGGTTGCCGATCGTGATCGTTCCGGTCTTGTCCAGCAGCAGCGTGTTCACGTCGCCGGCCGCCTCGACGGCCCGGCCGGACATTGCCAGCACGTTGCGCTGCACCAGGCGGTCCATGCCCGCGATGCCGATCGCGGACAGCAGCGCGCCGATCGTGGTCGGGATCAGCGCCACCAGCAGCGCGACGAGGATCACCAGGGTCTGCGGCGCGTGGGAGTAGAACGCCATCGGCTGCAGCGAGATCACGGCCAGCATGAAGATGATCGTGAGCGACGCGAGCAGGATGTTTAGCGCCAGCTCGTTCGGCGTCTTCTGCCGCTGCGCCCCCTCGACCAGCGCGATCATCCGGTCGATGAACGTCTCGCCCGGCTTGGAGGTGATCTTCACCACGATCCGGTCGGACAGCACCCTGGTGCCGCCGGTGACCGCGGACCGGTCGCCGCCGGACTCGCGGATCACCGGCGCGGACTCGCCGGTGATCGCCGACTCGTCCACCGACGCGATGCCCTCGACCACGTCGCCGTCGCCGGGGATGATCTCCCCGGCCTCGACCACGACGTAGTCGCCGAGCGTGAGGCCGGTGCCGGGCACCTCCTCCTCGCGGGTCTCCTTCTGGCCCGGCTGCCAGTTGACCAGCCGCCGGGCGACGGTCTCCCGCTTGGTCCGCCGCAGCGTCTCGGCCTGAGCCTTGCCGCGGCCCTCGGCCACGGCCTCCGCCAGGTTCGCGAAGACCACGGTCAGCCACAGGAAGACGACGACGGTCCAGTTGAAGGCCGGCTGCTTGTCGTTGAAGATCGCGGTGAACGTGGTGACCAGCGCGCCGACCTCGACCACGAACATGACCGGGTTCCTGAGCTGGACCCGCGGGTCCAGCTTCTTGAACGCGTCCGGTGTGGACTTCCAGAGCATCTTCGGGTCAAGCAGGCCACCGCTGACCCTGCCCTGCAGGTCGGCCCCCTTCTTGCGGGTCGGGGCCTCTGGTGTGGTGGTCACAGCCATTTCAGTGCAGTCCTTCAGCGAACGGGCCCAGCGCGAGGGCGGGGAAGTAGGTCAGCCCGACCAGGATCAGCACCACGCCGATGAGCATGCCCGTGAACAACGGTGTCCTGGTGTCCAGCGTGCCCGCGCTCGCGGGCACCGGTTGCTGCCTGGCCAGCGATCCGGCCAGGCCGAGCGCGAAGATCTCCGGCATGAACCGGCCGAACAGCATCACGAATCCGCCCATGACCTGGTACCAGGGCGCGGCCGTGCCCAGACCGGCGAACGCCGAACCGTTGTTGTTGGCCTCGGAGGCGAACGCGTACACGATCTCGGTCAGGCCGTGCGGTCCCGGGTTGAAGATCGCGTCCTGCCCGATGTGCGTGCCGATCGAAAGGCCCGACGCTGTCAGGATGATCACTGGCAGGCTCAGGAAGTACAGCGCCGCGTACTTCATCTCGACGGGGCGGATCTTCTTGCCGATGTACTCGGGCGTGCGGCCGACCATCAGCCCGGCCACGAACACGGTCACGACGGCCAGGATCAGGATGCCGTACATGCCGGCGCCGATGCCGCCGGGCGCGATCTCCCCAAGCGCGATGTCGAACAGCGCGATGCCGCCGCCGAACGGGGTCAGCGAATCATGGAAGCAGTTCACCGAACCCGTAGAGGTGACCGTGGTGGACACCGCGAACAGCGAGCAGCCGGGCGTGCCGAACCTCACCTCCGTGCCCTCAGCCGCGTGCCCGGCGAGCACCGTGGCGGTGCCGCCGAGGCTGGTGTGCGCCTCGAAGAAGCTCATCCCGCCCACCGCGGCCGCCCAGATGATGACCATGACCGCGACCAGCGCGTAGCCCTGCCGGTTGTCGCCGACCATCTTGCCGAACGCCCGCGGCGTGCTGAACGGGATCAGCAGCAGGCTGAAGATGATGAGCCAGTCCGTGAACGGGTTCGGGTTCTCGAACGGGTGGGCGGCGTTCGTGTTGAACCAGCCGCCACCGTTGTTGCCCAGGTCCTTGATTGCCTCCGAGGAAGCGACCGGGCCGCCGACAATCGTCTGGTGCGCGCCGGACAGCGTGGTGATGCTGTGGTAGGCGGTGAAATTCTCGATCGCGCCACCCGCGATGAGAATGAGCCCGATGACGATCGACAGCGGGATGAGCAGCCGGATGACGCAACGCGTGACGTCCACCCAGAAGTTTCCGAGCTTGTCCGTGCGTGACCGGGTAAAGCCCCGGATCATCGCGATCGCGACGCACAGGCCGACCGCCGCGGACAGGAATTGCTGCACCACGAGCCCGCTCATCTGCGTGACGTAGCCCATCGTCGCTTCGCCCGCGTAGTTCTGCCAGTTCGTGTTCGTGACAAACGAGGCCGCGGTGTTCCAGGCGGTGTCCGGTGTGACGGCCGGCAGCCCCTGGCTGTACGGCAGGTACTGCTGCAGCCGCTGGATCCCGTACAGGAACAGCACGCTGATGAACGAGAAGGCCAGGATGCTGCGCAGGTAGACGGACCACTTCTGGTCCGCGGTGCGGTCGATGCCAATCAGCTTGTAGAAACCGCGCTCGACCCTCCAGTCCTTGTCGCTCGTGAAGATGCGCGCGATGTAGTTGCCCAACGGCACGTAACACGCGGCGAGCGCGGCGACCAGCAGAGCGAACTGCAGCCAGCCAGCGGCTGTGCTACTCACTAGAACCTCTCAGGCAGAACGAGGGCCACGAACAGGTAGACGGTCACGAGGACGCCACCGATGAGCCCGATCCAGTTGTCAACGCTCAAAGCGCTCGACCCCCTTGACCAGAAGCCAGAGCACGCCGAAAGCGACGATTGTCGCGGCGATGAAGACCAGGTCCAGCATGAAGACCTCCTCGGATGCGCGGAACCACCCCATACAAGCCCCTGAACACGCGAAAGGGCCGCGCCTAAGCGCGACCCATGCGGCCCGGGGATGATCCCTAACAGGATCTATGCAAGTTGTCCGACCTGTGCCCTGCGGTGGCGCCCGGCGGGCGCCACCGCAGGGCCGCGGCGGTTACTTGGTGTCGTGCACGACCAGGGCGTTCCAGGTGCGTTCGCCGACGATGCCGCTCGGCGTCAGCCCGTACCTCTTCTGGAAGGCCTTGACGGCCGCCTTGACCATGGGACCGAACTTGCCGTCGACCGTGAGCGACGGGAAGCCGTACTGATACTTGAGCTGAATCTCCACGGCCGACACGGCAGCCCCGGTCCTGCCCTTCCACAGCGTAACGACCAGCGCCTCCCAGGTCTTCGCGCCGACCTTCCCGCTGGGGGAGATGCCGCGGCGGGCCTGGAAGGACTTGACCGCGGCCTCGGTCTGGGGGCCGAACTTGCCGTCCACCGTGAGCTGGACATGGCGCTGGATGAGCAGCATCTGGATCGCGTTGACCCGCAGGCCGGTGTCCCCCTTGTGAACGACCGGCCAGATGAGTGCCGGCTTAATCTCGGCCGCTGGCGTGCTGTGTGCCGTGACCGCCGCGTCGGCCGCCAGCGCGGCAGGGCCCGCTGCCATCGCTGCAGCCATTCCGGCGCCAACTGCGCCGATTGCGATTCGGCGTAGGGTTTTTCGCATGCTTCCCCCTTTGTGCAAGCAAAACTTGCTTGACCTGTGCATCCCCGGCCCTGATGGCGCCCGGGGCGCGGAAATTGTCCCGCAAGCCGAGACGCTATTTGCCTTTACAGGCACAGTCAAGTTCTTCGTGCCCGTTTTACTTTGCCATTGCCATGCGGCATTTATCGGCAATTTCCTCGCGTTTACGAGCCAAGCTGCACGTTGGCCGCCACTCCGCTCGGTGGAGAGATCTGCCGCTGGTCGAGGACGGTCACCACCGCTTGGTAACCCAGGCCCTGGGATGTCGCGATGGGCGTGGTCAGCAGTTCCTGAATCTGACCCGTGACGCCCGTCAGGCCGGCGGCGGGCACGTCGACGGTGACGATCTGCCCGGTCCTGACGTCCCCGATCGAGCTCTCCGGAACCAGCACGCTGACCTGCCAGGTGCCCGAGGTGCGCAGCGCGATGACCGGCAGGTACGCGCCCGCGTCCGATCCGCCAGCGGTGTCGCTGGACTGCGGCCCCTCGGGGAGCAGCGAGAACAGCGGCCGCTGGGTGGCTGGCGTGCCCGGTGCCTCGTAGTCACGGATGCCGTCGGCGTCGGCGGTCTCCCCGGGCTGGCCGTTGACGGCCATCACGGTCCCGGCCGCCGGCGCGACGATCCGGGTGCCCGCCGCCTCGGCCCGGTCGATGGCCAGCTGGCCCTTGTCCCTGGCCAGCTGGGCCCGCGCGGCGTCGGTAGCCGACGCGGTGCCGCCAGAAAGCGCGGCAGCAAGCTCGCTCTTGTCGGCCACGATCGCTGCCCGGTCGGCCGCAAGGACGGCGGCCGAGGCCGGCGCGACCTCGGTTGCGAGGAGCTGTCCCTTGCTGACCCGCTGGCCGATCGTCGCCGTGATGGTCGCGAGCTGCCCCGAGCTGGAGAAGTTCAGGTAGACGACACCGCTGTTCGTCACCGTGCCGGATAGCGAGTTGCCATCGGCGGCGGCGATCCGCGGCACGTACCACACCGCGCCGAACACGCACGCGGCGGCGATCAGCGCCGCAGCGACGCGCTGCGGGCGCGTGATGTGGCGGCGCGCTGCGTCCTGGCGTTGCCGTGCCTGGCCGGCGCGCGAGCTGGGGGCGTAGCCGTTCAGCCGCAGCGATGTGTGGTCAGCCGGCGCCCTGTCGTCGGCTTGAAATTGGGTCGGATTCAACTCAGCCCGCTTTCGACAATCAACTACGCTTTTATCTGGCGACACCGGCCAGTCGGTAACGACCCAGGCGGCCATGTCCCGGCGCGCCGGCGACCGCCGGGTACGTTCACGAACCGGGCAATAGCGGATACCGGTGACAGGCGCACGAATATGCGCACTCGGTCATTCCCAGGCTGCCTGGCCAGTGTCCTTTCTACACGACGGATTCACGCAGCACGATGATGATACTCGAAACATCAATAAGGTTCATCTGACCGTGATCTGAATGTGGCAATACGAGGCAACTCGGCAACAATCCTGATTACTTTGGGTGATCTCGCTGACCCGCAGATCACCTCAAACAATTCTGCTAGGTTCTTCGCTGCCTCATTTTGGGAGCCCGGGTTATCGCGCGGTTGGCGGCAATGGCGGGCAAAACGCCGGAAGCGGCTGAAGGCGCGGTGATCAGTTAATGGATTCCTCGCTGCTTGCGGTGACGATCGGGCTGCTCGCGGTGCTGGCCGGCGCCTGCGTCCTGCCGGTCTACGCCGACAGCACCGATGACCTCGGCGACGGCATGGCCTCGGTGATCATCCCGAAGTACGTGCCCACGCCGCGCTTCCGCCCGCGCACCTGGGCCTTTCTGGGCATCGCCGCTGTCGGCGGCCTGCTGTTCTTCGGATGGCAGCGGCCCTCGATCCCGGTGCTCTACGCAGGCGCGGTCCGCGACGTGGCGGTGGCGATAACGAGGAACCCGGCAACGGTCAACGGGTATGTCGTGCGCCTGCACCCGGCGACCTTGTTCCTGGCGGTCGCCTACATCGTCGGCATCTCGCTGGTGGTGCGCGCCGGCCTGGGCAGGCGCCTGGCGATGCTGGCTCACGCGGTGCTCTACGTGGCGATGTCCGTGCTCGCCCAGTCGCTGATGATCACCGCGGGCGTCGCCACCAGCCTGCCGCTAGGGCCCTTTGGCATCGAGGCCACGCTCGCCAACCTGCTGATTGGCGGGCTGGTCATCATGCGCCTGACGTTTACCAGCTTTGCGCTGCCCAGGGCGACGGTGCTGCCGATCTCCCGGCGGCGCTGGCTGTGGGACAGCATCGTCACCTGGTGTGCCCTGCTGTCCGCTGCGGCGCTGCTCGTGGTCATGTATGCACTCCTGTCCGAGCCGTCGAACCTCACCACGGCGTGGCAGGTATTCGTGCCGCTTTACGCGGTATGCCTGCTCCTGGCGATCATGCTCGTCCCGCTGTGGCTGCTGTGGTGGGCGAGCCGGAGGCTTCCCGAGCCCGGAGACGACCGGCCGAGCGTCGACGTCATCATTCCCGCCTACAACGAGCAGGAGAACATCGCCCGCCTGCTGCGCTCAGTCGACGTCGCTGCAGAGCGTTATGGCGGGCCGGTGCTGGTGGTCGTCTCCAACGACGGCTCGGCCGACCGCACCGAGCAGATCGCGCAGGAGGAGATCTCGCGGCTTCGCTTCGCCAGGGGCCGGGTGCTGACCGGACCGAATGGCGGCCAGTCCGCCGCGCTGAACCGCGCCCTGTCTGTCACCAGGTCGGATATCTGCGTCCGCATCGACGCGGACTCCGTGATGGGCCCCGAGGCGCTGGTCTACTCGATCCCGTGGTTCCGCGACCCGGACATCGGGATGGTCGGCGCCATGGAGGAACCGAGGACGGACGCGGTGACCTGGTTCCACCGCCTGCGCACGCTCGAGGCGCTGTTCCAGTTCCGGTTCGCCCGGCTGGCGCAGAGCGTCGTCGACGGCGTGGTCGTCATCCCTGGCCCGTTCACGGTGTTCCGCCGGGCCCCGGCTGCGATCGCCGGCGGTTTCCCGGTCCGCATGAACGGCGAGGATACGGATCTGACCATGCAGTTCGGGCGGCTTGGCTACCGCTCCGTCGTCGATCCGCGGATCCGGTGCTACGAGGACGTGCCCCGCTGCGCCGGCGAATTCGTCGAGCAGCGGACACGATGGGCCCGGGCGGGCTTCCACGTCTATGCCCGGCACGTGCCGCTGCGCAGCGGCTCTGCTGGCCCGCGCGTGTGGTTCTGGACGATGCGGCGCGGGTTCTCCTGGTTTTCCCTGCAGACCGGCATGGTGGCCCCGATCTTCATGCTCGAGCTTGCCCTGACCCATCCGACCTACCGGCAGAACATCGCGACGTTCGCGAGCATCTACATCGCGGCCGGCGCGGTGCCCGTCCTGATCAGCGTGCCGTTCGCGATCAGGCAGCGGCAGTGGCGCAGCCTGTGTTGGATCCCCACCTGGTTCGCGTACGCGTTCCTGCGCCGGATGGCCACACTCGAAGCGGCGATCACGCTTCCGGTACGGCCGTTCCCGGTGCCCGCGCCGGCACGCATCCCGTCGCCGCGGCGTGCGTCGTCGGCCGCTGGCCCAGGCCGCCGGGCGAGGCGGCACGCAGCGCGCGGCACCCTGGCTGTCCGCGACACCGAATGAGCCGGAGGCGCCCGGCGGAGACCGGCCGGCCCGTCAGATCAGCCGGGGTATCGCGCCAGGTTGCGCACCCCGAGTTCGTCGGCCCTGGCCAGCAGGTCGGCCGGGTCCGCGTACACGCGGTAGGCGCCGGCCCGCTCCAGCTCCTCGCGCCCGTATCCCCCCGACATCAGGCCGATGCCGAGCGCGCCAGCCCGCCGCGCCGCCAGCAGGTCCCAGACGCTGTCCCCGACCACCCAGGCGTGCTGCGGATCCACACCCAGCTGGGCCGCGGCCGCAAGGAACAGGTCCGGGTCCGGCTTAGCGTGCCTGACCAGGTCCCGGGTGATCATCGGGGCATCGTCGGGCAGGCCCAGCATGCCGAGGGCATGGGCCGCGGTGGCGCGGTACCCGCTGGTGGCGATTGCCCACTGCACACCCTTGCCGGTGAGCGCGGCGAGGAGCTCCGCCGCGCCGGGCAGCGGGCGCACCGAGTCGGCCTGCGCGAGGTACTCCTCGCTGTGTGCCTGCTGCAGCAGCGCGATGTCCTCGTCGGACAGCGTGCGGCCGGTCTCGCGGAGCAGCGCGGACACGAACAGCCCTCCGCTCATCCCGATCCGGCGGTGGATCCGCCACACCGACAGGTCGATGTCGAGCCGCGACAGCGCCGCTCGCCAGGCGATGACGTGCTGATACACGCTGTCGATGAGCGTCCCGTCGAGGTCGAACAGGAAGGCCGGGGCGGGGGGATCGGGATAGATCGCCGGTCCAGTCATGCCACGAACCCTAGTGCAGCGCACTTCGGGTAAAAGAGTGCAGCGCGCTTCGGGCGAAACGCCCGATCATGCACCGCCCGCCGCGCTGGTGATCACCGAGAACGCCGCACCGGCCGGGTCGGTGAACGCGGCCATCCGGCCCACTTCGGGTACGTCCTGGGCTGGCATCACCACGGTGCCGCCGTGCTCCGCCGCCTTGGCGACCACCGCGTCGCAGTCGGCCACCTCAAAGTACGGCTGCCAGGTGGTCGTCATGCCCGCCGCGACCATCTGCGGGTCGAGCGGCATCATGCCGCCGAAGGTGGTCTCCTCGCCGCCGCCACGTGGCCGGATCAGCGTGTAGGTGAAGTCGCCCATCGGGACGTCCTGCGACCCCCACCCGAAAACCGCCTGGTAGAACGACCTGGCGCCGCCGACATCGGCCGTGTGCAGTTCGGCCCAGCACAGAGAGCCCGGATCGTTGACCTTGCCGAGGCCCTTGGTGTCGCCGGGCTGCCAAACCGCGAACTTCCCGCCGCTGGGGTCGGTGAACTGTCCCATCCTGCCCTGGGTGAACACGTCGAACGGATCGGCCCTGACCGCGCCGCCTGCCTGCCTGACCGCGTCGGCCGCGGCGTTCGCGTCCTGCGTCTGGAAGTAGAGCGTCCACGAGGGCGATGCCCCCGGCTCCATCAGCGGTCCCACGGCGGCGACCGTCTTGCCGTCCAGCGTGAGCATGCCGTAGCCGCCCGCGTCCGGCCCGGCGGACTGGAAGTTCCAGCCGAACACGGCGCCGTAGAACGCGGCCGCCTCGTCAACGTCGGTCGTCGCCAGATCCACCCAGTTCGGGACGCCAGCGACGTAGTTGGTGCTGAGCATGAAATCCCCCTTGTGCGCTGTTGCGAGCCACCCCCGGCCCCCGGGGGAAGCCCCTGGTTTACGCGCCAGCATCGCACGGGACACCGACAATCCGGCGCCCCCGCTGGGCGGCTAGCGGCCGACGGCGCGCGCCAGCTGCGCCTTGGTCATCGAGGAACGGCCCTTCACGCCGCGCCGCCGCGCCTCGGCGTAGAGCTGCGCCTTGGTGGGGCCGCCCGCCCCGCGGTGTGAGCGCAGGCCGCCACGCCGCGACGAGGAGAGGTCCTCGGTTGAGGTGCGGCTGGCGCTGCGCGCCTCGCCCGAACGCGCGCGCTCCTTGTTCACCGTCCGTGCCGCGATCTCCTCTGCCTGGCGGGTACTTTCGCCGCGCTGCTTGACGCTCTGCTTGATGTGCTCGTACTGGCGCTCACGCTTTGGGCTGGATCCCCTGGGCATGTGAGCCCACCTCCTGGCTGCCGTTAACCCGTCGTTTCCCCACTGGGGTAAGGCTGGTATCTACCCCGGTGGCGGCGGACATGCACGGGCCACCGAGCCCTGCGGCCGAGGAGGCGCATACCGATGACGGTGCAGGCGGTGAACGGCTCGCCAGGCATCGCTGGCGGGGCGGAAAGCGGACCACGTTCCATGGCACGTTCGTGACCGGGCTGTACGGGATGAATGTGCCGTATCCGGGGTTCGGCCGCGCCTGGGATTTGGGGCATCGTTCCTGATCATGGTGGTCCTGGCGGTCGTTCTGTACGTCGCCTTCCGGCGCAATGACTGGCTGTAGCCAGCGAGCGGACGTGTTTCGTCTCTGGAGCCCCGGGCAGCCGGTCTGCGAGCCAGCCGCAGAGGAGGTAGGCGCAATGACGGGATCGACACTTACTGCGATCTTGATACCGATCGTGATCGCTCTCGCCCTGGTCGCGTGGCTCGTGATGGTGTACCACGCGAAGAACCACCCGCAGGTCTCACGGCGCGGCGATGCTCCAGATCGCGAGGTCAGCGGGGGCATCTTCCAGGGCGAAGGTCGGCAGGTCATGCCAAGGCGGGATGCAGAGCCCAGGGAAGCACAGGAGCAGCCCAGGCGCTAACGCAGTGCTGCCGCGCCGCCAGGGTCGGATGACCCCGGCGGCGCTCGCTACATCTGCCGCATCTTCTGGTAGCGGATCACGTCGTCCTTGTTGATATACAAGATCACGCCCACGGCCACGGCGCCGAGCGCGGCGGCCCACTTCAAAGAGTTCATTGATGCCTCCTCCGGGACGCTTACCCAGAACGGCGCAACTCACGCGCGGGGGCTGGGAGGACCAGCGGGCCTCGCGCGACCGCCCTGGGCGGGCCGGCTGGGCGTACGCGTATGTGCTTGCCGCCGGACTTCGGTAGCTCTACGCTCACTATTGCTTACGAAGAGTGATAGTTGCCTGGCCGGCCGCTTGGCGGCCATACCGGTGCCCGTGCTTGCTCCTGGGGGAGTCCGCAAGCCTTGCAGAGCGATGTCAACCTGCCTGTGCAGTCCGGGGCCGGGCCAGCCACGTCAAGCGAGACTGCCGCGCGGCCGCTGGGGGGCAGGCATAGCGCGGGCCGGCGGCCGATGGGGGCTGGGAGCCGGGTGCTTGCGGTCGGCGTCCTCGCCAGCATCAGCTTCGTGCTGATCGTCTTCCAGTACCAGATCCGGCACCTGGAGGCCGACGCGGCGGCGCACCTCTACAACCTCGTCACGCCCGCTTCGGCCCCGCGGGGTGCGCCGGTCATCACGTTCGGGCCCGGGACGCGCGGCGCCTTCGGCCTGGTCATCACGCCCGACTGCAGCATGGCGCTGCTCATCGCGCCGCTGTGCGGCCTCGGCATGGTCCTGATCCGGCCACGCCGGCCGCAGGTGCGCCGGGCGGCACGGGCGCTCGCGGTGGCGGCCCTCGTCATGGTCGCCGGGGATCTGCTGCGGATTGGGTCCATCGCGATGACGATCCGGATGGACGGCATCGAGACCGGATACCGGATCAGCAACGTCATGCTGGGCCCGCTGGTCAGCATCGCGTGCATCGCGCTGAGCCTGGTGCTGCTCGCCCTCATGCTCAGGTCGCCGGACGGCCGGGCATCTCGATGACCGGGGAAGGGGTTATCGCGTGACCAGTGTCGCGCCGTCCGTCAGGTCGGCCCGGTTCGCGCTCGGCGTCGCCGGCCTGGTGCTGCTGTTCGGGCTCGGGTACCAGATCAGCCTGCGCCGACTTCACCACCCGGAGCCCGAGGTCAGCGTCCAGTGAAGGCGGGGGAGCGCTTCTCGGCGAAGGCGCGCTGGCCCTCGAGGTAGTCCTCGGACCGGAAACAGGCCTCGATCATCGCCTGTGCCCTGCCCAGGTCGTCCTGTCCGGCGGCGTGGCCAGCCGCGCGGATCGCCGCCTTGCACGCGGCCACGGTGAGCGGCGCGTTGGCGGCGATGGCCTGGGCCAGGGCCAGCGTCTCCTCGCGCAGGGCCGCCACCGGCACGACCCGGTTCACCAGGCCCATCGCCAGAGCCTCCGCCGCGCTGAACCGCCGGGCAGAGAACAGCATTTCCGACGTCTGCGCCGGGCCGATCAGGCTCATCAGCGCGGTGACCCCGAACATGCCGGGCCCCAGGCCGAGCCGGGCAGCCGGCACGCCGAACTGGCTGTCGTCGGCGGCGATCCGGATGTCGGCCTGCAGCGCGGTGAACAGGCCGCCGCCGATGCAGAAGCCACGGATCATCGCGATGAGCGGCTTGTCCAGGACGGTCCAGGCCCGGTTGAGCGCATCACCCGCGCGGTCGTACTCGGCGCGCGCCTCGGGGGAGCTTCTCCGGTCGGCGAACTCGGAGATGTCGGCGCCCGAGGCAAACGCCTTGTCCCCGGCTCCGGTGAGCACCACGACGCGGACCCGGTCGTCGGCCTGCAGCGCCTCCAGCAGGACCGGCAGCGCGGCGCGCATGTCGCTGGACAGCGCGTTGCGCTTTGCAGGGTTGTTGAGGGTCACGACCGCGACGGCGTCGGCGACGTCGACGAGCAGCTTGTCGGTGCCGGTCTCGTGCCGCGCCGGTGAACTCGGTGACGTCATGCGGGTCCTCTCAGATGGTTCCCTGCGCGCGGAGCCGGTCGATCTCCTCGCGCGCATAGCCCAGTTCGGTGAGCACACCGTCGGTGTCGGCGCCGATGTCGGGACTCGGTGTGCGGACGGTGTCCGGCCCGCCGGTCATCCGCACGGCGTTGCGCACGATGTCCAGGCGGCCAAGCGCCGGATGCTGCACCGGCTCGGTCATCGCCAGGTGCTCGACCTGCGGGTCGGCGAACACCTCGTCCATCCGGTAGACCGGGCCGCACGGCACCCCGGCCTCGTTCAGGGCCTCGACCCATTCGGCCGTGGTCCTGGTCCGCAGCCGCTCGCCGATCAGCGCGTTGAGCTCGGCCCGGTTCGCCGACCGTTTGGCAGCCGAGTCGAAACGAGCGTCGGCCGGGAGCCCCGGCAGCCCGATCACCTGGCACAGGCTGTTCAGCAGCCGGCCGCCAGCGGCGCCGATGTTGACGTAGCCGTCGGCTGACGCAAAACAGCCCATCGGCACGCTCACCGGGTGGTGGTTGCCCTCCTGCGGCGGGATCTGCTGGTCGATGGTCCAGCGTGCCGCCTGGAAGTCCATCATCGCGATCATCGATTCCAGCAGCGAGGTCTGCACCCAGCGCCCCACCCCGGTACGCTCCCGGTCGTGCAGGGCGACCAGCACACCGACGGCCAGGTACAGGCCCGACGCCAGGTCGGCAACGGGGATCCCGGCGCGCACCGGCCCTCCGCCGGGCAGGCCGGTGACGCTCATCAGGCCGCCCATTCCCTGGGCGATCTGGTCGACCCCGCCCCGGCCCGCGTAGG
>Ga0335074_10006665_pt1 | contig 16015 bp, 13 predicted proteins | sample Lox_Sample_23_FD_206715 | JGI IMG/M metagenome (GOLD analysis project Ga0335074, IMG submission 206715) | Soil microbial communities from Loxahatchee National Wildlife Refuge, Florida, United States - Lox_Sample_2.3 | ecosystem: Environmental > Terrestrial > Soil > Wetlands | place: USA... | reverse complement strand
GTCTGGTGCAACGCTTGGAGCGCCTGGGACACAGAGTCGTCCTGGAGACCTCCCCGACTCCTAAACCGCAGATTCCGTAGTCACTGCTGGCAGAGATTTTCAAGGGAATGGGGTGGTACGGCTTCACCGCGGGGTTGCGCTGTGGACGGTCTAGCCGAACGCAAAAAGATTGACGCGGAGACGCGGAGGAATTCGCGGAGGAGACATTTCGACTTCACTTGGCTTTGCTGCGGGCCTTAGGTCCCGGAGGGCAACCCGTGGGCGCTACGATGCGCGCGATCTAGTCAGGCGGAGATCCCCGGGCTCTGCGGGAGGATCGTTACTGGCGGTTCGCGGGTGGTTCCCCGCGACGGGGCGAGACCGGAAACGCCGATAACTCCGAGAGCTCGTGCGACACTGGCCCCATGAGCGTGATATTCCTGTCGGGTCCGATCGGCGCTGGGAAGACGGCAGTAGCGCAAGAGCTACTCGAGTTGCTGCCCGCGCCCCTCTCCTACATTGAGGGCGACACGTTCTGGTCGTTCATCAGGAAAGGAGGCGAACGCGGACCGAGGGACAACTTTCCCGTGCTGATGCGGTCGATGACGGCAGCAGCCATTCCGTTTGCGCGTTCGGGGTTTCGCGTGCTGATCGACTTCTCAATACCACCGGTTTACGTAGACACGGCACGCAAGATACTGAAGGAAGTTCCCTTTGACTTTGTATTGCTGCGGCCCAGCTTGCAGGTCTGCGTAGAACGAGCGGCCTCACGGGAGAAGGGTGCGATTACCGAATATGAGAGGTTGAAGGATTTCTACGCGCTCTTTGAAGAAGAGGGATGCACGGAACCAATTTGCGATGACGATGCCGACCCGGCGTCTCTGGCACGGCGAATCGCTGAGGGGCTGAATCAGGGGCGGTTCCGGGTGGTTTGAACACTCGGCGGCCCTGTTGTTCCCGAGGCGGAAGGAAAGACTGCGACGGCTGCGGGCCGGACAGTTGCGGGGGATCACTCCGGCGCTGGCGCCCCGCGATTTTCAAAAGGCCGATCCCCTCAGCGCAATTTTCCGGAGACCGGCTCTGCGGCGCAATAGAATGGCCAGGAGCATGCCGGATGCGACCAGGATGGGGCTGGCCGGTTCGGGCGCCCCGGAAGCAGTGGTGGTGCCGTTGATGTCAAAGGTCTCCGATCCGGTGCAATCCACCTGACCGTTGGCGCAAACGCCTCCGACGGCGTTGTCATTATTTGCCAGTGTGTAAAACGGACCTGAATCAAAATCCTGATAGGCAGCGGACGGGCCGTCGTTTTCGTCCCAGTACGCTGGATCGGCATTGGTGACCACGGCGTTTTGCAATGTCAGATAGTAAGTACCGGGACCCGGCAGTGACAAATTCAAACCGGAGACGGTGTAGGTATAGACGTCCCAGGGACCGTTGGTGAGGTCTAAAACGGCTGACAGTGGGACATCGACGCCGGAGCCCTCCTGGCTGCCGCCTATGGTAGTGCCAATGGACCAATCGATGTTAGTGGTGGTGTCGAAGGAGAAATTCCAGATGGCAAAATCAAGGCTGGTTACCGTCGAGGATCCCGATACGGTGAACGAATCGCTTACCGCGTACCCGTCCCAGATGGCAAATGAATCCCCCGTACCATTCAGGGGCCCATTGGAGTACAGGGGTCCAGCAGATGCCGGGCCCGTTAAAGCCGCGAACCCAATCACGGATAGTGCAAGAACCAGTTTCTTCACGTGGCAAACCCTCCTAATCCTCTCCCGATCCTGGATCGGGCATGGTGTTTCACATGATCGGCGCTGGCCCTCGCCGTTGAAAAGAGTGGAGCTGTGAAACGGGGGTGTACACCCCGTGAATGCCACCCTTTAACGTTCCGGAAGTATAACTAAACAAGACCGGAAGGCCTGGCAGGCAGGGTCAGCCGGGGGCATGCTAGAATGCTCTCATTTGGTCCCGCAAAGCGACAATGCGGAGGAGGCGCGCGGAGCGCTCCAGCGTGTCCTGGCGTCCGGAATTCTGGCTTCCAGCCCCAGGCAGGCCCGCCTGTTTCAACACATCGTGGAACGTTCGATTGAGGGCGATAAGGGGGCGCTGAAAGAGTATTCCATCGGCCTCGACGTGTTCGACCGGGACGCCACGTTCGACCCGAAGGTCGATTCGATTGTCCGGAGCACCGCCCGGCAGCTTCGCCTCAAACTGGCCGAGTATTACGAGGTGCGCGGGAAGGACGATCCGGTTCGCATCCGCCTGCCCAAGGGAGGGTATGTCGCTTTGATTGAGGCGGGCGCGGCCGGGGCGACGGCTGAGGCGCATTCCGAAGCGCCGGATTCGCGAGGCCGGACGCGGCAACGCATCTGGGCGGCGGCCGCGGCGGTGGGCCTGATCGCGTTGGTGAGCGGGTTGCTGGCGGCGCACTGGCTGCCGCCGCGGGCAAACCGGCCGCGAACCGTCGCGGTGCTGAGTTTGCGCGACGGAAGCCCGCAACAGCAACTGACTTACTTTGCGGATGGTCTGCGGGATGGGCTGACGAGTGCTTTGGTTCACGCCAAGGGCCTGGAGGTTACGGCGCGGGTGTCCTCCACCCGGGCGCTTAACGGCGGCCGGCCCTGGGGGCAGAACTTAGTCGAAGTGGCGCGGAGCCTGCAGGCTGACTCGGTGGTAACGGGGAGCATCAGCCCGGCGGGGAAGAGCCTGCAGGTGGTGGTGGAGCTGGTGGACGGGGTCACTGGAAAGTATCTATGGTCCAACACCTACGACACGACGCCGGCCGATTTGGCGGCCATCGAGCAGAACGCCGCATCGGGCATCGCTCGCGCGCTGGGCAGCTCGGCCGATGCGCCGATTCCCCGGCTTCCGCGCAGCTCCGAAGCCCTGGAGCTGTATCTGCGGGCGTGCTCGCTGGCCCGAACGCGGCGGCCCGCGGAAACCCGTGAGGCGGCGCGTTTGTTCGAGCGGGTGATCGTTCTGGACCCGGATTTCGCTCCGGCCTACGCTGCCGCTGCCAGCAATTACCTGGTAGCGGTATGGAACGGTGTCCTGAAATGGGAACCGGAAGGACAGCGAGGGATGGAGTTGGCGCGCAAGGCGGTTAGCCTGGATCCGATGCTTCCCGACGCGCATTCGGCCATGGCGCACGGATGGCAGGCGCAGTGGCGGTGGCGGGAGGCGGACGCGGAAATCGCACGCGCCATCGATCTGGATCCGCGTTATCCGCGGGCGTACTTTCAGCGGGCTTTCAACCTGACCATTCTGCACCGTTTTGGGGAAGCGGAGCGGGCCATAGAGGTTGCCCGGACGCTGGACCCCCAGTGGGGAGCCCTCAACGGGCTGCTGGCGGAGTTGTTTTACTACGAACACCGGTATGGCGATGCTCTGGCGCTGTCGGCACGGGAGCGCGCCACGGATCCGCCTTTCTTCGATGGACTGCAGGGCCGCATCTACGATTTGCAGGGGCGGAGGGACCTGGCGCGGACGTTTTATGTGAAATCACCTTCTGCGCTGGACCAGGCGATGGTCCGGGCAATTGACGGCGATGTGCGAGGGGCCTATCAGGAGCTGGTGGCGCACCGGGGCACGTCGGGAATATCCGAATATGAGCTGGCTTCTTTCGTCTTATTCAATTCTCATGACCGGGCCGCCACGGTGAACCTGCTGCAAGGGTCCCTGCGCGATCGGGAGCCGGACCTGGTTTCTCTGTCGCTCGATCCGCTCTTCGATAAGATTCGGACGGACCCTCCGGTGGCGGCGATTCTGCGGGAGCTGAACCTCAGAGAGTGAAATTCACGAGCCGGCAAATGGCGGGCCTACGGAGGGGTGAGGCCGCGGCGGGATGCGGGCGTGCGGAGTGCCAGGTGACGCGGCCTTCGTAGATCTCTCGCCAAGGCGCAAAGAACGCAAAGCTGGAGGGGCTATTGGCGAAATCCGCACGACGGGAGATATCCCGATTCCAGCGACTCGGCCGAAATGGCCGCGAGCATTGCCCTCGGGGCTTCTGTGCGGGCACCGGATGGACCCGACCTGCGGTCATTGCGTGGTAGACGCGGGCTTCGTAGATCTCTCGCCAAGGCGCTAAGCCGCAAAGAACGCAAAGCGAGAGGGCTATTGGCGAAATCGGCACGACGGGAGATATCCCGATTCCAGCGACTCGGCCGAAATGGCTGAGAGCATTGCCCTCGGGGCTTCTGTGCGGGCACCGGATGGACCCGCCCGACCTGCGGTCATTGCCTAGCGGGATGGGTTGCCTTTTCAAAACTTGACACTTTGGTGCAGATCCTGATCCTGAGAGGTGCGCCGGCGTGGCGGTTCTGCGGCGAAAGGAGAAGGCGCGCGCGGGATCAGGGCGTGGGCCAGTGGATGGCGGCGATGCGGCCTTTGGGGCCGACGGCCCAGCCGGCGTCGCGGGAGGCGAAGGCCAGGGCGTTGAAGTTGCCGCGGTCGAAGGTGCGCCAGGTGCGGCCGCCATCGGTGGAGATGTCTGAACCGGAGGTGCCGGTGGCGATCCAGAGGTGGGCATCGGGGAGGTAGAGCACGGCGGAGCGGAAGCCGGCTGGCGGTGTGCCGGAGGGTTCGGTCCAGGTGTGGCCGCCATCGGCGGTGAGGGCGAGGTTGTGCGCGGAGGCCTCGGGCTGGCTGTAATCGCCGCCGACGGCGATGCCGTGGAGGGCGTCCGAGAAGTCGAGGGAGAAGATGCCGGCGCTGGCGGCATCGGCGCGGATTGGGGTGGGGGCGACGGTGAAGGAGCGGCCGCCATCGGTGGTGTGGAAGACGCGGGCGGCGCCTTTGCCGCCGGTGGCGAACCAGGCTTCGGAAGCGCCACGGGTGATGAGGCAGGTGCCGCTGGCGGCGAAGGCGCCCTCCCCTGCGAGGGCGGGCGGAGTCTGGCGGCGGGTCCAGTGAATGCCGCCATCGCCGGTGGTGAAGACGGTCATGCGGCCCTCGACGGGGTCGCCCACCAGGATGGCGTGGGTGGGGTCCCAGAACGCGATGGCATCGAAGAAGCCCTGGGCATCGGGATTGGTGAAGAGGAGCTGCCAGTGGAGGCCGGCGTCGGCGGTTTTGTAGATACGGGACTGAGGGCCGGAGCCGATGCTCATGAGGAAGGCGGTGCGGGCGTCGACCGCGTAGAGATCGCGGAAATCCAGAGTTTCGGCTCCGGGGACTTTGCCGGAAATCCAGGTGGCGCCGCCATCTTCGGTGCGGAGCCAGGTGCCGCCGGTACCGCTGGCCCAGGCAACAGTGGCGCTGAGCGCGGCGGCGCCGCGGAGGGAGGCGGTGACGCTGCTGGTCTGCAGGCTCCAGGTCTGGGCCGCGGCGAACGGGCAGAGCAGAAAAACGAAGGCGAACCGCATCCTCACCATGGTGGCACAACGGGTTGGCGGGGGTGGGCTTTGGCACAGGTACCATGACGGGTACTAAGCGGGTCCGAAATGGAATGTAAGGTGCACGGGGCTTACGTGGTGCATCAGACGATCAAAGACGGAGAAGGCCTTTCCGGAACACATGCCAAGCTGGCCCAGGCTCTGGTGGAACATCATCGCCATACGGTGGCGGTGTATGGGTTTGTGAGGGACAGCCTGGCCGCGACTCAGCCCCCAGGCCGCCAGATGGAGGCGGTGAGCCACGTAAGGCGGCTGGAAGCGTGCTCGGACTGGTTGGAACTGCTGGAACCGGGTCTGGAACCACACGTTCGGGTCGCTTTAAACCTGTATTTGGAGGAGGTCGGCAAAGTGGCACGGGTGGTGCGCCGGGAGGCTCCCTCGATGGAGACCGACCCGGGACGTTTGGACGCATCGCTCGAAGCCGTGCTGCGGATTCTGGAGACCTCAACGGAAGCGGGTTACGCTGTGGACAATTGCCACAGCGATACGGCGGTTTGACTACAGTTGCCCGGCGGTGGGTTTCGGGGGACTGGGGCGAACGGGCGCACCCGGTGTATCCGGCGGCGCGGAGCCTGCTAGAGTAGAACTTGCTTTCCGAGGGGCTCTCATTGGCCGGCCTGACGGTGCCGGTGCTGGCCACACTGGTAGGCTGGACCGGCGCGGCGCTGGGAGTCTGGCTGACCGGGATGCGGCGGCGGGCGCGAGTGGTGGTACCCTTCAGCGCGGGGGTACTGCTGGGAGTGGCGGTGTTCGGGCTGGCTCCGGAACTGGCCACGGAACTGGGATGGACGACGGTGCTGGCCTTAGCCGGCGGGGGTTACGCGGCGCTGCTGCTGATTGACCGCTACGTCTATCCGGTGTGCCCCACCTGCGCACATAATCACGACCATACGGGCTGCGAAGCGGAGCTGCACGGGTTTGCGGGGCCGTTGATTGCGGCGGCGGCGGCGCACAGCTTCCTGGACGGATGGAGCGTGGCCACGGCGCAGATGGCGCTGTCTTTGGGGCTGCGGATTGCGGTGCCGCTGGCGGTGGCGCTGCACAAGATTCCAGAGGGCGTGGCGCTGGGGGGCATTTTGCGGGCGTCGATGGGGTCGCGCAGGGAGGCGCTGGGATGGTGCCTGCTGGCGGAGGGCGCCACGCTGGTGGGTGGGGCGGCAGGATTGGCGCTGGTACCCTACCTGGGGACCGGGTGGATCACCTATCCGCTGGGGGTGGCGGCGGGGTGGTTGTTCTACCTGGGTTGGCACGCGGTACACGAGGAATGGAAGAGCCGGGGAGCCGGTCCGGCGTTCCTTTCGGCACTCACCGGGATGGCCGGGGCGGCGGCGCTGCAGAGGGGCGCGGAAGCATTGTTCCGGTAAGAACTTACGGGAAAACTTGCTGGCCACCCAGGCAGGTGGAAATTATTTCCACGTGGGGCGGGGAGGAAGTGAAGCGAAACTGGACCAAATCGGCCGGGGCGCCGCGGGCCAGGGCGGTGCAAGCGCCGGGGACGGAGCCCGCGGCGGCGGGGTTCACGGTGGCCATGCGGACGGCATCGGGCAGGGAGAGGCCGGCCAGGCGGATGAGGTTGGCGATGCCGCGATCCATGGTGAGGGCGCTACCGGCGAGGCGGTCCTGCCCTGCCAGAACTACGCGGCCTTCGGCGTTCAGATCGACCTCCTGCTCACCGAGGCGGTAGCGGCCAGGGGCGGCGCCGGCGGGCTGCACGGCATCGGTGATGAGCACGGAACGGGCGAGGGTTTTGGCGCGCAGGGCAACCTTTAAGAAGGCGGCATCCAGGTGGATGCCATCCACGATGAAATCGGCCCACAGGCGGTCTTCGGCGAGTTGCTCCCAGATGTAATTGGGGTGACGGCGGAGGACGGCGTGGGCGCCGTTGCCGAGGTGGGTGGAGAGGGTGGCGCCGGCGGAGACAGCGTCGGCAATCTGGGCGGCGGTGGCCTGGGTGTGGCCGATGGCGGCGACCACGCCTTCGGCGACGATCTGCTGGATGTAGCGCGGCGCGGAAGGCCATTCGGGCGCGAGGGTGACGATGCGGATGCGGTTGGCGGTGGCCTCCTGCCACCGGCGGAATTCGTCGAGATCAGGCGGGCGCACCCAATGGCGCGGATGGGCGCCGCGGGGGCCGTCTTCGGGGCTGATGTGCGGACCTTCGACGTGGAAGCCGGCGATGGCCGCGCCTTCGGGGAGCGCATCGGCGGCGCAGGCGAGGTTGCGGAGGGAGCCTTCCATATCGGCGGGGGCGGCGGTGATGACGGTGGGATAGAAGCGGACCACGCCGGTGGCATGGAGCGCGCGGATGGAGCGGGCGATTTCGGCGGGCGGGGTTTGGGGGTGGTTGTACTCGACGGCGGCGAAGCCGTTGACCTGGAGGTCGATCCAGCCGGGGGCGAGGTAGACGCCGGGCGGTTCGGAGGCGGGCGCGACCTGGAGGATGCGGTGATCGAAGGTGACCTGGACGGGGCGTCCGGTGAGCACATCGATACCGGAACAGTTCCGCGGTGTCATGGTTTATACACAAGTTTGCCACATACGGAGGCGTGTAAGTGCAAGTGACAGCGCGGCAAAAAAGTTGTTGAAAAGGGGCCGGGAGGGAAGAGAATCGTGTGGCTTTCGCGGGGCGGCGGCGTTACAAAAGAGGAGTCCATTACGCGTCTGCGCGGCGTGCGTGGCAAATCTCGGGGGAGGTGGCCATCGACGCCGCGCAGCTTTTTGAGCCTATTTCACGCCGGCGGGCTGGGGGGCATGGACAGGCGAGAGCCAGCCGAAAGTATCCGGGCGTGAGCCATCGATCACACCGAAGAATTCTTTTTGCAGGCGCTCGGCCACGGGGCCGCGCTTTCCCTTGCCGATAGTGATGTGGTCTATGGAGCGGATGGGGGTGATTTCGGCGGCAGTGCCGGAGAAAAAGACCTCGTCGGCGATATAGAGCAACTCGCGCGGGATGAGGCCTTCGACCACCGGAATGTGGAGCTCGCGGGCGAGGGTGAGGATGGTATCGCGGGTGATGCCGGGGAGGACGGAGGCGCCCAGGGGCGGGGTGTGGATTTTGCCATCGCGCACCAGGAAGATGTTCTCGCCCGAGCCTTCGCTGACGTAGCCGGCGGTATCGAGGGCGATGCCTTCGGTGTAGCCGTTGGTGACGGCCTCCATCTTGATGAGCTGCGAGTTCATGTAATTGGCGCCGGCCTTGGCCATGGAGGGCAGGGTATTGGGCGCCAGGCGATTCCAACTGGAGACGCACACGTCGACGCCTTCGGCGAGGGCTTCTTCGCCGAGGTACTTGCCCCAGTTCCAGCAGGCGATGTAGACATCGATGGGATTGTGCATGCCATTGACGCCGATATCGCCATAGGAGCGGAAGGCGATGGGGCGGATGTAGCAGGAATCCATGCGATTGACGCGCACCAGTTCGAGCATCGCCTCGGCCAGGGCGTCGGCGGAGAAGCCGAGGTTTTCGATGCGGTAGATTTTGGCCGAATCGACCATGCGGCGGACGTGTTCGCGCAGGCGAAAGACGGCGGGACCGAGGTGGGTGGAGTAACACCGGATGCCCTCGAAGACGGAGCTGCCGTAGCTCACGACGTGCGACAGGACATGGATGGTGGCGTCCTCCCATTTGATGAAGCGGCCGTTGTGCCAGATTTTTTCAGTGGGCGTCAGCATGGGGTTAATTATAGCGTGAGGCGGGCGGGCGGCGAGCGGAAGGTGATGGAGAGTTCGCCCAGATGGCGTGTAGCGGGAGTGGGCGCGCGGAATCTGGTAAACTCAGGGTGCTCGGGAGCTAGATTGTGCGGGCGGGTGGCTGGTCTTATATCGGGTACGCGGCGCGAGGGGTAGCTTTAGTCACGTTGCTTTCGACCGCCGTGCCCGGGCAGACGGGCGGCGGAGGGCAATCGGCGCCGCCGGCCACGGCTTCGCCCGATGCGGCGAAGGGACCGCAGGCGAGCTTCCGGGCGGATTCCAACCTGGTGGTGATTCCGGTATCGGTGACCGATCCGCTGAACCGGTTTGTGCTGGGGCTGCGCAAGCAAGACTTCCGGCTCTTCGACGACGGGGTGGAACAGCCGGTGGCGCATTTCTCGGGCGAGGATGTGCCGCTTTCGATCGGCCTGGCGTACGACATCAGCGGCAGCATGGATTTCAAGCTGAGCACCTCGCGGGACGCCGCGGAACTCTTCCTGAAGGCCCTGAATCCGAGCGATGAGGCATTCCTGGTGGTGTTCAACGACAAGGTGGACCTGGCGGCGGGATTCACCAGCCAGCCGCAGGAAATCCGCACCGCGCTGGAGGCGGCGCAGCCGGGCGGGTTGACGGCCTTGCTGGATGCGGTGAAATTCTCCCTGAACGAGATGAAGAAGGCTAAGAACCCGCGCAAGGCGATTGTGATTATTTCCGACGGCGGCGACAACCACAGCACCTACACGGCGCCGCAGATTGAGGCGCTGGTGCGGGAGGCGGATGTGGAGATCTACGCGATGGGGGTTTTCGATCCGCTGTTATCGCTGGCCTTGACGCCGGAGGAAGTTTCGGGGCCGCGGCTGCTGTCCGAAATCTCCGCGCAGACGGGCGGGCGGGCTTTTGCGGCCACGGTTTCGAGCGACCTGACGAGCGTGGCGGCGCGGATTGCGATTGAACTGCGCAACCAGTATGTACTGAGTTACTACCCGAAGAACCAGGCCAGGGACGGTAAGTATCATACGGTGGAAGTGAAGGTCAACCAGCCGCCCGGAGTGCCGGCACTCAAGATGCACTGGCGGCAAGGGTATTACGCGCCTTCGGATAAGTAAGGCTGCGAAGTTGGCGATCGCCAATAACTAACTAAGTAAGTTAGCGATGGCCGATGGCGTGGACTCCCACGTGAGGAAGCGGCGTGATCGGGCGGGTAACGGGCAGGCGGGTAATGGGCGAGCTTCCCGGATAAGTGCTGCGGTAAATCCCCGTGCTGCGATAGGAGGGCAAGAGCGCGCCGGGAAACCCGGTGGAGGAGGGCAGCCGCAGGAACATGGGCCGGTAGGTGTAACCGGGCAGGTATATGGAATAGAAGCCGGACTGTATCGGAGTAAGGGAACCATAGAGACTGGACGGATACGACGAACCGTAGAGATCCGACAGGCTGGAACCGACGAGGGGGAAGCCGACGATCGGGAAGTAAGTGAAGCTATCGCCCGGCAGGTCCAGGCCGGATACGGAACTGTCCAGCGAAGCGGGGTCCTGAATGCCGGCGGAGATAGCGTTGTCGGCGGAAATCGATTGGGCGCGGCCGTCGGCCCAATCGCTGAGCGCGTCGCGATCGTCAGCGGGGGACTTTTCGGGGACGAGAACAGCCGCAAAGGGGAGGTCCATGCCTTGCTCGACGGAGACTTGCGGGCCGGCGGCGGTGGAGACTTGCACCTGGCCTTCGCGGACGCGCAAGCGCGGCGGCTGGCAATCCAGACGGTAGGTCCCTTTTTCGGACTGATGTACGTTCCAGTCCTTATAGACGAGCGTGACGGAGGTGCCCGGGGCCGGTTCGGTGGCATCCACGATGGCGGCTCCCGAGAGCAATTCGACGCGGGTATCCGGGAGAGCGGTGTTCACCATACGAATGGCGCTATTTTCGCCGATGCGGAGGAAGACGCCGGGGGTCAGGAGCACCTCAGCGCGGCCCTGCGCGGTGCGCAGTTCAGCGCCCTCGGGGATAGCGGTGAATCGGCCCAGGCGCGCCTGGAGCGGCTGGCCGGCCACGAAGACAGCGCCTTCAAAGAAATGCACCAGACCGGAACGAGTGGAGATGACGGCCTGACCGTAGGCGGGCAATGCTACAGCGGCGCCTGCCGCTACGAGCGAAAAAACGCACACGGGGACGCGAGACATAAAGAACCACTCCCGTACCCGAGTATCGGCCTATCCGCGCCCGGCGTCAATAGGGCAATGGGCGAGGTCGGGTGAGGCGCGCGACAGGCGGGGAAAGGGCTGGGGCGGTGGTGCGCGACGGGTGAGAGACAGGGACGGACATTCCGGAACGGCCCGGGCGGGATCTATGCGTGGCACGTTGGTGACGCGGCACAGGCCGACGATCGGTTTGTGGCAGGGAAGCGATTTGCGACCGGCGATGAGGAAGGGCGCCGAAGCCGGCGCCCCCCTGGAGTTTATTTCCAACGGCCCTCAACGAAGACGTATCCGCCATTGCGGTGTTCCCATCGCGGAGCCACCCAGACGGCGTGCGCATGGGGTGGAACCTCCCAGCGGCCCGGTACCCAGACGTACGCATTGCCGTCCCAGCGGTTGTAACCGCCGACCCAGACATAGTTAGCACCCGGCCGGGTGGGACGGTGCTCGATCTTCAAGGCGGGCGGCCGCAGTTTCACCACGACATCCGCGGCCTGGATGGAGCCAATACAAAACGCAGCTCCCAACAGCGAAGAAAGAAGAAATTTCCTCATCATAGCCTCCTACGGCGGGAGTGGTGCAAGCCGGTTGCCGGTGGGGGAGTCCGCACGCTTCCGCGTTTTGGGGAATGGTGGGGCGGCGCAGTTGCGCGGCCGCAGTGCGTAAGGGCGCCCGCGAGGGGGATCAGGGGGTGATGGATACGGCGACTGCGGAGGCCGCCCACGAGACTGGAGTTGGGCGGTTCGCGGTCGCCGGGTTGCTGCGGCCGGGAGGTCAAGAGACCAACAGGGTGGCGATAGCCGGGCCTCTTCTTAGCGGCCGCGGTGCTCGTCGCGGTGGGTCTCGCGGGGCTTGGGCCGGCCCTCGCGGGCTGCCATTCGCTCGCCCTCCGAGCGGGGTTCGAGGGCATGGGCCTCGACGGGACGGCGAGCGCCCGGGGCCGGCCGGTGGATGGCGGCATAGGGATGCACGTAGGAGGCGCGGTTGTACCAGGTCCGGCCCCAGCGGGCATTGTTCAAGAACACGGCGTGGGCGCCCCAATCGAAGCGGATCCCTCCGGGCGCCCAGCCCCACGGGGAGAAGAAGGCGCCGATGGTGATGCCGTAGCCGAAGCGGATGGCGCCGCCGATGACGAATCCGCGCCGCGGCGCATAGAAGACCACTGCCGGATCGTAGTAGGGGACCACCACGTAACCGGGATTGACGGGCATAATGCTGATGTAGGGGCCGCCGCTAACGATCACCTGTCCATTGCTGCGCAGGTAGCCGTAGCGTGCGGCCAGGGCCCTTTGGCGCTGCACCGCATCCATGACGGCCTGCTGGCCGGCCAGGAAGGCGTTACCGAGTTCGCTGGTCCAGTTCATGTCCGAGGCCATCATGGCCAGGACGCCGGGAAACGGAAGCAGCGCTTGCACGCTGGGATCCCAAGGCAACTGGTCCGCCTGGATGGCGCCGGCAAGCTGCTGGCCGACGAGGTAATGATGCTGATCGGCCCATTGGGCGGCAGCGGGGATGTCGTTGGGGTAGGTCGCCGCGGCGAGGATCTGCGCGAGCAGCGGGTCAGGGTAAAGCGCGATGCGAGCTACCAGTTGGTCTAACTGGGCGGGTGCGAATACAGGGGGCGCCTGGGCAAAAGCGGGGCTGATGGCCAGCCCTGCCAGAAACGCCACCGCGGTAGCAGCGGTTCTCAACGGTTGCATTTTCAATCTTCCTCCACACTCGAACTGGGTGATGACGTACACTGCGCCATCACGAATAGTCTAACCCGGCCGGGCAGAATAAGGCGCGATGGCGGGCGGGCGCGAGCCGCCGGCAGCCGGTTGCGCGAGCGTGCGGTTGCGGCTAAGCGCCGGTAAACATTGGCTTGGCGGATGGGGTACCGCGCTACCATTAAAGTATTATCATGAAACCTGCAAAGGTCCTCATACCGATCATGCTATTTGCAGCTATTCTTATGGGCCAAAATCATCCTGTTGCGGCTTCCGGTCTGCCGCCGCTGATCGACCGGGAATTGTTCTTCGGTAATCCGGAAATCGCCGGCGCACAACTCTCGCCGGATGGTCAGTACCTGGCCTTTCTGAAACCCTGGAAAGGCACCATGAACATCTGGGTCAAGAAAATTGGCCAGCCGTTCTCGAGCGCGCACCTGCTCACGGCCGAGTTGAAGCGCCCCGTGCCGGCGTATCTGTGGACGCGCGACGGCAAGTACGTCTGCTACGTGAAAGACCACGAAGGGGACGAGAATTTCAACGTGTACGCGGTGGACCCGGCGGCCGCCACTCCGTCTGGCGCCGATGCGCCGCCTTCGCGCGACCTGACGGGCCTGAAGGGCGTGGTGGTGCAGTTGTATAGCGCGCCCAAGACGGATCCCGACATTTTGTATGTGGGGATCAACGACCGCGACAAGGCCTGGCACGACCTTTATAAGTTGCGGATTTCGACCGGGGAGCGGACGTTGATCCGGCAGAATACCGAGCGCATCGCGGGGTGGATTTTTGATTTGAAGGGCACGCTGCGAATGGCCGAGCGCACCACCGACACCGGGGACACCGAACTGCTGCGTGTGGACCCGGCGGGTTTTACGAAGATTTACTCGTGCAACGTGTTTGAAACCTGCGGGGTGGTGCGGTTCGATAAGGAAGGCAACAAGGCTTATATCGAAACCAACAAGGGGGACGCGGCGGATCTGGTGTCGCTGGCGCTGATCGACCCGGCTACGGGTGCGACCGAGACGGTGGAGCAGGATCCGCTGAAACGGGTGGACCTGGACGCGGCGGTGTTCAGCGAACTTACCGAAGAACTGGCGCAGACCAATTACCTGGACGACCGCGTGCGGCGCTACTTTCGGGATAAGTCGTTCGAAGCGGATTACCGTTGGCTGGAGGAGACTAAGTTTCCCGGCAAGGAAGTGGGCGTAGCTTCGCGCACGCGGGATGAGCGGTTGTGGCTGATCAGCGTGCGCAGCGACACGGAACCGGGCGAAACCTATCTCTTCGACCGGGTAGCGCACACCCTGACGCTGGAGTACAAGGTACGCGAGAAGGTGCCGCGCGACGCGCTGGCGCCAATGCAGTCGATCCACTATAAGTCGTCCGACGGGCTGGAAATTCCGGCGTATCTGACCCTGCCCAAGGGGCTGCCGGCCAAGAATCTGCCGGCGGTGGTGGTGCCGCACGGCGGGCCGTGGGCGCGCGACGTGTGGGGGTACAACGGGCTGGTGCAGTTTCTGGCGAATCGCGGGTACGCCGTGCTGATGCCGAATTTCCGCGGATCTACGGGCTTTGGCAAGAAGTTCCTCAACGCCGGCAATGGGGAGTGGGGCCGCAAGATGCAGGACGATGTGACCTGGGGCGTGAAGTACCTGATCGCGCAGGGCATTGCCGACCCTAAGCGGGTGGGCATCCTGGGAGGGTCTTACGGCGGGTATGCCACGCTGGCGGGGGTGGCTTTCACGCCGGACCTGTATAAAGCGGCGGTGGACATTGTAGGGCCGTCGAACCTGCTGACGCTGCTGGATTCCATCCCGCCGTATTGGGAGGCGGCGCGCAAAACCATGTACGCGCGGATGGCCGACCCGGAGACGCCGCAGGGCAAGCAATGGTTGGAGGATCGGTCGCCCCTGACGCAGGCGTCGAAGATCAAGACGGCGCTGATGGTGGTGCAGGGAGCCAACGATCCGCGGGTGAACCGGGCCGAGGCGGAGCAGATTGTGATGGCGCTGCGCGACCGCGGGTTCGCGGTGGAGTATCTGCTGGCCCCCGACGAAGGGCACGGGTTCGCGCGCCCGGTGAATAACATGGCGATGTACATGGCGGCGGAGAGATTCCTGGCCAAGCACCTGGACGGGCGCTACCAGGAAGGCGGCACGCCGGAGGTGATGCAGCGGCTGGCGGAAATTACCGTGGACCCGAGGAAGGTGACGCTGACTAAGAAGGTGGACGCGGCTTCGGTAAGTATTCCCAAGCCGGCGGTGGATTTGAAGCCGGCCAGCTATAAGTACGAAGTGAAACTGGCCATGGGCGGACAGGAGCTGGCGATGACCAGCACGGTTACCGTGAAGGAGCAGGATGGTAACTGGGTGGTGTCGCAAGCCAGCCAAGGCGCCATGGGGCCGGTAACCGACATGGTCACCTTGACGAAGGGCACGCTGGTGACGCGGAATCGGAGTTTGAAGCAGGGGCCGATCAGCGCGGATATCGATTACAGCGACGGACGGGCGTCGGGGAAGCTGAAGCTGCCGAACGGCGAACGGCCGATCGATACGGAGCTGGGCGGACCGGTGTTTGCGGAAGGGGCGAGCGGCGCGCTTTCGGTGGCATGCTTGCCGCTGGCCGAGGGTTACACGGCCACTTACCGCACTTACGACCTGGCCAAGATGAAGATGGCGCTGTGGCAATTGAAAGTAGACGGAACGGAGAGCGTGACGGTGCCGGCGGGTAAGTTCGACACGTTTAAGGTGGAGACGGCGTCGGCCGATGGCGGGACCGATAAGACGATTTTCTGGATCGCCAAGGATTCGCGCGAGGTGGTGAAGTACGTGACCAACGGGGCGGGCGGCGCCAGCATTACGGCGGAGCTTCAGTAGGGCGAACGGGGGCGGGCACGGCGGCCAGGGGCGGGAGCAGGGAGTACGGGCCGCTGACACTACTGTCCAAGACAAGTCTGAAACCGTTGTTTTGGACGGGTTAAGTCCTTCATTGTGAATGGTGCTGCGCCCGAGCCCGAAACCAGGTCTCCTCCCAGTGCGACGATCCTGTCCAAGACGCCGG
>Ga0335074_10006664_pt1 | contig 16015 bp, 20 predicted proteins | sample Lox_Sample_23_FD_206715 | JGI IMG/M metagenome (GOLD analysis project Ga0335074, IMG submission 206715) | Soil microbial communities from Loxahatchee National Wildlife Refuge, Florida, United States - Lox_Sample_2.3 | ecosystem: Environmental > Terrestrial > Soil > Wetlands | place: USA... | reverse complement strand
TTCTTCTCGGCCTCGGGCTCTTATATTTCGGAGTGCAGATCTGCATGCAGCGCACCTATGCGCGAGCGCGTCTTCTTCTGCTCGCTTCGGTGATTTACATGCCGCTTCTGTTCGCTTTTCTGGTATTTGATAATCCGAAGTTCACGCTTTGAGCGGCTGTCAATGCGGCTAGGCGACCTTGCGTTCTGAGAACTTACTCTCAAGGTTGGCAACCTTGATGCATCTCGCCACTCCGAGCAAGCTGAGAATCTTGATCTGAACCCAGGAAAGGTCAAATTCATACCAGGCCAACCCATGCCGCGCTGAGGTGGGATGCGCGTGGTGGTTATTGTGCCATCCTTCTCCAAAGGTGATCAGGGCTACCCACCAATTGTTGCGGGAGTCGTCACGCGTGGCGAAGCGGCGACGGCCCCAAATGTGGGTGGCTGAGTTGATAAGCCATGTCGCGTGCAGACCGACTACGAGCCGGACACAGGTTCCCCACAAGAGCAGCGAGACTCCGCCAATAGCGTACAGGATTACCGAAAGGATAACCAAAGGAACCCAGTGATAGTTATTGAGCCAGATATAAAACCGATGCTTTGCCAGATCTGGCGCGTACTGAGACATGCGGCGGGTGCTGCAATGGTTGGCCTCGCCGAACAGCAGCCAACCGACGTGCGCCCACCAGGCGCCCTCGCGGGGTGAATGGGGGTCGCCGGGGCGGTCTGAGTTCTGATGATGAATTCGGTGGGTTGCGACCCAGGAAATGGGTCCGCCCTCGAGCGTCAGCGCGCCACAAACAGCAAAGAAATATTCAAGGAGCCTGGGAATCTTGTAAGACCTGTGCGTCAGAAGGCGGTGGTAACCCATACTGATACCGAAACAGGTCAGCATCCAATAAAGAAAAATAGCAGCCGCGAAAGAGCGCCAAGTAAAGAAGAACACCGCGCCGATTGCGGCAACGTGAAGAATCACCATAACCATGAGCGTTGGCCAGTTCGTCTTGTCCCTGGCGGAAGTAAGAAAGAGGGTCCTGCCGTCGTGTTCTTGCATTCGTAAATTAATGGTTCCTGTTTAGTAGTTAGTAGTAAGATTGGCGATTGCAATAAGGCGCAAATTCGCGTACGAGTTCAGCTTGACGAGAGCACCGGTCGGCAGGCGAGCAGATCTCGAACGTGAAGCCGGTGGGGTTTCGACCCCTAAGCGCGGTACCGGTCTCTTTGAGATGTTCGAGCAGCCGCGCTCGGATGTCGCTGGCTTCTCCGATGAAAACCCACTCGCGCGCATTCGAGAGTGCATAGACTCCCGAACAGCCGGGCGCATTTTTCAAGATCGAGGTAGCGGTGAACATTCGCGCAGCACACTCTGCAAAAGCCATATGTCAGCTCAACCGGGTTGGAATTCCCAGCCGAAGGTTAGACATGTGTGACGGTTTTCGGACTGGTCTGCGCATACGGGCCTTCAACGCCTTTTCGGCGGCGTGCTTCTCACGTTCGACGAGTAGCGGGCGCAAATCAGCTCCCACCACCCGGTAGGTGTGGAATCTATCCAAGGCGGCCGGTCCGGCAAGTGACGCAGTGGTGAGTAGCTGGAGACAGAACATTGGCCCCTCTTGAACGGGTATGCCGTTCTGCAACAAGAGGGGCAAATCGACTTCTATAGAGAAAGCACTTATGGGATCCCGTTCCTGAATGCCGTGAAACAGAAAGCATCTCATGTTGCCGTTATGAGTGAATCCTTCGTATGAAAAGTGCATCGCTCACTCTTCGTGGCGGTTTGCAGAGTCATGGAATGATCTACAGGCCGCGCTTGAAGCCTCCTGGGTGCTGGCATCTAAGAAGCGGGAATTCAGAGGATCTGACTTAGTTCAGAAGACCTGAAGAATGGGCAGGATTGCTCAGACAAACCATTATACCAGAGGCTGATATGCTCGTCCGTAGAATTACGGGCGCGCGGCTCAGCCGTGGAACTTGGTCGGCGCATCTCCGCGATGACCACCCGCGGTTTCCGGATCGCGGCGTGTGTAGACATGGCCTACTGAGCCTCACAATAGACCTTGAGAGCTGGTAAGTTAGAGATGAGGTGAGGTGCGAGAGTGGTTGAATCGGGCGGTCTCGAAAACCGTTGAACCTTTGCGGGTTCCGTGGGTTCGAATCCCACCCTCACCGCCAGAATATCTTCAATAAGATAGCTTAAATCAGCATTCTTGGCGTGCAATAGCGTGCAATGCTGATTTAGAGTAGGGCAAGGCCGTTGGCGCTCAAGCTCTATCGCAGACACCGCATCGAATGCGAAGGCGGGCACCCGGAAGACACCCGTTCCGGCAGTTTGGAGAAGGGCGGCGACGCTGGGAAAAGTGCGCTTGCCTTACTCACGTCTCGGGCACGCTCGGCGGGAAATTCACTCGCAAGCAGATGGCAAGTCGGACTGGGAGGAAGCGAAGGCTCTGGTTGCGACTTGGGAAGCAGCGAACTCCTGGGACGGAAAGGTGCCGCCGCCTATGGCCGAACCGACTCCGTTGGCGTTTCCCGCTCGCATCACGATCGCCGATGCGACCAAAGTTTTCCTCAGTAACCGTTAAGATGCAAGGGTAGCGCCCGCGACCTTTCGCAAATATTGCACCTTCACGAAGCAATTGACAGCACTTGCAGAATCCCGCGGCTATGTGATGCTCGATCAATTTACGTCCGCGGACATCGACTTGTTCTATGCGAGCTGGAAGCTTGGCCCGCGCGCGAAAATCAAACGCCTCGGGACACTCAGATACTTCTTCCGTTTCTGTATGAACCGCAAATGGCAATCCGAGAATCCCGTCAGCACCGATATCAAGCCGCCGATCGGTGCGAATGGCTTCTCTAGCGCGCCGCAACAGAGTGTGAAGCCGACGATAGCCGAAGAGCGGGTTCTCGTGCGCTACGACCAATCGTTCTCGAAGCGTACCATCGTCGCGTAGGCTTTCATACCGGCAAGTTGAACGGGTTGAGATCACGATCGCCGTTCAGAATTCGAATGCATTCCAGAATTCACGGCTGGTTTAACAAGGTAAATCAACCCAAATATCGCCGCAATATGGACAATGTGCTACCCTATTTCCGCACGCCCAAAAAAATGCAGGCACCGTGGTATGCTCTCCATGTCCGTCCCCACTGTGAGGAAAAGATATCCCAACTACTAGCACAGAAGGGATATGAAAACTATGTACCGCACTATCGCTCTACGACGTCGAGGGGCCAGAGGACTTGCTCCCGCGCCAAGAGCGTCTTTCCGGGTTATCTATTCTGCCGATTCTTCTACGAGCCGACGGCGGATGTGTTGACGAATGGCGCCAGCATCGTGACGACACCCGGTGTTTTGCGCATTCTAGGAGGCCGGCCGCCTAAACCAGTGCCCGATTCAGAAATCGAGGATCTGAGGCACGTGATCGAGAGCGGGCTGCTGCCAGCCGAGTGCTCCTACCCAACCGTTGGACAGCACTGCGCGATCTCGCGGGGACCTTTAAAGGGTACCAACGGCGTTGTCCTGCGCTGTGGGCAGTCATGGCAGTTCGTGGTTTCGGTGAATATCCTTCGGCGAGCGGTCGCGGTCACGGTCCCCGGCGAGTGGATCGGAGCCGACTAGTCATTGCGGCCCGCGGAGTCGCTTTGGGCGCGTGGATCCATTGCTTGCGGCTAATCCGATGAGTCCCGTCCGGCTTCCGCCGGTCCAAACGAGCGTTGCCGCTTCATCAGGCATTCAGTCCTGGCGTAATGCGATGAATGGGTCGATAATGGATGCTCGCCGCAGGGGAACAAAGCTCGCGAGTAGGACCACGGCCAGCAACACGCCCAAAACCGCCAGAAAGGCTTCCGGATCGAATGCACCTGCGCCGTACGTCAAATCGGGCGCGTCGGGCAGCACAATGAACGCATGTAGCAACCCGGAAACGCCAAATGCTCCGATCAACCCGATGGCCGTACCCCATGCCACAGGTCGAAGCGTCTCCGTTCCCACCAGGGTGACGATGTCGGATGCCGTCGCGCCTAAGGCCAGTCGGAGGCCAATTTCACGCGTACGTCGCGATACGAGCTGCGAAACCACGCCATATATGCCCAAACACGCGAGCAGCAGTGCGAGTCCACCCAGTATGGATGCAGCAAGAGCCGGTGCTCGCGCCATCAACTCCTGAACAAGCACTGGCCCGTGTTCCATGCTCACGATGTAGGTTCGCGCGGACAAGTTTGAGTTGACGTGAGTCAAGGTTTCGGCGAGAGGACTAAGCACGCGAGCTGGCGCGATCGCAGTGCGAACCAGAAACAGAGCGCCGCCATCGTGCAACTTCCGGGGCATATAAACATAGCCCTTGTCCTCTTTCGACAAGTAGGTGCTGCGAACCGTTCGAACGACGCCGATCACGGTCAGCGACTGATGGCCGAGGATGTCGCTCAACCATGAGGCCGCAGGTGTCAGCCTTTGGCCTACAGCTTCGCTTCGGGGCCACAGACGCGCGGCAGTGGACTCACTAACGATGGCAACGGGAGCTTCTCGTTCGATTTCCGATTTAGTGAACGTGCGGCCCCTTAGTACAGGAATGCGCAGGGTCGAGAAATATTCATCGGAGACGCCGTTAAAGACGCAGCCGAGCGCCATCCCGGCATCGTTTCGAAATAAGCCGCTGCCAGTACCCAGGAACGGGACGCGATCAGCCCAGGCCACAGATACAACGGCCGGAACCGTCTTCATACGTTCCAAGGCTTGTTGTTCAATCTTGAGCCGTTCCGGTGCTGTCCCCGCGATGCCCCGGGTATCCATCCCCACTACGGCCAGATGAGGGACATCAAAACCCGCATGGATCGTGGCCGAACGCGCCGCGCCTCGAAAGAGTAGCCCCGCGGCAGCAAGCAAGACAAGGCAACTCGCCACTTGCGCAGCGAGCAGAATATTTCGTGAGCTGCGGGCCATCCCGTGGCTAAACCCGCCCACAGCGGTTTTTTTCAGGACTAAGTTGATGTCACGGCTGGAGGCACGAAGAGCCGGGAAAGTTCCTACTCCAATGCCAGTGAGCACTGATATCAGCGATGTCCATGTGAACACGTGCCAATCGGGTGAAAGATCCAGTGACAGATCCGCGAGTCCGCTCGCTACCTGATGAATGACTTCGACGGCCTTGACCTGGAGCCACTCACATGCCGCAATGGACAGCAGCAAGCCCGTTATCCCGCCCAGTATGCCGATCGTCAAACTCTCCGCGCACAAATGCCAGATCACACGAGCGCGGCTGGCGCCCAGGGCGAGCCGTAAGCCGATTTCCTGTTCGCGGCCTGAATTGCGCGACGCGATCAGATGGGTCAGGTTTACGCAAGCGATGACCAGCACCAATGCGACTGCGACGAGTAGCGCCGCGCATACCGTTCTGAACCCCTCGAAGGCTCCTCCATCTGTCTGAAAGAAAGTCGCCTTGCTGAGGTCTAGGTGAACGTACTGCCCTCCGTCGAGTGGCCATCTCGCGCTCACGACCTTCAATTCCGCGGAGGCTTGTGCGTCCGATACTCCCGCATTCCGCCTTGCAAGCACCTGCCATTCTCGGGCGGTCGCATCACGCTGCCAATCTACGCCCGACATGATCATCGGCTGGGATGATGCCAGCGTCCAGACATCGGGTACTTGCGGCGGCAGCCCAGTTCCGGTGAAGCTCTTTGGCGCCACTCCCAAAATGGAAAGGCTGCCGCCTTGAAAACGAAGCGCCTTGCCATACACCTGTGGATCCGAATGTAACTTGGTGACCCAGAAGTCATGACTCACTATCGCGGCTTGCCCGTCTTTCGCGGTTAACGTTCGCCCAAGTTGGGGACTAACTCCCAATGCGTCGAAGTAGTTTGAAGAAACGAATCGCACTCGAACGATGTCCGTACTGTTCGCAGGCTCATCGGAGACCGCACAGATAACTGGTTGAGGCGCTGATGTGGCGAGCAACGATTGAAAAGAGCGAGTCATTTTGGAGAGGCGCTCGTAATCGGCCCAGGAAAATAGGTCCGAGTTGAACCCCGTCGTATGCCACCGGAGCCGAACCATTTCAGCGGGCGCATGCACGGGCAGAGGACGGAACGCCACTGAAGCATAAACAGTTAACACCACGGTGTTGATGCCAATACCCAAAGCCAGGGTGGCAGTCGCCAGCGCGGTAAATCCAGGCGCGCGGGCGAGCGTTCGGACGAGATAGCGAAAGCTCATTGTTGTTACCTAGGCATCCTATTCGCCACAATGAGCCGCGTAACGTTGGGTATCCGAGGGCTGCCAAGTCTCAATTGCGGAAAAAAGATGTTCGTTTTCGAAATCACATACAGGACCGATAGCGGCCGCATTGCGGTCGTCTTGCTGGTTGAATGTTCAGGATAGCGCCAACCGCTCACTGCAACTGCGACGGCACCTGGCGCAGGCGCCAGTCTCCCGCAGTCATGCTCGCATCCGTTACCTGGCAAGCCGGACCGGCGTCGGTTAAGAGGCTGCCGTTACTCGAATACCAATGGTGAATGGCAGTGGATGGCTTGCCGAAAAACCATGAGAAAAACGCGAGTTCGGGCAAGTGATACGTGAAGCCATTCCGCATGACGATGGGCGGCGCGTTCAGTCCGTCGAGAGGTGTGCCTACTTCGAATGTGTTTTCACAATCGGTAGAGTCCGCGCCTCTGGTCCAGCCGGGCGCCGTGTTGGTGAAGAACGGATCGTTTATCCAGCCGGCAATCTCCTGCGCCAGTTCCCCGCTGTCTTGGAGCCCCTCGGGAAAAAGGCCAGTCGTATCAAAATCGATGGTCGCATAGGTTTGAAGCGGCGACCCGGTTGAACTGTGATTAACCGAGAGCGCAACAGCTGAACAGATTCGGGGGACCAATCGATTGAGCGACATCGTGGACCAGGAAAATTGCACATCTGCCGCGCTTGGAGATTTCACGGCGAGCTTAGGACTCCACGGTTTCACCGGTGCTTGCGCGCACATGACAGTAGAGAACGCCAGGCGGCTGTGAGTGCCCGTGATTCCAAGCATAATCGCGTGCGTTATTGCGTACCTTTAACAATTAAGCCCCTTATGTTTCTTTTTGACTATGTTTCGGCAGTATATACGGGTGTTCCATTGAAGTCAACTGATTAATTCTCAATGCCCCGGGTCGCGCTTGCGCGCTCGGAGTGAGATTCGCGAAATTCGGACAAAATGCAACAAAGCAATTGACAACTTTGTCCGGGATGGGTTATGCGTTCCATTTACCAACAATTCAGCGGCCGTGTTTTCTGCTCGTCCTGTGGCGGCAGCCTGCCCAAATCTTGTTATTCGCAGAGCAACCGCGCCGCGCCTTGTCCTCACCGGCGCAGTTTGCAGCGAGCCGATCTCTTCCCAAATCCATTTAATCGGCCCCATGATAATCCGCGTTTACAGGAACAGAACTATGGGATCAGAGCCAACCCGCAATGAGCAGCGGACCGTGGAGAAAAGCGCATCACGAATGGAAATGCGTTCTTCTCCCTCATCCAAAAACTGGATTGAGCAGTATCGCGAGCAAGGATTCGCCATTTTTGAGAAATTGATTTCCAGCGATTTGATCGACTCGCATCCGCGGTCGTACGAACAGTTGCTCCACCAGTACGGCGCGCATGAGCGAGGCTCGCTGGACCGGCTGCCCCCGGAAGAACGAGCCGCTTTGGATCGCGACATCGAGAATATCTACAGCCGGCCTGAGCTAAGTCTCCCGTTGTGTCGCGATCAAGGGATCCACACTTTAGCGAGCGAACTCTTTGGCAGTGAGTCCGTCTCGTGGACACCCTTGACGCTGATTTGGGGCGGCGGCGCGATACCGCACCGGGATCTGCTTGGGTATCGCGATCCGGCTTGTGAGGCCGTTCGACTTTGGATCGCATTGGAAGATCTTCACGACGAGAGTGGGCTGCTCTATGTAGTCCCGGGCAGTCATGAAAGCGCCTACCGGTACGACGAATTCCTGGATCAGCGGCCGGAGTTCCTGGAGATCCTGCGCAAGCTCGCCCGAGGAGGGACGGACGCAAGCTCATGGCACGTCCTGATGAAGCCCATCCTGGATCATCATCACGAAGAATCGGCATGCATTGAAGCGTCCCGCCCGAAACGCATTCTCCGATTTAAGAAAGGCGACGCTTTATTGTTCGATCCCGCTCTCGTTCACGGTTCACTCGTCGCCGGGGATCCTGCGCTAACTCGCAGGTTACGCTTCGCGCCGATGCTCAGTATCTTATCGCTGCGCATGTAATGTACAGAAGGCGCTCCGCTAACTCCGCGGTCATATCTTCATCACCGTCCTCCAGTATCAGTAGCTCTCTATTAGGATATGTTTGACGATCATAATACTGTATCGCGCGGCGAAGTAACTGGGAACGATTACGTGTCGGCAAAATACAGCTGACCAATGGAAGTCGTTCCACGGCAGCCTCATCCATCTGGTCAAAAGTAATCATGCGCAGCCAGCCTCTATGTGCTTTGGCAGACCAGATCAGCGCCTGGTCCCAATCGGGCGGGGTAGTCGATACGGCGGAAAGCAGAGCCAACGCCACACCCGCTGCGCCTTGAAGAAGGCCCGTCATAGGGACATCACTTACCAGAAATTCTCCCATGCCGGGACACGGGACGCCATAACTCGCCTATACCAATACCGTGCGGCATCCGCGAAGAACTCGTCCGAAGTCGCCTGGAAGAAGCGGTTGAACAGATGCGCGAGTCCTGAGCAGCCGGCATGCAATCCGAAGGTTCGAGGAATATCGCTCCGTCCGTTTCTTGCCAACCTGGACGCTCCCTCGATCGCTGCGAATTCCCAATCGGCTCGGCCATAAAGTGAACTCGCGTTGAGCAGCAACGGGAGAATCTTCAAGCTCTCGAGCGCTGGTGCGGGCGCATCGAGTCCCGCGATCAACGGAAAGCCCTGACATGGGTCAGACATGACCCTGCTATTCAAAAGCCATTCAATGGCCCCGCTGATTGTCTCGTCTAACCGCGGCGCGCAAGAATCGATACATTTCAGAACTAGCAATGAGCCAAGAATGCCGCTAACGCCATGAATTCCGAGAATGTACGGCTTGGCACCACGGCTGACATTTTGCCCTAATCGTTGGAAAACACTCTGCGCCGCCTGATCCGACGGTGCCCATGTAATACCAGCCGGAGTTGCCTCCGCCGAGGTAAGGATTCTGTTTGCAAGATAGTCAAGCGTTTCTCGGCAGCCCGGAGGCGTGTTGGTTGCACAGATGTAAGTCAGCCCGCCAGACACGCCTTCAAAGAAATCGAGCGGGGCGTCGTGTTGGCGCGACCGCTTCATCATCGATTGAAGGTGGAGCGGAAAGGGAATGCCGGTGGCCCGGGCCGGGTTTCGCTGCGTAATGTGCGAAGCCACCCAGCATATTCCCGCGCCACCTCTGAAAAACCCGTACGGCATCCATCCCGGATTCAACCCATTCAATGCAGAGTTTAGGAATGTTACCGAGGCAGCCTCTGTAGACGGCAGCTCGAGAGTTCTACCGATATAACTCAGGCAAAGCGCAAGTCCAGCATCCCCAAAACCAAGAGAATCGGGATATTCCAGTTCTGTGTACCACCTCCAGAGTGGATCGAAGGCAAGGAGGCCGGAAGAAATCTTAGTGATAATATTAAGTGCCTCCTCTCGATCGCTGCCTGACAACAATTCAATCCAGTGAGGCCGCTCGCACATAGATAGTTCGGTTATTGGATAGTCAGCCAGAAAGTAGATTACGCCTTCTTAGCCTGCTGAATGAGAAACTCTACTGCTGGCGTCTGTGCTTCGTACCTATGAAAGATAGTTGACATACGTTTGGTAGAAGACACCATTTCACGGTTCTCTAATAAGCTCTCGGTAAGATGTTCAATCCGCCGCGGTGAACACTGCTCCGGTGGACACGAATGGCCAAGACCGTGATGTTCAATGCGGGCTGCATTGGAAGGTTGATCCAAATCTAATGGGATCACAAGGACAGGCACGGCCGACAGTATGCATTCCTTCAGTGTACCGAGCCCCCGTGTGTGATACATAGGGACGCACAGCTGATCCACTCTAGCTGGCGAGGATCCGCACGCATCGTTGCCCTAATGTTAGGCGGAAGAGGCAGGAGGTGAGGTATGTTGTCAGCTCCAAGATCGCCAGCGATGATCAACTGGACAGGGAGTTTCTCGAACGCTTCTATGATGCTCTTGATAATGGCTGAGTAACTGTTTTAACGTTTTGTTTGCGTTCCAAAGCTGCAGTACACCAGAGGTTGCGATACGTGTAAGTCAGTCGGTGTGTTCTTGCGAATTCTATCGCGAAATACCGACGGCTCAGCATAAAGCCGTTCTTCCATTTGGGAAGTCTCAATTCGATGCTCGTTCGGCAGGCAGAATTCCTTCGGACAGAGTGCGACTTCCGGTATGCCAGCCAAAGATGTGCCTGGAGACGGCAGCCAGAGCCATAGCGATACGATTCGGCAGCCAATCTTTTCGCGCAAAAGCCGCCCGCAGTCCGCTGCAATAACGCCGTCGCAAACCAAAATATCGAAATCCATCTGAGCGATTTCGGCTGCTAAGATTTCAGCTCCGGTTTGCTTTCGATATGCGAAGAGCGTTTCGAACACAATTCTTCCCTGAGGAGCGCTAAAGAGGTCAACGGGATCTGTTGAACGACGGCCGTCCTGACTCATCGAACGCGACGACGTCGCTGTCGACCACGGTGTCACCTGGCAGCCGGGTCGAGTGCTCTTGCGACGGCTTGGCATCTGGGCGCGAAGGCCTTGTTGCTGCGTGATCGAAACTATACCTTGCCGGCGCTCTGTATTCTCAACGCTCGAGATCCGTCTAACTTCAGTTTGTATTGCCATTCTTGGCCTTCGGGCAATTTGGCCACCCAAGACAGAGCATTGATTCGACGAAAGAAACTTTACCTTTGCTCATCGTTCACCGTGAACTTGCAATTCTCCTATATAATTCAATGCGGCCGTGCATCAACGTAACGTTCCGGTCGGCAGCGCTGGCTTATGGCGATAAAGCAATTGGCGTCATCCTGACCGGTCAATTGGACGATGGCACCGCGGGCTGCTGGGATATCAAGCGGCGCGGCGGGACGATCGTCGTACAGCATCCGGAAGACGCCGCGTTTTCTTCGATGCCCTTGAGCACGCTTCGGGAAGTAGAGGCCGATTACATGTTGCCGTTGATTGAAATCGGTCCTCTTCTGGGTCGGCTTTCGAGTGGAAATGGAAGCGGTGAGATCCGGCTACAGGAGGAAAACCTTGGCATGCAGCCGAAAGTCGTCGATCTAACTTGTCCCGAGTGCCGCGGGACGATTTGGGAGGTGCCGAAAGGGCCTTCCATTCAATACCGATGCCGAGTCGGCCACAGTTACTCGCCACGCAGCATGCTGGCGGAGCATACCGCGGCGCAGGAAAAGGCGCTCTGGGCGGCGCTTGTGGCGCTTGAAGAGGGCGCGGTGCTCGCAGTCAAACTGGCGAGGCAATTGGAGCCGCACCTGCGTGAGCAACTGCTGCATGAGTCGCGCCAAAAGCAGCGGCAGGCGGCCGCCATTCGCAAAGTAATTCAGGAGCAACCCGTTTTTAGCCTGGATTGAGATACACTTTACCTCACGTGACTACTTCCGAACCGAAGGGTTCAGGAGTCTTCGGCCTGAAACCCAGGATTCTACTCGCCGACGATCACAGCCTGGTGGTGGCCGGCCTTTCCAAGCTCTTGGAAAAGGATTTCGAAATCGCCGGCGTAGCAAGCAACGGGCGCGAATTGGTGGAGCTCGCGGAACAACGCCGCCCGGATCTGATTCTCCTGGATATCTCCATGCCGCTGCTGAACGGTATTGAAGCCACGCGCCAGATTTGCAAAACGATTCCTAAAGCCAAAGTGGTGGTTCTCACGCAGCAGACGGGTAAAGAGTACGTGCAAGTTGCGTTGCAAGCGGGGGCTCGCGGTTACGTGGTGAAGCAATCCGCGCCGACGGAATTAGTGAAAGCGCTCCGGGAAGTGTTGGCGGGCCGGTTTTACATCACGCGCCTGGTGATCCCTAAGGAGGTCGCCAGTTTGCTCGATGTGGGCGGCAATCCGCTCGAGTGGTTTGCCGGCAAGCTCACGCCGAGGCAGCGCGAAGTTCTGCAATTAGTAGGCGAAGGAAAGTCGGGTAAAGAGATTGCCGACATCCTGGAGATCTCGGTCAAAACGGTGGAGTTTCACAAAGCGAAACTAATGGACCAGCTCGGCCTGCATACAACGGCCGAGCTGACGCGCTACGCCATTGAGCACGGAATCATTTAGAACGGGGATAATTGAAGCCAGTTTCAATGGCTAAGCACATGGCGAGAGATTGACGGCTTAGAACGCCTCGGCGCCCGCTTCCGCAACGGCCTGGTCCTGTTTGCCCAGGCCGCCGCTGACGCCGACGGCTCCTACGACTTGGCCGCCCCTTTTCAGCGGAATGCCGCCTGCGAAGATCATCACGCGACAATCATTTGAAACGTGGATGCCGAAGAACTGGTCGCCGGATTGGCTATTCTCGGCCAACTCTTTCGTAGAGATGTCGAACGCGCGCGCGGTCCAGGCCTTCTTAATCGAAATATCGACGCTGCCGATCCAGGCATTGTCCATACGCACGTGCGCGACCAGGTTTCCGCCTTGATCCACAACCGCGATGTTCATGGGCTGGCCGATCTCTCGGGCTTTCTGTTCGGCGGCGACGATGATTCGCCGTGCGTCCGCGAGTGTAATCATCTGTTCTCTCCTTGAAATTGGGTGCTGATGATGCAGCGGTTAGAGCGCACAGGGCTGTTGCCGCCCTGTTCACGATAGCCGCATGCCAACCGAGACCCGCCCGTGCCGTAAAGGTTTCAGTTTCGATTGCGCAGCATGCGCAAGCCTTGCAGCAGGTAATCGCAGATGGAGACAATCAGGAAGACGAGCAAGAGAATGTATGTGTCTATCAAGCGATGTTGCATGTAGACTAATCGGCTGGATGCCAGGAACACGACGATCACAGAAATTTCAATGAACGTGTTCGCCTTGCCGAAAGCGTTGGGCTTGAACGCGGTGCTGCGAGTTCGAGTGTAGACCACAAGAGAGCCGGTCAGGATCAGTACGTCGCGGGAAATAACGGCAACGGTGACCCAGACCGGAATGGTCGAAAGACCAGTGCGAAGGCAAAGAGTTAAGAACGCTACCGTCGTTAACAGCTTATCTGCGAGGGGATCGGCCAGTCGTCCGAACTTCGAGCTTTGATTGAAGCGTCGCGCCAGCGTTCCGTCGACCGTGTCTGTTACACCCGCAAACAAAAACACGCTCAGCGCGGAGATATCATACCCGCGCATGCACAACCACCCGAATGGAGCTATCAGCGCGATTCGCATGGCGGTCAACAGGTTCGGAAGCGTGCGCCAAGTGGTCTTTTCGCGGCTGCTCGGAACCGTGGAGACATTCTCAGGGCGCATATAAAGATGCTAGCGGCTGCCGCAAGCGAATCTAAGATGAACAGAATAGATCATGACTCCTAATCCCGCGCTCGGTGTGTTCTTCCATTGGCTCGGCGGCCTGGCCTCCGGAAGCTTCTACGTCCCTTACCGTGGCGTGAAGAGGTGGTCCTGGGAAACGTATTGGCTGGTAGGCGGAATCTTCAGTTGGATTATCGCGCCCTGGGTGGTTGCGCTCTTCTTGACGCGCCACCTGCTTGCGGTGCTTTCCTCGGCTTCCGGAGGCACACTGTTCTGGTGCTTCTTCTTCGGATTGCTGTGGGGCGTCGGAGGTCTGACCTTTGGCCTCACCATGCGTTATCTCGGTTTGTCCCTTGGAATGGCCATCGTCATGGGCCTCTGCGCCGCTTTCGGGACGCTGATGCCGCCTATCTTCAGCGGTACCTTCGTTTCGCAGGTCTTGGATACGCGGCCCGGGCGCGTGATTCTGCTGGGGATCGGCGTTTGTCTCGCCGGCATTGCCATCGCCGGTCTTGCCGGCGTCTACAAGGAGCGGGCAATGCCGCCCGAAGCCCAGAAATCCGCCATTCAGGAATTCAATCTCAAGCGAGGATTCCTGGTCGCGCTGCTTTCCGGCGTGATGAGCGCATGCTTTGCATATGGGCTCGCAGCCGGCGATCCCATCAAAGCTCTCACAGTGCAGGCAGGAACGCCAGGTCTATGGCGTGGATTACCTGTCTTAGTAGTCGTCCTCATCGGCGGGTTCACAACCAACTTCATATGGACCGTGTTCTTGAACGTGCGCAATAAGAGTGGCCACGAATATCTGGCGGCTGAATTACCCGTCGGCCTCGGAAGCGCCGGGAACCCGCAGCCCATCGAGGAGACGGCTCTAACCGGCCCCACCACCAGCGTGCTCACGCATGCGCCGGCGGAAACTCTGCGCGAGACCGTTCGCGTGCCGCTGCTCCGCAATTACATGCTCTGCGCGCTCGCAGGCGTCACCTGGTACATGCAGTTCTTCTTCTACACGATGGGCGAAACCAAGATGGGAGCATACACATTCTCGAGCTGGACTCTGCATATGGCAAGCATCGTCATCTTCAGCACGCTGTGGGGCGTGGGCCTTCACGAATGGAAAGGCGCGGGCCGAACCGCGATACGATTGCTGGTCATCGGGCTCGCGACGCTGCTTGGCTCCACTCTCATCATCGGCTACGGAAACTATCTAAACGCGCCATTTCCGCGCTGAGCGTTGCTGTTCCGCTCGCTCGCGCTGAGCGTTGCGGTTACGCGCGCCCGCGCGCTTGGCACACGGCGCACGGACAGATTTTCCGCAAATGATCGAAAGAATAAATACCCGTGCTGTGCCCGTCGTTCCAAAAGATCCGCACCGCATATTGCCCCACCGGCTCCACTGAGTTCATGCGAAGCGTCGGCTTATACATCGGAAACAGCTCAGGCTTGGAGTAGCTTGCTTTCTGCGGCTCCGTTCCATGCGCCCCCGTGCAGGTCGCGCACGGGCATTCATCGCGCAGATAGGCCAGCGAGTAGTCGCTGTGGTGGCCGTCACGCCAATCGATCTTGATTCCCGTCGATTTCGAAATGGCGATATGCTCCGGGTCCGCAATCGCATTTTCTTGTAGTCCTTCTTGCATCGCTACTGAGCCGTAGGCACGCGTTCGATATCTCTTACGCCGGGAATGCGGCGGAAAGCGTTGATCACGCGCTCCAGTTGCTTCTTATCGCGCACATCCATCGTAATGTCGACAATCGCGCTCTCATCCGTGCGCGACGTATCGCCTCGCGCCTCCAAGGTCCGAATGTTGGTCGATTCCGTATTCAGAATGGACGTGAGCTGATGCAAGATCCCCGGCCGGTCATCGGTGTAGATGACCACTTTCACGGGAAGCGGATCGCTGGCACTCCGCGCCCACTCCACATCGATCTTGCGCTCGGCCTCGTACATCAGGTTCTGCACGTTGGGACACTGAGCCGAGTGCACGGCGATTCCTTTCCCGCGGGTGATATAGCCGACGATCTGCTCGCCACGGATCGGGTTGCAGCACTTTGCGCGATACACCATCACATCGTCAGCGCCTTTGACATGAATAGTCAGGTCGGCGTCGCCGATCGGCGCTCCTGGCGCTAGTTGCGGCCGCGAAACCAGCGGCGTTGGAGCAGCAATCTCCGCCGGCGGCACGTCGTCCGGAGCGACCTTTTGCAATACCTGGCGAGCGGAAAACTTGCCGAACCCCAGCGCAGCGTACAGATCCTCGGTCTTGCTGACGCCGTATTCGCTGGCCACCGATTCCAGATCGCCGCTTGAGATCCGACCGAGGCTCACACCCATGCGGCGCGCCTCTTTCTCCAGCGATTTCTGCCCGATCTCGACCGCCTTGGCACGCTCTACGGCATTAATAACGTGCTTGATCTTATTTCGTGCGCGGGAAGTCTTGACCACCCCCAGCCAGTCTCTGCTCGGCTGGTGGCCCGGCTGCGTCAAAATCTCCACCACATCGCCATTGCGCAGCACGTATTTCAGCGGCTTGATCGAGCCATTTACGCGCGCGCCGACGCAGGTGTTCCCCAC
>Ga0335074_10006663_pt1 | contig 16017 bp, 20 predicted proteins | sample Lox_Sample_23_FD_206715 | JGI IMG/M metagenome (GOLD analysis project Ga0335074, IMG submission 206715) | Soil microbial communities from Loxahatchee National Wildlife Refuge, Florida, United States - Lox_Sample_2.3 | ecosystem: Environmental > Terrestrial > Soil > Wetlands | place: USA... | reverse complement strand
GGCGGGCATGACGGCGACGATGGCGGTCCGGACCGGCCCGCGCACCCCCGGTTACCCGGGTGGTGGACGCCGCATAGTGCCCGACAATCTGGGGATAAGTCGCCCATGCGCCGTTCGACCGCCAGCGACACCGAAAGTTTCTTTGCCAAAGGGTTTGCCTGAGCCGGTCGAGGGAACAGAATCAACTGTCAACTGCAGATGACCCACGGACTGGCTCGACTCAACCCCCCGGAGTTGGGCCTTGCGACGGCCCCCGCTATCCCCCCCAGCGGGGGCCGTCCCTTGTCCGGCGTACCGCTCTCGGTGTCCGGCTCCGCCAACCACCGACGGTCCGGACGCGAGCGATCCGGCCTCTACCCTGGGCCCCGTGTCGGATGCCGCCGCATTCTTCGACCTCGACAAGACGATCATCGCGACGTCGAGCACGCTGGCGCTGGGCCGGGCCTTCCGGGAAGCGGGTCTGATCACCCGCCGGTCGATGGCGAAAGGCGCTTATGCGCGGCTGGTCTACCACCTCGGCGGAGTCGACGCCGACCGGATGGACCGCCTGCGCGACGGGCTGGCGGCGACGATGACCGGCTGGGACGCCGAACAGGTGCGGTCCGTGATCGCAGGCGCGCTGAGCGAGCTGATCGACCCGCTGGTCTACGACGAAGCCGTTGCCCTGATCGAGGACCATCATGCGGCCGGGCGGGCGGTGGTGATCGTCTCGAGCAGCGGCGAGGAGGTCGTCGGCCCGATCGGCGAGATGCTCGGTGCCGACCAGGTGATCGCCAGCCGGATGGTGGTCGAGGCCGGTCGCTACACCGGCTCGCTCGCCTTCTACGCGTTCGGCTCCTTCAAGGCGGACGCCATGCGTGAGCTCGCCGCGCGCAACGGCTGGGAGCTCGGCGATTGCTACGCCTACAGCGACTCGCACACCGACGTACCCATGCTCGAGGCAGTCGGGCATCCGTACGCCGTCAACCCGGACCGGGCCCTTCGGCGCGAGGCCGCGGTGAGGGATTGGCCGGTGCTGACGTTCGCGCACCCGGTGCCGCTGCGGTCGCGGTTCCCGACGGTGCCCGCGCCTCGCCGCTCGGTCGCGGTCGGGGTGGCCGGAGCCGCAGTGGTCGCTGCCGCGGCCGGGTGGCATGCTGCGCGAAGCCACGCACGGCGGGACGGATAGCCGTCGAGTCGACGGATCGGCAACAGAGGTCAGGAGGCAAGGTGGCGTCAACCCGTACCTATGGCGGCAACGGAACGCCGGTCGACGAGCAGTCCCTCGGGGAGCTGTTCGCGACCGCGACCCGGGACATGTCGCTGCTCATCCATCAGGAGATCGAGCTCGCCAAGACCGAGCTGAGCGCGCAGGCCGCAAAGGTCGGTGTCGGCGCCGGTTTACTCAGCGGGGCCGGGGTGTTCGGGATCTTCACCCTCGTCCTCGCCGCGTTCGCCGGCGGGTTCGGCTTCGCGGCCGGCCTGAACATCGGCGTCTGGGCAGGCTTTCTGTGCATGGCCGGGGTGTTCGGGCTGGTCGCCGCGATCCTGGCCGGGCTGGGCGTCCTGCGTATGAAAGGACTGAGCGGTCCCAAGCGCACTCAGCGAACGGTGAAGCTCTCGATTGCCTCGATCCGCCACCCGCGGAAGAAGTCCACCCCGACGCCGGGATGAGCAACCGCCGGCTGGTCGACGACTCCGCCGTCCTCATCGACGGGCCGTGGACGCATCGGCACATCACGGCGAACGGGGTGCGCTTCCATGTCGCGGAGGCGGGCACCGGGCCGCTGGTGTTGCTCTTGCACGGGTTTCCGCAGTTCTGGTGGACCTGGCGCGACCAGATGGTCGGCCTCGCCGATGCCGGTTACCGGGCCGTCGCTCCCGACCTGCGCGGGTACGCCGCGAGCGACAAGCCACCCCGCGGGTACGACGCACCCACCCTCGCCGCCGACGTGGCGGGCATGGTGCGGGCGCTCGGCGAGCGCGATGCGGTGATCGTCGGCCAGGACTGGGGCGGCCACCTGGCCTGGTCGGTTGCCGCGTTGCACCCCACGGTCGCGCGTCGCATCGTGATCTGCGCGAGCCCGCACCCGCTGCGCTGGGCGCAGGCCTTGCGCCACGACCGCGACCAGCGGGCCGCGAGCCGGCACGTCGCGCGCTTCCAGCTGCCCTGGGCGCCGGAGCGCTGGCTGGTCGCAGACGACGCCGCCAATGTGGCCGCACTGCTGCGCGAGTGGGGCGGCCCGCGCTACCCGGACCCGCAGGCCGAGCGCCGATACCGGGATGCGATGCAGATCCTCTACACCCCGAACCGCGCGCTGGAGTACTACCGCTGGGCGGCCCGCTCCACTACGCGAACCGATGGCCATCGCTACCGCCGGGCGATGCGGACTCCGATCGACGTACCGACCCTGCAGCTGCATGGGGCCCTCGACCGGGCAGCGCTACCCCGAACCGCGCAGGGCTCCGGCCGCTATGTCGCCGCCGACTACGAGTGGCGGCTGGTCGAGGGGGTCGGGCACTTCCCGCAAGAAGAGGTGCCCGAGCTGGTCACCGGCGAGCTGTTGCGCTGGTGCAAGGGCTGAGCGGGCCCTCGGAGCGGCGCGACCGGGACGCCACCGGACGCCCACGCAACGCGCGGGTCCGCGACCGGCTCGGCCGCCCACTCGCCCGATCCGCCGGGAGCGCCGAGGCCGAAGACGAGCCCGCGCTGCCGCCGGCCGAGGCGCTGGTAAAGGCCCAGCAGCTGCTCGACGCGGGCGCGCCATTCACCGCACACGAGGTCCTCGAAGCGGTCTGGAAGGCCCCCGGCACCGCCGGCGAGGAGCGCGGCTTGTGGCGCGGGCTTGCGCAGCTCGCGGTGGGCGTAACCCACGGCCTGCGCGGCAACCAGGCCGGCGCGCGGGCGCTGCTCGACCGTGCGGCCGAGAGCCTCGCCGGGTTTGCCGGCAGCTCGCCGTACGACGTGGACGTCGACGGCTTGCGTTCGTGGGCGGCCTCGACCGCCGCGGACGCCGCTGCGCTGGAGGTGCTCCCGCGGTTGACGCGGCCGGGCGGTGCTCCCGGCACCGTTGGCTAGGCCGCGGCGGAGCGTTCGCGGGCGCGCACGCCGAGCGCGTCGAGGAATGCCGCTGCGGACCGCTCGAGTCGCCGGGCCGCCGCGCGGTTCGGCGCGTCGACCACGAGCCGGAGCTCGCAGCCGGTGACGTCGGACGGCGTGACGGTGATGTCGCCGGCCAGCGACCGGTGGGCCGGGTCAGTCACGTGCAGCTCGGCGGTGAACTGGTCACCGTCGCGGGTGGGTGGCTGCACCCGCCAGGAGTAACCGGCATCCGCCCAAGGCTGCGGCTCGGCGAGCAGCAGCGCGACGCCGGGCGGGTCGGCAACCACGCGGCGGGTGACCGTGACGCGGGTCATGCTCGCCTCCTTCGTTGCCATTGTTGAGGTTTCCTGGTGCTAACTATAGCAAGCACCTGGACGGGCGCCGCATCCGGGTCAGTCGCAGCCCTCGGTCGAGACCTGGGTGTGTGCGCGCAGACCCGACACCGCATCCGGCGCAACCTCGTGCGCGGTGAGGGCGTAGCCGGTCCGCGGATCACCGACGGCCGCCGCGAACACGACGCCGGCAACCCGGCCCGCCGGGGTGATCAACGGGCCGCCCGAGTTGCCCGGCAGCACGGTCGAGTACAGCGAGTAGATCTGCCGCGTGACCTCGCGATCCTGGTAGATGTCGGGCCCGCGGGCGTCCTGCACGCCGCGGACCCGCGCCGCCCTCGCGGTGAACGGCCCGTTCTCGGGATAGCCCAGCACGATGGCGCTCTTGCCGCGCCCGACCGGGCCGGCGAACGACAGCGGCGTACCGTTCAGCCCGGGTACGTCGAGTACGGCGACATCGCGTTCCGGGTCATAGAGCACAACGGTTGCGGACAGCTGCCGACCGTCCGCGGTGATGACCTTGGGCGAACCGACGCCGGCCACGACATGCGCGTTGGTCATCACGCGGTTCGGCCCGTAGAGAAACCCGCTGCCCTCGAGCGCCCGGCTGCACGAGTCCGCGATGCCGGTGACCTTGACGACGTCGGGTTGCGCGTCGACCACGGCGCGGCTGTGGGCCAGCTTCGGGTCGGGTGGTGACACCGGGGCGACGTCGATCGACCCGATGCCGCCGAAGACCGGCGGAAAGCCGTTGCGGTCCAGGTCCTGGTCGAGCAACCGCCGGAACGACGCGAACCAGGTGTTCGCCACTGACGGGACCAGCTTGTCGACACCTTCCAGCACGCTGGAGTTGCGCACCTCGCGCGAGACGCCGCCGGCGCTGGTGTTGGCGATCGCGGCGCCGAGCAGCCACGCCACCAGCAGGACCGACAGCACGCTCACGACTCCGCCGGCCAGGGAGTCCGCCATCCGCAGCGGCCGCCAGGTCATCTCGCGGCGCAACGCCGCGCCGAGCAGGGTCGCCAGCAGCTGGCCGACCATCGCACCGAGCAGAACCACCAACAGGCCGTAGAACGCGGCATCGAGCCCGAGCGAGAAGTGCGAGTGCAGGTCGCTGGCGTACCTCGCGCCCAGCACGCCCCCGCCGATGAAGCCGACGAAGGACAGGAAGCCGATGATGAAGCCCTGCCGGTAGCCGCTGATCGCGAAGCCGATGCAGACCACGATGAGTACGACGTCGAGCCCGTCCATCAGGAACGCGTTCCTGGCATCGGCTCGACCACAGAGCGGTCCCACTCACGTTCCCAGCCGGTGAGGGCGAGCAACCAGCTGAGCACGCCGGCCGTGAAGCCCCACACGAGCATGCCGGCCACCCGGAAGGCCGGCGAGTCCTTCCCGATCGGAAGCCGCACCATCAGGCGGTTCGCGGGGTCGACCAGCTCGCTGATCGGCACCCGCGCGACCGCCTCCACCTCGGCCGGGTCGACCGCGCCGACCTCGCTCGCTTTACGCCACCAGCCGACCACCGGTGTGACCACGTTGCCGCTCGGGGGGATCCACAGCTCGGGCAGCGTGCCGATGACGACCACCCCTGCGGGGTCGAGGCCGGTCTCCTCATGCGCCTCGCGGAGCGCGGCGTCGACCGGTCCGTCGTCGGTCGGGTCGATCCGGCCGCCGGGAAAGGCCGGCTGGCCGGCGTGCGCCCTCAGGTCGGCCGCGCGTTGCAGTAAGAGGACGTCGGGGCCGGTCGGCCCTTCGCCGAACAACACGAGGACCGCGGCCTCGCGCAGTTGCTCGGCGTCGTCCGCCCGGGGCACCAGGAACGGGACCGGCCCGGGAGTGCGCACCGCGTCGATCACCGGCCCCAGCCAGTCCGGCGGGTTCGCCACCTCCTCGGGCTCCACGAGATCCCTAGACGGAGACGTGCAGGTACGCGGCGATCTGTTGCTGAAGCTGCCTCGTGCTGGTGTACGCGCCGTGCTGGGTGTGCACGATCCGGCCGGCCGCCGAGACCAGCAGCGTGACCGGCGGCGACACCGGTAGGTGCCCGCCGGTGAGGACCTTGCGGTCCTCGTCGAACACCGACGGGAAGTGCACCGGCGGGGTGACGTGCGCGTCGAAGTCCAGCGCGCTGCCCGCCTCGTCGACAGTGTCGACGCCGAGGAACCGCACCTTGGCCCGGTCCGTGTCGTACGCCTTGGAAAGGAAGCCCATCTCCGCCTGGCACGGCTCGCACCACGAGCCCCAGATGTTGACGACGGTCGGCCGGCCGGTGAGCCCGGCCATGTGCACCTGCGGACCGTGCCCGAGGCAGGGCAGCGTGACGTTGGGAAGGCCGCCGCTCACGACGTTGGTGCTCGACGACGGGCACGGCGCGAGATCCGCCTTCGCGATCAGCTTGCTCAGCGTGGCCTGGTCGCCACCGGGGCCCGGCCCGACCGACGACGGCCCGGACGAGCAGGCGGTGGCGGCCAGCGCGAGCAGCAGGGCCGCCACGAGCCCGCGGCGGATCATGACGCCGCGGCCAGCGAGGACGCCGGCTTCAGCAGCTTCGCCGCCTGGACCGGGTCGGTCGGGCCGAGCCCGTACGACGGGCACCACCGTGCCACCGGGCAGGCGCCGCAGGCCGGCTTGCGCGAGTGGCAGACCCGTCGGCCGTGCCAGATCAGCCGCTGCGACAGGCCGGTCCAGTCCTTCTTCTCGAACAGCGACCCGACCGCGAACTCGACCTTGACCGGGTCCTCCTCAGCGGTCCAGCCAAACCGCCGCGACAGCCGCCCGAAGTGGGTGTCCACGGTGATTCCGGGTACGCCGAAGGCGTTGCCGAGTACCACGTTCGCGGTCTTTCGACCCACACCGGGGAGCGTGACCAGGTCGTCGAGCCGGCCCGGCACCTCACCGGCGTACCGCTCGGTGAGCGCCTGCCCGAGCGCGATCAGGCTGTTCGTCTTCGCCCGGAAGAAACCAGTCGGCCGCAGGATCGTCTCCATCTCGGCCCGGTCGGCGGCGGCGTACGCGGCGGCGTCGGGGTACTTGCGGAAGACCGTCGGCGTGACCTCGTTGACCTTCTTGTCCGTGCACTGCGCGGACAGGATGGTCGCGACCAGCAGCTCGAGCGGAGAGGTGAAGTCGAGCTCGCAGTGGGCGTCCGGGTAGGTGGCCTGCAGCACGCGGTCGATCCGGCGGGCGCGGCGCACCAGAGCGGTGCGAGTCTCGGCTGCCGGCACATCGATGAGCCTACGGTGGGGTAGCCCGTAGGAGTGACGGGCCGTCCGGATGCCTCAAGCATCAGCGGAAGTCCGCCGATTCCGCCATAAGAGTTGCGGAGTGTGACGATGCCGAACCGGCCCACAGCGGACCGACTTCAAGCGCCGCCAGAGCGCAATGCGGACTTCGACCACCTTTCGCTGGACGGGCTCCGCCACTACCGCGCGACCTTGAGCAGCGAGGAAGGGCGGGTCTCCTACTGGCGGCGGATCATCCAGGCCCGGCTGGACCTGGTCCGAGCCGCCGAGACCGGCGCGTCCGCGAGCGTCGAGGACCTGACCTCGATGTTCACCGAGGAGCGGCTCACCGGCAACCGCAGCGCGCTGATCACGATCGTCCCCGTCGACGACATGCCGCCGCTTCCCGACCTCGGCTCGCTGTGGGCACGGCAGCCGAAGGCCGGCGACGACGAGCACAACGCCGAGCTGATCAAGGACCTCTCCGCCGCCGAGATCCAGCTGTCGGCGTACCGTTCGGCGCTGCATCGCCGGCTGTCCGCGGCAACCGGAGAGCTGATCGCGCGCTACCGCGAGCACCCCGATCTGTGCCTGAGCGTCCTGCCGTCACCGCCGAACACCCCCAAGGCGGCATCGCAGTAATCGCGATGTCGTCGCGGGCTGCGACGATCGCCGCATGGAAGCTTCGGTCCACCTGGTCACCCTCGGCGTCGACGACCTGGGTGCCTCCCGCGCCTTCTACGTCGACGGCCTGGGTTGGCAACCGGTGTTCGAAGTACCGGGCGCGGTCATCTTCATCCAGATCGGCCATGGCCTGTTGCTCGGTCTGTTCGGCGCCGACGATCTCGACGCGGACGTGGGGGGCGATCCGCACGCAGTCGGGCCCCCACCGCTCTCGCTTGCGCAGATCCTGCCGACCGAGGCCGAGGTCGTGGCAACCCTCGCCGCCGCCGAGTCCGCCGGCGCCACGATCCTCAAGCCGGCCCAGTACGCCGACTTCGGCGGGTTCCACGGCTACTTCGCCGACCCGAGCGGGTTCCGCTGGGAGATCGCGACCAACCCGGGCTGGTCGGTGGCCGAGGACGGCACGGTGAGCATCGGCCCGATCGGCGGCTGACCGCGGCGCCGTCCGCCCGGTGAACGACAGCGGGCACGAACCGGTTCGATCGGCGTGGTCAGGTGCGGCACACTCGACGTCGGTCGGGTCGGGGCTCGCGGAGGTTGATCGTGGAAGGGCTGCTCGCCGGGATGCCGCTGTTCGCGGCGCTCGACGACGAGTCGGCGCGGCGACTCGAGGTGGCCATGACCACCCGCCGCCTCCCGCGCGCGCATGTCGTGTTCCGCGAAGGCGACCCGGGTGACCGGCTGTTCGTGGTGATCGAGGGCAAGGTGAAGATCACGAGGTCCTCGGCGGACGGCAGGGAGAACCTGCTTGCACTGCTCGGCGCGGGCGAGATGTTCGGTGAGCTGTCGCTGTTCGACCCCGGCCCGCGTACCGCGAGCGCGACGGCGGTCACCGCCGCCACCTTGGCCTCACTCGACCACGACGACCTGCGCCCCCTGATGTTCGAGCGACCCGACCTCGCGGTGCAGCTGGTCCGCGCCCTGGCCCGGCGGCTACGGCGTACCAACGAGGCCGTCGCGGATCTGGTCTTCACCGACGTCCCCGGCCGGGTGGCGAAGGCATTGCTCGACCTGTCGGCGAAGTTCGGCGTCGCCGAGGACGGCGCGATCCGGGTGCAGCACGACCTCACCCAGGAGGAGCTGGCCCAGCTCGTCGGGGCGAGCCGCGAGACGGTGAACAAGGCGCTGTCGGAGTTCGCCCATCGAGGCTGGCTCCAGCTCGACGGCCGCAGCGTCCTGCTGCTCGACTCTCAGCGCCTCGCCCGCCGCGCCCACTGAGTCAGCGGTCGTCGCCGGCCAGGTAGTCGAGCTGGGCACGCACCGACAACTCCGCGGCCGGCCACAGCACCGGGTCGACATCGGCGTACACCCGTCGCACGACCGCCTTCGGGTCGCGGTCCCCCGCGGCCACCGCCGCACGCACCTGGTCGAGCCGCTCGTGGCGATGCACGAGGTAGTAGGTCAGCACTTCGACCGGATCCGTGACGACCGGACCATGGCCCGGCAGTACGACGGAGACCTCCTGCCGCGCGAGATCCCGCAGCCGTTGGAGCGAGTCGAGGTAGTCGGCGAGCCGACCGTCCGGGTGTGCGACGACAGTGGTGCCGCGCCCGAGCACCGTGTCGCCGGTGAGCAACGCCTGGTCCGACTCGAGCAGCAGGCACACCGAGTCGCTGCTGTGGCCAGGGGTGAGCACGGTCAGCCACTCGACCCCCGCCGCGGAGGCGCGCGCGGCATCCGCGAGCGGTGGCGCGCCGATGCACAACGCCGGATCCCGCGCCGCGACCGGCGCCCCGGTCAGCTCGTGCAAGCGCGGCGCGGCCTCGGCGTGGTCGAAATGGCCGTGGGTCAGGACGATGAGGTCGATCGGGCCGAGCGCGGCGAGCCGGTCGACGTGGCCGTTCTGCAGCGGCCCGGGGTCGACGATGACCAGCCGGGTCCCGCCCGGCTCGCGCAGCACCCACGTGTTGGTGCCGTCGAGCGTCATCGGGCTCGGGTTGGGCGCCAGCAAGCGGGCCGCTGAAGCGGTGGTCTGCTCCGGCTCGGTCATCGGTAGTCCGGGTCGGCGGGGAGCAGGAATCGGACCTGTTCGTTCTCGTCGAGGACGAGCTTGGGCATGACCGGCTCGACCGCACGGTCCGCCGCTCCGGCCATGACGGCAGCGACATCTGGGTACGCAGCGAGGTCATCGAGCGCCGCACGGGTCGGTGGCAGCATCGCGAGCTCGCCCCGCTGGTTTGCCGCGAGTGCGTCCGCCGCAGTCACCCAAACCACCCGGTCGGCCTCACCCCCGACGTCGCGGGTGCGCTGCCCGGCCGGCATGACCGCGACGAAGAAGCGGGTGTCGAAGCGCTTCGGCTCGACCTCGGGGGTGATCCAGTGCGACCACGCCTGGAGCAGGTCGGCGCGCAGCACGAGGCCACGCCGCTCGAGCAGCTCGGCGAGCGAGACCGACCGGTCGAGCAGTGCCACCCGATCGGCCTCCCACTCCGCGCCGCTGGTGTCCTCGACCACGTCGGCGGCGCTGCGGCCGGCAAGCAGGACGCCGGACTCCTCGAACGTCTCGCGCACCGCGGCACAGACGAGTGATCGCGCAACCGGCTCGTCGCAGCTCAGCCGGGACGCCCACTGGTCGGGCGGCGGGCCGACCCACGCGTCGTCGGCGAACGACTCGTCTCTGGGGTCGACCGAACCGCCGGGGAACACGAAGAAGCCGGCCGCGAACGCCATCGTCGGCTTGCGCCGCAGCAGGTAGACCTCGGGGCCTGCGGAGTGCTCGCGAAGCAGGATGACGGTCGCGGCGTCACGTGGCGTGGCCGGCACCAGCTCACCGGCCGCGAGCCGCTTCACCGTGTCGACCAGGCCCGCGAACATCTGCGCCGTCGCGTCGTCGACCACCGGGTGACCTCGCTGGGCTAGATCGCGAGGTCCGAACGCACCTGCACAATGAGCTCCACCTCGACCGGCGCGTCCAGCGGCAACGCTGCCACACCGACCGCGCTCCGGGCGTGCTTGCCGGCGTCGCCGAAGATGTCGCCGAGCACGTTGCTGGCGCCGTTGATGACTGCCGGCTGACCGGTGAACGACGGCGCGCTCGCGACGTACCCCACCACCTTGACCACGCGGACGACCGCGTCGAGGTCGCCGACCAGCCCGCGGACCGCGGCCAAGGCGTTGAGCGCGCAGGTGCGGGCGAGGTCGGCGGCGGCGTCCGGATCGACCTCGGCCCCGACCTTGCCGGTCGCGGCGAGCTGGCCGTCGACCATCGGCAGCTGCCCGGAGGTGAAAACCAGGTCCCCGCTGCGTGTCGCCGGGACGTACGACGCGAGCGGCGTCGTCACCGACGGCAGGCTGATTCCGAGCTCGGCCAGCCGGGCGTCCACGCCCGCGCTCATTCGACCGGCCGCTTCAGGTAGGCGACCAGCTGGTCGCCGCCACCGGGTGCCGGCACGACCTGGATCAGCTCCCAGCCGTCGGTGCCCCAGGTGTCGAGGATCTGCTTCGTCGCGTGGACGAGCAGAGGGACCGTCGCGTACTCCCACTTCTGCACGGGCAGAGCGTATGACCGACCGGGAGCGCTGTGCGCTGCGGGTGGAGCACTCCACCGGCTCTACGCTCGATGCGTGGCCGAGTTCCCTGCCGTCAAGCTGCACGTGGTCAGCGGCAAGGGCGGGACGGGCAAGACCACGGTCGCCGCGTCGCTGGCCCTCGCGCTCGCGGCCGGGGGGCGGCAGGTGCTGCTCACCGAGGTGGAGGCCCGGCAGGGCATCGCCCAGCTGTTCGACACGCCGCCGCTGCCGTACGAAGAGCGACGGGTGGCCGTGGCCCGGGGCGGCGGTGAGGTCTATGCGCTGGCGATCGACCCGGAGCTGGCGCTGATCGAGTACCTCGAGCAGTTCTACAACCTGCGCCGGGCCGGCGCGATGCTGAAGAAGATCGGCGCGATCGACTTCGCCACCACGATCGCGCCCGGCATGCGCGACGTCCTCGTCACCGGAAAGGTGATGGAGGCCGCGACCCGCGAGCGCCGTGGCGGCGGCCGGATCTACGACGCAGTGGTGCTCGACGCGCCGCCGACCGGCCGGATCGCGCGCTTTCTCAACGTCAACTCCGAAGTGGCTGCACTGGCCAAGATGGGCCCGATCCGCAACCAGGCGGACAGCGTGATGCGGCTGATCCGGTCGGCGAAGACCGCCGTACACATCGTCACCCTGCTCGAGGAGATGCCGGTCCAGGAGACCACCGACGGCGTCGCCGAGCTGCGCGCCACCGGGCTGCCGGTCGGGGCCGTCATCGTCAACCAGGTGCGTGGGCCGTTGCTCCCGGCCAACCGGCTGGCCGAAGCCGCCGAGGGGCGGCTCGACCGGACGGAGATCAGCCGCGGCCTGAAGTCGGCCGGGATCGCGGCTGACAGCGCGACGGTCGCGACGCTCGTCGCCGAGGCCGCCGACCATGCCGGCCGGGTCCACCTCGAACAACAGGAGCGCGACGCGCTCGCGCAGCTCGAGCGGCCGACCTACGAGCTGCCGATGATCGCCGACGCGACCGAGCTGGCCGGGCTGCAGGAGCTCGCCGGCCGGTTGCAGGACGCCGGGATGGTCTGACGATGCCGGCGACGGGCAAGGCATGCGACGTGGACCGCCTGTTGGCGACCGCGGAGATCATCGTGTGCTGCGGCGCCGGCGGCGTGGGCAAGACCACGACCGCCGCCGCGCTTGCACTCCGCGCCGCCGAGCAGGGCCGCGCGGTGTGTGTGCTCACCATCGACCCGGCGCGCCGGCTGGCCCAGTCGATGGGCCTGGTCGAGCTCGACAACACCCCTCGCGAGGTGCAGGACATCGACACGTCCGCGGGCGGTCGGCTCGACGCGATGATGCTCGACATGAAGCGGACGTTCGACGACATCGTCCTGACCCACGCCGACCCTTCGCGCGCCAAGGCGATCCTCGCCAACCCGTTCTACGTGTCACTGTCGTCGAGCTTCGCCGGCACCCAGGAGTACATGGCGATGGAGAAGCTCGGCCAGCTCAAGGCCGAGGGGCGCTGGGACCTGATCGTCGTCGACACGCCGCCGAGTCGCTCCGCACTCGACTTCCTCGACGCCCCGCAACGGCTCGGGCGGTTCCTCGACGGCCGGATGATCCGGCTGCTGACCGCTCCGGCGCGCGCCGGCGGCCGCGCCTACCTCAAGGTCTTCACGATCGGCGTACGGGTCTTCACCGACGTCCTCAACCGGGTTCTCGGCGCCCAGGCGCTGCGCGACCTGAGCCTGTTCGTCGCCTCGCTCGAGACCATGTTCGGCGGCTTCCGCGAGCGCGCCGACCAGACCTACCAGCTGCTGAAGGAGACGGGTACGTCGTTCCTGGTCGTCGCGGTGCCGGAACGCGACGCGCTGCGCGAGGCGGCGTACTTCGTCGAGCGGCTCGAGACCGACCGGATGCCGCTGGCCGGGCTGGTGCTCAACCGCGTCCACCGCAGTGCCGCGCCTGGGCTGTCCGTCGAGCGCTCCCTCGCAGCGGCCGAGGCGCTGGACGAGACCGGCGACGAGCCGCTCGCGGCCGCCGTGCTACGCATCCACGCCGACCGGCTCGCCGCCGCGGCCCGCGACGAGCGCCGGGCGTCGGGCTTCCGGGCGGCGCACCCGGATGTCAGGACGGTGGCGGTGGCGGTCCAGGCCGGCGACGTGCACGACCTGGACGGGCTGCGGGCGATCGGAGCGGAGCTGTCGAACGGCCCGGAAGCCTCAGCCCCGCAAGCCGTCGCGGGTGGCTGACCGGCTAGATCGCGAGGTCGACGGACTGGGCGCGTTCGTACTCCTGCATCGCGGTCGAGAGCAGGTCGCGCCAGGAGTCGACGTTCGGGCGGCGGCGCAGCAGCGCCCGGCGCTCACGCTCGGTGAGCCCACCCCACACGCCGAACTCGACCCGGTTGTCCAGTGCATCGGCGAGGCACTCGGTGCGGACCGGGCAGCCGCGGCACACTGTTTTTGCCTTGTGCTGAGCTGCTCCAGAGGTGAACAGCTCGTCGGGCGCGACGCGTCGGCAGGCGGCGCGCAACGTCCAATCTTGTCTCCACGGCATGCGGTAACAGTACGAACCGGACAGGACGGGCAACACTACCCGTCAGCACCCTTTTTACGTAGTTCTAACGGGTGGTGAGGTTCACCCGTTCGGCCGATCAAGTTCTCCCGCTTTTCGCCGCAATCGGCCGAGTCTCCGACACCGCCACTTAGGCTAATTGTCGTGCGCCGCGGCTCCCTCACCCAGAGCATCGGAGTGCTGGTCGCGGTCAGCATCGTCGCCGGGATCATCATGGCCGGGATGCTGCTGCCGTTCGTCGGCGGCGGCGGCCTGCTGGCGCGGACCGCGACGACGGACTTCGCGAAGCTGCCCACCGACCTCAAGCGCAAGCCGCTTCCGCAGATCTCCAGAGTGCTCGCCGCCAACGGCGAGCCGATCGCGACGTTCTACGACCAGGACCGGGTGATCGTCCCGCTCACCCAGATTCCCGCCGTCATGCAGACCGCATTGATCGACATCGAGGACGTCCGCTTCTACGAGCACGCCGGCATCGACTTCAAGGGCACGTTGCGCGCGCTGCTCCACAACGGCCAGGCCGGGTCGGTGACCCAGGGCGGGTCGACCCTCACCCAGCAGTACGTCAAGAACGTGCTGATCGAGGACGCCCGGACCAAGAAGCAGCGCGAAGCCGCGATCGCGGACACCTTCGCCCGCAAGCTCAAGGAAGCCCGCTACGCGATCGAGCTCGAGAAGACGCTGACCAAGCCGGAGATCCTCGACGACTACCTGAACATCGCCTACTTCGGTGACGGTGCCTACGGCATCGGGGCCGCGGCCGAGCACTTCTTCCACGAAAAGGTCAGCGACCTCACTCTCGACCAGAGCGCCCTGCTCGCCGGCTTGGTCCAGTCGCCCGAGGCCTACGACCCGCGGTACTACCCGAAGGTCGCGACCGAGCGGCGCAACACCGTCCTCGGCCAGATGTTGAAGTACCACTCGATCACGCAGGCGACGTACAACCGGGCCGTTGCTCAGCCGATCAAGCTACACATCCACAACCAGCCGGCCGACTGCATCGCCTCGAAGTTCGCCTACTTCTGCGACTACGTGAAGCATGTCTTCGAGCACACGCCGGGCTTGAGCCTCACGATGCTGCGCCGTGGCGGGCTGACCGTGACCACCACCCTCTCGCCCAAGGTGCAGGAAGCCGCGCAGCACGGCATCCATGCCTACGTCCACGCCCACGAGCGCAAGTCGCACGTGGTGTCCGCCGAGGCAGTCGTGCAGCCCGGCACCGGTCAGGTGAAGGCGCTCGCCGTCAGCACGCCGTACGGAAACAGCAAGAAGAAGGGCCAGAACAGCATCGACTACGCCGTCGACGAGAGGTATGGCGGCAGCCCGGGCTTCCACGCCGGGTCGACCTTCAAGCTGTTCGTGCTGACTGCGGCGCTGAAGGAAGGCATCCCGCTCTCGACCAAGATCAAGTCGCCCGGCACGGTCGACATCACCGGGCTCACGAACTGCGCCGGGCTGCCGGTCGCGCCGTGGCCGGTTCACAATGCGAGCGACAGCGAAAGCGGCACGTTCAACCTCGAGTCGGGTACCTGGTTCTCGGTCAACACGTTCTTCGCCCAGCTCGAAGAGCGCACCGGCGTATGCGAGCCGGTGAAGCTCGCCGAGGCGATGGGTGTCACCCAGGGGACCGGCAAGCCGCCGGAGCAGATCGGCCCCTTCGTCCTCGGTGCGGGCGCGCAGTACGGCTTCTCGCCGCTCGACGTCGCCGGCGCCTACGCGACCATGGCCGCGCACGGTAAGTACTGCACCCCGATCGTGATCACGAGCATCGTCGATCGCACCGGCCACCACTACCCGGTTCCGAAGTCGCGCTGCACGCAGGTCGTGCCGCAAGGGCTGGCCAACACCGTGACCTCGATCCTGCGTGGCGTACTGACCGTGCCAGGAGCGACTGGTACGACGGATGCGTTGACCGGCCGGCCCGCCGCGGCGAAGACCGGAACGGTGGACAACTACGACGGTTCCTGGTTCGCCGGCTACACCCCCCAGCTTGCGTCGGCGGTGTGGGCGGGCATTCCGGCCGAGCCCAACAGAACGCTGGACGGACTCAACATCGGCGGGGTGACCTACGGCGAGGTCTTCGGCGCGACGATCGCGGGGAAGATCTGGCAGGCGACGCTGAACGCGGCGCTCAAGGGCGACCCGGTCTTGCAGTTCACCGGCCCTTCGAGCTACTACGAGATCGGCATCCAGCAGAAGGTGCCGGACGTCGTGGGCGACTCGCCCGCCAGCGCCGAGGCCACCCTCAGCAAGATCGGTTTCACGCCGCAGATCGTCCCGGGTTCGGTGCACAGCTCCGAGCCGGCCGGGACGGTGGCGCGTACTGCTCCGCCCGGTGGCTCGCAGGCGCCGATCGGCAGTGTCATCAAGCTGTTCATCAGCGACGGGACGCCGAAGCCGTCGAAGAGCGCGTCGCCACCACCGTCGTCGCCGCCACCCTCGTCGTCACCCCCGACGCCACCACCGTCGAGCCCACCGGTGTCGCCCTCGGGCTCACCGACCAAGCACCCGCACCGCCACCACCGACACCACCGGCACTGACCAACCGGCCGGGGACGAGGCAGGTCAGGAGCCGAGCTGCCGGCGTACCTCGGCCGCGACCCGGCCACCCTCCGCACGGCCGGCGACCTGAGGCTGCACGACCTTCATGACCTGACCGA
>Ga0335074_10006661_pt1 | contig 16019 bp, 16 predicted proteins | sample Lox_Sample_23_FD_206715 | JGI IMG/M metagenome (GOLD analysis project Ga0335074, IMG submission 206715) | Soil microbial communities from Loxahatchee National Wildlife Refuge, Florida, United States - Lox_Sample_2.3 | ecosystem: Environmental > Terrestrial > Soil > Wetlands | place: USA... | reverse complement strand
GGTGGCGCTCGCGTCGTGGAATGTCGCCTCCGCGCGCTTGTCCGCCGCCGCGGCCTGCACGTTCTGGCCGACCATGATGACCGACAGCAGGACCAGTTGCAGGAAGGTCTGCGCCACCCAGGTGACGATCGCCGACGTCCCGGTGCGGATCGCGTCCGGAAGACTGATTAAGTCGAACAGCGCGAATAGGTATGCGCACCACATACTGCCCACCGCCTTGGTGACCAGGATCGCGACGTTCGTGTTGAACCGGTTGATCGCGGTCCCGCGGGGGAGCAGATCAGCAACCTTCACCGGGCGGTCAGCGAGCCGCGATGCGATGCGCGGATGCCGTATGTGCTGGTAGATCGCCATGCCTGGAGCCTTTCTTGGGACGGGCAGGACGCTTCGGTAAGCCGGCCGAACCCCGTCAGGGTAATGGCCGCGGGGAAGCCACAAGTGTCCGCGTAATTGCAGCCGCACTTGCAGGCGCGCCGGCTGCTTGCCGTCGTACAGTGACGCCATGCCCCAAACAGCACGTCGCGCCGCAGTTCAGGAGTTGCCCGTCCATACTCCGCAGACGCTGGTCGCCCACGTGCGTGCGCTAACTCCGAACCTCGCGCCCGCCGAGCGGCGGGTTGCTGCCGCCGTGGTGGATGACCCCGCCGGGGTCTCGGCCAAGACCATTTCCGCGCTGGCCGCGGCCTGCCGGACGTCGGGAACCACCGTGATCAGGTTCTGCCGCGCGATGGGATTTCCTGGCTACCCCGAGCTCAGGCTGGCCCTCGCCGCCGCTGCGCAGGTCGGCCGGGAAACAGGCTGGCAGGACATCGGCAGTGACATCGGGCCGCACGACAGCCTGGACGACGTGATCAAGAAGATCACGCACGCCGACGCGCGAGCAGTGGAGGAGACGGCCGCGCAACTGGACACCCAGACGCTCCGCGCAGTCGTGGACGCGGTCGTCCGGGCCCGCCGCATCGACATCTACGGCATCGGCGCGAGCGCGTACGTCGCGCTCGACCTGCAGCAGAAGCTTTACCGCATCGAGCGGATCGTCTATGCCTGGCCGGACCCGCACAGCGCGCTTAACTCGGCAGCGCTGCTGAGGCGCGGTGACGTGGCCATCGGCATCTCGCACACCGGGACGACGGCCGACACCGTCGGGAGCCTGGCCCTGGCCCGGGACCAGGAGGCGACCACGGTCGCGATCACGAACTTCCCCGGGTCATCGATCGCCCGCGTCGCCGACCACGTGCTCACCACGGCCGCGCGGGAGACGACGTTCCGGTCCGGCGCGATGGCCAGCCGGATCGCCGCGCTCACCGTGGTCGACTGCCTGTTCGTCGCGGTTGCACAGCGTAACTACAAGCAGACGCTGCGGGCGCTCGAGCGTACCTACGCGGCCGTGAACGCCCGCCGCTGATGGAAAACCGCGGGATCCCGTACTTCGACGTGGCCGATCCGGGCTTCTCGGTCAGCTCGGCCGCGGTGCACCGGGCGCGGGAGAACGACTGGTACGCCCATACCAGCTACGGCGTCGCGGTGCTGCGCTACGACCAGGCGTCCCGGCTGATCCGGCATCCGGCCGTGCGCCAGGGGAGCGTGGCCTGGCCTGCTCACCACGGCATCACCTCCGGGCCGTTTGCCGACTGGTGGTCGGGCTGGGTGCTGAACAAGGAGGGCGATGATCACCAGCGGCTGCGCCGCCTGCTCAATCCCGCGTTCTCCCGACGGCTCGTCGAGGCCCTGGTGCCGCGGTTTTCCGGCCTGGCCGGCGAGCTTATCCGCGGCTTTGCCGAGCCGGGCCGGTGCGAATTCATGGCCGAATTCGCCGAGCCGTACGCGGCCCGTGTCATCGCGATCATCCTGGGCATCCCGGAGAACGAGTGGCGCACGATCGCGGCCGAGTCGTCGGCCGTGGGCCTGGCCATGGGGGTGCGAATCCGCGAGCACCTGCCGCGGATCGAGGCGGCGCTGGCGAACCTTTATGCCTATGCCGACGGGCTGATCTCCGACCGCCGGGCCCGGCCCAGGGACGACTTCGTGACCGCGCTGGTCGAGGCGCAAGTCGACGGCGAGCGCCTGACCGCCCGGGAACTGCGCGACTCGCTCGTGCTGCTGATCTTCGGTGGCTTCGACACCACCCGCAACCAGCTTGGCCTGGCCCTGCAGGTCTTCATGGACCACCCGCGGCAGTGGCGGCTGCTGGCCGAGCGCCCGGAACTCGGGCCGGCCGCGGTCGAGGAGGTGATGCGGGTCAGCCCCACCACCACCTGGGTGACCCGAGAGGCGGTAGCGGACTTCACCTTCGATGGGCTCGAGATCAAATCCGGGACCACCATTCACCTTTTCTGTGAAGCAGCGGGGACCGATCCCCGGGCCTTTGATGACGCCGAATTCGATATCACCGCGACCGGCCGGCCGCCGCATTTCGGCTTCGGCGGAGGCGTCCATTACTGCCTGGGCCACCTGGTCGCGCGCACCGACATGAGCGTGGCCTTGCCGCTGCTGGCCAGCCGGCTGCGGAACCCGCGCGTCTGCGGCGAGGCCATCTGGCTGCCCAGCAGCGGCAACACCGGCCCGGCCCGGCTGCCGATCGAGTTCGACCCGGCATGACCCTTCGGGATTGTCACAGCCGTGTGCGAGTCTGCGGGTCATGAGCCAGTCTCCGGTGAGCCGCTCGGGCCCGTTCTGGGAGTTCCTCGAAGGACGCCGGCCAGCGCCCGAGGCCGCCGCGACGCTGGGGTGGGAGCTGTCGTGGGTAGCTCCGGAGCGTGGCGAGATCGAGGTCTTCTTCGATGCCCGCGATGGGTTCGCTAATCCGATGGGCAACGTGCAGGGCGGCTTCCTGGCGGCGATGCTCGACGACACCCTCGGCCCCGCGCTGGTGGCAACCCTGCCCGACGGCCAGTTCGCGCCGACGCTCGAGCTGAAGGTCAGCTTCCTGCGGCCGGCGGCACCGGGCCGGATCACCGGTACCGGCCGCGTCGTGCACCGGGGCGGGTCCATTGCGTTCCTGGCCGGAGAGCTGCGCAATGAGGCTGGCGAACTGCTGGCCACGGCCACGGCGACGGCCCGCATCATCAGGCCCGGCCCGTAGGCCCGGCCCGTGACCGCGTAGCCCGCGCCGGCCGGTCCCGGGAACGGTGCGGCCAGAATCCGTCCTTGAGGCGGATGAGGATGTCAAGTTAGCCTACGTCGCAGACAGACGACGGACAGGCAGCATCGGTTGCCTGTCCGTGGTCGGGCTCGGGCCAGGGAGGGTACATGTGCGGGATCGTCGGCCTGCGGCTGAAAAACCCAGATCTCTATCCCGTCCTCGGCGAGTGGGTCGTCCCCATGCTCGACGTGCTGGCCAGCCGCGGGCCAGACTCCACCGGCGCTGCGATCTACACCAGCGACGTCCCGGCCGGCTCGCTGAAGTACTCACTCTGCGCGCCAGCGGGCGACTACGACTGGCCCGGCTTTGCCGCCGCGGTCGAGGGCGCGGACGGGGCGGGGCCGGTCGAGCTGCGCCAGCGGGGCCGTGACGCCATCGTGGTCACGCGCCTTGAGCCAGAACGGGCGCTCCGCGTGCTGGCTGAGATCGACCCGGCGGTGCGAGTGTTCGGCTACGGAACCGCCATCGAGATCTACAAGGACGTTGGGCCCGCGGGCGAGGTGTGCGCCCGTTACGGCGTGGCCGGCATGGGGGGTTACCAGGCCATCGGTCACACCCGGATGGCGACCGAGTCGGCGGTGACTATCGAGCACTCGCACCCGTTCGCGTCCGCGGCCGACCTGGCGCTGGTGCACAACGGCTCGTTCTCGAACTACGCCAGCATCCGCCGCGAGCTCCGCGAAGACGGCGTCCGCTTCGACACCGACAACGACTCCGAGGTCGCGGCCCGCTACATCGCGCGCGAGATGGCCTCCGGCGCTGATCTGGCCGACGCACTGCGCGCCACGGGCAAGGTGTTCGACGGGTTCTTCACGCTCCTGCTCGCGTCCGGCGACGGCTTCGCCGTGGTGCGCGACTCGTTCGCCTGTAAGCCGATGGTGGTGGCCGAGACGGCCGACTACGTAGCGGTCGCCTCGGAGTACGTGGCACTGGCCCATCTCCCCGGGGTGGAGAAGGCGGAGGTCTTCGAGCCCATGCCGGAGGAGATCTACACGTGGCAAGAGCTTTGAATCGGGGGGGTCTGGCGGGGCCGGCCCCCCGAGGCAGCACTGAGCTCAGCCTGGCTGAACTCTCGGTACGCGAGCTGAACGACGCGCTGCGCCAGCTACCAGACGGCACCGAGGTCTGCATCACCGAGCCGCGGGGCCGGCACAACCTGGCCGTTGGCCTGTCCAACCGGCTGGACATCACGATCGCGGGCAACGCCGGGTACTTCATCGGCGGCCTCGGCGACGGCCCGGACATCGTGGTTGATGGCTTCGTCGGCTGGTCGGTGGGGGAGAACCTGATGTCGGGCACGGTCCGGGTGCGAGGCAACGCCTCCGAGTGCTCGGGTGCCTCGGCCCGGGGCGGGCTGATCGTGATCGAGGGTGACGCCTCCTCCCGGACCGGGATCTCGCTCAAGGGCGGCACGGTCGCGGTCGGCGGCGACGTTGGGCACATGAGCGGGTTCATGGCCCAGGCCGGGACGATCCTGGTCGGGGGCGACGCCGCGGACTCGCTCGGCGACTCCCTCTACGAGGCCGTGATCTACGTCGGCGGGAAGATCAAGTCGCTGGGTTCCGACGCCCAGGTCGAGGACCTCACCTCCGACGACGTGCGGCGGGTGCGGGAACTCGCCGCACGGGCCGGCTTCTCGCACGTATCCGCCGAGGACGTGACCAAGGTCGCTTCCGCCAGAACCCTGTACCGCTTCGACGCGCTGAAGGACCAGAGGTACTGATGCCCCCCAACCCGCCCGACCCCCTTGACGGCAGGACGCCGGCCGTGAACGGCGACCCCGGGGGGCTCCGGGGAACTCCGGGCCAGCACCCCGGGCTGCCCTGGACCGGCACCGAGCCCAGCCACAGCTTCCCTCCCGAGGTGATCGGCCAGATCCACGAGATGGCCGAGATCGGGCGGTATGAGATACGCGGCTGGGGCGCCAAGCGCCGGATGCCCAGCTTTGACGACCTGGTGTTCCTGACCGCATCGCTCACCCGGTACCCGCTGGAGGGCTACCGCGAGCGCTGCGACACGACCACCGTTCTCGGCACCAGGTTCGCCAGCCGCCCGCTCGAGCTGGCGATCCCGATCACCATCGCCGGGATGAGCTTCGGTGCTCTGTCCGCGCACGCCAAAGAAGCGCTGGGCCGGGCCGCGACCGCCGTGGGCACCTCGACGACCACCGGCGACGGCGGCATGACCCCGGAAGAACGGAAGGCGTCGCGGCTCCTGGTGTACCAGTGCCTTCCATCGCGGTACGGCTTCAACCTCGACGATCTCCGGGCTGCCGACGCGATCGAGGTCGTGATCGGCCAGGGGGCCAAGCCCGGTGGCGGGGGCATGCTGCTCGGCCAGAAGGTCAGCGAGCGAGTCGCCGGAATGCGCACGCTGCCACCCGGCATCGATCAGCGGTCCGCCTCGCGGCATCCGGACTGGACCGGGCCCGACGACCTGCGGATCAAGATCGAGGAACTGCGCGAGGCCACCGGGTGGGAGAAGCCCGTCTACGTCAAGCTCGGCGCGACCAGGGTCGATCACGACGTCAAGCTGGCCGTGGCCGCAGGCGCCGACGTGGTGGTGGTCGACGGGCTGCAGGGCGGGACTGGTGCCACCCAGACGGTCTTCATCGAGCACGCAGGGATCCCGACGCTGCCCGCTGTGCGGATCGCCGCCGAGGCACTGCGGGAGATCGGCAAGGCCGGCGAGGTCCAGCTGATCGTCTCCGGGGGAATCCGCTCCGGAGCGGACGTCGCGAAGGCGCTCGCGCTTGGAGCCGACGCCGTGTCGATTGGCGTCGGCGCGCTGATCGCGCTGGGCTGCAACCGGCCCACCTATCGCGCCGGCGACTCCGATCACGACGCGACGGCCGACTACGCCGCGATCGGCACCGCGCCCGGTTTCTGCCATCACTGCCACACCGGGATGTGCCCGGTCGGCGTGACCACCCAGGATCCGGAGCTGGAAAGCCGGCTTGACCCGGAGATAGGCGCCCGGTGGATGACCAACTACCTCAAGGCGCTGACCATGGAGCTCACCGCCCTGGCCCGGGCGTGCGGCAAGTCCAACGTGCATCACCTGGAGCCGGACGATCTCGCCGCGCTGACCGTCGAGGCGGCGGCGATGGCCAAGGTGCCGCTGGCAGGCACCGACTGGGTGCCCGGGGCCGGCGACCGGCGGTAGCCGGCCGCGGCGCGGGCCGTTGACAGATCACCGATAGGAGGCCCGATGTACGACAAGGTGCTGGCAGCCATTGATCACTCCGAGGTTTCCGAGCGGGTGCTGGCCGCGGCCCGCGATCTCGCGCTGCTGTCGAAAGGTCAGGTCTGGGTGCTCCACCTGCGCGAGCGCGAGGTCATACCCCGGATGGGCCTGGTGCCGACCGAGGCGGAGTCGGACGCCGAGGCGGAGGTCACCGCGGCGGTGGGCGAGCTGACCGCGGCGGGGGTCACGGCCCATGGCGTGATCCGGGAGACGGTGTTCGGGCACGCGGCGCGCGAGATCATCGACGACGCCCGGGAGCACCAGGCCGACGTCATCGTCATGGGCTCGCGCGGGCGTGGCGACCTGGCCGGGCTGGTTCTCGGCAGCACCGCGCACAAGGTGATCCACCTGGCGGACCGGCCGGTCCTCGTGGTCCGCTGACCCGGGACCGGGACGCAGCATGACCAGAGCGCTGGTGGTGCAGCACATCCGGTGTGAGCCGCCGGGAGTCTTTACCGACGTGCTCGGCCGGCACGGGATCACGATCCAGACGGCCGAGCTTGACGAGGGCGACCCGCTGCCCGACTGGCGCGACGTGGACCTCGCCGTGGTCATGGGCGGGCCGATGGGCGTCTACGACGAGGCGGAGCATCCCTGGCTGGCCGCGGAGAAGAAGTGGATCGCCGAGGCCGTGCGGGCCGGAATGCCGTACTTCGGCGTCTGCCTCGGCGCGCAACTGCTGGCCGCCAGCCTCGGTGCTGCCATCCGCACCGGGAGCATGCCCGAAGTTGGCGTCCTGCCGGTCACGCTGACCGAGGCGGGCCAGGCTGACCCCGTGCTAACCGTTCTCGGTCCTGAATTTGATGCTCTGCAGTGGCACGGCGACGCCTTCGATGTTCCGGACGGAGCAGTCTGCCTGGGCTCGTCGCCGGCCTACCCGCATCAGGCCATGCGCTTCGGCGACGTCGCCTACGGGGTCCAGTTCCACATCGAGGTGACCGATCAGATGTTCGCCGAGTGGGGGCGGGTGCCGGCCTACGCGGCATCGGCGCAGGCCGCGCTCGGCCCCTCGGGCTTCGACAGCCTGGCCCGGGCGTTCGCCGGGAACCGGGAAGCGATGGGCGAGTCCGCCGAGCGGATGTTCGACAGCTGGCTGCGCCTGGCCGCATCCACTGTAGTGAAACTCAGTTAATCCGGCGGTAACACTCACTGGCTATCGTGCTAGGTGCCCCTAATCCAGCCGGCCAGTAACTCGCCGACTTCGCCGGGTTACTGGCTTACAACTAAGCCCTGCCGCGTATGGATCGTGTATGGACACGGCGGGCCATGCATGCTAAACAACGTTTACCTGGGGTGAACGGCCGTGCCGAGCTGGGCGCCCGCGAGCATACGACGGAGTGAGCGCATGCCAGACGTCGAGGGTGATCTGAGGGCACGGGCCGCGGCAGATGGCGTCGAGTTCTTCTTCGCCATGTTCGTCGACATGCACGGCAAGCCCTGCGCGAAGATGATCCCGGTCGAGGCGCTCGACGTGCTCCTCGGCGGCGGGGCGGGCTTCGCCGGGTTCGCGGCGGGCCCGATGGGCCAGAGCCCGGCCGATCCCGACATGATCGCGGTGCCAGACCTGGCGTCATACACGGTCACGCCCTGGCAGCCGGGACTCGCGGTGCTGCAGTGCGACATCCACGTCGACGGCGAGCCGTGGCCGTACTCGCCGCGACTGATCCTCAAGGGGATGGTCGATAAGGCGAGCCAGCGCGGCCTGACCTACAACGTCGGGTGCGAGGCCGAGTACTTCCTGGTCCGGCGGTCTGACGGCGGCGGGATCGAGGTGGCCGACCCGCTCGACCGGGCCGAGGCGCCGTGCTACGACGCCAAGGGCCTGACCCGGATGTACCAGCACCTGACCACCGTGTCGAGGTACATGAACCAGCTCGGCTGGGCCAACTACGCCAACGACCACGAGGACGCGAACGGCCAGTTCGAGCAGAACTTCGCCTACTCCGACGCGCTGACCAGCGCCGACCGGCTGATCTTCTTCCGGTACATGGTGCACATGCTCGCGCACCAGGCCGGCATGGCGGCCACATTCATGCCGAAGCCGTTCGCGAACCTCACCGGGTCCGGGCTGCACCTGCACTCGAGCCTCTGGGATGCGAACTCCGGCGCCGAGCTGTTCGCCGATCCTGACGACGCCCGGGGACTCGGGCTGTCCGAGATGGCGTATCACTACATCGGGGGCCTGATCGCGCACGCCCCGGCGATGGCCGCGGTCACCTGCCCGACCGTGAACTCCTACAAGCGCTTCGGCGTGGGCGCGCCCCAGTCCGGGGCGACCTGGGCGCCGGGCTACGCGACCTACGGCGGGAACAACCGGACCCAGATGCTGCGGGTGCCTGACGGCGGGCGAGTGGAGAATCGCGGCTGCGATGGCTCGGCCAACCCGTACCTGGCCATGGCCGCGCAGCTGGCCGCGGGCCTGGACGGCATCGAACGCGGTCTCGACCCGGGCGAGCCGAACCTCGACAACCTGTACCTGCTGTCGGCCGAGGAGGTCGCCGGCCGCGGAATCCGGGCCCTGCCGCCCACCCTGCTGCACGCTGCGGACGAACTGGTCACCGACGACGTGCTGCGTGAGGCGCTGGGCAAGACGCCTGACGGCGACTACATCGACTACTACGCGAAGGTGAAGCGCGACGAGTTCCACGCCTGGCACTCCGTCGTGTCCGACTGGGAGGTAGAGCGCTATCTGACGCTCTTCTGAATTTTTCGCTGAGCTTTATGGCGGGAGGGATCCATGACCACGGCAGACGGCTTGATCGAGGAAAAGGGCCTGGCCAAGGGAACCAACTGGTGGGGCGCGTTCGTGATCGGGCTCGCCGGAACCATCCTGGTCACCGGGATCGCCCCGTACGTGGTCCAGGGCACTGGCGCGCTCGGCATCATCCTGATCGGCATTGAGACGCTGGCGGGATGCTTCCTGTGCCTGTGCCTGGCCGAGCTCGGAACCATGTGGCCGGACCGGACCGGCGGGATCCCGTCATACGCGACGGAGTCGTTCCGGCCGCTGGTCGGTGACACCACCGCCCGGCACATCGGCGGCGTCTCCGGCTGGGCGTACTGGCTGGGCTGGTTCCCGGTCGCCCCGATCAACGTGATCCTGACCGCGTCCTACCTGGCGGTGCTGTTCAACTTCAGCGACGGTCACATGATCCAGCCGGTCGGCAGCACGTGGGGCTCGCCGATCGGCGTCACCGAGATGCTGATCTGCTTCGCGCTGCTGCTGGCGATCTTCATCCCGTCGTACCTGGGGATCCGGCTGGGCGCGGCCTTCGCCACGGTTCTGGGCGTGCTGTCGATGCTGCCGATCACGGTGATGATCTTCCTGCCGTTCTTCAAGCCGAGCGTGATCCACTGGGGCAACTTGGCCGGATTCCACGCGCCGCCCGGTGTGCACGTCAGCATCACGTTCCTGGCCGCCTGGACTTTCCCGATCCTGTGGAACGTGATCGCGATGGAGGCCGCCGCCTGCTACGTCGGCGAGTGCCGGGGCGGCGCGCGGGACGCGAAGATCGCGCTCACCGCCGAGGGCATCTTCGGCGTGTTCATCTACATCATGACGCCGCTGATGTTCGTGGCCGTGCTGGGGCTGCTGCTCGCCTCGGCCGACCCGCGCACCGAGTACCTCGCTTACACCGCGCACATCTTCGGCAAGGGCTCGTGGGAGAACTGGTTCGTCGGCGTGCCGCTGATCCTGGCCCTGGCGCTGTCGGTGCTCAACGCGATCATGGGCGTCGGCCGGTCGCTGTACCAGGCCGCCGAGGACGGCCAGCTGCCGCGCTGGTTCCAGAAGAAGAACCGGCACGGGGTGCCGTCGAACGCCATGGGCTTCAACGTGGTGTGCGCGGCGCTGCTCGTCCTGCTCGGCTCGCCGCTGCGGATCTACATCATCTCCAACGGCGGGTACCTGCTCTCCTGCGCGGGCGCGCTCGGTGGCTACTTCGTCTACCGGCAGATGCGGCCGAACGAGCACCGGCCGTTCCGGCTGCCGACCTGGTGCAAGTGGCTCGCGCTGGCCATCTTCATCTTCTGGATGGTCATCTACTTCTTCGGCGGCTGGAACTCGCCCAAAGTTGTGGTCGGGCCCGGCCAGGGGCCAGGGCTCTACCTGCTCGGGCTGCTGATCGTCGCCCTGTACGCGCCGCTGTACTTGTGGCGGGCCTGGCAGGACCGCAGGCTGGCCGCTGCCAGCAAGCTGGGCACAGCGGACGGCGCGGCGGCTACGGTCGGGGCGGTCAGCGTGGCGGATCCGGCAGGCGCGATGGAACCCCCGTCCCCCTTCACTAACGGCGACGCGCCCGACCCGGTGAGCGGCGCGGAGCCATCGGGCGAGCCGCCGGTCATCCGGTAACCGGGGCCATGCTGTCCGGCCGACGTCGCTGGGATCGGCAGCCAACCGCGCCCGCCGCGGTGCTGCTGGCGTCTTCCGGCGCCCCGTTCAGCCGGGCGGCGGTCCGCCGTGCCCGCGAGCTCGCCACCGGCCAGCCGGTCGCCGTGCTGTCGATCCTCAAGGTGTACGGCTCGACCTTCGGGCTGCCCAACCCCGGGCTGATGCCCACCCGTCGCGAGCGCGAGGAGCAGCTCAAGATCGTGGGCAAGGCGATCGCGGATCTGGAACGGCAAGGCTGCACGGTCGATGGCCAGATCGCCGCCACGCGCAGCGCCGGGCGGACGATCGCGAAGGTGGCGCGCGCCCGGCAGGTCCGTTACGTCGTGATGGACACCCAGCCCGCGACCGGCGTCCGCAAGATCATCGAGGTGGAGCTGACCAACATCGTCCGGCGGCGGCTACGGGATGGCGCAACCCTGGAGCTAGTGACCACGAATTCCTGACCGCCCTCGCTCCGCGCGCGGGCAGCGCCCTCGCTCCGCGCGCGGGCAGCGGTGTGGTGGTGCCCACGCTGTTGTTCTAGCAACAGCGTGGTGCCCACGACACCGGTAATCAGGCCGCTACTCAGGACCAGTGACCGGCGTGCTGCTCCTGGCTGACACGGTGCGGACCACTCTTGCCCGTTCCCGAGGCCACCAGGACCGGGCACGGCGCGCGCTGCAGCACGCGGAGCGTCACGCTGCCGAATAGCCGGGTCATGAGCTCGCCACGGCGCGGTGTGCCGAGCACGATCAGATCCGCATGCCATTCGGTGGCCTCCGCGACGATCGCGTCGGCGGCCCGGTCGACGAGGGCGGCGCGAACCTCTCCGGAGGCTCCCAGGTCGGTCATGCGAAGCTCGAAGACGGCTGCCTCGGCCACGTAGGAGGCCTCGGACTTCGTCTCGAGCCGGAAGCGCCGGCCGCCGATGTTCTCGCGAAGATTGAGGTGCAGGACACGGGCCTCGGTCGTGCCGGGTACGCTCGCTCGCCGCGCCAGTTCGACGGCCTGCTCCACCTGGCTGGCATCCTGGACGCAGACGAGCACCCGCGTGAACGCCGGCTGCATCGTGGTCTCGGCGTCGCTGGCCGGGACCCTGTCTCGAAAACTAGTCATGAGGCGCTCCCAACTCCGACCGCCTCGACCCCAGAGGGTTCCGAGGTCAACCGCAGACGTCAGCAACTGTAAAGCAAAAGATCAATGCTGCGTATTTGCTGACAGCAGCGCTGTATTTCCGTCGCCCGTTCGGCTGCGGCCACGTCGAGCATCGGGGCCGATCGCAGCCCTCTCTTACTAGGACTGAGGCTTACAAATATCACTAAGCTATGAAGCATGGCTGATGAGTCGGCGGGCACAGGTGTTGCCGAGCTCGACCGCGCGCTCGGCGGTCTTTACTGGGGTGACAACGTCGTGTGGGTGTGGGAGGGCGGCGGGCTCTCATCCCAGGGGCTCTTCTACGATGCCATCGCCCAGCGCCGCGATGAGTTCGGCACGACTGGGTACATCGTTGCCTCGAGCGACCCAGCCGAGGTAAAGAGGCGCTGGCCCTGGATCGAGATCATCGACGCGCGCAAGGGCGCGCAGCTCGCCAGCCCGCGCAGCCTGCTCGAGGCGATACGGCATTTCTGCGTCGGGGCGCGCCGTCCGCTACTGCTCTTCGACTCGCTGGAGGCGCTGTCGGGCCGCTGGGGGATGCGCACCGCGGGTGACTTCTTCGGACGCTGCTGCCCGATGCTGCTGGACCTCGGCGCCATCGCCTACTGGTCGGTGCCGGGGGCGGGGCAGTACCGGACCCTGCACCGCGAGATCGAGCAGATCACCCAGTGCATCATCGTCGTCGGCGAGGGCCGCGTTCGCATCAGCAAGGCGGAGGGACGGCCGCCGGGAGCCCAGGGGCAGCTGTTTCGCTATTCCGTCCATGACGGGAACCTGCAGCTTGAGCCGGCCCCGGTGGTGGCGCGGGTCGGTGCTGCGTTGCGCGCCTACCGCCTGCGCCGGGAGCTGAGCCAGAGCGATCTCGCCCGCCTCGCCCAAGTCTCCCCCAGTGCCATTTCGCAGGTGGAGCGGGGAGAGCGAGGGCTGTCCCTGGAGACACTGCTCGCCCTGGCCGGGCGCCTCAACATCACCCTCGACGAGTTGCTCGGCGGTGAGGTCACGCCCGACTACCGGATTGGCAGGCGCCGCAGCCTTGGCGACGTGCCAGCGGGCTCGGTTCTCCCGCTGCTCGACGACGCCGAAGCGGGCATGCGCGCGTACCTCGTCTCGCTGCCGCGATCCGGGACCGTCGAGGCTCCGTTCGCCCACAAGGGCGCCGAGATCGTCGGAGTGGTTAGCGGCCTGGTTCAGGTGGTGCTGGCATCGGGCCGGCCGGTCCTCCGGCGCGGCGAAACGCTTCTGGCCACCCGCCGCGGGATCGACGCCTGGCGCAACGTGGGAGACAGCGACGCGCATTGCCTGTGGGTGCTGCGGGACTGAAGCGATCCGGCGACGCTAGCGCTTTGTTCGAAGCCCAGTGCAGCTACGGGGCCGGCGTGTCAGGGGAAGCGGATTTTCCTAACGGAATCCATACGGCCTGGCCCGTCTTCTTAACGGAATCCATACGGCCCTGCCGATCGCGCGGGCGCGATCCGGCGGGATCATTGAGGTGATGCCAGATGGCAGGCAGAGCGGGACGAAGACAGCGCGAGGGGCGATGTTCGGGAGGATCCTGGCCGCGATCGACGACGTCAGCCAGATCCAGGACGTGCTCGACCTGGTGAAGGACGTCGCCGATCCCGAGCGGTCGCAGGTGCGAGCGCTGCACCTGCGGCTTCGCGAAGTTTCCGGCTTTCGCTGGTACTCCCGCGAGACATCGAAAGACGCGTCGTTCGTCGCCGACGCGGCCACGTTCGAGCTGCGCATGGCCGGCCTGGCCGCGGGCGGGGGAGTCCGCTACGCGGCCGTCGACCGGGTCGCGGAGGCCATCGTCGCCGAGGCAAAGGCATTCGACGCCGATCTCATCGTGCTGGGCCATCCGAGTCGGGGGGAACTGCTGACCCGCCTGTTCGGGAGCGTCACGCTCCGGGTGGTCCGCCGGTCGAGCTGCCCGGTGCTCGTGGCGCAGCCCCGGCGCGGGGGCGCCAAGCAGGCCATGTCCCCCGGCGCCTCCACCCACGAAAGCCAGACCTGACCGGATCCGATCATGTTTCGTCGTCGGCGGCGAGTTCGACTTCGAAGCCGTCGGTGTTGGCGAGGTAGGCGGCGTAGTGGCCGGGGCCGCCGGCGTGCGGGTGGGTCTCGGGGAACAGCAACGTCCAGCCGTGCGCTGGCGCGGCGGTGGTCAGAGTGTCGACTTTCTGACGGGTGCCTGCGTGGAAGGCGAGGTGGTTCATCCCGGGCCGCAGCCGGTCGTGCCCGCGGGCGCTCAGGGCGGGTGACTGCTCGATGACGAGGTAGGTGGCGCCCAGCCGCCAGCTTCGGCCGGCCGGCCAGTCCTGGAACGGCGTGTAGCCGAGCTGGCCGAGCAGCCATCCCCATTGGGTGGTGGCGCGCGCCAGGTCGGGCACCCACAGTTCGACATGATGCAGGGTTCCCCGGCGTGCGTGGTTCATGTGCTCATCGGCCGCTTCCACGCGATCATTATCTGCCGCCGGGCAGGCAACTTGGTATGTTGCCCAGGTTGCACCGGTTGGAGGGTACGGCAGCTCCCAAGGGAGAGGGACCAGGCGACAGTGCAGGCGTCAGAGGCCCAGCGGGCGATGGCTGCGGCCATGTCGATCGCCTCATCACTTGACCTGACAGCCGACGACGCGATCGTTCTGCATGACTCGAACAAGCTCACGCTGCGTCTGCTGCCCTGTGACGTGCTGGCCCGGGTGGCACCGGCCGAGCATCAGGATTCACAGTTCGAAGTCGATCTTGCCCAGCGGCTCGCCGAATCCGGGTGCCCCGTGGCTGCGCTCGAGCGCCGGGTGGACCCACGCGTCTATGAGCGTGATGGCTTCATGGTCACCCTGTGGACCTACTACGAACCGGCGACGCCTCGGGAGGTCTCACCAGCCGACTACGCCAGCGCGCTCGAACGGATGCATGCCGGCATGCGCAAGCTCGATATCGCCTCGCCGCACTTCACGGACCGGGTTGACCAGGCTCAGCAACTCGTTGCGAGCCGCGAGCTCACTCCGGCGCTCGCCGCCGCGGACCGGGAACTCCTCGGCGACACGCTACGAAGGCTGAGACGAGTGATCGGCGATCGTGGCGCTGCTGAGCAGCTACTGCACGGTGAGCCGCACCCGGGCAACGTGCTGGCCACGGAAAACGGGCTGATATTCATAGACCTCGAGACGTGCTGCCGTGGGCCGGTCGAGTTCGACCTCGCCCATGCGCCCGAAGAAGTCAGCGAGCACTATCCGGGTGTCGATCAAGACTTGCTGCGCGAGTGCCGGATCCTCGTGCTGGCGATGATCACAACGTGGCGGTGGGAGCGAGGCGACCAACTCCCCAATGGGCGCCAGCTGGCCACAGAGTGGCTCAGCCAGATCCGAGCAGCGCTGGATGGCAAAGGTCTGGATACCCGCGGCTGATCGCGAGGTCCGCGCGGCGGTGCGCCGCGGCGCGGCCGATGACAGCGGGCTGGAGGTGGTGGCCGCCGGGCTGACCGCCGACGAGGGCTGGGCTGCCGCGGCGGCGGGCTGCGAGGAGGTCCACCACACCGCCTCGCCGATGATCCAGTCCGAGGATCCGGACGAGGTAATCGTTCCCGCGCGTGACGCCGGGGCCCGGCGTGTGGTGCTGACCTCGTCGTTCGCGGCCGTCGGTTACTCACCGAAGCCGGGCGACGAGTACACCGAGGATGACTGGACCGATCCCGACACGCCGGGTCTGCCCGCCTCCCCCCGGTCGAAGGCGATCGCCGAGCGGACCGCGTGGGACTTCATCGAACGTGAGGGTGGCGACACCGAGCTGACCGTGGTCAACCCGACGTTCATCCTCGGCCCGACCTTGACCGCGCAGGCGCGTTCGTCGTTGGGGCTGACCAAGGCGATGCTGGACGGGACCATGCCGGTGGTGCGACGCCAGCGATTCGGCGTCGCCGATGTGCGCGACGTGGCCGATCTGCACATCCGGGCGATGGCCGCGCCTGAGGCGGCCGGCCGGCGCTTCCTGGCGCTGGCCGACGGGCCGACCATCAGCTTCCTGGACATGGCCCAGATCCTGCGCGACCGGCTCGGCCCGCTGGCCGAGCGGGTACCGACCCAAGAGGCACCAGGACCGGAGCCGCGC
>Ga0335074_10006660_pt1 | contig 16020 bp, 12 predicted proteins | sample Lox_Sample_23_FD_206715 | JGI IMG/M metagenome (GOLD analysis project Ga0335074, IMG submission 206715) | Soil microbial communities from Loxahatchee National Wildlife Refuge, Florida, United States - Lox_Sample_2.3 | ecosystem: Environmental > Terrestrial > Soil > Wetlands | place: USA... | reverse complement strand
GTTTTTCTTTGCAGGTCTGTCACTCCCCGCTGGTGCGCAGGGTGGCGCGGCCAGCCCGCAATATCCCAACTTTCCCAGCGAGACGCCGGGCACGTTTACACCTTCGACGGCGAGCTTTGACTACATGCGCCGCGAGGCGATGATTCCGATGCGCGATGGGGTTCGGCTGCACGTGGTGATTCTGGTGCCGAAGGGCGCCGAGCACGCGCCGATCCTGCTCACGCGCACTCCTTACGACGCCGATGAGCTGACCAGCCATGAGGCCAGCTCGCACCTCGGTCCGATCCTCTACGGCTACGACAATGCCGTCGACGCGATTTTGAAGGGCGGATATATTCGCGTTGTCGAAGATATCCGCGGCAAATACGGCTCGGAGGGCGATTACGTGATGAACCGGCCGCTGCACGGGCCGCAAAACCCAACGCCGGTCGACGAATCGACAGACACGTACGACAGCATCGACTGGCTGGTGAAGAACATTCCTGAGTCGAACGGAAAGGTGGGGATTCTGGGAATTTCGTACGACGGCTTTTTGCCGTTGATGGCCGTGATTCATCCGCATCCGGCGCTGAAGGTGAGTGTGCCCATGAATCCGATGGTGGATGGCTGGATGGGCGACGACTGGTTTCACAATGGGGCCTTCCGCGAGCAGAACATGCCTTACATCTACGAGCAGGAAGCCACGCGCGCCAACGACGCCGAGGACAAGTGGTGGACTTCGACGTTCGATGACTACGACCTTTACATGCGCGCCGGCTCGGCAGGCGAGCTGGGCCGCGGGCACGGCATGGAGCAACTGGGATTCTGGCAGAAGATTCTGGAACACCCGAGCTACGACGCGTTCTGGTCGGATCAGGCGATGGACAAGGTGCTGGCCGCGGACCTTCGCGATGAGGGCATCAAGGTTCCGATGATGCTGGTGCACAGCCTGTGGGACCAGGAGGACATTTACGGGGCGATTGCAGTGTACAAAGCCGTGAAGCCGCTGGACAAAGACAACAACAAAATCTTTCTGGTGATGGGCCCCTGGCACCACGGACAGGAGATTGAGCCTGCGGCTTCGCTGGGTGCGATTGGGTTCGGGTCAGACACGGGGACGTGGTTTCAGCTGCAGGTGCTGTTGCCGTTCCTGGATCACTATCTCAAAGATGATGCGCCCGCGGATCATGTGGCTCAGGTGACGGCTTTCGAAACCGGTGTCGACCGCTGGCAGCAACTGGCTGCGTGGCCGGCGGCGCAGGGTATGAAGCCGATCTATTTGGAGCCGGGATTCAAACTTGGATTTGCGGCGCCGGCGGCGGCTGGCGGCGATGATACGTTTGATGAGTACGTCTCCGACCCGGCGAAGCCGGTCCCGTACAGGGCACGGCCCAGCCAACCCATTGGATACGACCTGCCGCTGACCTGGCCGCAGTGGCTGGTGGACGACCAGCGTGAGGACTCCGGCCGCACCGACGTGCTGACTTACACCAGCGATGTGCTGACCGCGCCGCTCCACATTGCCGGGCAGCCGATGGTGAACCTTGTGGCGTCGACCAGCGGCACCGATTCCGACTGGGTAGTGAAGCTGATCGATGTGTATCCCGACGAAGTGGCGGGCCATCCCGAACTCGGCGGGTACCAGTTGGCGATTGCAATGGATATTTTTCGCGGCAGGTATCGGGAGAGCTACGCAAAGCCCGAGGCGATTGCATCGAACCAGCCGCTGGCCTACCGCTTCTCGCTGCCTACGGCAAACCACGTGTTCCTGCGTGGCCACCGCGTGATGGTGCAGGTGCAGTCGAGCTGGTTTCCGCTGTACGACCGTAATCCGCAAACTTTTGTGCCGAACATCTTCTGGGCCAAACCGGAAGACTACAGGAAGGCGACGCAGCGCATTTATCACGCACCGGGCGAGGCCAGCGCGATTGAGCTGCCAGTGGCGCCGGAATAGGGGGAGCAAAGAGGAAAGAGAGTAGAGAGAAGAGAAGCCAGAGAAGAACCAAGGAGAGGGCCAAAAAAGAATTTCGAAACAGATGAGCTTCTTTTGGGTGCGGAATACGCATTACCGTGTGAAAGCCGAAATGGGAGCGGGGTTCGACGTGATTTGGGGGGAGGGCCGCGCTCCCGGCTTTCCAAAAAAATCCCAACAGGAGGTTTTCCCATGAAGATGCAAATTGTAAGGTCCTCAACCCGGATGCGCTCCGGATCCAAACGCATTGGGTCGCTTTCCCGCAGCATGGCCGTGAAACTGGGGGCGCTGGCGCTGGCGGTGGTGTTTACCGCCAGTCAGATGCAGGCGCAGAGCGGGGTGGCTGCAGTGAGCGCAGACACGCAACCCGCGACAACCGCGCAGCAGGCACAGGCCGCGACTGCGGTCCCGACTATTCCTTCTGACAAGGCGGACGCGCAGACCGCAGCTCCGGTTCCCACGGCCGATGCGCAGGACGCAGTGACGATTACTGTGCAGCCGGCCGTGCCCGATGCGCCGGGCGGACAAACCGAGTCGGCCAGCCTGAACACGCCTATTAATATGAAGGCGCTGATGGACCAGGCGGCTCAGCCGAGCCAGAATGTGCAGTCGGCTTCAACCACCGAGCAGAAGAAGCAGATACACCCCGGATGGCTCGGGCTGGCCGCGGTTGGCCTGTTGTGCGCGGCACTCGGCGCTGGGGGTCTGGCAGAAGGGAATGGTAACAAGAGCGGACTCGCGGCGGGCTTCCTCGCCGGCGGCCTCGGTGTTGCGGGTCTCAGTTTTTACCTCACATTCAAATAAAAAAAGGCGCGATGAGTGTGCCAATCCGAATGGCTTCCCGGGGGGTTTTCGGCGTCGCTGAAGACCCTCAAACTTCAGCGGAGTTGGCAGGGTTAGCGAAGTTAGCGTTGCAAGGGCCGGTTTCTTGCCTTCTCGAGAAGTACAAATTGGCCACGGTGTATGCCAAAGTCGATCTGATGCCTACGGCAAAATCGGAAAACCTCTAAGCCAAAATTGAGCGACAGTCTACGGCAAAATCGGGTCGCGGCTGTTTTCTGTGAAAATCCGCATTTTCATGCGTAGAATGTCTTTACTTTGACGATGTTGTGATGATACGTTGCTTTACATCCCCCGGGTCGCCCCCTTCAAGACTGGAGAATTTCCATGCTTTGTCCCCGTTGTGGAAAAGATTGCCCACCGGAGAACAAATTCTGCAAAAGTTGTGGAGCCGCGATGAGCGCGGCAGGCAACGCACAGGTGGCTCCCGCACCTCAGGCCCAGGCCGCGCCGCCGATCCCGCCAGCTGCCGCTCCGCCGGTCGCGTATCCGGGCGGATATCCGAACCCGTCTCCTAACGTCTACGTAGGCGCACCGCCGGTGGCGCCGCCGCAGCCGCCGCCGGGTATGGCGGCAATGTTGTACCAGGCGTATCCGGGCGGACCGCAACAGGTGTATTACGTTCCGACGCAGGGCAAGCAGACGGGTGTGGCCGGGGGTGTGTTAGCGGGCCTGGAAGCGCAGCTTCGCGCCATCGCGGCAACTGACAAGCTGGAAGGCTTCAGCCTGAAGCAGACTTTCGGCCAGGCGTTTTCCCACCACACGCCGGAAGAGATAAACGACTATCTTGTTACGGGCTCGGCGCGGACGACACCGCCGCTGGAACTGGTGGACACGAACTGGCCGAGGCCGTGGATGTTCTTCAGGGTACTTGCGCTGTTAGCCGTTGCGTACGCGGCGTTCTACGGCTTGTTCATTTATAGCCAGAATCCTCTGTCGACACCAGCGATCTGGGTGCTGGGAACATTTGCAGTGCCGCTGGCGACACTGATGCTGGTGTGGGAGCTGAACACACCGCGAAATGTTTCGATCGCAGAGGTGTTGAAGTTCCTAATCGCAGGCGGCGGAATTTCCATCGCGATCGCCGATTTGCTTTACCTGGTGCCGGTCCTCAGTAACACGAACAATATTCTGGTTCCGGGTTTTGTGGAGGAGACTGCGAAGATTCTGGCGGTGGTCATCGTGACGTGGGGCGCGACCAGCCAGCGCTACTCATACCAACTGAACGGAATCCTGATTGGCTGCGCGGTGGGTGCGGGTTTCGCTTGCTGCGAAACGATGGGCTACGGATGGAACGCTTACACCCAGACCGTGATTCAGGGCGTGCAGCAGGCGATGCAGGCTCAAGGACAAACAACGGTCATATCGATTTTTGACGCGGCGATGAAGAACGCGGTCATCAATTTGAGCCTGCGCGGAGTGCTCGCCCCGTTCGGGCATGTGGTGTGGTGCGCGATTTCGGCGGGCGCGTTGTGGCGGGTGAAGGGCGACAAGGCGGTAAGCCCAACGATGCTGCTGGATGGGCGGTTTTTGAGGGCGTTCATCATTCCCATGGCGATGCACGATCTTTGGGACTCGCCCTGGGCGACAGGCGGTACTGGCCTTGTGGGCTGGCATTGGGCCACGCTGGCTTTGGATGGCTCGATCTCGTGGTACATCCTCTTCACGATGGTCCAGCAGGGCCTGCACCAGGTACGAGACATGAAGAGGGCGCAACTGCAGCATACTGTGGCCCATATTGAGGCGACGCTGGGACTGGGAGTGATGAGGCGGCCGATGCAACCGGTGCCGGCGCCTCCGGGGTACGCGGTTTCGCGGTGAGTTGTAATCGACGATGCGAGGAGATTGAAAGCATATGGCAATCTGCAGCAGTTGTGGCGGACAGTTAGCGGACGGCGCACGCTTTTGCGGGAAGTGCGGAGCTGACCAGATGGCGAAGGCGGGAGGCGCGCCGGCGGCGCCGCCAGCTGCGGGCGCGCAGCCGGCCGGATATCCAAGCCCGCCTCCAAATGTGTACGCAGGCGCACCGCCTATGGCCTCGCCGCAACCGCCACCGGGGATGGTTGCAATGTTGCACCAAGCGTACCCGGGCGGTCCGCAGCAGATTTATTACGTGCCTGCGCCGGGAAAGCAGGCGGGCGGGGCCGGGGGTGTTATGGAGGGCCTGGAATCGAAGATCCGGGCGCTGGCCTCGACGGACAAGTTGGAGGGATTCAGCTTTAAAGAGGTTTTCAAGGAGACGTTCAGGAAGCACGGGTCCGATGCAGTGGAAGAGTACATGGCTGCAGGCTCGGCGCGAACGACTCCGCCACTGGAGCTGGTGGATACGAACTGGCCCAAGCCGTGGATGTTCTTCCGCGTGGTGGCGGGTTTAGCCATTGCCTACGGCGTATTTTACGCGGAGTTTATCTATACCCAGAATATCAACCTGGTGTTAGGGATCATGGTGCTGGCAACGTTTGCGGTGCCCATGGCGACGGTGACACTGCTCTGGGAGATGAACGCTCCGAGAAACATTTCGGTTGCCAAGACAATCGAGGTCTGCGTCCTGGGAGGCGGACTATCGATTGTGATCGCTACGCTGTGGTATATGATTCCCCCTTTCAATGCCCCACAAGATGTCGCGGGCATTGTAGAGGAGACCTCGAAGCTACTGGCCGTGATCATTGTGACGTACAGCGCGCGCGGCGCACGGTACCCGTACCAACTGAACGGAATTTTGTTTGGGGCGGCGGTGGGCGCGGGCTTTGCGTGTTCTGAGACGCTGGGATACGGTCTCCAGGCGGGTATGAGGTTCTTTGAAGGTGGCGGGGTGCAACAACTTCTCGCCGCGAATCCGCAGCTCACGGTGGGGCAGCTCTTTGTGAGTGTGATCAAATCCATTGTGCCGAATCTGGACATGCGCGGGCTGGAGTCGCCATTCGGCCACCCCATGATGACGGCGATCTCAGCGGGAGCGTTCTGGAGAGTCAAAGGGGACAGGCAGGCGAGCGCGAGCATGTTGCTGGATGGGCGATTCCTGCGGGCGTTCATCATTCCCGTGCTGTTGCACGAAACCTGGGACCTGACACTCAGTTTCCCGAATATCAACCCATACGTGATGGACGGCCTGCAGGCAGCCGTGGCTATCGTTGGATGGTACGTGGTGTTCACGATGATCCAACAGGGCCTGCACCAGGTGCGAGACATGCAGAAGGCGCAGTTGCAGAGCACGCTTCGAACGGTGCAAGCAACGCTGGGGCTTGGAGCAATGAGGCGGCCGATGCAACCGCCGCCTCCGGGGTACGCGGTTCAGCGGTAAGTTGTATTTCACAACGCGAGGAGATTAAAGCATATGGCATTCTGCAGCAGTTGTGGCGGACAGTTGGGGGACGGCGAACGCTTCTGCGGGAAGTGCGGAGCCGACCAGATGGCAAAAGCAAGCGGCGTGCCGGCGGGGATTCCGGCTGCTCCGCCGGTTGGGGCGCCTCCGATGGGCACGCCCCCTCAAATGCCCTACGTGTCGGCAGGGCAGATTCCCATGTCGGTGGCAATGCCGCCGCAGGCCCCTGCGAAGAAGAGCGGGATGATGTGGCTGGTGATCATCGCCGCGGCTGCGGTGGGATACTACTACTACTCGCACCACAATCAACCAACGGGCCAGACACCGGGGACTGCGCCGGGGACTGCGCCGCAGACGCAGCCGGGACCGCAGGCGCCAGGCGGCAGTCCTGGGCAAGCGCCAGGCGGCCAGGCACCAGGAGGTGGGGGCAACTCCCTGCTGCAGCAGGAGTCGTTCACCGGGTCAATCAGTGAAGAGAATGGAGACGTGGAGATCTCCAATGGGAAATGGGTGAACAGCGCTGCCGTTGCCGTCGCATCGGTGACTTTGGAGTGCGACCAGGTGGATAACAACAACCAGGTGCTGACAAAGGATACAGCCACTTTGAGCGGGCCGAATGGACCTGCACCACCAAATAGCACGGTCACCTTCGACCCATTTTCGGTGGGGCAAGTGGTCCAAGGCGCGGTTAATGCGAATTGCGGCTTAACGGGAGCGACTGCAGCCAACTAAATGCAGCGGCGTTAGCGGACCTGGCGGAGTTAGTAAGGCGGCGCGCTGATGAGATTGCAATTTGGCAAATCCTGTCCACGCTGCGGCTGATGCTGGCATTCCGGGCTGAGTTGTGATCGACAGCGCAAGGAGATTGAAGGCATATGGCATTCTGCAACAGTTGTAGCGCACCGTTAGCTGAGGGCGAACGCTTTTGCGGAAAATGCGGAGCCGACCAGATGGGAAAGGCGGCAGCCGCACCGCTTCCGGCTCCGGGCGCACTGCCGGCTGGGGCGGCTCAAATGCCCTATGTGGCTGCAGGGCAGGTTCCCATGTCGGTTGCGATGCCGCCGCAGGCTCCGGCCAAGAAGAGCGGGATGATGTGGCTTGGGATCATCATCGCGGCTGCGGCAGGGTACTGGTACTACACGCACCATATGCAACAGCAAGCCCAGACGACGCCTGCGACTGCTCCTCAGGGACAGCCGGAGCCACAGGCGCCCGGACAGCCGGAGCCGCAGGCGCCGGGACTGCCGCAGGGTGGTTATCCGGGGCAGCAGCCGGGACAACAGCCGGGAGGTTATCCGGGACAGCAACCAGGACAACAGCCGGGGGCCTATCCAGGCCAACAGCCGACAGGGCAACAACCGGGAGGCAATCCAGGACAAGCGCCGGGAGCCCCGGCGCCCAGTGGAGGCGGAGCCAACCAGGCATTGGTGCAACAGCAGCAATTCACATGGAAAGGCGCACCTGAAAACGGGTACGTCGAGATTACACAAGCACAATGGAAGAATGGCTCGAATGTGACCATACAGTCGGCGACTTTGGAGTGCGCGCAGTTCAATGCGCAGAAACAGATGCTTTCGCATATGCAAACTACGCTGAACGGGCCACTTTCGGCTGGGCAGACGATGTCGTTCCCTCAGTTCCAGATGGGGCAACTTGCAACGGGCGTAGCAGGCGTGGAATGCGCGATTATAGCGGTGAATCCGGCCACGCAATAAGAAGAGCAACGATCAGGGCCGGCACAATTATTTGCAAGGGCCTTTATTTTGCCCAACCCTGCTAGTGTCCTCGAGGCAATTGAGGCCAATGTCCAGATTTTGCTGGAAGGCGCCGCTGCCGGCGGTGACGTAAGCAGCGCAGCCGCAGGGGCGGTGGGCGCAAGAGCGGCTATAACCGGGAACCGGAACGGCAATACGATAGACCCCGCTTAACGAAGGGAGAGAGATATGGCATTCTGTGGCAGTTGCGGCGCACAGATGGAAGGGAATCAACGCTTCTGCGGAAGTTGCGGAGCGGACCAGGGAGCGGCAGCGCCGGCAGCGCCAGTTGCGACGCCAGCCCCTGTTGCAGTCACTCCAGTACCGCCGCCGGTTGTGGCAGTTTCGAATCCGCTTCCGCCTCCGCTGTACACGGCTTCTCCGGTTGCGGCTCCAATTCCGGCTGCGCCTCCTTCTTATGCGCCTCCGCCGGTCGCAGCGGCGCCGATGCCGCCGACGCCACCGCCTTACGCTGCTCCCGCGCCGCCACCGCGGCCGTACGCAGCTCCCCCTTTTCCGCAGGCGATGCCGGGGCAGCCTCCGATTATCATGGGCGCGCCGCCGACTCAACCGGCCAAAAACAATAAGACGATGTGGATCGTGATCGGCATCGCTGCTGTGGGCGTGTTCTACTATATCGGCACGCATGACAAACAGACGACGCAGCCGAATACGCAACCGACGACGCAGCCTCAGCAACAGCCGCAGCCGGCGGCTAATCCGGGACAACAGCCGCCCGGCCAGGGAACCGGCGGTGGGGGCGAAGCGCAACTCGCGCAGATGCAGTCGTTCACCGGGCAGGTGGGCGAATCGAATGGGCAGGTCCAGATCTCAAATGGGAAATGGACGAATAACGCCACCGTTTCGATCCAGTCGTCGAATTTGCAGTGCGTTCAGACCGGCAACGGCAATCAGGCGCTTACACAGACGAACACTACTCTGACTGGGCCGAACGGGCCTTTGCCGCCGAATAGCAGCACTACCTTCAACCCGTTTCTGGTGGGCGCTGTGGTGCAGGGCGCGACCGGAGCGCAGTGCCAGATTACGTCTGTGGTTCCAGGGAACTGAGGCGGTGGGTCCGCGAGCAGGTGTTGTCAGCGGAGCGGGGAAGATGACGAGCCGGTGAGTGCGGCTGCGCGACAATAGCGTATGGGGATCAACGAGGCATCGCAGCAGGCGGCACAACCAGGCGCCATTGAAGTTTCTCTCGCGGGATTCAACCTGATCAACTCTCCGCGGCTGAACAAGGGAACGGCCTTTTCCGACCGCGAACGCGATCTATTTGACTTGCACGGCTTATTGCCTCCACACGTGGGCAGTCTGGATGAGCAGATTGAGCGCCGCATGGAGGCTCTGCACGCGCAGCCGAGCGCATTCAATCAATACAGCTTTCTCCGCGACCTGCAGGACGCAAATGAAACGCTTTTCTATGCGCTGGTGCTTCGCAATGTTGAAGAGATGCTGCCCCTGGTCTACACGCCGACTGTGGGCGAGGGATGCCAGCGCTTCAGCGAGATCTGGAGAAAGCCGCGCGGCCTGTTTCTAAGCTATCCCAACAGAGATCGCATCGAGACGATCTTGAGTCATCGCCGTTACAACGATATCAAGTGCATCGTGGTCAGCGACGGCGAACGCATCCTTGGATTGGGCGATCAGGGCGCGGGAGGCATGGGCATTCCTATCGGGAAGATGGCACTCTATACGGCGCTGGGCGGGATTCATCCGGAGACTTGCCTTCCCATTCTGCTCGATGTGGGAACGGACAATGAGAGGCTGCTCAAGAATCCTCTTTACCTGGGATGGAGGCACAATCGCGTTCGCGGCGACGAGTACGACGCCTTCGTGGACACATTTGTGCAAAGCGTGAAGAAGCGCTGGCCGCATGTTCTGTTGCAATGGGAAGACTTTGCCGGCGCGAACGCGGAACGATTGCTGGAGCGCTACCGAGACCAGCTGTGTACCTTCAACGATGACATTCAGGGTACCGCGGCGATTGCTGCGGCAACACTGGTGTCTGCAATCAACGTGACGGGCGTGCCGCTGGAACAACAGAGGATAGTCGTCTTTGGGTTTGGCAGCGCGGGAATCGGCATTAGCAACCTGCTGAAACAATTTATGCAGGACAAGGGACTTACGGAAGAAGAAGCGCGCAGCCGATTTTATGCCGTGGGCCGCTACGGCCTAATTACCGAGCGCGGAAAGAATGTGCATCCGCCGCAGCTGCCTTATGCGCGCAAGGATGAAGAAGTGCAGAGCTGGACCAGGACCAACGGGGAGATCACGCTGCTCGATGTAGTCCGGAATGCTAAGCCGACGGTTCTCATCGGAGTGAGCGCCCAACCTGGAGTCTTTACCGAGCCGGTGGTTCGTGAGATGGCGAAGCACACGAGCCGGCCCATTATCTTTCCGCTGTCGAATCCAACCTCACAAAGCGAAGCGGCGCCGCAAGACCTGATGAACTGGACGGACGGCCGCGCGCTGATCGGCACCGGCAGTCCGTTCGAGCCGGTGCATGTTGGCGGGAAGAGGATTCGCGTCGCCCAGACCAACAACTCGTATATTTTTCCGGGGCTGGCGCTTGGAATTCTGGCGTCAAAGGCGCGATTCGTGACCGACACGATGGTGAAGGCGGCGGCGACGGAACTGATCCGCCACTTGCCCACGCAGACAGACAAAGAGGCAAACCTGCTGCCGCCCATTTCAGAAGCGCGCGAGCTAGGCCGCAAGATCGGGCTGGCTGTGGGCAAGCAGGCGATCGAAGATGGGCAAGCGCAGATTGCCGGAGAAGACGTACTGGAACGCGAGCTCCAGAAGAATATCTGGGAGCCGGTGTACGTTCCGTATGAGCGCAAAGAGTGAGGAAACAAGCGAATAAGAGGGTAAGGAAATGAGGAACTAAGGAACTGGAACCGGCTGCATCAATGTCTCTGTGTCAGCGCGCGACTTTACAGCTTGCTCAAGAACTTGATCGAAGGCGGCTTTGTAACAAGAGCATGGGCTGGCGGGGCACCGCATCGGGATAACTGCGAATCCGCCGAGACACAACTTCCCCTGTGGATAGACGCGGTTTCCCGCGCGACGATAGCCTCCTGCAATAGAAATAATTCCGTAAAATCGGACCATCGAAACCGGCAATCAGGCAACGAAACGCAGCGTTCAAGCATTGTTCAATTTAGGGGATGGTTTGCTCTCTCCGGGGTATATCACCGCACGAATCGTCGTGACACGGCGAGCGGCATCGGGCCGCTTTGCTCAGTTGTACGTTCTTCCTTGCCCCGGCGAATCAACTTAGTCTTTACTACCCAGACGAAGTTTTCCCCGAAAAGGAGATTGTTGTGATGCGAATGAAGTTATTTGACTCAGCCCTGTTGACCTTGTCCGCCGTTTCTCTCTTGTGGGCGAACCCGGCCGTTGCCCAGTCTTCTCAAGACACTTCAAAACTGAAGATTCATGTCGAGCCCAAGCAAGCCTACATCTTTGTCGATGGAACGGCCATTCGCCATGGAAGCCACACTATCCGCTTGACTCCTGGTGACCACACTGTAAGTGTTCATAACTACGGATATACTGCGAAAACCCAGAAAGTCGATTTGACGAGTGGAAATGAAACCAAGCTCAATGTTGACCTCGTGCCATACGGAAAAGATGTCAGCGGTCCCTTCGCGGACATCGAGTTTAAAGGTGATCCACAGGCAGCGGTTCTGTTGAACGGAAACACTCCCGCCTACTTTGTTGGGCATGTCGACGAATTCAATTGGGATTGGATCTGGCACCAGCGCCTCTTGGTGCAACCGGGAACCTACCACATCACCGTCAGGCACCAGGGCAACACTATCTGGACCGGGAACGTCGATGCAAGAGCCGGACAGAAAGTGATTGTGTACATGAATAGCGACAGGGAAAAGACGAAGAATTTCAAGCCCGGCGAAACTCTCGGACCTCAGCCGCGATTTCACGCAGGAATTGCCAGCGCCACCGTTCCTGTTGCCCCTGTCACGGCAGAGCTGGCCGCAAATAAGTCGAACCTCGGTTGCGGTGATGACGATACGCTCCGATGGAGTTCCACCGACGCTGTGAATACCTCCATCGCAGGGCTCGGAGCCGTACCCAATAGTGGAGACCGCACGGTGACTCCGACGCGCGACATGACCTATGTATTGAAGGCGGTCGGGCCCGGTGGAGAGGTTACAAAGTCGATTATGGTCGACGTCAACAAAGAACCCACCGCGACACTGGCGCTGAGTCAGCCCGAGATCCGCTATCACAAAATCGGCGACAAGGTTGTGGAAGATGACTCCGCCACCTTGCGCTGGTCGGCATCGAACGCCACTTCCGCAAGCATCGCTCCCTTCGGCACGGAAGCCGTGGACGGAAGCCGTACGATTACCGCCGATCCGGCGGAGACCAACCTGGGACCCGTCGACCAGACCCTCACTTACACCTTTACCGCCTCCAATGCCTGTGGCGGAACGGTCACGAAAACTGCCACGCTCGACGTTGTAGGTTCCATCGACCCGCCGCCCAACACCACCCTCGCCAGCCTCTTCTTTCCCACGGCCTACCCCACGAGGCAACATCCGCAATTGGGTCTTGTTCCGAGCGAGAAGGCTGATCTCGATCGCCTGAGCTCTCAGTTCAACAATTTTGGGCGCTACGAACAAAACGCCAATCTGGTGATTGTCGGTTATGCCGATGTACGCGGTTCGGAAAACTACAATCAGGCGCTAAGTGAGCGGCGCGCCGAACTGGCGAAGGCCTATCTCGTCTCCAAGGGCGTTCCTGCAGCCGATGTGAGAATCGAGGCGAAAGGAAAAGATGATCAAATAACCCTGGCAACGGTGGAATCACTGCAGGCCAGGGACACACAAAGGCCCGATAAATTCATGATCGGGGATGGACGGGCGACTTGGCTGGCCTACAACCGCCGCGTCGACATCGTCCTCGAGCCGACAGGGAAGAAATCCAGTGAAATGTACCCGAACGATGCGACGTCGGCTCGTCTACTCTGGCAGCAGCCGGAGCCTAGTCTCAAGGCATTTTCAAAGCTCTCGAGTGCCCCAACAGGCCGGGAGCAGGCAGGTTTGATTACGCACGGCAGCTGAGCTTCTGGGCGCTGGAGATAAAACGTTGTCTTCGGTAAGTCGTTATCGCAAATAATATCCTTATGAGGACCCGACGGTGGCTCGCCCACGCGAGCCGCCGGTGCCTTTGTTCAATCCGGAGAATGAATTCTGAACACTTCGCTTAAAGTTCATTAATTTCATATCTGGGCGGCTAACCCGTTATACGCAAAGCTGAATCGTTATCCCTCGCACAACACAGGGTGCCCCTAAGCTCTGCTAAGGCGGGAAATGTTGGCCGGGGCCGAATCGCGAACTTATGGCCGCAACCCCATCGGCATTAGATGCCTGCATACCATGCATAGCCATATTCCGGTTCGACGGAACCCAGGCCCTGGCCGAATTTTTTCAGAGAGTCAGTGGCCGTGAGATGGACGATGTGCTTCAAGCTCTTATAGCCGAGCTGGCGGGGCACACGCATGCGCAGCGGCCCGCCGAACGGCACGGGAAGATCGCCGTCGTTCATGCCCCACGTAAGAAGCGTTTGCGAATGCAGCGCATCGGCCATGTCGAGGCTGTCCCACACACCCTTTTCGAAGGAGTAATAGACGATGTAGCGGACCTGCGGAAGCATGCCAGCGGCCCTGAGAACTTCGCTCAGAGGCGTTCCAATCCATTCGGCGATGTAGGACCAGCCCTCCTCACAGACAACTTCGGTGATCTGGCTGCTAAACGGCAGGGCGCGCAGGTCGGCGAGCGAAAGGTTGAGAGGATGGGCGACCATGCCGTCGACGGTGAGTCGCCAGTTGGAGAAGCCGCCAGCCTCGAGGCGCCTGAATGCGTCGGTGGGAGCGGCGGTTAGGTTGGCGAAAGGTTTTTTGGAGATCATGCTGCGCGGGAACTCGCGCGCCAGCGAATGCGCCGTCAAGATCCGCTGGGCAGCGTAGGTGAGGGTTTCGCCGGGGCCGTAGAAACCGCAGCGGTCGGGAGGAATGAGGCCATAGCGGCTGACGAGACGGCCGGCTGCGGTCAGGCCGGAAGCGCCGGCGGCAGCGGCGATGCCGGTGGTGATGAGGCGGCGGCGTGAGATGGGGTTCATGAGCGTTCCTCCTGTTCGATCTTTCGGGACTCGATCAAGCGGCCCGTGATCATGGCGCGCATGCGGTTAGTGAATCCCGAAAGAGCGACCATTGCAATGTGGGTGACGAGGAAGAGAACGAGGGCCCAGGAAACGAAGAAGTGCAGGGTGCGCGCCGATTGCCGGCCTCCCAGCAAATTGACGGCTGCGGGAAACGCGGAATCGAATGCCGGAGAGAGGGCGAGGCCAGTCCAGATGACGAGCGGAAAAAGGACGAAGATCACCGTGAGATAAGCGGTGCGCTGCAGGATGTTGTAGGCGCGCGATTCCGAAGGATCGGGCGGCGCACGCCGAAGATATTGGGCGATTCGGCCGCGAAAGGCTCGCCAGGATCTCTGGCTCGGCGGCGGGATCAGATCTTTTCGAAAATGACCGGTGAAAAGACCAACGGCCGCGTAGACGAGGCCGGTGAGCACCAAAGCCCAGGCGGCCTGAAAATGAAGATAGCGGCTCCAGCCGTTCTGGTCGGGCATGACGTATCCGTATCCGGTGGGGACGGTTTCGCGGGAGGACGGGATGGGCAAAGTGAAAAGCGGACGAGTGTTGACGTTGCCTACTTCGCCCCAATAGAAACGCGGGTGAGAGATGACAATTTCGCCGCCGGAGAGGAGCAGGGCAAGGAAGCAGACGACTGTGAGCCAGTGTGTGACGCGCACAGTTGCAGTATGCCGCGGAGGCAGTGATTTGTTGGTCGGGGAAGCCGGCACGCGAGCAGGATAGCAGGGAGGAAGGGAATACGGAATAGATAATAGGGAGCGGAGAACGGAGAGCGAGGGTGCACGGGAGCAAGGCCGGAGATATCAGTGCGAGAGAAGGTTTTGGTTGGAGAGGATGCGGTAGAGGGTGGAGCGGCTAATGGCGAGTTGGCGGGCGGCGCGGAGCTTGTTGCCGCGATTGAGGTCAAGGACGTAATGGACGTGCTGCCGAACGATGGCGTCGAGTGACAGGTCGGCGGACTGGAAGGCGGATGTGACGGGAGCGCCGAATCCGGCGGTGCAGCTGGGGGCGAGTGAGGCATTGAACCGCGCCGCGAATTGCGTGTCGGGGCGCGCGTCTTGCAGCGAGGCAGGGCCGTCAGGCAGTGCGAGATCGGTGGGACGGATGACGCCATTCTCTGCTTCGAGCAGAGCGTTTTCAAGGATGCTGGAGAGTTCGCGCACATTGCCGGGCCAGCTGTGCTGCAGGAGGCGGGTAAGCGTGCCGGACGCGAGAATGACAGAGCGTTGCTGGTAACGTGCGCAGATGCGGTCGAGGAGAAACTGGGCGAGTGGGGCAATATCTTCGCGGCGCTGGCGCAGGGGCGGTATGCCAAAGCGGATAGCGGTGAGACGGAACGCGAGGTCGGGGAGCAAGAGCCCCTGGCCGGCCATCTGGCGAAGCGGCGTTTGCGAAGAAGCGAGCACAACGGCGCGGCCGGGCGGGCGATCCTGCAGGGTTTTAAGGACGCCGAGGAGCAAGCCCTGGCCGGGAGGAGCGAGAAGGTCGACGCGATCGAGGTAGGTAAAGCCGGCGAGGGTGGTGGGATCGGCGTCCGTGGCCAGCCACTCGCGGGCGTCGCGGCGCTGGAAGTTCGAAGACGCGAGCGGCGAACGACTAAAGAGATAGCGGGCCAGCGTGTGCTTGCCGCTGCCGTGCTCGCCCTCGATGGCCGCGACCTGCAGATGTGGGGCGGCCATATCAGCCTGCATGAGCAGCTTGCGCCATGCGGCGCTGACTCCGACAACTTCGACGACAGCCGGCTTGCCGTCCAATTCCACGAGCGCGAGGCCGGAGACGGAGGGCTGCGCGTGGAACTGAGCGATGTTCTGCGTGGATTTCAATGTGCCTCGCCTCTTAGCCAGGGCTGTTCTGATCCGACAGACGTTTCATCGGCACCGCGGGGAAAAACATGAATAAGACAGGGAGCGAGGAGACCGGGAACTAGGGACTAGGGACCGGGGCGCAGGATCTAATCC
>Ga0335074_10006659_pt1 | contig 16021 bp, 14 predicted proteins | sample Lox_Sample_23_FD_206715 | JGI IMG/M metagenome (GOLD analysis project Ga0335074, IMG submission 206715) | Soil microbial communities from Loxahatchee National Wildlife Refuge, Florida, United States - Lox_Sample_2.3 | ecosystem: Environmental > Terrestrial > Soil > Wetlands | place: USA... | reverse complement strand
CGCCGGGCACCCGATGCAAGCCCACAACGAGTTCGCCACCGTGACCGCCCTGCGGTCGGGGGAAGGCTACGCCGGCGGGTCAGACATCGCACGCCACGAAATCGCATGGTCCTTCGGCGGCCTGTACACCGACGGCGACAACATCGTCCTGGACGGCCTGGAACACGACATCCACACGATCCTGCAATCGCCACACGCCTTGGGCGCCGGCATGGGAGGGGCCAATGCCACGTGGGCGATGCCCGCCCGGCACCCGTTCCCCGCGCTGTCCCTGGACACCATCCAGCGCAACTACCAGCAACTGCACGAAAAGTTCCTTGGGCTGGCGCGCACAACCGAAAAGCCACGCGAGGTCGGAGTCCTCCGGCGGACCCGCTCGTTCACCACCCGGCACGCGGCCGAGGACCAGGCAGCCAGCCGGGCAGGCCTGAGCGTTTGGCACTTCCCGCGGGTCAGGTCGATCCAGACGAGTTTCGCGGGCAGCTGGCGCGACCCGATCGCCGCGTCTGCCGCAGCGATGGGACGGGAGCAGGTGCTGCAGGCGGCGATGGACGTGCTGTCGGTGCTGCTGCGCGGCCTGGTCAACCGCCGCGGTGACCTGGACCTGGCCGCGGCCGGCCCCGTAGTGGACCGGCTGCCCCAGCCCGATCTGGTGTGGCGCGCGGTGTTCGGGTTCCTGGCCAGCTACCCGCAGATCGCCAGCCAGATCCGCACCGCCACCGTGATCACCCGGCCAGACAACACGAAAATTACCTGGATCGGCGAGGGCCCTGCCTACCGGGTGCAGCTGCCCGCCGACCTGTGGCGGATGCTGGGCATCGACCCAGCCAAGATCGGTGATCAGCGCATCGCGGACGGCGCGCGCTACCTGGGCGCGGGGCTTCTGATGCCAGCCCGGCTGCAGCCCCAAGGTGCTCCGCCCGCCCCCCAGCCCGCGCCAGCCGGCTCTAGCGATACCGGCCAGGCGGCACCCGTGCCGCAGGACACCATCCAGCAAAAACCGCAGCAGCACGACGGCGACGCCTTCACCGGCCTGCAGCACTGATGCCCTATGGCACACCCGGCCAGGGCCGCCGACCCGGCGGAGCTGAGCCGCGCTGCCTGCGCACTCCGGCTCCAGGCAGCCCTGCGCACCTTCGGCCAGCACAACAACGAGTGCATCACCCACATCCGCCTCGGCCAGGCCGCGTGAAAACTTGCTAGCGACGAAGACATCTGCCTGGCCCCAAGGGGTTTTCGTTCCCCGGAAAGGTATTTGTTCCCGGCCGAGAATGAACCGGACGGCCTCGTCTGCGCGTAGCCGCAACTGACTTAGCCCACTCCGCCCGGGATCAACGCCTGGCTCGGGCGTGCGTTTCCGCGGTTGGAGGGTGCGTGGCCGGATATACCCCTGGAAGGCACCGGAAACCCGATCCGTTGAATACCGGCGGAATCTTCACGGCACCCATAGCCGTGGCTGATCCCGAAGTCGATGCCGCTGGCACGATGGGTGCCGAGCCCTGGCTGGCCGGACCTCCGGATAGTGACCGAGCCACCTATCCGGAGGCGAACGCGTTCGGCCCGGGCGCCGATCAGCAGTGGCCGCCAGAGTTCGGCTCAGGCCCCTGGCCGCAGTGGGATTCGCCGCCGCCCGAGATGCATCCTGATCACCCGTCGGCGCCGGTACCCCGGATCCCGTCAGGTCAGGCTCCGGGCCCGGCCAGGCCGGGCGGGGCCGGTGACGGCGGCCCGCAGCGCCCGGCCGCAGCGATGGGCAGCCCTTCTCGCCTGCCGAAGCGGCAGCCAGGTGCCGGCCCCAACCCGGGGAACGGCGCACCCAGCGCCAGAGCACAGGCGAGACCCAATCCTTCGGTGCGAGGGAATTCCCCGGGAGAGGGCTACCACCCATGGCGCGATCCGCGCGCTCAGGGCTACAGGGCAGGTCAGGGCTTCACGACCGGCCGGTACCCGTCGGCTCGCGACCATCCTCCCATGCGCGCCAACCCCTCGGGCGGCCGCGAGCCGACCTCGGGCTACGAACCCGGCCCGGGCCACGACCCGAGCCAAGGTTATCCGCGGCGCCAGGCCTACAGTCCGGGCCGGGGCTACCCGCCCGCCCCGGGCTACCCGCCCGCCCGGGGCTACCAGACAGGTCCGGGCAACCACCCGCCTGAGCCCAACGCTAGGCCACGCTATGGCCCGCCTCAGCAGGGCGCGGGCCCATACGATGGCCCGCTGCAGCGGGACAACCCGGGCCCGGGTTACCCCCAGGCCCGGGGATACAACCCCGGCCCCGGCTACCCGGCCGCCCAGACGGCCACGATCACCGATGAGGCGTGGGATCAGGCGGCCGCGATCCGCCGGGCCGCCGTGCAAGACGCCGCCACGATCCGGCAGCAGGCCACCGACCAGGCGGCCGCGATCCGGCGAGCCGCCGAGCGGGAGGTCGCCGAGCTAAGCGGGCTCCTCCTGGCGATGTCGGGCGAGCTGGGCCGGGTCTCCGCCTATTTGAGCGAGAACTCCGGACCCCCTGACGGTCTGGCCACCAGGCCAGCCCCGGCCCTCCCGCCCGTCATCGCGCCGCCCAGGCCGAGGACCAGGCCGGACGGCCCCGCCACTAGGCCGGCGACCAGACCAGCAACGAAGCCGGCTGCCAGGCCAGGGAAAAAGCCGCATGGCCGGCAGAGGAAGGCCGCTGTCATAGCCAAGGCGGGCATTGCCTCGATGGTCACGCTCGCGCTCACCGCCGGGATCACGGAGGTAGCGGTGCACGGTCCGGCCTTCTTCGTGTTCCGGAACGGAGGGACAGGCGCGACCCCAGATAGCGGCCAAGACGACCAGCAGTTCCTGGCTCAGCAAAGGGCTGCCGCGCAGGCTGCGCACAAGGCCCCGGTGGGACATCACGCGCCGAAGGGCACCTCAGGGCAGTAAGGCCAACCGAACAAAGAAAACAAGAAGAGATTCGTCAAAGAAACTAACAGCCTGCCCGGACGCCGCCGTCTGGGCCTGCATCTGGTGCAAACCGAAAGCAACGCGTGGGGCGCGATGTCACTTCATGCGGAAAGAGAGGCTGCACGATGGCTGCCACGAGGGACCCCTATACCAATGACGTCCGCTCGGATCCTCGGACGAGCGGCTCCCCGGCTGCCCCGGCCGGCAAATCCGGGCCCGGCCGTGTCGACGCCTGGATGAACCAAGAAGTCAGGCTGTTCGGGAGATGCTTCAAGAGAAAGAAGATCACCCTATGGATCATGGGCGCCCCGGCTTTTCTCCCGATTTTCTTCACCCTGCCGGCCATCATCACGCTGAATGGTGCCGATCTGAACCAAGGAGAAGCCGATGTCCTGGGGACAGGGTCCGAGATACTGCTGCTCCTCACGCTTCTCATCACCCCGCTAGCCACCCTGACCGGGCAGCGATGGTTCGTCCCGCTCCGCAAGTGGTACGGCATCATGCTCGCGATGAACGCGACCACCGATGGCATCACTGCATCCATTACGGGGGGATTCGCGGGGGGCCCGGTCGGCAGGGTCGCCGGACATAGCTTCCTGCTGGTCGGGCTGACGATGATCATGCTTCTCATCCCGCTCTTCCTCATATCAAACAATCGGGCACAGCGGTGGCTCGGAAAGTACTGGAAGCCGCTGCAGAAGCTGACCTATCTCATCTGGGCCCTGCTCTTCGTTCACCTAGCGCTGCTTTTCGGGCTCGGGTACCAGCAAGGGCTCAACGGCTCAGGCACCTACGCCGATGGCATTGCCATCTTCCACCAGCGCTTCTATCAGCTTGCCGCGTGCAGCCTGTTCCCCTTTCTTCTCAGGCTGCCGCCGGTAAGGCGCTGGGTGACAGAGAAGCGGACACAAGGCCAGGTGCGCGTCGCCTTCTGGGCCTTGCTCCCGGTCATCCTGCTGTTCTGCCTCAGCTTCGCCTTCATCCTGCACGAGGAGTTCTTCAAGGGAATCGACCTGTTCAGGCTGAACCCCAGCAACGAGTGAGCAGGCAGGTTAGCGGGAAAGTGATGCCCATCTCACATCTGCCGGGCAGAGGAGATTACATGAATGCTGGCCGGACACGCGTCACCGCGCGTCACCTCCTCGCCATCGCTGCCGTAGGTGCCTGCCTGGGCGCTGTGGCGATACTTCCCTCCGCATTCGCCGCCTCGGGCCCGCGCTCTCAATCTCGGCTAGACTCGCGCCTGTCCGCCGCTGGAGCGCTTGCCCAGGGCAGCCACGACTGGCGTCGGCACGGGCCAACACCGGATCCCCCGAGCACGTTCATTGGTCCCTTCATCCACGTCCAGACCCTCGCGTCAACCACCCCGAAGTCTGGTGACGTCAACCCGTACGGGGTCGCTGTGGTCCCGGTCAGCGACGGCATGCTGCTAGCTGGCGACGTACTTGTGAGCAACTTCAACAACAAAGCCAACCTGCAAGGAACCGGCACCACGATCGTCGAGATCTCACCTTCCGGGCAACGGACGCTGTTCGCATCGTTGCAGGCGAGCAAGCTGCCCGGCCCATGCCCTGGTGGCATCGGCCTGACCACGGCTCTGGTCGCACTCCGCAGCGGATTTGTGATCGTGGGCAGCCTGCCCACCAAGGACGGCACGTCCGCGACCATGCAGGCGGGCTGCCTGCTCGTTCTCAACTCCTCCGGGCACGTTGTGGAAACGCTGGCAGGCGGGCCCATCAATGGCCCATGGGACATGACCGCGGCCGACGCGGGATCGACCGCAACGCTGTTCGTCACTAACGTCCTCAACGGAACTGTGGCCGCCAACGGAGCCGTCGTGCACGGCGGGACGGTCGTCCGGATCGGACTGTCGTTCCCGGGCACAGGTGTCCCCGCAGTCACGTCCGAGACCGTTATCGGCGCGGGCTTCCCAGAGCGTACCGACCCGGCGGCGCTGGTTGTCGGGCCCACCGGCTTGGGACTGTCCGGCGGGACGCTGTACGTCGCCGACAGCGCCGCAAACCGCGTCGCAGCGATTCGCCACGCATTCAGGCGCACCACGGCGACCAGCGGCGCAACCGTCTCGAGTGGCGGGGCGATAAACGACCCGCTTGGCCTTGCCATTGCCCCCAACGGCGACATCCTCACCTCCAATGGAGGCGACGGCAACCTGGTCGAGACGAAACCGACCAGCCAGCAGATCACCGTGAAGATGCTTGACACCAGCCCAACGCCACCCGGACCGAATGGGACTGGCACCCTGTTCGGGCTGGCAGTGGTGCCAGGCGGGTCCGGCGTCTACTTCGTAGACGATGGCACTAACACGCTCAACGTCCTGCATCTGTGATACCGACCCGCTTCGGTGACGCGGCTCTCGCCGTGCTTTGCGGCAAGGCCGGTCGCGGCGGCCATCCCCCAAAGCTGGTAACCGGGGAAGTTCAGGCGCAGCCTGAACGCGAACGCCCCGGCGGCCTCGCGTAGGCTAGGCGCGGATTCGTCGCGGGCCGAACGGACTGCGCCGCCTCAGGATAATTCCGCTCTGGCAGGAGTCCTGGCCCGATGAGCGTAAGCGGGCGCATAGATCCACGTCGGCGCGCCACCAACGCGGGTGAGCAGGACGTAGCCTCGTGTCTGCCTAACGGCCTGCTCGATCACAATGTCCTGGCTGATCCCGTGGCTAGCGATCATCGAAATCATCGTGAACCAATGGGCGTGAATGGCCGCGCGATAGCCTGCGGCACCTTCAAGGTACATGCAACCGGCACGCGACACGATGCAGGCGCGGCCGGGGGTCCGGCCATGCGAATCGCCGCCGCGCCCGGGAATCGGGTATTTGATGTAGATATCGTCGAAATAAGTGTACCAGGGCAGGCTTAGGTGGTCTGTGTAGAGCATCTCGTCATCTATCCCGCCGAAGAGATATTGGCCCGAGTCATTAATATATGGTCGCAGTACGCTAAAAGCGGCTAGGTAAGTAGTGTCGTCAGCTGCCTCATAGGTGGCCGCCGACTGAGAACTGTAGTACGCGCCCGACAAGATGACTGCCACACCAGCGACAGTGGCCAAAAAATGCCGCACGTGGCCGTTTCTTATCAGATACTGAATGTAAGCGAATGCGTAGCTTGCCCCGATGCACGTAAACCACGCGCCGAAGTCGTCGTGCTTGCGCATCGACTCAGCGCTGTGCAGGTGAAGGGCCTCGGCTGTCACCAGGAGGCCAGCGACGGTTAGCAGCGCTGGGAGTGCCACGCTCTTCACGTCACGCCGAACGAGCAGGGCAAGGAGTGTCGCAGCGGCACCTAGTACGAGAACTACGCCGATCCAGGACCAGGTCTCGCTGACGATCGCGCTGCCGGAGGTGAAGACCGAACCGAGGGCGGGTTGCGTACCGCCCTGGCGATCGAGGGTTGTGAACATGATCCCTTTGACGTAGGCGCCGCCGGCGAGAAGAGCAGCAAGACCGAGCACAATGCCGGTCGACGCCGCCAGCGTCGCCAAGCGCCTCATTACCCGGCGGATCCCGTGATCAGCTACCTGCAGCGCGGCAATGCCTATGACCACCGGGTCAAACAGGATGGTGACGTATTTAGTGGCGTTGGTGGCCACCAACGCGGCTGGGACCAGCAGTAGCCATCGGGTTGCGTGGTCATCACCATCGGCGGTGTGGACGGCACAGAACGTCGCCAGGGCCATGAGCGCCAGTGACATGGCGTCGTAGGTTGCGTACGCACCAAGGTCCTGGGTAAGGCCCAGGCCGGCGAACAGGCCTGCCGCTGCCACGCCGGGCCAGTGGCCGGTCAGATGCTTTGCGCTGGCGAACAGCACGCCGGTCGCGATGAGCTGGAACACGGTGCTCATCAGCCGGACCGCGACGAGGCCGCCGACATGATCCACCATCGCGGCGAGGATGGGGTAGATGACCGGAGCGCCCGACATGTAGGTCTCGTAGTAGGGACTGCCGCCGCCGTGCCACAGTTCGGAGATCAGCTCGTGTCCGCTATAGATGTACCGCGCTTCATCGTCCGAGGCGATCCCCAGGTGGAACAGCCGGGCCGACAACACCGCCTGAGCGGCCAGGATCAGCGCGAGCGGCACCCAGCGCGCGACGCGCCATCCGGCCGGGGCGTCCTCGGCGGGGGCGTCCTCGGCCGGGGCGATACCGGGGGTGTGCGTGACCGCCGTCACGAAATCGCCGCCGTGCCGAACGAAGTGAAACATTGAGAGATCGCCGTTGCCCCCGCCCCGTACGCCCAGTTCTGCTGCTGCGCCAGCGTCGGCCCGGCTATCTGGCCGAGGCCAATCGACCAGAAGTAGATCCCCGCCAAATGCGTTGCCCGCGCCGCTGCGCAGGCCGCTGCGAACCACTGTGCTTGCATGTCCGGGTCGAGCCGGCTTGTGGACCAGTGATGCTGATACGGTCTGCGCCATGCCTGGTCCACGGCGGCGATGTCGACCTCAGTCTCGACTGTGCCCGGTGGCAACTGGTGGTCGAACCGCATCCACGCCTGCACGAGCGGCGGATGCTCCGGCTGGTAGGCGTCGACCGTCTCGGCTACGTCCCCGCCGTTCCCGGACAGGCGGAAGCTTCCCCAGTTGTTCGAGTACGCCAGCGTCCCGGAGAACCGCCGGGCGAGCACGCCATCCAGACCACTCCATTGCGGCATCCGGTCCGTCTGGGTGAGCTCGGCGCCAACGATGAACTCGCGGGCCTGCGCGCGCTGGGCCGCCACTGCATACGGAAGCACGAAGGCCAGGTAGGACGCGAACCACGCGGACGGGTCAGGGGGAGCCCAAAAGACCCGGGACTTGCCGAGGATTGCCTCATCAAGCAAAGGCCGGACGGACACGTACAGGCCGGCGTTTGCCGCAGTCGCCACGATCGTGGCCAGCTGGCCAGGCGTCGGGGTCGAGGTACCCGCGGTGACGGTATCGGACTTGGGGCCGTCCATGAAGAACGGGAACGAGATCGACACCGCGTTAGCGTGCAGGCTCTTGATGTAAGCGACATCGGTGCGTGCCGCCGCTGCGACATTCTCGCCTGGGTAGGTGTAGGCGTCAATGTCGATCCCGAGCTGCATTGTGCTGGCCGGCATTGGTCTGGCCGGCATTCCACTGGGTGGCACGAGGGCTATGAGTGGCGGTGGCGCCGAGGCCGTTTCTGGCTGCAGAACCCGGAGATGAGCCGCGGCGGTGCAGCCCGCGATCAGGACGGCCAGCGCACCTGTCCAGAGAGCCATTCTGCTGACTGTGTTCATGTGTTTACCGCCTGGTTTTGGTGATCACCGCGAAAGTCCGGGGACTGCCCTGGGCGAGTGGAATCACGATCGCCGCGAAAGAGAGGATCAGGCTGACGGGCAGCATCAGCACGGCCACGACGCCGGCGAGCAGTCGTGCCTCGCTGGTGTGCCCGGCTTGCGTCGCGCCGATCCAGCCGCACGCAAAGAAAACCGCGGCCCAGGCGAGGATCGCCAGTTTCGCGTAGTCGAGCACGCCAGCGGTGGCCGGGATGCGGCCGGTGGCGCGCAGGTACAGCCCGGCTGCGGAGGCCAGCAGCGCGACCACGCCGGCGACATACTTGCCCAGGATCAGCAGGGCCGGGCCTAGCGGGAGGACATCACGATGGGCAATGGCGTGAATGTCGCCCCATAGCCACCGGCGCCGCTGGATCAGGAAATCGCGAACCGACCAAGCCGACGTAATCTCGGCGTACTCGTGAAACCAGCCCCACATCAGGCCGGCACTCACAGCTCGCTGACCGAACACAAGGTCCTCGGATGCGAGCACGGGCCAGTTCCAGGTAACGAGCCGCTCGGCAGCACCGGTAACGACCAGGCCTTCGCCATGGACGTGGATCGGCCGGCGCAGGATCCCCTGGAACACTGAACAGTAGACCAGGCAGGCGTGGGTACGGATGTCGTCCGCGTGGCTGGCCAGGAAATGCCCGGCCGGCCCTGCGCCGTAGCTGGTGCGCGGAACGACGACGCCTTCGCATACGTCGTAGTCCGCGGCGAAAGCACGGTTGATGTACGCCTCGGGCAGGGTCACGTCGTCGTCGCTGAAGATGATTTTCACGTCCGGCCGGGCCAGGCCTTCAGCGTCGCGGACGCGACGGGAGTACTCGAGCGCGCGTGCCTTGCTCTGCGACCGGGCCGAGAACGATTCCGGGACAACCAGCACCCGGTCGGCCTGCGGGTAGTCGCAGGGCTGACCTGGCTCGGTGACAACCCAGACCTGGTAGTCGGCCTCGATGGTGCAGGCACGGATGTCCGCGATGATCTCACCGACCTTGGCGTGCTCACGGCCAGTGGTCGTGATCTGGATGATCAGTTTCGTGAACGTGCCGGGCGCGGCTTCACGGAACCGGTGCCGGTAAGCGAGCTGGCCACAGGCCAGCATGGCCAGCTCGATGATCGGCATCATCCACGCGGCGTACACGACCCACCGCATCGGCCGGAACATGATCAGCGCAACGACCACTTCGTAGATCATGCTGGTCACGATCAGCCCGGTCACCATGCCGGATGTGCCACGGGTCCGGCTCGCACGACTGGGCGGCGATGAGGGTAGGACTGGCGCAGCCGACCTTACCGCGCCGAGGGAGTCGGTCTCGGCACCCAGGTCGGCGTGGGTTTGCGCAGCCGCGCTGGATGTCAGAACGTCCTGGGCGGTCTGGCCCTGGCTGTAGAGCGAGGACGTGTCGCCATACACCCGACTGGCTGCTTGCTGCAGCGGTGGGTGAAGCTCATCCGGCCACGGGTGGTCTTGGCTCTCTGGCGGGTCCGCTCTGCTCGGCTCTGTTTGGCCGCTGCGCGGGACAGCCTGGCCAGATTCGTGATGGATAGGCAATCCGTCCCTGCGGTGCATAAGCAAGCACTCATGCTGTCTGGCATCTTCATGGCGCCCACGTCGATCGCCCGCCCGGTCAGCCTGGCGGCCCGCTGGAGCAGTTCCGCTATCCCGTCGAGCAGTTCCTCCTCACCCTTCACGAGATGCATCTCCTTGCCTCCGTGAGCGCGTCCAGCTACCAGGACGTCAGGCACGCTCACACAACAGTCACTGTTAGTACGCCTGCAGCACGCCGGTGCCATCAAATTCCGTACGGGACGGCCCGCGCGCCTGAGCAGGGCGCCGATCAGTCCGACCGGAGACAACTGCGCTCAAGCCGTTGACATGCACTACCCCGTGCCGTCGGCGGATCGCCATGCCGCAGAAGGGAGACCCGTCAATGAGACAGCGACTCAGAGGAAAAGCCCTAGCCATATCAGGCGCCGTCCTGAGCCTCACGCTATGCGCGGCCGCCATGGCCCCGGCCGCAGATGCTTCGTCCGGCCCGGTCATTACAGGCGGAGGCTGCGCCGTTGAATTCGGAACTTACTTCATATCCCGCCATTCACTATGGATGACTCTGAGTGGTCCGTACACCCATAGCAGACGTAACGGCGGCGGGATCCCTTCAACCGCGGTTCGGGCTAGCCCCGGCTTCCCGGGTCAACCCGAAATCACCCCTTCTGATATCCGCTGATCCCGGGACTGCGGACGTGTCAGCGGACGGCGTGCTGCACGAGGGCCTGGCGCATGACTTCGGCACGTGACCGGACGCCGAGCTTGGCCAGGATGTGAGAGACGTGGGTTTGCACGGTGTTGCGGGACATGGTCAGCTCGGCAGCGATGTCCGGGTTGGACTGGCCGTCAGCGACCAAGCGGGCGACCTTGGTTTCGGTCGGGGTGAGGGCGTCCCACCCCTGCGCCGGCCTGGGCCGTCGGCCGTCCCAGCCGCGATGGATGCCGTAGCGGCGCAGCCGGGCATCAGCGCGGCTCAGGTCCCATTCCGCACCGAGATCCCCGTAGAGCCGGACCGCGCCGGCATACGCACGCCGGGCCGCGGGCAGACTGCCGCGGACGGCCAGCAGCACCGCCGCGTCCTCGAGCGCCTGGGCCTGGTTGAAGGGCCTGACCGCGGACTGGTAACTGGTCGCCGCGGCTAGCACCGGCCAGGGGTCGCCATCCAGCAGTCCCCGGCAGACGCCAGCGGCTGCCGTCTTGACCAGCAGTGGCTCGCGGTCTGCGTCCTGCGCCGCGGCGCGCGTCCCCGCCACGGCGGCAGCATGATTGCCTGCGGCCAGCGCGGCCCGCACCAGCCTCGGCAGCAGCAGGTACCGTCCCTCCATATCTTTGGCGACATCGGGGTCCAGACACTCGGCGAGCACAGCCACCGCCTCATCCGGCCGACCCGCCCGCTCCGCGGCCAGCGCCCGGCCTGCGAGCAGGCAATGCCCCATCTGCCGCAGGCTGGCCGAGTCGAGCGCCTGGTCCCGCATGGCGGCCAGATGTTCGTCGGCCGTATCCGCGTCGCCGCGGTGCCCAGAGATCAGCGCGGTCAGCCCGTGCACCCAGACTGGCAGCCAGTCCGGACCGGACAGACCGGCGGCCAGTTCCAGCTCAGCGAGCGCGTCATCCCACCGGCCCGTCCCGAAATGGTGTCCCGCGGCACGGCAGCAAATCTGCTCCAGAGAAGGTTCCCCGGACTGTGCGGCCAGCACTATCGCCTGCCGGATCCTGTTGCCAGCCTCGTCGCGGCGGTCAGCATGCACATACTCCCTCAGGTGCTCGCGGCGCCCCTTTTGCTCGGCTGATCACGAGACTCTCCCGGGCTGCGGTAATCGGGCGTCGTCACGCTGGCGACAGGTGAGCTACTGTACATATGGTATTGATGTACTCCTAGCGTAGTACATCGTCGGTTTGCTGGCGGCAAACTCGCCTGCTGGCCCTCCGCCGTTCACCGCTGAGATGCTGCAACGCCGGGTGCCGTTCCGTTGCCTCGCGCGCTGTCAGCGCGCCCGCGGTGCGCGCCATGGCGGGGATCACGGCGGCCCCGACGGTCAGGTGCATCACGATCAGCCCGGCGACGGCCGAGGTGGTCGTCGCGGCGGCCAGCGGCAGCGCCAGCGACGCGGCCAGCGCCACCAGTGTGATGGTGGTCCACAGGGTTCGGGCGTGCGGGGTGCGCCGCTCTAGCATGGCGAGCAGCAGCCAGCCGAGTAGCGAGGCAGCCAGGCTGGCGCCGACGACTTGGCCGACCGGGATCGTCTGGAGGTGGCCGGTGCCGAAGCGGAAGTTCAGGTGGATGCCTAGCAGTGGGACTTCCACGATCCAGGCGAGGGCGGCGGTCAGTGCGCCGCCCGCGGCGCATAGTGCCCGGGCGCGGCCCTGCTTGATGTCCGGCATGGCGCGTGCGGTGGTGGTGTGCATGTGCGTTCTCCCTTATGTTGCTCGCGGCGCACCTTTGCGCGGCTGATCACGAGGCTCTCCCGGGCTGAGGTAATCGGGCATCGTCGCGTTGGCGTCCGCTGAGCTGCTACGCGGGTAGCAGCGAGTAGTCCCAGCGCAGTGCATCACCGGCCTCCGCTGGGACGATGGCGACAGCCCGCTGCCGGTATACGCTCCCGGAGATGGGCATCAAGAGCGTAGTCGGGCTGCCGCGGCGCTGGCGGGGCGCTGCGGGCGTAGCGCTGGTGACCGTGCTGGCCGTGGCCGGTGCCTACGTCGAGGCCAACCCGGTGCACCACTACGGTGGCCTGCACCTGACCAGCCATCCGCCGCTGGCCGCTTACCTGCTGCTGGCGGTGCCCGCCCTCGCGCTGATCTGGCGCAACAGCCGTCCGGTCGCGGTGCTGGGGCTCGCCGTGGGCGGCGCGGTCGGATGGGCGGCGCTCGGGCAGATCGACGGGGCCGCGCTCGTTCCGGTTATCGTCGGAGTGTACTGGGTCGCGCTGACCCGCCCGCGGCGCATCGCCGTTGCCGCCGGGTTCGCGGGTGCGCTGGCTATCTTTGTGACCGAGGGGCTGCTCGGGCCGTTCGGCTGGTTCGGCGGCCCGAATGCGACGATGTGGCCGGAGCTGCTGGCCGCGGGCGCGGTCGGCGCGGCCGTGGCGGCGCGCCGTCAGTGGCTGGCCGCCGAGGGTGACCGGGCGGCGCGCGCGGAGCAAGCCCGGGAGGAGGAAAGCCGCAGGCGCGTCGACGCCGAGCGGATGCGGATCGCGCGCGAGCTGCACGACGTGGTCGCGCACTCGATGGCGATGATCAACGTCCAGGCCACGGCGGCGAGCATGCAGCTGGCCAATGATCCCGCGGGCGCAGCCGAGGCGATCCAGGCGATCCGCAGCGCCAGCAAGTCCGGGCTGCGCGAGCTGCGGGCCATTCTTCAGGTGCTGCGGCAAGCCGACGGCGCGAGCGTGGCGGTGCCGGCGCGGGACATGCGCGCCATTGCCGCGCTCGTCGAGGCGACCAGCGCCGCCGGCACCCCGGTCACGCTGGATGCGGCCAAGCCGCCAGTCCCGCTGCCGCCGCCGGTCGCCCTGGCCGCATACCGCATCGTGCAGGAGTCGCTGACCAACGTAGTGCGCCACGCGGGCCGGGTCGCCACGACCGTGCGCCTGCGCCAGGACGGCGGATACCTGTACGTGGATGTGGTCAACGACGGCGGGGCCGCGCCCGCCGCCGTCAGCGACGGGACCGGGGCGGGACTGGCCGGGATGCGCGAGCGAGCGGCCGCCCTGGGCGGCACTCTGGATGCCGGATCGCGTCCCGGCGGCGGGTTCGCCGTCCGCGCCCGGCTGCCGGTGACGCCAGCTGACTCAGCCGGAAGACCGCAGGCCGCGGGCCCGGCAGGAACTCCCGCAGGCACGGCTTCGCCTGGGGGCGGGGCCGCGGTCCGGGAAGCGGCGGCCGGGAGCCAGGACACCTGCGCCCCAGGGCGAGCTGGCGGGCCGCGCGCCCAGCCGATCGAGAGCCAACCGTGATCAGGGTCCTGCTCGCCGACGACCAGGCCCTCGTCCGGGCCGGCTTCCGGGTCCTGGCCGGCTCGGCACCCGACATCGAGATCGTCGGCGAGGCCGCCGACGGCGCGGCCGCGGTCGATCTGGCCCGCTCGCTGCGGGCCGAGGTGGTGCTGATGGATATCCGGATGCCCGGAACCGACGGGCTGCAGGCAACCCGGCAGATCGCCGCCGACCCCGAACTGAGCGGCGTGCGCGTCATCATCCTCACCACCTACGAGGAGGACGAGTACGTCTTCGAGGCGATCCGCGCCGGGGCGAGCGGGTTCCTGGTCAAGGACATCGAGCCGGAGGACCTGGTCAGCGCCATCCGGGTGGTCGCCCGCGGCGATGCCCTGCTTTCGCCGAGCGTCACCCGCACGCTGATCTCCAGCATCGCCGGGCGCGGTCCGGCCCTGCCAGTCGACGCCTCCCGGCTGTCAGCGCTCACCGACCGGGAGCGGGAGGTGCTCGCCCTGGTCGCCGCGGGCATGAGCAACGACGAGATCGCCGCAGCCCTGTTCATGAGCCCGCTGACCGCCAAGACCCACGTCAGCCGGGCGATGGCCAAGCTCGGCGCGCGAGACCGGGCCCAGCTGGTCGTCATCGCATACGAAACCGGCCTGGTCCGGCCGGGCCTGTCCTGAGCCTGCGGGCCACGGCCTGTTGGACGCGAGGCTGGTCAGCCTTGCGTCGGGTTCGTAACGTTCGATAAGCGAGCAGTCACCAGCTCGCTTGGAAACCCTGGCGGAAGCCTGCGTTATCGCGTCGGCAGTGTCCAAAGAGCTAAACTACGTTGACAGCTGCCTGTCGGCTTTACGGCCAGGAGACGAACAACCGCGGAAGATTGCCGCCGCCACGGTGTGGTGATGCCAGGCCCACCCGGGACGGCGGGTGGCTCTAGCTCGAGGTGCCCGATGTGAAGAGCCAACGTCTCGCCTCAATACCTGCGGCCGCTGACATGAATCAACTGCCGCGTCCCCGCTCGGCCAAAGGCCCTGAATATTTACTTTGCTTGCTGTACTTGTAAGCAATTGCAGAGTCATTGGTCGCTTGCACAGTAATCCTGCACGGCGACCTGTAGGTAGGCCTGCAGTTGGGCGTTTGCTGCGGCGATCCATGCCGACGACTGGCCTTGGTTGAGCTGGCGGTGCACGGTCCGCTCCTGCTCGATCCGGGCGCGCCCGTTGGGTGCCAGGCTGGTGGCGATATCGCAGCCCGCCGGGACCGTGACGCCATTGCCCAGCCCAGGCAGCCCGGCGGCATCGTTGGCCGCGATCTCAGCCTGCAAGCTGGCCGGAAGTGCCCCGTCGAGTCCGCCGTGGGCGTCGGCAGCGTGTCCGCCAGGGCACCGGCCGGCTGACTTACCGCGTCCATCAAGACCATCGGCACAGCCGTGCCGATGGCGCAGGCAGCTGTCGCTGCAGCGACTATCACTAGGTGCCGACGACGTGCGTGCCATCTGTGGCGTCCTGCCATGAGTCCTCCAGGAAGCGCCGCTCACTAGCGCATGGGTACATGGTTATACGGACAAGGCCGTGATTGGCTTCGAGCCTCACCGCCTCGGCACGTTCTCTTGGCAGGGCGGGGTCTTTCCGCCGCCGTGTCCGCGGAGGCACGGCCTGTCGTGCGCCGCCAGTTCAAACCTTCCGTTATGGCCGCGCCGACCCCTAATATGCATAACATGGATGTATAACGTAAGGGTAAGAACTAGAGTTCCGGCAGGCACAGGTCACGGGCGCCCGCACGGTGAGGCGGCCGAGCGAGCAGCAGGAGCAGCGGAATGGCGCAGATCGTTCTTGACCAGGTGGACAAGGTCTATGCCGACGGCGTGAGGGCGGTGGACGGACTCAGCCTGGAGATCGCTGACGGCGAGTTCATGGTCCTTGTCGGGCCGTCGGGATGCGGCAAGTCGACCGCGCTGAGGTCGATCGCCGGGCTGGACGAGATCACCTCGGGCACCATCTCGATCGGCGGCCGGGTCGTGAACGACCTGCCCCCCAAGGACCGCGACATCGCGATGGTGTTCCAGAATTACGCTCTGTACCCGCACATGACGGTGGAGCAGAACCTGGCCTTCGGGCTGCAGCAGCGCAAGACGCCCAGGGACGAGATCAGGCGCCGGGTGACCGATGTGGCCCGGATGCTTGGCCTGGAGGACTACCTCAAGCGCAAGCCGGCCGCGCTGTCCGGCGGCCAGCGCCAGCGGGTGGCGATGGGCCGCGCCATCGTCCGCGAGCCGCAGGCCTTCCTGATGGACGAGCCGCTGTCCAACC
>Ga0335074_10006658_pt1 | contig 16022 bp, 10 predicted proteins | sample Lox_Sample_23_FD_206715 | JGI IMG/M metagenome (GOLD analysis project Ga0335074, IMG submission 206715) | Soil microbial communities from Loxahatchee National Wildlife Refuge, Florida, United States - Lox_Sample_2.3 | ecosystem: Environmental > Terrestrial > Soil > Wetlands | place: USA... | reverse complement strand
GAGAGTAGAACCCATAGCTCTACCGATCAAAGACCGTTCAAAGAGCATAGTTCTCAAAGCCGAATAATGCCGATGGGATATAATATAATATAACACGTGTAATATAGAGTAACATCAAAGGTATAAGCTATACAAGACCATCTCCGGCCCTGCATCCGCAGTGCAGTGCAATGCATTATACCGCCCTATCAGTTAGGGTATCAAGATAAAGTGAGCCCAGTGGCTGACATAAAATATATAACAGAAAATCACAAATTTCCAGTCCACCCAAGTCTCGGTTCTGGGCGTTTTATCGACTCCGTTTCCTAAAAGCAGCGAAAGAGAGCAGAAAGATTGACATGACATATCCTCCAACTCCATCGCCATATGCATATCTGAAAAAATTAGGGAACTGAGGTGAGGCGGGCGTGACAATGCGGGATGAAATGAAATGAAATGAAATCTGAACAATGTAGAATGAGCAGGTATCTCATAAAAAGCCGCCCTCACCACCGAAAACCCCCAGTCCACTGCCCCGCCATCCACATCTCTTCGCATCCATCTCGCTCATCTGTCCACCTCTCGCACTCACAGCTGGGTGGCCCATGCCACTAAGCCGACTCTGGCTCAAACCTCTATGCAATATAACCTCGTCAGGATCCACAAAACTAGCCTCACTGCTCTGCCGGCTATTCCGCGAAGATGTAGCGCCGTTCGAAGCGGAGGATGAGTTATTCGTCTGGACGAGGAGCAGAGAGGAAGTGCTACTGAGGCGCTTTGCGAAGTCGGTGAAAGAGAGGCGCTTAGTAGAGCTGGAGGAGCGACGTTTCATTGCTGTGGCGGTGCTACTGGTCATAGAGACGTGTGGGTCATAATCGGCGGCCTTTTCAGGTGAGGAGGTGCTTGATGGGAAGGCCATGCTTTTGGGGCGCTCTTTCCGTTGGACTCGGGGTGGTGTGGTCCTTGACCGTGGTGGTGACATAGATGGTTGTGGGGCTTGTGGAGATAGAGGACGGCGTTGGGACATCTCGCGAGGGGTGCTGCGGCCTGAGATGTACTCTAGAGCACGCTGGGCTGGAGTAGGCATTTCGTGGATACTCAAGGCTAAGGGGTCGACATCGTCGTCTTCCAATCCATATCGCCCTCCTCCTGCGTAATCTGATGTTCCAGGCCGGACTGCTTCGTCTTCCATATCTGAATCATCGCTATCTTTTTCATCTTCCTCCTCTAAATTCCAACCACTGACACTGGCCTTTCCGCCGGTTGCTTTGCCGGTTCCCTTTGATTTGAGCCTCTCATCAGCCTCTCTCATTAGAGCTTCGAATCGAGCTATACTACTAAGCTTTCCATCATCTTCAGGCTCTGGTAAGCGGTCGGATCCTGGTATGTATCTCATCTGAAACGCTCTATCCAATATTGTCTCTCGCGGTGCCGGTGGTGTCCCAGCTACACTCACACTATTACTACCGCGTGTATGAGATGACAATGCGGAAGATCGACCTTGAGCTGAAGTCCATCCCAGTATAGATTGATCGTCAAAACCATTGGTGGAAACTGGTGAAGGAAGATCGGCTGGCACTTGTTGTATGGGAAGCATATTTTGGTATCCCTGAGGACGACCAAAAGAAGAGGCTTGGGATGATATATTGCTACTTTTTGAGCGAAGGGAAGGAGATGGGGATATGAGTGTTGAAGTCTGACTACGCTCTCTGGTTGGCGTACTATGTGTGGAAGTGAAGGTGTTATCCGTGCCTACACGTTGCAGCTCTGGTCTCGGGCTCATTGGAGCTCGACCAATTGGAGGACTTCGAGGAGAGAAAGGGTTGATGAAGTTCGTGAAAGCGGGCGACTCAGGAGACAAGGGCGCGTCGAAGAAATTTTGCTTGGATTTGATTTGGGTTTGAATTTTGGCCTGCCAATCGTAGATATTATAACGTTCATCCGGAGCAGACCGGAATAGGAGGGAATTGGGGTGAGAATTTGAAGATGATGAGAGCCCGCCAGTTCTACTTGATCGTCGTTTGCGTGCCTTGTCTGCAGCCGGGTCGGGGCCAAAAGTGATAACAAGTGTAGGTAATGTCGGACCTGGTTTACGATATTGGACATCTTGAATGTCACACGATGCGATAGATGACGCCGGATATTGCGAAACCAGTTCCCAATCATCCTAAAATGTCAAATTAGGCGCTTGCGCAGTCAACCAGTAATGGTTTGTCACATACCTTCTGCTTGTATATCGACAACCATAATTTGTCTTTCGCAGCATGGTCCAGATTATCTTTACTTGGCTTTGACGAGGGGGATTTTGCGCTCTTGCGTCCACTCGTCGATTTGTTTGATGAGGCGGAGCGAGGAAGAAGAGGCTCTGGGCGACTTTGTCGTCCCAGTACAACAAATCGAGGCTGCATACTCATCATTAATTTCAACGCCAGGAAGCGGAAAGAATTAGAAGACTGACTTTCCATATCGCTCGTCCAATGATAGTCCCACGATCAGGCGGAACCAGAAGGGTCCCCTCACAGTAGACATCCATTATGAGGGATTGCCTCTATAGTCAATAATACGAGGCTTCGTGGGGTCGCGAACGGAGGCCAGAATGCGGTAAGGACTGTCAGAAAAGAGGGGAAAGACGCCGAATTAATGCTACAGCATGATCCCATTAGAAAGGAGAAGTAATCGAGTTTCGACAGCCGTAAGTAAGAGGCGTCGAGGAGCCTCAGGACGGCAGAAAGAAAGAAGGAGAAGAAGATGAAGATAAAGAATAAAGATTGGGGCGGAGATGTGGAGAGTGCGGGTGCGGGTGCCGTCGGTCAAAAGATGATACTACTACCGCTCTATCAAGGGTCCAAGCGCAGGGTGCGTACCGGCGAGGGGGTCAGTCAACTCTTTCCATAAGACGTCCGTTTGTCTATCTACCTTGTTTTCTCTCTTTTTCCAATAATTAATCTAAAATTCAGTCAATCAATCAATCAAATCCTGGGTCCGTCAAGCAGAATCATGCTGCTCGGTACATCTCCCAACGGCATACATATGCACGGCCAAGTCGGGGCTTGCGAGATGATGCACTACAACGCATTGCGGGATGAATTGACAAGTGAAGGGATGCGGATCGCCTTAGATTCTCATTTAGCATGCCTCTCCTTGACTTATTGGACGGATACTATTGTGCGCCCGACCCACAGGAAAGGTAGAAGGGACTAGGGTTGTGCAGGAGGCAGCATGACAACGCAAAGTGTGCCTTTCCCTATTGCGGATTTTGAATTCTGTTGGTCGTTGACATCCCACTATGAGAATACGGGATTGTTTCATATTTTCTTCCTCCTTTTCTTCTTTTCTTCCTTCACTTCCACTATGCAATTTATGTCGCCCCTCAAGTGACACCTGCCATTTGCGACATAGAGAACGATTTTTTTTTTCTGGCTTCTTAGGTAAGTCATGCAGAAGGAGTGCAGTAGCTTGCCGCCTGCGACCTCAATTTTTCGTGATCTACCCCTGCACTACGACTCTAGCTGCCCTTCTTTCCGTCCTTCTAAAGCCTGGGCTGCCTGGGCTTCAGCCACCATTGCTTTTAGTGTACCGCTACCAGCCATAACCTCTGAATTTCGTTTACTTGTGTTCAAAATTTTTCTGGTGAATCCCGGCGGCAACCTGTCAATAATCCGGAAGAAGATTCAGACCCAATAACCGGCCGCGCCGCCGGCCACTACTATTTCACTAACTTTATGCAGTAGAATAATAAATTTGTCGGCGAGCGAAGCCCTAAGAAAATGAAGGAAGTACATTCGTAGTACTGCACAGACTCCACAAACTCCACAGACCGTGAATATTCCGTGATCGCTTGCTACGGCCCGCACATGGACAAGCAGGTGTTCGTCTCATCCACGCCATTACCACTTTCTCCTTTCCGGCATCGCACACATCGTTGTATGTTGCACACGGCGGGCGGACCCCGTCGGTCCAGTCATAGAGCTCAGAAATCAAACGAGCAAACTCCCCCATACCCACTGTTTCTCGCGTCATACCATGAATGACACAAAGGTACTGTAACTTTCGAGTTTGGGCTTATCAGCGGGGGATGATAGCCTTCCCTACCCCCCTTGTAGTCCGCTGCATCCAGAGATGCGAGAGCCAGGCCACTTTAGCCTCCAAGGTTACCACCATCTCGCAACGAGGCCCCGGTTCGGATCTCCGTTACGCGTCCTACACCGCATTGCAATGCGGAGGAGGCGACCTCAAGGGCGGGTGGATGTTGTGCATCAATGCCGCACACTTTGATAGGCCATGCCCCTTGCACATCCCAGTCACCACGTGTGGGATTTCATACCTGGGCATGCATTTAGTAACTTACTGTAAATGAAAGCTTTGGCATCATGGATGTTTAGAGTTGACAAGCCCGAGCTCCATGTGAGACGAGGCGTGGCGACTGGAACGTCAGATATCAACAATTTTAGTTCGACTTAACAAAAACCTCTGTGCGAGGGAGCGGTGAGTAGCACTGTATGATCCGTCATTCAGCAATTTATGCTATGTCCGGATTACCTCACGTTTTACGCATCCCAAAGTGCCTTAGTCCTGATATACATATTGAAACCCACCATCGACGAGGCGCTCTAATAGGGCAAACCAGACAATCATATTATTGATCGGCAGCAGTCTCCTGGTCAGCGCCAAACGACGGGTACCTTACCCAGGGCACATGATCCCTCAACCCTCATTTTGCAGAAATCGCAATCTCCACCAAATATTTGCGGTATCACCCGCTTGCGATGGAAATTGATCGGACGGCCAAGCCGATAAGGGTGGGAAGTGACATTGCCGTTCCCCACATTTTTGGGCTCTGAGGCCGGAAAATGAGTGAAACCACTGATGTGACAGACAGAGCGTTCTTACCTGGAACGGACCAAGGAACTATGATGAGAAGAGTAACTATAGGCAGATGTTTTGAAATACTCTCTTGCACTTGCAACTGCCGTTGATAGACAAGCAAGGCCATCCTTGCTCTAACACTAACTCACAGACACTGGCTCAAAGGATCAACGTTCATGCGAACTGACAGCGTCATGCGAACTGACAGAGCCCTTTGTGCGACCGGGAAAACCCGTTCTTATGTCCAAAAATACAACAAGAAGAAAAAACCAAAAAAAAAAAAAAAAATACAAATACAAAAAAACAATACTAACGACGTCAAAAAAGCTTTGGCAATCTTTCATCACCTTGTAATCGCGTGAAGACTCTCACGCATGGGTACCTAGCGTCCACGAGAAAATATGGGCCTGCCGTCAGCAGTGGGGGAGATCACGACGGGTAGGGAATCTGACACAACTAACGTTAATCCAAGGAACTAACCCCGCAGAAGGTTAAGCTGGTAGCGAAGCTAGTCCTATCCTCCAACCATAGTCCAAGCCATGGTTGATAGTCGCCTTGCACAAACACGAGTTTTTTGTGTTGCGCTGCCCAGTTCGCAAATGTGCTGAATTGCTTCATATCATGACATCTCAAACCAAAACATGACGTGGACCATTTCCTATGCCTTTGATCCCGGAAGGTACTATAGCACATTCTCAATTCATATCACCCATTAATCAAAACACCAATTTAACATGCACGCATGCTTCTATAGTCCTGAAATCCATCTATCCCCTATTTTTTTTATTTTTTTTAGATAATGCTACCCAAAAGCCCAAACAACAACCCCGTCCGCTTCCAATACTCTAGCGCCCCACGCTGCAGCCTTTGCACCTCAGAATCTGACAATTCCAGGCGTGATTTCAGCGACTCCTCTAGATTCACGAACCCGTCCTCAGAAGAGACGGCGCCGGCGCTGTTGCCAGAGCTGGAGCTAGGCAGGTGCAGAGCGTGTTCCAGGACGTAGACATCGAAGAGCGACTGGATGAGGATTTCTTGGTGTCGTGTCTTCTTCTCTGCTTCGCCAGCTTCAGCAGCATGGCCATCACCGTCTGCCTGGACATCTTTCGACTCTTCAGCTTCAGTACCATTCACCTCTTCCTCAGGATCGTCGCTCTGGTGCCCATTAGCTTGGACCTCTCCTTCCCCATCCATCGCGTCCACGATCGAACTCCATTCCCGTCCGAGCGTCTCGCGTAAATAGCGCCTAAGCACACTCACGGCCGTGGGACTCCACAAGTCGCTTCCCGCAGTCGTCATTGATGATGTGAGGCTGTGGAGGAATTTGAAAGACACTGGCGAGGGGTGGATCGGGAGTTCGGGAGTGCCTTCCCATAATGCTCTTCCGGTGACGCGCTTTCGTGTAGTGACGGAGGTGGTGAAAGATGATATCGCGGCGGAGGAGACGCTTGTGGCTAGGATAGTGTGCAAATCTGGGATGATGGATAGACCGAAGGACTTTAGGTCCGGACGTTGGGGTAGAGCAGCGCGGATGTCGCGGAGGATGCGGAGAATGAAGATTGCGATGGGGCCAGCGTGCTCGCTATTTCTACAGGTGTTCAAGAGGGTGTTAATCTTGCGGTGGAGAGCTTTGTATGCATGCTCGAGATTTGTATCCGTATGATCTTGGAGCATGTGCGGGTCGTCTTTGCTCAGCAAGATGTTTCTGTTCTCGAGTGTCTCATCGTCTTCGAGGCTGTCGATATCGTCGTCCCAGCGTTGGGACCGTAGCTGTTCAATACTAGAGACGAGCTCATCGATTAGATAACGCCATGTTTCGTAGCCTTTGATCACCCTTGAGACGGAGTTGTTTCTTCCATGCACTCCTGATATAATGGCTTTCTTGAAGTCTCCTGCTCCACCAGTGAGCTCCATCTCTATTAACTCGTCATTCCAGAGACTGCTCTGCATCTTCATAATGCCAGATGCCCAAGAATCAAGAACAGCTTCGATCTCAGTGCCGACGAGGTGTAGCTTCGCAATCCTAGCTTCCAATAGATTTACCAATCGATCATTAACCACTTTCCGCAGGCCATCTAGCATGACTGATGAGTCGAATCCTTTGGCTTTACCGCCTTCTGAAATCCATGCCTCAAATATTTTCGTTCGTAACTCCACAACCGTTTTGAACTCCATTATGCGGCCCATCGTCTTTTCAAAACCTCCAAGTAACACCTCTGATGCTTTCCTAGCCCAGCCTTTAAGCATGTCACCTGCTTGTGGCCCGTCCAGTTCATCGTGCCGGATATATGGCGTGAAGAACATGATTTCATCCCCAAACCACCTCTCGGAAACATCAAGCCTTAAACCTTCCAATTGACGGATGGATTCATCTTTGAGTAAAGGCTTACCTTTCAAAGCCAGTAGAGCGTCCGATAGTTGTCTGGGAACTAAAGCTTGCGCGTCTAGCAGTGTCCTGATGAAAAGACCAAGGGCTCGCAATATACTCTCTTCTTTCTTTTCTTTCTTTGGCGCTTCTTCATAATCCTCAAATGCCAATGCTATAGCCTCGCCACGAATATGTAGGAAGTGTCTTAATACGTCCTTGGCTCCAGAGCTTGTAGCAAGGCTATACGCACACATCGCCTGCCCCAAATCATCTCTGTTCCCATCGATCCTTTCCAATATCCTCTCAACGACCCTCAGTAACCGTCTCCGCAATCCTCCAAGCTTCCTCTTCATCTCCTCAACCAACTCTTCCCCGCAATCAATCCTATTCACTTCATTCTTGACTTCATCACCAAGACTCTTAATCAATAGCCTTGACAAAACCAAGACCTTCGCAGCAATAACCAGCCTCTCTCCCTTCCCCTGTCCAACTTCCAAACCACTCGACTGCTTCCCCTTCAAAAGCCTCCCAACAACAAGCACACATCCATCCAAAACCTTCATCCTCGCTAACCATCCTAAATCTACTCTCAGGTCCTCATTCCCTACCTTCCTTACAATCCCCAATTTCCCCAAACCAGAAACTCTCTTCCCTACAGCGCTCCGCCCACATCCCTCTGCAACTTTAGCAAGCTTGCTTTCCGCAAGCTCAATGTCACGTCGCATATCGACAATCATCTCTGCAGTCCCGAGGAGCTGTCGGTAGCTGCCTCCGACGAGGGTGCGCAAGCGCGCATTCTTCTCGTCGAGAACGGATTGGAGTTGTTTGTGGAATTGGCGGACTGTAGGGAGGGGGTATTTGAATGCTTCGGCGGGGGTGGAGAAGGTTACTGCGGAAAGGGGGACGGCCATTTTTAGCCGGTGTGAGGGGGGTGAATGAGGTTGAGGTCACTGTTGTGCGAATTGGGACATTAGGTAGTAGAGGTGGATAGCATGGCGTAATTATGGAGGAATGGGAGGGTATGGTGGGCTAGGTTCTCCATCAACGGTATTTTGGCTAGGAGACACGTTTGGATGGGAAGAAAGCTGAGTAAGTCGACGCGAAAGTGGTCCAAGCGTAGCCCCGTCTATCAGCCTCACTCGCAAGGCTTGTAGCCTCGTCAAAAACGCTTAACACAAGCACCCAACACAAACCGGAACCGTATTCATCATGTCGGTGCCCAAATTCTTGGTTACCCGTACTCTCCAACTCCTTCGACAACCGCCTACTCCAACAGGCGTGATTATGCGCGCGAGTTGATCACCTACAATCCTCCCGGCTGATATCCCAATAGAGGAAGAGAGGATTTCTGGCTATAATCCCAAGCGTTTCTACCCAGTGAATCCAGGGGATCTCCTTAACAATAGATATAAGATCGTAGCGAAAGTTAGATGGGGCACTACTTTTACCGTATGGCTAGCTCGACTAGATACATATTCTCTCTAATTTCTATATAGATGGTGGAACTCGAACTGTTACGTAACTCTGAAGATCGCCGTCTCCGATTGTATCGACGAAGATGTGGCAAAACATGAGCAGAATATCACTCGACACCTTAAGACGAATCCATCATACAGGTTTCTGTCACGATATAACCCTGTCAAGGGGCTGTTTGATAGCTGGTTTACCCCTGATCCTTTGCGAGAGGGTGGAGCACCACTATAAATCTATGGGCTGGTCCCTCTTCTATGAGATAACCTAGAATCAATACATTCAATAATCCTCACGTTCATGTGCTCCGCCTGTAAAACTTGACAGTTTCCCATTTGTAAGAACTATGCTCGACAATTTCGAAGTTACCGGGCCAGATTGCACGCACGTATGTCTAGTCTTTGAGCCGATGAGAGAGCCTCTCTAGCTATTTCAACAGCGCTGGGAGAATGGCAAATTCCCACCGGCGCTTCTCAAGGTATACTTGAGATTTCTCTCTTGCGAGGGCTCGATTATCTTCATTCCGAATTTCACATCACTCATACAGGTGAGTTTGAAGCTACGCTTGACATCAATGTAAGCTAAGGCTTCACTCTATCATAGACCTCAAACTAGACAACATCTTAGTGGGATTCGAGCACCCATCCGTGATCGAAGATTTCGTCCAAAAACAAGCCGAAAATCCCATGCCTCGAAAGATCAAAGATGGCCGATCAGTCTATCTATCACACAATGATTTTGGGTCACTCAAGTCATTCCGTATACTACCGAAGATAGCGGACTTCGGTTTGGCATAATCAGGAGATGGTCCGGAATCTCTGAGACGCTCTATTCAGCCACCTCTTTTCCATGCCCCAGAAGTCTTATTAGGCACGAGCGGGACGTATAGCGTAGATATTTGGAATCTCGGCATATTGGTGTGCTTCAGCTTCTATCATATACACAGCAATTTGCTTAGCGACATCATTCACAGATTTGGAACTTAATGGAGGGCAAGGATTTGTTCAGACATAGTCGTTCTAACCAAGGAGCTTACAATGTTCGAGCACATCTTGCAGAGATGATTTCATTGCTAGGCCCTCCGCCGAAAATACTTCTTGATCGAGAAAAATGATGGAGCGAAGTCAAATGGAGCCATGCTATTCCAAATTCGGAAGGCAAGCTTTGTCAGACCGCTCGCGAGTATTACAGAGGGCCTTTTTCAACTCAGAAGGTAAGCTTCCTCGAAGCTGTCAAGCCAACGTGCTGCACCTGCGTACAAAGCAAAACGATAACCCCTCAATTTCAGGCGAGTTCATGCACAAGGATCTAATTCCGAACAATGTCAGGTTAGAGGACTCGGTCCTTTCTCTCGAAGGGGAAGATAAACGGCTCTTCCTTGATTTTGTAAGGAAGGTGCTTCAATGGTTACCAGAAGACAGAAAGACCGCCAAAGAGCTTCTCAAAGATCCGTGGCTGGTTCAGTAGCTCGGCGAATACAGCGAAAGGCAGGTAGGTCAAATGAAAGCAAGTATGTAGAGTAGTGGAAGCCGCCAGCGGGTTGAGTACGCTGTCGACCTGAATGGAGGCGGATGAAATCGCCCGCTGATTGAATACGCCAAGCGGTCTTGTTCCGCTGACGCACCCAATTTTGCGTACAGTTTGCAATCCTATAGAATGGCCTTATTGGAAATATGAATGCAATTGTTACTTCATACATGCATTGATTCAATCTGTAAATTATAAGAATAGTAGCAGCCGTTTAATAGCAACCAGGAGGATTTAGGCGATCCTTCAGCTAAAGCGGCTCTGCAACGCCACGGCTGACCACACCACAGGCGCTTCAGAAGAGGAATTTTTTGGTTCGTTGCTCTATTGGCAACATGCATCCAGTGGTCTCTTGCAGTGTGAGGTGAGGTGCTACAAGCGAATCGCTGCTTGATGTAATATAAGCGATATGGGAAGACTTAGAGAGTAAAACAGGACGTTATCAGACGGCTAATTGATATTGAGGAAGGAATAAGTGAAAATGGAAGAAATCTAGGAAGCAAGTGGACACAGCCATGCATTGGAAATCTAGGACAAAAATGTATATAGATCGGCAGACAGTGGGTTGAATGAAAACGTTACATTGCCCGTAGCTAGAACCTCATAATCCCGCCAACCTCCATAGTATATTGACCCGGATTTTGTTTCCTTCGCAGTTATTCTTATCATTGTGTCGCCTATGTGAATCCATCGAATATTGAAAACTTTGTAGCCATTTGAGTCTTCAATAACATTCTCATCTTTTGCAAATCTTGAGCAGATGGGAAAAGTTCCCATAAATCTGACCTGCTCTCCTTGTACGAGATATTTTTGATGGGGTACCTCCTGGGGAAATTCTAGCAAAATGGGAATAAATCCATCGCCAGGTATTTGCAGCTTGAAATCCCTTTCCAGTTAACGCGATCGACCAAAAAAATCTATGCGTACTACCACCAAGTAAGTAATACCGTAATAAAGAGCATTCACAAACCATAATTGCCAAACTATAGAATCTCCCTTCCACCATTACACCCTCCCTCAAAAGCGTCGCTCATCCAACCACAACAACTTTTCCCTCATCATCAGCATACCAGAAGAGACACTTACCAACACCAGCACTAATGACGTCTCATCTGGTACAGGAAGCGTAGAGCTTCTAGGGAACCGAAGTAAACCGTAACCTTATACCATCCCTGTGTCAATCACGCATTCGTTAGCCTCTCAATACCTTACCACTTTCGTAGTAATTTGAGCAAACATGAGACAAGCATCACACAGGCTCACCCTCAAAGTCATCTCAAAGAACTTACCCACGCGTTAGAGGGAAATGTGGAAACTAAAAATATCAAGTCTTTACCTTCTCAAACATCCTCTTCATCACTATCCCAAACCTCCACTTTTACCCTCGGATACATCCAATACCCACTGTACACAAATGGTGCCCATGAATCGATCCCCAATCTCCCATCCCTATTAATCAGAGTCCTTGCAGCACTCCTGAAAAGACCCGCCAGATTAATCATTTTATGCACAACATCGCCCTTCGCTCTCTCTTCCTTTCTCAATTTCCGTTCCGCACTCTCCCAGGCATGCTGCACAGCCTGCAACCACGTACATGCCGCCTCGACCTGGACATCCCATAGCGTAGCGACTACGCTACTCGCTCCCGCATGGAAGAACGCGGGAACTAGGCCGAGGGCCTCGTCTTGCACTCGTGCTTCCGTGACGCCGCTGCCGCATGCAAGGAGGACGACGTGCGCGCCCTGCTCGAGGCGGGCGCGGGCGATGATGTCTCTGCCAGAGAGGAATGTTTCGGGGTCAGTCTCGCTGGAGCCAGTGCAGGGAATATTGGAGAGAGGATGATAGAGCAGAAGGTGGGAATTGATGGGCTGAGGGGCGAGATGGACGTGGCCTAGGAAGGTAAAGAACGAAGTTTGGGGCATGACACGGATGCAGGAGGACTTGATTACCGCTTTAGAGGTAATGGGGGTGCTGGTATTGTTGGGAGTTGACAGGAATTTTGAAAGTTTTGAGATCTTTTTGGTGATGTCTTTGCTTTCAGTTTCCGTTGGAGCCATATTTTGGACAGGGCTGATGTTGAGGGTAGAGAGCGGAGCAGCCTCTTCAGCACCTAAATTATAGGCCAATGGGCTGAGAATTGTTGCCTTCCAACTACCGTGAGGCAACTCAGATTGCCGTGACGCGACACTTAGCCGCAGCAGGGACTGACTGTAAGTATACACGATTAAATTGCGAAGCATTGGAAGATTCTCAGCAGTACTCTGCTGCTGACCTGCTATTGTTTTGCTTGGGCACATTTCAATTGCATGAAGCGGGATTCTGTGTAGGTTCCACTTTGTAGTTGGGCAGAAGACAAGAATATCATTTGGCTGTGAGATTTCAGCTAGTGGTTGGACCAGGCCTGCTAGTTGCTTCAGCTCATCATATGCCACCTGACTTTTGCGATTAACTGTAGCATTTCTCTCTTTCAGATATTTGATATTCCAGTCGAATATTTTGCGGGCTATTCCAAGTTCGAGATTGTGAATTTGAGGGGTTTGGGGCTCTGGGCAGATTTGGATCGTGACCATGAGGAGTTTGTCTTGTGCGACTGGAACATCTGCAGTGAACCAATCGACGAGAATGACGCGGTCTTTGCTACCCGAGAACAATTTGCTCATGTCGCTGGTTGAGGGTGGAGCGCCTTTGCTCAATGCGATCACTTTCGCACAAAGCGGATCTGCCAACATCTTCTGTTCTTGAATGCGTATGGTTTCTCGAGCTTGAGCAATCTCTGAAGCTTTAGGATCTTGTGCTTGCAGCGTGAGACATAGGGTTTTCAGCGCGTCATGCCAACTTTTGAGGCATTCAGCAGAGCTGGCGTTAGCTCTTACAGTGGCTCTGTCACCCGCTGACAAAATATTCCCCGAGCTTAGGGCATCATTGAGCGCTCTGTTCTTTGTCTTCTGGACTATATCCCACACAAGGCTCGCAATACATACTTTGATATCATCCGAGATGCCTCGCATCTGCCATTTTGTCATTAAGGCCGATATGGCCCTGTGCAATATTTCACGGTCGCCCACTGGACCTTGTCGGATGGAAGCCTTGATCTCCATTGCCGGCAATTCTTTCAGTACAGAGAAACTAGTCCGAAAGTTGTCGTGGTAGACCAGTGCCTGATTCAGGGTCTGCATGGCTTGTTGAAGCTCAACTTCAGAGAAGGCTAGCCTGAAGTCAATTTCCGCAATCCGTCCATAAAGAGAACCAACGGTAGGGAGGTTGGTGGCAAGATGGCTCTCTTCATACTGCGCAATGAGATTTTGATAGAGTTGGCGCAGGTTTTGAAGCTGTACAAAGTCTATGCTAGGATTTTTGAGCTTCATATCGTACAACTCCTGTAACGCCAGCAGGACATTTCCTTCAACATATCGCTGCACTGCCCGGGAACTTTCTGGCAAATTCCTGACAAAGTTGCCGAACTGTGTGACAATATTTTCTTTCACCTGCAGATCCTGACCTGTCAGTTTTGCATATGCGTAATGTTCCAAGTAGAGACTCGCGACGAGGTAATGAGATGAGCTCCGGTCCAACGTATCATCATTGTCAAACCAATGTTGCAGGGCGGCCACTCTAGACTCGAATTGTAGCTGATTAAATGGAAAAGAAAGAATGATGTTTTGTAGCTCAGCAGGATCCAATTCACGATATCGGTACCAATCACTGCCGTCATTGGCTGTCAGATCTGAATATCGAATCTTGATACGTCTGGATAGAACTTCAAAGGGCGTGAAAAGTTTTACAGATAATGGGTTGAACCATTCGATTACGTATCTATCGGCTAGACCCATCTCCACGACTCGAAACCATGGAACATGCTTTATGATCTGTGTTGCGATCGACTGGTTTGACTTGGCTCTCTCCATGTCCCATAGCGCTGAGTACATGATGTATCTGAGTTGAGCCATACGGACAGACGACAATGGAATGTCCCACCTTTGCATATCGCCATCCTTTGGTTCTCCTGTGAGAAAGCCAGATAGCGGATGCCTGTCTTCATGGTCGTCGAACCACCGTAGAAGCTCTGCGGTGCGCTGGCGGTCACCTGCTCTCCACAGGTTGCATCGATTGGTCAATACAGACTGTATGTCTCGTTCCAGTTCCTGTTCGACAATCTCAAGCCTTGTGGCATGTTCGTACAGCTGTGCATTCATTCCGTTCGTTGCAGCGATTTGGGCACATTGAGTCAGACAGAGACTCTCGATCCCCCATTCCAGCCTTTCCTGCGCTGATATCGAAATATCATGCCATCTTTGGAGACTTGTGTGAACATCTAAGGCGGCTGATTGTAGTTCTAGGTCAGCTATGTCCAGTTCTATCCTCTGTCGCCAGCATCTTCTGCTAAGTTGGTCTTCGACGGTCGACAAGAGTCGTTGAGCTTCGTCTGTGCATTGCATAGCTTCATTGAGCGTCGACTTTGCAGATAAACGCCTTCCCAACGCCACTAGTAGCGCAGCCCGACTCAAGTCGATATAGGTTGAAGTATGAGTTGCTATGATCTTGAAAATTTCTTCATAAGCCTCGATGCTCCAGTCAATCTTTTGTGCAGATGCAAGGATTTTGACCACATTGATGGCTTCCCAATGACGACCTCTTCTGGCAAGGGAGACCGCCCAGTTGCGATATCCAGACCAAGGGGCCTCTGAACTTACACGTTCTCTGGAAGGAAAGAGAAGGTCCTGGGAAATTGTGTACGTAGACATATACTGAGCATACTTCAAAACGTGCATGCAGAGCTCGATGGTGTGAATCTAACTAGTTTAGTATTTCGTTCATAGCGCACAGAAAAGTTTATACCTGGTGGTCATCATACTCTTCGATCTTCGTTGCGGAGAGCCACTCCAACGTATCTCTGACCTTGAGAATAGCAGCTCGTAGCCACCCACGCGTAAAGACATTCAAGTATGCCCGCATCACAGAGAGAACCCTCCATTGAGCCGGAAGGATACCCACTTTGCCCGCATCGACAATACTAGTCTGATACTCTGTCAAGTAGTCGCTAGCGGAGCCATACCTCGATTGACGGAGCATATTATCCAGGTAGGATATCGAATAGAGGAACAAAGAGGCATTCTGCTTCAATTGTTTAATCCAGAGATCTTCTGCGGCCTGAAAGTCTCCAACCCTGCCCAAAAGGCAATACTGTTCAAGTAGGGACGCGGCATCGGCTGTCAGATCTTTCGTGAGTGAAGGATAGCGTGTCCAAGTCTCCATTTTGCTCAACAAGGTGCGTGCAAATGTTTTGTCTCATACAAGCTTCTTTTCACCTGTGAGTAACCGTATCGCCGTTTCGTCTGGATTTGAAGTTGCCCTAACGCTGATCTTACCCCGCTTCCGACGAGCGCCTCGAACGCGGTAGACAAATTGTGGCTGCATATTGCACTTGTTACTGACTTATTGGGCAGCAGTTTTGCACAATCTCGAACTTCCGTCTTGCTAAAAAACACAGCTCGTTCTGACAAGCCCAGCCAAAATTTTGCCGGAGCACGGCGTTCTGCCTTTACGTTCGCTCGCTGCTTTTGCAGCTGTGGAAGAGCCGCGTCCGGACAGACAACCTCATAATTCGAAGAAATGGAAGGACTGCCAAAAAGTTCGATGGCAAGCGACGACTTTCTTACACACAACGGTAATGAGACTTTATTTTCAATTGAGGACGTCGAGCTCGAAGCATTTGAATCCACGAGTCTTGGCGACACGCAAGACGCCCGAGAAGATCATGGGGTGGCAGACCTCAAGATTGGGAAGACATCCTTGGATGCTGTCTTCACCAAGA
>Ga0335074_10006657_pt1 | contig 16023 bp, 18 predicted proteins | sample Lox_Sample_23_FD_206715 | JGI IMG/M metagenome (GOLD analysis project Ga0335074, IMG submission 206715) | Soil microbial communities from Loxahatchee National Wildlife Refuge, Florida, United States - Lox_Sample_2.3 | ecosystem: Environmental > Terrestrial > Soil > Wetlands | place: USA... | reverse complement strand
TGCCCGGATCATTCCAAACGGTCCGGGTGTTATCGGCCGCGGCCGCCGAGCGGCGCCGCGCGATGGAGGATCTCATGCAATTTCTCGAAGGCATCAGAGGCTTGTCGCAGCGCGAATTGGGGCTGCTCGGGATGGAGGATGTCGCGTATGTGAAGCAGGTCGTCGTGGACGGCGTGGCAGCCGTCGCGGTGCACGCCGCGGACGGGACGCAGATGGCCGTCCTGGCGAACCGCGATCTCGCCTTCGCGGTCGTGCGCCAGAACGGCCTGGAGCCGGTCAGCATCCACTGAACGAGGTGGTCGGCTCAGAGATCGGCGAGGCGGACCCATGTGCCAAGCGCGGCGCCGATCGCCAGCGCGACGGCGATGTGCAGCAGACTTGGGCCGCCGAGCAGCAGCAGAACGAGGACGCCGGTGCCGCCACCGCAGGCGATGCCGCCAACCAGCGACGCCCGCGAGCGCTTCAGGCGCTGCAGCGGCGCGCCCAGCCTGTCAAGCGGCCTGCCGAGCGGCGACGCACTCACGCGCGCGCCTCGGTCGGCTCGGCCGCGGCGGCAATATCGTGCGCGCGGCGCAGGTCGCGGCGGACAAAGCGGGTGTCGTAGCCGTTGAACAGATGACCGAGGACGCCGCGCCGCAGGTCACTGGTTGCGAACAGCCAGTCGGTGATTGGATAGGTCAGGTTGAAGTTGCGCTCCATCATGATCGCCTGGTCGTGATGCGCGATGTGATGCCGGCGCAGCGAGTTGACGAATGGCACCCGGCGCACGATGCGGTCGTCCTTGACATGACAGCACCAGTGAAACAGCTCGTAGTTCAAGTACATGCCGACCGTCGTGCACATCAACAGCCAGCCGGTGGCGGGCGCCCACAGCCAACCGAGGATGACGGCCGGCGGGATCGACATGCCGATGAACGCGACCAGCGCGTAGGGCGGAAAAAATGTGATGCGGAAGTCGCGGGTCGTGTCGATCGTCGGCTCGGCGTCGGTAAAGAACTGGTGATGCGCCAGCGTATGCCGCCGATAGATCCCCATGAACCCCTTGACCGGCCGATGCATGACAAAGCGATGAATCCACCACTCGAAGCCGTTGCAGGCGAGGAACACGACCGGCACGACGAGCCACTCGGCCCAGCTCGGATCGTGAATACGCGGGATGCAATAGGCCAGCGCGGCGGCGCCGATCGCGTAGATGACGAAGACGTGCGCCGGGCCACTGTACCATGGCGAGATGCGCGGGCGATAATCGGCGCGGAATTCCGCCTGACGTTTCGGCATCATGATAAGCGCCCTCGTTGCGGCTCGTGCAACCGAACCCGAGAAGTATACAGGCTGCGGACCGGCTAGCGAATACCCGTCATCTTGTGGGTCTGCAGGCTGAGCTGCCAGCGCGGGTGGGCGAGACAGAGCGCGATCGCCAGCCGTGTATTGCGGGCCCGCTCGGGACCGTCCATCGGCTGCACCGAAAAGCGGCGAAAATCGAGCGCCTCGAAGGCGCGCGGGTCGAGCCCCGGCTGCGGCACGACGATCTTCAATTCGTCCCCTGCCGTTACGGCCAGCGCCGCGCCGGCCTTCGGGCTGACACACAGCCAGTCGATTCCGGCCGGCGGCTCGAGCGTGCCGTTGGTCTCGACCGCGATCGCAAAGCCACACTCGTGCAGTGCGGCGATCAGCGGCGGGTCGAGTTGCAACAGCGGCTCGCCGCCGGTGCAGACGACAAAGCAATGTGCTGCATTCGCCGGCCACAGCCCGGCGATCTGCCGCGCCAGCGCCGCGGCGTCAGGATACCGGCCGCCCAGCGTTCCATCGGTGCCGACGAAATCCGTGTCGCAAAACGTGCAGGCCGCATTGCCGCGATCCGCCTCGCGCCCCGACCACAGATTGCAGCCGGCAAAGCGGCAAAACACGGCGGGGCGTCCCGTCAGCGCACCTTCGCCCTGCAATGTGTAAAAGATCTCCTTGACGGCATAGCCCATCGCCACCGCCTTTCGACGGGCAAGCGTTTACGCGCGGCCGGCCGCGCCGGCAAGAGATCCTCTCAGGCCCGGAATTCCACGATTTCCGGCTCTGGACTGCGGAGCGGATCGGCAGATCAGCGGCGGTCGCGGCCACCACCGGCATGGAGCCCGGCGCCATGGCTGGCGCCGCCGCCGAAACCGCCGGCATGCATGCCGCCGAAATGACCGAAATGGCCGCCGGCGAAATGAGCGCCGCCAAAGTGGCCATGAAAGCCGCGATGCGCGAAGTGGCCGCCGCCCCAGCCGCCCCAGCCGAAACCTACGGTCGGACCCCACCAGTAATTCGGCGAATTATAGCCGTATTGGCAGTAATAGGTATTGTAATACGGCCAGGCGCAGTACGGATAGTAATACTGCGCATTGGCGGCTTGCGGTGCCAGCACGAGCGCCAGTCCACCGAACCCGGCGATGGCGCCGCCGGCGATCAGCAGACGGCGCAGGCGGCCGGCGGCGTAGGACTCCGACATCATCGTCCTCCTTCAGATCGGATACCGTAGTCGAAACGACGGCGCAGCCGCGGCTATCCAATAGCCCGCGGGACGATCAAGCCGAGCCGCCGGCTAATCCGGAACGACAGCGGCGCCGCCGTCACCGCGCTTGGCCGCGACCGCGGCTCGCGCCCGCCGAAACTCATCCAGCGTTTGCGCGCCGGTGGCCGGCGTCAGCCGCGGCATCGGTTGCGGATTGGACTAACGCCGCGACTGGGTTGCATGCGGCAGCCTTCGCCTTTCCGTAAGCACCGGGGACCACACCGGGGGTGCCTGTGTTTGTGTCAGCGGCCGAGCCGGGAATTGCATCGGGGGTGTAGTAATGAACATCGCACAAATTGCCCCGCTTTACGAAAGCTGCCCGCCGCGTTTCTACGGGGGCACCGAGCGGGTTGTCGCGTACTTGACCGAGGAATTGGTACGGCTCGGTCACCGGGTCACGCTGTTCGCCAGCGCCGATTCGGTGACCTCGGCCGTGTTGGAGCCGGGTTGTGAGCAGGCGCTGCGGTTCGACTGCCGGTGTGGGGATCCGCTGGTCCACCACCTCGTCATGCTCGATCGCGTGCGGCGCCGCGCCAACGAGTTCGACATCCTTCACTTCCATACCGACTATCTGCATTTCCCGTTGTTCGGCGAGTTCTGGAACAAGACCCTGACGACGCTGCACGGCCGGCTCGACCTGCCGGACCTGCCGGCAATGATGCGCCATTTTGCGATGATGCCGCTCGTTTCGATCTCGGACGCGCAACGCACGCCGGTGCAGTGGGCCAATTGGCGGGGCACCGTGCCGCACGGTCTGCCGCATCACCTTCATCGCGGCGGCAACGGCGGCGGCGGCTATCTCGCATTCCTAGGTCGGGTCAGCCCGGAGAAAGGCGTCGATCGAGCGATCGCGATCGCCCGTCGTGTCGGCCTGCCGCTGCAGATTGCCGCCAAAGTCGATCGCGTCGATCAGACTTATTACGACGACGTCATCGCGCCGCTGGTCGCTGATCCGCTCATCGAGTTCATCGGCGAGATCGGCGAGGCCGACAAGGGTTCCTTTCTCGGTGATGCGGTCGCGCTGCTGTTCCCGATCGATTGGCCGGAGCCGTTCGGCCTGGTGCTGATCGAGGCGATGGCGAACGGTACGCCGGTCATCGCGTTTCGGCGTGGCTCGGTGCCGGAAATCATCGAGGACGGCGTCACCGGTTTTATTGTCGAGGATGTCGCCGCCGCGGCCGCCGCGGCGCCGCGTGCCGCCGCCCTCGATCGCCGCGCGATCCGACGCCGCTTCGAGGAGCGCTTTACCGCCGAGCGGATGGCCTGCGATTATCTGGCACTCTATAACCGGCTGCTGGGGCAGCATGGCCGCCGCATGCTCGACCTCGGCGAGTGCGGCGATGCGGCAGAGGCGGCCGACTAGCACACAGCCCGGAGAATTGCAGCCATGGTAAGCGCGCCCGCCGATCGGGCCGGAAATGATTCGCAATTCAGGATCGGCATCACCGGCGCCTTCCGCGAGCCGCGGACCCGCATCCTGAAGCAGGGAGAGACATTTGCGGTGTTCGACCCGCTAGGCGATATTGTCGGCGGCATCGGCCAGCCGGACGGGCTGTACCACCGGGACACCCGCTTCCTGTCGCAACTGCAGCTGGAGTTGAACGGCCAGCGTCCGCTGCTGCTGAGCGCGGCGCCGGCCGAGGACAATTCGCTGCTGCCCGTCGATCTTGCCAATCCGGATACGATCGATGGCGACGGCAGCCCGCTGCATCGCGAACTGCTCTACCTCAATCGGCGACAGTTCGTCTGGCGCAACGCACATTATGAACTGCTGATCGTGCGCAACTTCGACCAGCGTTCGCATGCAGTGACGCTCACCCTGAATTTCGCCGCCGATTTCGCCGACATCTTCGAGGTGCGCGGACAGCAGCGCGGGCGACGCGGCGAGTGTTCGGCCGAACGGCGAGAGCCGGGCGCCGTCGCATTGCGCTATCACAGCCTCGACGGCATCCGGCACACGACTGTTCTGACCTTCTGGCCGCCGCCGACGCGGCTTGACACGACGCGCGCCACTTACGACGTCCGGCTGGCGCCGTCCGAAGCCTGCCGCCTGACATTGCGCGTCGGTTGCGATGTCACGGCGGCGCCGCAATGGAATGTCCGCGAATACTATCGCTCATTGCGCGCTGCGAGACATACGCTCAGAAGCGCCAAGGCACGCTCCGCCTGCATCGAAGGGTCGAACGCGATCTTCAACGAGTTGGCGCGACGCTCGGCCGCCGACATCTACATGCTGCTGACCGAGACCGAATACGGCCCCTATCCCTATGCCGGAATCCCTTGGTACAGCACCGTGTTCGGCCGCGACGGCATTATCACCGCTTTGATGATGCTGTGGATGGACCCGGCGATCGCCAAGGGCGTGCTGGGGTTCCTGGCGGCGACGCAGGCGACAGCGACCGATCGTGCGCGCGATGCCGAGCCGGGCAAGATCGTGCACGAGATGCGCGACGGCGAAATGGCACGTCGCGGCGAGGTGCCGTTCGGGCGCTACTACGGCAGCGTCGATGCGACGCCGCTGTTCCTCGTGCTGATGGGCGAATATTTTGCGCGAACGGGCGACCTTGCCACCGTCCGTCGGCTGTGGCCGCACGCGATCGCGGCGCTGCGTTGGATCGACACCTATGGCGATGCCGACGGCGACGGGTTTGTCGAATACGATCGGCAAAGCGCCACCGGGCTCGAAAACCAGGGCTGGAAAGATTCGAGCGATGCGATTTTCCATGCCGACGGCGAACTTGCCCGCGGCCCGATCGCGCTGTGTGAGGTGCAGGGCTACGTGTTCGCCGGCAAGCGGCACGCGGCCAACCTCGCGCATGCGCTCGGCGACACCGACACCGCCGCGCGCCTTGATCGGGAGGCGCAGCAACTGCGTCGAAACTTCGAGTCGGCATTCTGGTGCGAGAACCTGGCGACGTATGCGTTGGCGCTTGACGGCGACAAGCGGCCCTGCTGCGTCGTCGCGTCAAACGCCGGACATGCGTTGTTCAGCGGCATCGCGGAACCCGCTCGCGCCGCGCGCGTGGCCGACACGTTGATGCGGGTCGGCTCGTTTTCGGGATGGGGGATCCGCACCGTCGCGACAACCGCAGCCCGGTACAATCCGATCTCCTACCATAACGGGTCGGTCTGGCCGCACGATAATGCGTTGATCGCGCTCGGCTTCGCTCGTTACGGATTGAAGGAACCGGTGCGTCGCATCTTCGGCGGCCTGTTCGACGCCGCCTCGTTCTGGGAGCCGCGGCGTCTGCCGGAGCTGTTCTGCGGCTTCGCGCGCCGCCGCACGGCGCCGACGATGTACCCTGTCGCCTGTGCGCCGCAGGCCTGGGCCAGTGCTGCGGTATTCGCACTGGCACAGGCGAGCATCGGCCTGCAATTCGACCACGACGCCGGCGAGATCCGCTTCGACCGGCCAATGCTGCCGGACTCTCTCGAATATCTGCGCATGCGCAGGCTGCAGCTGGGGGAGGCCAGCGCCGACGTGCTGCTGCATCGCTTCGGCGGCGAGATCGCAGCAACCGTGACGGCGCGCAGCGGCGCCGTGCGCGTCGTCGTCACCCATTGAGCAGGTCAGGGCGGCGCCAGCCGGCGCACCGCCGCCCCGAAAAAGGCCTGGGGTTGCGAGGGTAAGGCATGCACGCGGTGTTCCTCGCGGCTGACGCAGCCGAGTTCGCGACGGAAGACAACGCGCCAGCTCGGCGCATGCGGCAGCGCAACCGTGAGCAGACATTGGTCATAGACGGTGTACGTGCGATCGGCTTGGCAGCCGAAGGACGGCCGATCGGCCCGCGCCGCGGTCAGGATGATGCGGTTCGGCGCCTGCATCGAGCCATGGGCGAAGGCGCCGCTGTAGCAACTCGACACGATGACGACGGTCGGCGCATCGCGGCATCCCGATGCGAGCGCGCGCGCAAGGCTGATCGGCCACAGGAAATTCCGGCTTGCGGCAAGCCATACGCCGTTGTCCTCGCCACCGTGCGAGGTGATGAACACGAAGCAGCCTTCGCCGGGGTGCGGGCGCAGCGTGGCGATCCGGCCGAGCACGCGCGGCAATGTCGCCCGCTCAACCTGCGGATGACGCGGCGCAGCGCTCAGCTGATGGATCGCCTGCTGCGGCACGCCCCTGTCCACCAGCCATCGGTCCATCGCGGCGACGGCGTTGTCGAACACCGGTTCTGCGTTGTCGCCGGCGACCAAGACCGCCTGCCAGCCGCTAACCGCGGGCGCCGCCGTTCTTGCCGTCGCACCGCCGCCAACGGACAGAATGACAAACGCAAGCAGCAGGCGGATGATCAGCATCGGTTCAGACCGGCCGGCCGGAACGCAGCGCCGGCCGCCGCCAGGTGCAAGGCGGCTGCAATATGGCACTGTTCCGGCTGCCGCCTCCGGCAAGCCAGGCCGGAGGCCGACCGGTTGAGGAGATCGAGCGATGGATGTGACCGAGCGCCCCGCGAAAATCGTCCCCGATACGCTGAAAGCGCTCGGCCGCCCGCGCGGGCTGCCGTTCCGCATCGGCAAAATCGGCCATGTCGTGCTCAACGTGCGCGATGTCGCGCGCTCGGTGCGGTTCTACACCGAACTGCTCGGCTTCGAAGTTTCCGATGTATATCCCGACGACATGGTGCCGGGCGGCATGGCGTTTCTGCGCTGTAACCCCGATCATCACGGCATCGCGCTGGTCGGCGGCGCGCCGGGCGAGTCCGCGAACATCGAATTGAACCATATCGCGTTCGAGGTCGCGACGCTCGACGAGGTGGTGCGGGCGCGTGACCATCTGCACCGCCATGGCGTTACGATCGATTTCGACGGGCGGCGCCGCGCCGGCTGCCAGTTGGCCGTTGAATTTCGCGATCCCGACAATCACCGCCTCGAAATCTATTGGGGCATCGACCAGATCGGCAGCGAAGGGCGGGCACGGCCGCGGACGGAGTGGAAGGGCGTTCAGGGTCTCGAAGCGGCGATCGCCGACCCCGTGCCGGGCCAGGACACGACGCTGCAAGACCCCTCGCTGCTGACGGGATGAAGTCCGCCGCATCGCTTTTCACGCATCGTAATCGAGGCCGATCGCGGCGTAGCGCTCCGGGTCATCGATCCAGTTGTCGCGCACCTTGACGAACAGGAAGAGGTGGACGCGGCGATCGAGCAGGTGCTCCAGTTCGCCGCGGGCGCGCGCGCCGATCATCTTGATGCGTTTGCCGCCGTCGCCGAGCACGATCGCGCGCTGGCTGGGACGGCGCACGTAAAGAATCTGGTCGATCCTGACGCTGCCGTCGCGTCGCTCCTGCCACGACTCCGTCTCGACCGTTGCAGCGTAGGGCAGTTCGTCGTGCAATTGCAGAAACACCTGCTCGCGCGTGACTTCGGCGGCAAGCCAGCGCTCCGGCGCGTCGGACAATTGGTCCTCGGGAAACAGCCACGGCCCCGACGGCATGGCGGCGGCAAGATGGCGCTTCAGATCGACAACCCCGTCGCCGTTCAGCCCCGAGATCATAAAAACGTGGTCGAAACAGCCGGCGCGGAACAGCGTGTCGGCGAGAGCCAGGAGCGCGTCGCGCCGCACCAGATCGATCTTGTTCAAGGCCAGGATCGCGCGACGCTTGGCTTTGACCAATTGCTCGACAATGCGCGCGCTATCGGGATCGTCGGGATGCGCCGCATCGATCAGCAATACGACCCGATCGGCATCGGCGGCGCCGGCCCAGGCGGCAGCGACCATCGCCTGGTCGAGGCGGCGGCGCGGCGCGAAAATACCCGGCGTATCGACGAAAACGAGCTGCGAGGCCGCCTCGACCGCGATGCCGAGGAGGCGGGCGCGCGTCGTCTGCACCTTCGGCGTGACGATCGCCAGCTTGCGGCCGATGAGCGTGTTGAGCAGCGTCGATTTGCCGGCATTGGGTGCGCCGATCAGCGCGACGTAGCCACAGCGCGTACCGCCGGCCCGGTCTGGCATGGCCCTCGGATCAATCATTTGCGGCCGCCGGACTTTTCCCGCTGCGCGTCTGCATCGACGGCGCCTCAAGGCGCTCCAGGAGCGCCGCGGCCGCGGCGGTTTCGGCGGCGCGTTTCGAGGAGGCCGTCGCGCTGACCGCGTCGCCGCCGGCGAGCCGTACGGCGACGGTGAATTGCCGCGCGTGATCGGGGCCGCACACCCCGGCCAGCTGATAGATCGGCAGTGCCAGTCCGCGGCCCTGCGCCCATTCCTGCAACAACGTTTTCGGATCGCGCGGCGGTTTTTTCATCGCCGCGACGCGCGGTCCCCACAACCGTTCGACAAAGGCGACCGCAGCGGTGAAGCCGCCGTCGAGATAGATCGCGGCAATGACCGCTTCCACCACGTCCGCCAGCACGCTCGGGCTGCGGGCCCGCCCGGAGGCGGTCTCTGCAGGCGACAGCCTTATGAGGCGGTCGAGGCCGATCTCGCGCCCGATCCCGGCCAGCGTGTCGCGGCGCACCAGCTCGCCGTGGCGGCGCGTCAGCGGCCCTTCCGGCTCGCTGTCGAAGCGCCGCCACAACAGGTCGGCGATGATTAGCCCCAAGACCCGATCACCGAGAAATTCCAGCCGCTCGTAGTGCCGCGGCTGCGCGCCGCGGCGCGCTTGCCGACGGCCCTGCCGCGGCGGCAGCGCGCTCGGATGGGTCAAGGCCTCGCGCAGCAGTTCCGGACGGACGAATTGGTAGTGCAGCAGCCGCGCCGGGTCCTCGCCGGCCGGGACAGGCACCTCTGACAGTGCCGCGGTCAGGACACCGCCCCGGCAAGAATCAGTGGATGCCGTGAAACAGGCGATCGTAGCGGACCGCAAACGGCCAATTCCAGATCTGCCACCAGCGAGCCTCGCCATTCGTCGAAAAGAAAATGAATTTCGCCTTGCCGACCAGGTTTTGCCCCGGCACATAGCCGACCGCCGACAGCACGCGGCTATCCTCAGAGTTGTCGCGGTTGTCGCCCATCATGAAGTAGTCACCCTTGGGCACGTCGTAAACCTGGGTATTGTCGAGCGGCCCGTTATTGCCGATCTTGATAATGCAATGCTGCAGCGGCTGCTGACCGGCGCCGCGCGGCAGGCTTTCCATATAGCCCTGCTGCACCGCGACCGGAAAACCGGCGTCGGCGTTGCGGCAAGTCGGGTCGGGCCGGCGCGGCACTTCCTGGCCGTCGATGTACAATTCGCCGTGCATCATCTGGATCTTGTCGCCCGGCAAGCCGACGATGCGCTTGATGTAGTTTACAGAAGTGTCGGTCGGCAATTTGAAGACGACGACGTCGCCGCGCTGCGGCTTATGCGACAATCCCGGAACCATGATCCGGCCCGAGAACAGCGGCAGGCCGAACGGCAGCGAATAGCGGCTGTAGCCATACGAGAACTTCGAAACGAACAGGTAATCGCCGACGAGCAGCGTCGGCACCATCGATCCCGACGGGATATTGAACGGCTCGTACGCGACCGTGCGCACGATGAGCGCGATCAGCACCGCGTAGACGATCGTCTTGACGGTTTCGACGATACCGCCGGAAGTTTTTCTTACGACTGCCACTTTAGAGCCGGATCTTGATCTCATGGTCAAATTGCACAGTAAAGAGAGCGGCGATCAAGCGCGCCGAGGCGCGACGAGTCAAGGTGCTGGGCGAAAAGGTCACGTCCCAGACGATGCCCGCATAAAATCCGGGCTTCCCGCGCTCGCCGGATGCCGCTGCTGGACCGCGGACGCCAGCTCGGCGCTGATGATGACGACGGCCTGCGCCAGCGGCGGCTCGTCGGTCAGGCTGACATCGAGCCGCGCCACCATGCCGGCCGGAGTCATCGCTTCGAGGCGAGCCTGCGCGCCGCCCGTTAATCGCATTCCCGGTTGTCCGGACGGCAGATTGACGACACCGAGATCACGCCAGAACACGCCGGCACGAAAGCCGGTGCCGAGCGCCTTGGCCGCGGCCTCCTTGGCAGCGAAACGACGGGCATAGCTCTCGATCCGGGTGGCGGCGCGGCGGTCGCAGCGGCGCCGCTCCGCCTCGGTGAAGATGCGCTCGAGAAAGCGGTCGCCGAACCGTTCGATCGCCCGCTCGATGCGGCGGATGTCGATCAGGTCGCTGCCGACGCCGAGGATCATCGCGCGCCCCGCGGCATCGCCTACCCGCGCGCCCGTTCGACCGCGTTGATGACCGGCGTGGCGCGCAAGGCGGCGATGATCGTCGACAGGTGCTTTACGTCGCTGACCTCGATATCGACCATAATTTCGAAAAAGTCGGTCGAGCGGTTCGTTATCTTCAGGTTGCTGATGTTGCCGCCCTGCTTGCCAATCGTCGTCGTCAGCGACCCGAGATTGCCGGGTTCATTGGCGATCGTGACATTGATGCGGCCAACGTGAGCGGCGTCGGCCTCCTCGCTCGACCACGCGACATCGAGCCAGCGCTCCGGTTCATCGGCAAAGCTCTGCAGCGTATCGCAATCGATCGTGTGGATCGTCACGCCCTTGCCGGTCGTCACGATGCCGACGATGCGATCGCCGGGCAAGGGATGGCAGCAACCGGCAAAATGCACCGCCATGCCGGGAATGAGGCCGCGGATCGGCACCGCATCGCGCAACATCCCGCGGCGGCGGGCGCGCGCCAACGGCACGACCTTGTTCCGCTCTTCGGGCGGCTGCGGGAAGGCGGCGTTGACGACCTCGCGGCCCGTCGCCAAACCCTCGCCTACCGCGACGTAGAGATCTTCGATGCCGTCACAGTGGAACTGCGCGAGCACCGCTTCCAATGGCCGCTCGGAGAAATCCTGGCCCTGTTGACGGAACGCCTTCTGTACGATGGCGCGGCCGAGATCGAGATATTGCGTGCGCTGCTGGGTGCGGATAAAGCGGCGGATGCGGGCGCGCGCCTTGCCCGTGACGACGAAGCGCTCCCAGGTCGGCGACGGCGTCTGCGCCTTGGACGTGATGATCTCGACCTGGTCGCCGTTCTGCAATTGCGTGCGCAGCGGCAACAACCGCCCGTTGATCTTGGCGCCGACGCAGGTGTCGCCGATCTGCGAGTGCACGGCATAGGCGAAATCGACCGGCGTCGCGCCGCGCGGCAATGCGATCAAGTCGCCCTTCGGCGTGAAGGCAAAAACTTGATCCTGGAACATTTCGAGCCGCGTGTGCTCGAGGAATTCCTCCGGGTTCGACGCCTGTTCGAGGATGTCGAGCAGTTCGCGCAGCCAGCGGTACTGCCTGCCATCGACCGAGCCGGCCTGCTGCTTGTAGATCCAGTGCGCCGCGACACCCAATTCGCCAATCTCGTGCATTTCGCGGGTGCGGATCTGCACCTCGATGCGCTGTTTCTGCGGCCCGATCACACCGGTATGCAGCGACCGGTAATTGTTGGGCTTCGGCGTCGAGATGTAGTCTTTGAAGCGGCCGGGGACGACATGATAGGCCGAATGGATGACGCCGAGCGCATGATAGCAGTCGCCGATATCCTCGACGAGCACGCGAAACGCCATGACGTCGGCGAGCTGCTCGAACGAGACGTTCTTGCGCTCCATCTTGCGCCAGATCGAATAGGCCGATTTCTCACGCCCGGAGACGCTGGCGGCAAGCCCGCCGGCCCGCAACGTCTCGCTCAATTCGGCGACGACGCGCGCCACCATGTCGCCGCCCTGCTGGCGCAGAAAGCCGAGCCGGGCGATGATGCTGGCGCGCGCGTCCGGGTGCAGCTCCGCGAATGCGAGGTCTTCGAGCTGGTCCTTCATGCGGTGCATGCCGATGCGCTCGGCGAGCGGGACATAGATGTCCATCGTCTCGCGCGCGATGCGGCGGCGGCGCTCGTCGTCCTTGATGAAGTGCAGCGTCTGCATGTTGTGCAGCCGGTCGGCCAGCTTGACGAGAAGGACGCGGATGTCCTCCGACATCGCCAGCACCAGCTTGCGGAAATTCTCGGCCTGTTTGGTTTTGTCCGACTGCAGCTCGATGCGCGACAATTTGGTGACGCCGTCGACCAACCGGGCGATTTCCGGGCCGAACAGGCGCTCGATATCGTCGAGGGTCGCGACCGTGTCCTCGACCGTGTCATGCAACAGGCCCGTAACGATCGAGGCGGCGTCGAGCTTCATCTGGGCGAGAAGCCCCGCGACCTGCACCGGGTGCGAGAAATACGGGTCGCCCGAGGCGCGCAGCTGCGCGCCGTGCGCCTTCATCGAATAGACGTAGGCGCGATTCAGCGCGTCCTCGTCGGCCTTCGGGTCGTAGGCCTTGACAAGTTCGACCAGCTCGAACTGCCGCATCATCGCGCGGGCCGCCGCTCTGCCATCCGTCCCGCCATGCCCGCAGGCCGCGCTAGGATTCCTCCTCCGCGTCGACGTCGGGTCCGGCTTCCGCTTCCCCGTCATCCTCTTCGGGCAGCACAATCTCGTCTTCGTCCTCGACATCGAGCTGGTCCTCGTCGAGTTCGTCGTCGATTGCCTCCCCGTCAACCTCGTCCCCGCCGATGACCGGGCCGGTCGGATCGGCGATGCCAAACAGCGTCTGCTCAATCTCGGGCGCGTCCTCGGGTTCATCCATCTCGACGTGCTTTTGCATGCCGCGGACCAGCGAGTCCTTCAGGTGATCGAGCGAGATCGTCTCGTCGGCGATCTCGCGCAATGCGACGACCGGGTTCTTGTCGTCATCGCGGTCGAGCGACAGCGGCGCGCCGGAGGTGATCTCGCGCGCCCGCTGAGCGGCCAGCAGCACCAGCTGGAAGCGGTTCGGGATCTTTACCACACAATCTTCGACGGTGACGCGCGCCATGCCGGAATCCTTCGCCCGCTTGCGGAAAACAATGAATATATGGGCCGGTCGCCGGCGCGGCAACAGCCGGCCGGCGCAAACCCGGCCGATTTGTTGAGGTTTTCTACCGCCTGTCGCCTAGAGGGCGAGCAATTCGGCGACTGCCCGCGCGATGGCGGCGTTCGACAGAATGACCGGCAGGTCGAGCGGCTGCAGCGCGGCGCGGTGCCGCTCGGTAAACCCTATGCAATCGAGAACGATCGCCGCGGCGCCGCGCTCCTTGAGCGCACTCCCGGCGCCAAGAAGCGTGGCGGGCGGATCGGTATAGGGGCTGGCGACCGCGACGACCGGCGGCCGGGCGAGGGCCTGCCATTTGCCGCTCTCCGATTCGATCTGGCCGGCGATCGGCACGATGACGCCGAGTTGGCGGCGGCCGACAAGGCCTGCGACCATCGCCGGGATCACCTGATCCGGCTCGATCAGCCAGGCGCGGCGGCAATGGAGGCCGTCGAACGTGCCGGTGCACAACAGGAGAATGGCGTCACAGCCGGCATCGTCGAGGGCGACCAGGGCCTGCTGTACGCCGTCCTGCATGCGGCGGCGCGACAATTCGACCGCGCTGCCGTCCTCCAGCCGGGTGACCAGCGCCGGCTCCCCCGGTGCGGCGGCGTAGCAGGCATCGATCTCGCGGCGCGACAGCCCGTCGAGCACGCCCTGATGGATGCGCCGCACCGCGGGCGGCACATGCGCATCGATGATCGGCGTCACGTCGGGTCGCGGCGCCTGGCCGATCGTCAACGTGCCCAAGATCCGCTCGCGCATCGGCCACCCTTCCCGCCGCGCCGTTCCGGGATTCCCGCGACGCGCGGGCGCGCGCTCAGAACGCCGGAAGCAGCGGCACCGGCACGGCGTGTTCCTCGACGCCGCGAACGCCGGGGATGCTTTCGGCGGCAACCCGCAATGCCGTCTTCTTCTCATCCGGTTCGTCAGCCGACAGCCAAAAATGCACGACGCCGTCGCGGACGATGACATCCTCCGGCCAGATCTTTGCCCATTCCTCGCGACCGAGTTCAGCCAGGATGCGCGCCCGGATCGAGCGATCGTCGACCTCACCCTCAGGCCGCGGCGCAATCCTGGTCGATCCCAATGCGCGGACCAGGTTCGCCCGGCTGATGATGCCGACGATGCTACCGTCGCGCACGACCGGTACGCGCTTGATGCGCTTTGCCTCCAGCAATTCGGCGACATCGGCAAGATCGGTGTCTTCGCTGACGGCCACGACATCGCGACTCATGATGTCCTTGACCGTGCGGCCGTGCGATTTGATGTACTGGCGAGCGAGGTCGGAGGCAAAATCGTCGAGCCACCACGATCGTCGGCGCTCGCGGTGGCGGCGCGCCGTGCCAATTTCGGTGCGGTGCAGCAGGTCGCCCTCACTGACGATGCCGACGAGGCGACCGCCGTCATCGACGACCGGCGTGCCGCTGATGCCCCGTTCGGCGAGCAGCGTCGCCAAATCCTGAACCGTAGTGTCCGGACCGACCGTGATCACGTCGGTTGTCATAACGTCCATGGCGCGCATAGCGAGACCTCCCGGTTCGTTCAACTTCGACCGCTTTCGAGCGGTCCGATGATGAGGCGCAGGCAAGGCGCTCCAGCGACATCGGCGCCCGGCACGCCGCTGCGCTGCGAACCGCCGGCCGGCGGATCTCGCCGATTATCGTACACGCGACGGCGGCAGGCATCCCAGACAAATTGCGTCGCCGCCGCGTCCGCCCGTCCCGCCTCCTCGAGGGCCGGCCGAAAATCACACGCGCTCCGCCGGCGGCGATCATCACCACATGCTCACGACCCGGGATCGAATGACGATCGGGCGGCGGCGGGCATTACATAGGGCCGCCCGTCCGGCAGGCTGCCCTCCTTCCAGCGCCCGGCCTTTTTCAGCGCCTCGGCAACTTCGGGCGGCATGTATTTCGCGTCATGCTTGGCAAGGATCGTGCTGGCGGCGAAGACGCCGTCAGGCAGCAGTTCCCCTTCGGCGACAACGCCTTGCCCCTCGCGGAACAGATCGGGCAAGATGCCCGTATAGGTGACCGCGATGTTGGTCTTGCCGTCGGTGATGCGGAACCGCACGCTCTTCCCGTCGGCGGCGCGCACGAGGGTGTCTCGTTCGACCACGCCGCCGATGCGGATGCGATGGTCGGGGGCGATCGCCCGCGCGATCAGATCGCTCGGACTGTAAAAAAACACGAGGTCGCTGCTGAACGCCGCCAGGACCAGCGCAATCGCTGCGCCGAACAGCGACAGACCCGCGACGACGGCGATCAGGCGCCGGCGTTTGCGGCTCATCCGCGCCGCCTGGCGCGAGGCGGACGGCGCTCGAGGCGGTCGAGCGCGGCGCTGCTGGCGCGATGCCAGCGCCAGGAATGCACCGCCAGGCCGCCGAGGACGACGCCGGCTACGCCATAGGCCGGCCACACATAGACGGCGTAGCCGCCCATCGCCAGCCAGCGCGTCACGGCGGCGAGCACAGCGGCTCCTAGCGCAGCGCCGGTTCGGCGAGCGCGGCCGGCGCCGCGGCGCGACGCTGTTCGGCCGTCGCCATCTGGCCATAAAGCCGCAACGCCTCCAGCTTTCTGTCGTTCAACGCCGCCCGCATGCGCAGCAACAGGAGCCAGAGGAACGCCAGCATGAACCCGAATGCCATGACAAGCAGCGGCAGCAGCATCGATGTCGCA
>Ga0335074_10006656_pt1 | contig 16023 bp, 14 predicted proteins | sample Lox_Sample_23_FD_206715 | JGI IMG/M metagenome (GOLD analysis project Ga0335074, IMG submission 206715) | Soil microbial communities from Loxahatchee National Wildlife Refuge, Florida, United States - Lox_Sample_2.3 | ecosystem: Environmental > Terrestrial > Soil > Wetlands | place: USA... | reverse complement strand
TGGCCGGGTCGTCGGGTGCCGGCTTGCCTTGGTCGCCAAGCGGCGAGTCGTTCCCTCCGCTGGCGAGCGGGACCAGCATGGCGGCCACGTTGGGGAAGGCGTCAGCGCCGTTGCCGGCCGACTCGCCGCGGCTGCCGATCGTCATCGAGGAGCCGTTGGACGCATCGCTTTTCGGCGTGGGCGGCGGCGCAGCCCGCATCTTCGCGACGTCGGGCAGTTGGGTCACCCGCTGTTCCATCTGCTTGAGGTCGGCCAGGGCGTCCGGTTTCCGTAAGTCTTCCGGCGATTGCACGACGAGATACTCGGGAATGGTGGCGTTCAACGGAAAATGGCGCGACAGCGTGGCATATCCGACCGAGCTCTCGACGGACTTCGGTAGCGTTTTGCTGTCGTCGTAGTTGAAGCGCGCGAAACCCGCGCTGCCGCCCAAAATCGCAAGCACGACGAGGCTGGCGACCAGATGGGCCACGGGTCGGTGCACGATGCGCTCTCCCAGGCGCTGCCAGAAGTGAGCGGTGAGGTCCCGGCGTGGCTTGATCCAACCACGGGGCCCGGTAAGCACCATCAGGGCCGGGAGGAACGTCACCGCGGCGAACAACGCCACCGCAATCGAAATAGCCAATGCCGGACCGACGGTCCGGAACGCCCCCAAATGGGTGAAGACCATCCCCAGGAACGTGATCGACACCGTAGCCGCGGATCCCGCGATCACCTTGCCGATGGACGTCAACGCCTTGAAGACGGCCCGGTTGGAATCCTCGCCGAGGCGCAAATAGTCGTGATATCGGCTGATGAGGAAAACCGCATAGTCGATGCCGGCGCCGGCCATCATCGTCGTCATCAACGTGATCGTCTGGGTGGAAACGCCTAAACCGAGTACCGCGACTCCGGACACAATGCCCTGCGCCACCATCACCGATACGCCGATGGTGATCAGCGGCAACATCATGGTCACCGGGTTGCGATAGATGACGAACAGAATGGTCAAAACCATGAGCACCACGGCGGTCTCGATCACGTGCATATCTCGGATACCGATGTACATGAGGTCGTCGCCGGTAGCCGCGGGGCCGGTGAGGTTGGCGGTCAGCGTGGTGCCCTTGACCGTATCCTTGACGATGTCGGCGACCCGGCCGAATCCCTCGTGCATCTCCGGTGTGCCCACCTCGCCCGAGAGCACCATCGGCAGATACCAGGCCTGGTGATCCTTGCTGGTAAAGGCCTCACGCAGCGCCGGGGTGCGGACGAAATCCTGCATCATCACGATGTCGCCGGTGTCCGGCTTGAGGTTCTCGACCAGCGTGCGGTAGGTGTTTTCGTCCGACGGGTTCAATCCCCGGTCGTCGGTCAGTACGATCAGTAGGACGTTCTCGTTTTCCGATCCTGACTGGTGAAACGCCTCGCTGATCTGTTTGGTCGTGGCCAGCACCGGGGCGTACTTGGGCAGGATGGGAACCGGCCGCTTGGCGGCCATCTCGGTGAGCGGCGGAAACGTCACGGACAGCACGGCGGCAAGCGCGATCCAGAACCCGATGACCACCCACGGCCACCGCAGCACGAACGCGCCTATCCGGCCGAAGATGCCCGTACCTTCGGCCAAGGTGGCCCCCGCCCCCCGCGACATTGGCCAAGGTTATCGGCAATTCGCCGAATCTGGAGAATTTGGACGTCGCTAGCCGTAAAGCGCGACGAACTGCTGCAACGATTTCTCGACGTCGCCTTTGACTGCCCGGGCCGCCGCCGAGCCGACCGGCCCGAATAGCGCCCGTCCGCCCAGCTCAAGCCGCAGACCGAGGCTGGACCCCTGCTTTGTCGGCTCGACGGTGAGCGTGACCGCGTATTTCGTCCCACCCTTGCCCGAACCCGACAGCGCAACCCGGTGCGGCGGTTCCCATTTGGTCACCGTCCACGTCACCCGGTTGCGCAACCCCTTGGCCCGCGCCACGCCGACGACCTGGGTTCCTTCGCTCAACTCCTCGGGAAGCTCGCTACGCCATCCCTCGTGCATGACCAGCCAGTCGCCCAGGTCAGACAGGTCGGACACCCGATCCCACATGTCCTGCGGGCTCATCGGCACGTCGGCCGTCATGTCCACCGCGGCCATCAGCGGCTGGGCCCGCCCCGGAAGCGGTTCCCGATACGCAGCCCGGGCAGCAGCAGGGTCCGCGGCATATATCGGCCCCCGAGACTGACGGCCTTGGGCACCAGCCCGGGCACCACGCTGCGCTTGCCGGCCAGCATCCCGCCGATCGCCTGTTCGGCCACGTCCTCCGGCGAGACCTGCGCAATCGGGATGCTGAACCGCTCGGCGTTGGCGATCTCACCCCACTCGGTGGGCACCGGGCCCGGGCACAGCACCGTGACCGACACACCCGTTCCACTCAGTTCCTCATGGACGGCTTCGGAGAACGTCTGCACAAAGGCCTTGGTGGCCGAATACACCGCCATGTACGGCATCGGCTGGAAGCCGGCGATCGAGGCGATGTTGAGCACCGCACCGGCTCCGCGCTCGACCATGCCGGGCAGCGCGGCATGGGTCAGCTCCATCAACGTCAGCGAATTGAGCACGACCTCTTCGGTTTCGCGGTCGACCGGCAGTTCCTGGAAGACTCCGCTGGTGCCGAAACCGGCGCTGTTGCACAGACCGGCGACCGGCTCGTTGCGCAGGCGCTCCGAAAGTTGCTGGCGTGTCTTCGCTTCGGACAGGTCGAGCGGCTCGACCTCGACATCGATCGAATACTGCGACCGCAATTCGTCGGCAAGCTCGTCCATGCGGTCCTTGCGGCGCGCGACGAGCACCAGCGGGTAGCCGCGCCGGGCCAGGCCGCGGGCCAGCTCGGTGCCGATGCCGGACGAGGCGCCGGTGATGACAACGGCTGCCTGATTGCTCGGTTTCGGAAGACTCATAATCGCCTCACCAGTGGATTCCGCGGGTCGCCCGGACGAACGTCTCGCTGCGCCTGTCGAATTCCGTTGCGCTGCTGTCGGTTTGGTCCCCCTTGGCCGCTGACGAGTCTTCGAACATGCTGAAGGCCCGGTTGCGCAGGCGGTCCATCACCGCCGGGTTGACGGCGTCGGCGACCGCGGCGAACTGCCCGAACGGCGAACTGGCCCGCCGGGGCCGGTGCACGATCGCATCGGTGATCACGCCCGCGGCCTGGTCCGGTGTCAGCGCCGGGAACTTGTCGTACATCTTGGTGGGACTGATCATCGGCGTCCGCACCAAGGCCATGTGCACGGTGGTGAACTTGATGTCGTCGTTGACCACCTCGGCCTGCAGCGCGTCACACAGGCTGTCCAGCGCGGCCTTGCTGGCGATGTAGGCGCCGAAGCGCGGCGCGCGGGTCTGCACGCCCACCGAGGAAACGTTGATGATGTGCCCGAAGCCGCGTTCCCGCATGCCGGGGATGAATTTGAGGATGAGCTGCACCGCGCCCAGGTAGTTCAGCTGCATCGTGCGCTGGTAGTCGTGAATGCGGTCGTAGGACAGCGCCAGCGAGCGCCGAATCGACCGGCCGGCGTTGTTGACCAGGATGTCGACGCCGCCCAGGTCGGCGAGCACCTTGTCCGCCATCGCGGCGATGGCGTCCATGTCGCTGAGATCGCACGGGTAGACGTGCGCGGTGCCGCCGTCGCTGCGGATGTCGTCGGCGACCTTTTCCAGGTTTTCCCTCGTCCGCGCGACCAGCACCACCTCCCCGCCGGCCTCGGCGATCTTCTTCGCCGCCGCTTCGCCGATGCCCGACGATCCGCCGGTGATCAGGGTGATGGTCCCGTCGGCGGCATCGTGCAGTGTGCGGCCCTGCACCGCGTCGAGCAGATTACGCAGGTAGAACGGTCGGTACCGGCCCGCCGAGTTCGGGGTGTTGACCAGGTTGGACATTGCGGCGATCGGCTTCTCGACCAGATTGGTCAGATCCCCCAGGTTCATAGGTTTCTCGCTCCCGCTGATGCTGGCCCCCGAATTCCTCCCCGAGTCTGCTACACCGCCGCCGAGTTCTGGTGATTCTGTCGCAATCCGGTTGTTACGTCGGGTAATCGCCCGGTGATGGCGCTCTAACTGTCGGGCAATGGTCGAGTGGTGCGCTATCTCGCATGGGAATGCTCACCCGGTTTCGCAGGCCCGGAACGTCCACCCTCTACGACAAAGTCGGCGGGCACGACGCCCTTGAAGTCATCGTCGAAGACTTCTACTGCCGCGTGCTGGACGACGATCACCTGGCGAACTTCTACGCCGGATCGGACATGAAGCGCGTGAAGGCCAGGCAGGTCGAGTACCTCAGCGCGATACTCGGCGGGCCCGAGTCCTACAGCGGCAAGTCGATCAGGCAGGCGCACGAGGGCCGCGGGATCACCATGCATCACTTCGCCATGGTGGCCGCGCATTTGGCTGACTCGCTGTGCGCGGCCGGGCTGCACCCGGAGACCATCACCGAGATACTGCGTGCCATCGCGCCGCTGGCGGGAGAGATCGCCTCGGAGAACGCCGAGGCCGTCGTCTGACCCGCCGCCCCAACACTTCGCCGAGCGTGCGTCGTCCAGCGAATTAGCGGCCTGGGTTCTCGCGCGGACTGCACGCTCGGCGAAGCTTTACATGGAACCCTTTGGGATTTGTGCGCCGGCTACGCGCGCGGCCTAGACTTCATCTCAACAGCGCAATCGGCGGTGGCTTCAGCAGAACGGAATCCCTGCCATGAATTCCGGCATCATCCGCGACATCCGCGCGTTGGTTGTCGCCGCCATGGTGCCGATCGGTGCCGCCGTGCTGCTCGCCGCCTCCGCGGCGGCCGACAGCCAGGACGACAAGTTCTTCGATCTGCTCGGTGAAAAAGACATTGGCGCCGTTGACAATCCGGCGAGCCTCATCGAGACCGGCCACAAAGTCTGCACGAAACTCGACGACGGCATGCCGGTCGGCGACCTAGTCGAACTCATCAGGAACAACGGGTTCAACGACAACCCGATGGCACGCTTCTATCCTCAACGTCGCATTACGGCGACTATCAACCGGTTCATCACATCGGCGGTGCAGGCCTACTGCCCGTACGACCAGGGCAAGATCGCGGCCATCGCCGGGCCCGCCGCGTGGAACGGCGCAGGACGCCAGGACCGGACGGCCGGCGTGGTGCTCGTCTCGCTGAGCAGACCGCTCCCGTCCGGCGAAATTCCGCCGACGAAACCGCTGCCCGTTCCGGTGCAGGCACCACCGGTGCCAGAGGTGCCGGCGCCCCAACCGGAACAACCCCCGCCCCCTCCGCCGCGGCATGTGCAACAGGCCCCCCAGCGGCAACAACAGCTGCAGCCACCGCCTCCGCAAGCACCGCCACAAGCCGGGCCACCCGCACCGGCACCCGGCCCAGCCGAGCTACCCGGACCAGCACCCGCCCCGGCCGAGCCTCCCGCGGCTCCCCCGCCGCCCGAACCTCCCGCGGCTCCTCCGCCGCCCGAGCCTCCCCCGGCTCCTCCACCTCCCCCGAGCCCGCCCCCGGCGCCCGGCCACATCCGGCTTGCCCCCTGAGCGATCCTCAGCGTTGCAGCGCCGCCAGCTGTCCGTGCAGGTAATCGGCTACGGCCGCATCGGTGCTCAGGTCGATGGCCCGTCGGTAGGCGTCCGCGGCGGCCGCGGGGCGGCCGGCCCGGGCCAGCAGATGCGCCCGGGTCGTCCATGCCGGCTGAAAACGTGGCAGCGCCGGATCGGCGATCGCCTCCAGCGTCGCCAAACCCGCCGCCGGGCCGTCGATCTCGGCGTCGACGGCGGCCAGGGCGACCGCCGCGCCCAAGGACGGCGCGGTCCGCAGCAGCGCACGGTGCAGGGTGCGCAGCGCAAGCCAGTCCACCGGCCGACGGCAGTGCGCCGACTGGATTGCCGCCTCGTACTGATAGCGGCCCGGCCGGCCAAAGCCGTGGGCCCGCGTCAGCAGTTCCTCGCCGCGCGCGATCAGCGTCGCGTCCCACTGCCGCGGGTCCTGGTCGTCGAGCGGCACGAACGCGCCAGCTCCGGTGCGCCGGGCGGCTCGGCGCGACTCCGACAGGCAGACCAGCGCCGCCAGACCCAGCGCCTCGGGCTCGTCGGGCAGCAGCTCGGCGAGCACCAATGCGAGGTGAAGCGCCTCGGCAGACAGTGATTCGAGCGACGCGCCCGCGGTGTGCCAGTCGATCGCATACGCCCCGTACACCGCCTCAAGCACGGCGGGCAACCGGTCGTCGAGGTCGGCGCGGCCCGGCAGCACGAACGGGATGCGGGCATCGCGGATCCGGCGCTTCGCGCGCACCAGCCGCTGCGCCATCGTCGCCGCGGGCACCGCGAACGCCTCGGCGATCGCCGCCGCCTCGACGCCGAGCACGGTCTGCAACATCAACGGCGTGCGGCAGTCGGCGGCGATCGCAGGGTGGGCGCACACCAGCATCAGCTCCAGCCGCCGGTCGGGGATCGCCACGATGTCCAATTCGGTGGGCTTATCGGATATTTCGGACAGCGGATCGGTCATCCGATGGGCATGCGACTTCCAGTGGTCGCGCAGACGGTTGCGGGCCACCGTGAGCACCCAGCCTTCCGGGTTGTCGGGCATGCCGGCGGTCGGCCATCGAACGAGGGCGCGCTCCACCGCGTCGGCGACGGCGTCCTCGGCGGCGGCGATGTCGCCGCTGGGCGCGGCGAGCACCGCCAGCAGCCGGCCGTAGCTGGCGCGAACCAGCTCGGCGACGGCCGCCTGGACCTCACTCAGGGCTGTACCAGCCTTTGCCGCTGGCGTATGTGACTGCGACGGGCCGGATCTCGACGGATCCCCAGTCGGCGGCCGGGCAGCGCTTGGCCCACGCCAACGCGGCGTCGAGGTCCGGCACGTCGATCACGAATACCCCGCCGAGGCGTTCCTTGGTGTCGGCGAACGGGCCGTCCTGGATCGTGGGGTTGCCGTCGCGCGCGGTGAACGTCGTTGTGGTTACCGCCGATTGGAGCACGTGGGTGCCGATCAGCACGCCCGCCTCGTCGAGGTCGTCGGCGTAGCGGGCGAACGCCGCACGCCCGGCGGCCATGTCGTCGTCGCTCAGGCCGATCTCCGGGCCCTCCTGGTAGTGCATGAGCAGGCAGTACTGCATGGTGGTGTCCTTTCCGGGTCGATGATGACACCTGAATGACGATCGAGACGCGGCCCAATCGACAATGCTGCTATGTCGCGAACATTCGACGAGTTGGTGTCCGAGGCAGCCGCGGTATCGGTCGAGGGCTGGGATTTCTCCTGGCTGGATGGCCGGGCCACCGAGGAACGCCCGTCGTGGGGCTATCAACGGCTGATGAGCGAGCGGTTGGCCGGCGCGTCGGCCGCTCTCGACATCGATACCGGCGGCGGCGAGGTGCTGGCCGGCGCGCCGACGTTCCCGCCGACGATGGCCGCCGTCGAGTCGTGGCCGCCGAACGCGATCCGCGCCACCAGGCTGCTGCACCCGCGCGGCGTTGTGGTGGTGGCAACCCGAGACGAGCCGACGCTGCCGTTCGCGGACGAGGCGTTCGACCTGGTGACCAGCCGGCACTCGACCTCGGTGCGGTGGAACGAGATTGCCCGCGTGCTGCGCCACGGCGGCACCTACTTCTCGCAGCAGATCGGGCCGGCGACAATGGCCGAACTCTACGAGTACTTCATCGGGCCGCAGCCGCACAAGTGGGCCGTGCTGCATCCCGATACCCAACGCGCGCGGGCAGAAGCCGCGGGTCTGCGGATCGCCCAGCTGCGCATGGAGCGGCTGCGCGCGGAGTTCTTCGACGTCGGCGCCGTGATCTACTTCCTGCGCAAGGTGATCTGGACCGTCCCAGACTTCACCGTCGACCGCTATCGGGACAAGCTGCGCTCCCTGCACGAGCGAATCGAGGCCGACGGCCCCTTCGTCGCGCACTCGACGCGAGTCCTCGTCGAAGCCCACAAGCCGTAGCGGCCAATTGGACTTGATGCAACGATCAGCGGTATGAGCATGGCGGGAATGGGCGTCATGGGCCTGGCGGCGGGCGCGTCTACCGCGGGCATCTTGGGCCTCGTGAGGTTGATGACCGACACGTGGTTTCCCTGGCTCAACGCAAACACCGAGCACAGACACCAGATGCTCGCCCACATGTACAACCAGCGGGCCGACGAGGTTCGGCGGTGGCGGGAAGGCTTGGCGAGTGCACGGGACGGCTACCGGCAGTGGGCCGCGGGGCCGCGCACCGGTGACCCGCCGAACATCGTCGGCGATGCGTGGTTCGAGGGCCTGCGGCCGAATCTGCCCACCGTCGGTGAATTGGGAAAGTTCCGCACTGCTCACGAAATCGCCTGCGACAATGCAACTGTCACGCTCTTGTCGCTGGAGATCGGCCGGGTGGAACAGCAGTGGACAGAGGAGGCCAGGAGTACGCGTCGCCGGGCGCAACGCTAGATCAGTGCAGCATCGACGCGATGGCTGAGGCGTCGGCGCCCCCGGCGAAGCCCGGCCTGGGGGTGCTGTCGGCGAGGATCTGTGTCGCAAACGACACCAGGCCGACTAGCTGCGCAGGCCCCGAACCGCCGCGGATCACCGGCCCGCCCGAATCCCCGGACGTGGGATACACGGTGCGGTCGCCGAAGTACAGCAACCCTTTCTGCGATGAGGCGGGCGCCCACTTGGCCGCCGCCTGCTCGGTGTTCATCGCAGTGAACCCGCCGACTTCGAGTGCGTCGCTCCGGAGCTGGTCGGCAGGAAGCCCGGGCTCGACACCGTGGCCGAACATCCTCAGTGGCGTGCCGGAGGCGACGGCGGTGGTGTCGACGTGAATCGGTGCCGTGCTCACCGGATGGGCGAGGGTCAACACCGCCACGTCGGACACCGGAGCAGCGAGATCGGGATCGTCCGGTTGCGTGGGGTTCGGAATGACATGGAGCGACGGGGACATGGTGATGGCGGTCACCGCCAATGCCGGGACGCTGGGGTCGCTCAGCGGGGCGCCGCCGAGCCGGATCGTGAACGAGTTGGCCGGCAGCGGCTTGATCGCGTCGGCGGTCACGCAGTGCGCGGCGGTGACCACCTTGTCCGGCGCGACGAGCGCACCGCCGCAGTGCGCGCGGTTCACCGGCTTGGCATAGGGGGCGCGATCCGCCGGCGTCGTCTTACCCGTTGCCGACAGACCCGAGTCGGTCCACAGGATCGCGGCGAACCACGGAGCGTCTGCGGGGTTCGCCTTGTGTCCACCCGACATGGCGGCCGCCGGGGTCACCGAGCCGACGACCGAAGCTATAGCGGCCGCTGCCGCAGCAGCGGCGGCCCAACGACGCGGCGTGACCATGCGGGAACCTCAGCCCTCGGCTCGCAACACGTCCAGCGCGTGTTGCAGATCCTCCGGGTAGGGGCTGACGATCTCGATCTGCCGCCCGTCGGCCGGATGGGTAAACGCCAGCGACCGCGCGTGCAGCCATTGACGTTCCAGCCCAAGCTTTTCCGCGAGCTTCGGGTTTGCGCCATACGTGAGGTCGCCACAGCAGGGGTGATGCAGCGCGGCGAAGTGCACCCGAATCTGGTGTGTACGACCGGTTTCCAGATGTACGTCGAGCAGGCTCGCGGCGACAAACGCTTCGACGGTGTCGTAGTGGGTCAGGCTGTGCCTGCCGTCGGATGTGACGGCGAATTTCCAGTCATTGCCGCGGTGCCGGCCGATCGGCGCGTCGATCGTGCCGCTGGACGGATCCGGGTGTCCTTGCACCAGAGCGTGATAACGCTTGTCGACCGTGCGCTGCTTGAACGCGCGTTTGAGCACGGTGTAGGCCCGTTCGGAGATCGCCACCACCATGACCCCGGACGTGCCGACGTCGAGGCGATGCACGATGCCCTGTCGCTCGTGCACCCCTGAGGTGGTGATCCGGTAACCGGCCGCGGCCAGCCCGCCGAGCACCGTCGGACCTGTCCAGCCGACCGACGCGTGGGCGGCGACCCCGGCCGGCTTGTCGACCGCCACGATGTCGTCGTCGGAATACAGAATCGTCATGCCCTCGATCTCGACGGCCGTGTTCTCCAGCGGCGCACGCGGTTCGGGCAGCCGCACCTGTAGCCACGCACCCGGGGTCAGCCGGTCCGACTTGCCGGCCGCAACCCCGTCCAGCTCGACGCCGCCGTCTTCGGCCAATGCCGCGGCGGCGGTCCGGGATACGCCGAGCAACCGCGCCACCCCGGCGTCCACCCGCATACCCGCGAGGCCCTCCGGCACCGCCATCGACCGATCGGTCATTCGCGGTGGTCTGCCCCGTCGACCACGTCAGCCGGCTCGGCCGGCGTGTCGTCGGCCCTGGGCGCCTCGACGACATCGGACTCGAGCCCGTTGCCGGCCCGGCGGCCGACAGTGTCGAAGTCGTATCCGAGGGCAGACAGCGTGACCAACAGGACCGCCCCGCCGACCACCGACGGGTCGGCGACGTTGAACACCGGCCACCACCCGATCGACAGGAAGTCCACGACATGCCCGCGCAGCGGGCCCGGCGAGCGGAAGAACCGGTCGACCAGGTTGCCCATCGCGCCGCCGAGGATCATCCCCAGGCCGATGGCCCACCACAACGACACCAGCCGGCGGCCCATCCAGAAAATCCCGATCACGACCGCGCTGGCGATCACGGTCAGCATCCAGGTGTATCCGGTGGCCATCGAGAACGCGGCCCCGGAGTTGCGGACCAGCGTCCACGTCACCGTGTCGCCGATGATCGACACGGGCTGGCCGGGTGTCAGAAGTTTCACTGCGAGCACCTTGGTGACGACGTCCAGCGTCAACACCACCGCGGCGACCGAGAGCAGCAGAGGCAGCCGCCGCGGAGGGCTCGGCGGCGACGAAGCGTCGGCCTGCCCGGCCGTGTTTGCCTCGGTCGCCGGCTCAGCCGGCCCGGCTGGTTGCTCCGTCACTCCTACATCATCCACTAGGTGATCCGCGGCGACCCGCAGCGCCCGACTCCGCTGCGCTGGCGATCGCCGCGACGGGTGTGCGGGATGATCTCAGCATGAGCCGCGTCACCGTGATCGCCACCGGTGGGACCATTGCCACCACGACCGACGCCGAGGGAGTGCGGCGGCCGACCCGCGGCGGCGCCGACTTGACCGCCGGCCTGAACGTCGACGTTGTCGACGTGATGGCGAAGGACAGTTCGGAGCTGACCCCGGCCGACTGGGACGTGATCGGCGCGGCGGCGCGGGCTGCCGCCGCCGGCGGTGCCGGCGGTGTGGTCGTGACCCACGGCACCGACACCCTCGAGGAGACGGCACTGTGGCTGGACATCACCTATCCCGGCGATGCGCCGGTCGTGCTCACCGGGGCGATGCGCAGCGCGGACGCGCCCGACGCCGACGGTCCGGCGAATCTGCGCGACGCGATCGCCGTGGCGTCGGATCCCGCGGCCCGCGGTCTCGGTGTGCTGGTGTGTTTCACGGGCCGGGTGCTGCGGCCGTTGGGCATGCGGAAGGTGGCCACCCAGGACGGTTTCGTCGGCGAACTGCTCGGCGGCGTGGACGGCGGGGTGACGCTCACGCCGCCCAAAACCCGCACCTACCTGGGTGAGCTGAGCGCGGCGAACGCCCCGCGGGTCGATATCGTCGCGGCCTACCTGGGCAGCGACGCCGTCGCCATGGATGCCTGCGTGGACGCCGGGGCCCGCGGCCTCGTGCTGGAGTCGCTGGGTGCGGGCAACGCCGGATCCGCGGTCGTCGACGGCGTCCGGCGGCACTGCGGCAACGGGGTGCTGGTGGCGGTGTCCACCCGGGTCCCTGGTGGCCGCGTCACCCCCGATTACGGGCCGGGGCGTGACCTCGCCGACGCGGGCGCGGTGATGGTGTCCGGGCTGGCGCCCAGCCAGACGCGGGTGCTGGCGATGGCGGCGCTGGCGGCAGGGCTACCGCTGCACGACGTCGTCGGCCGCTTGCGCTGACGCGGTCTGGGCCAGGGCGGCGACGTAGTCGGGCCAGTCGAGGCTGTCGACCGGATTCGCCGCGGTGATCTCGTCGGTGTCGGACGGCAGCGTTCGCGCCGGACCCGGTCCGGTGCCACGGGTTTCGAATCGGACGGTGACGACGCCGTGGCCCGCGCCCTGCACCCAGCCGTGCCCGAGGTCGCGGTGCGCGACGTCGTCACCCACCCGCCACCCAGGCGTGTCCGCCGCCGGCGGCGTCGCGGGGTCCGTCTCCACCGACGTGGTGTCCGTCGCGTGGTCGGCTTCCGACACGGTCAGCTCCAGATCGGGGAACAGCGACTCCTGCCGCACGCTGCTCAGACCCGAAAACCCCACGCCGAGAAGGCGAATGGGCCCGATTTCGTGCGGATCCAGCAGCAGGCGCCGGGCCAGCGCGGCCAGCGCGGCGCCGTCGGTGGTTGCATACGGCAGCGTGGCCGAGCGGGTCAACGTGCTCATGTCGGACTTCTTCAGCTTCACCGTGACGGTGCGGGCGCCGCGGCCGTCGCGGCACAGCCGTTGATGCGCGTGTTCGGCGATCGGGGCGATCGCCTCGCGCAACTCATCGAGGGTGGTCAAGTCCGCCGCGAAGGTGGATTCCGCGCTGATCTGTTTGGCCTCGGCCCGTTCGGCGACCGGGCGGTCGTCGATCCCGCGGGCCAGCCGGTGCAGCGCGGGGCCGATCGTCCCGCCCAGGATGCTCGCCACCTCGGCTTCGCTCAGCGCTGCCAGCTGCCCGATCGTCTCGATGCCCAGTCGATGCAGCTTCTCCTCTGCGACCGGCCCGATCCCCCACAGCCTGCGCACCGCAAGCCCACCCAGCAGACGGTTCTCGTCGGCACGCCGAATCACTTGGATGCCATCGGGTTTGGCCAGACCGGACGCGATCTTGGCGATCTGCTTGCCGGAACCCGCGCCGACCGAGGCGATCAGGCCGGTCTCGTCGCGCACCCGCCGGCGCAGCTCCGCGCAGAACAGCTCGACGTCGGCCGCCGACGCGCCCACGAGCTCGGCAGGCTCCCCGAACGCCTCATCGAAAGACAGCTGTTCGAGCACGGGCACCGTCGCCCGCACGGTGTCGAAGACCCGGCGGCTGGCGACGCCGTACACCACTCCGCGCGGCGGCAACACCACCGCCGTCACACCGACCAACCGGCGGGCCTGATGCATCGGCATCGCCGACCTCGCCCCGAAAACCCGGGATTCGTAGCTCGCGCCGGCCACCACACCGCGACCACCAATGCCGCCAACCAGCACCGCCCGGCCGCGCAGCGTCGGTCGGGTGAGCTGCTCGACGGACGCGAAGAACGCGTCCATGTCGAGGTGCAGCACCCAACGCGAGTCCACAACCCGATGCTATTGCGCTAGCGTCGGACTCCGTGGCGATGAACCTGTGCCACCGCCTGTGTTGTAGTTCCGAGCGCTATTTCAAAGCGGTCGAAGACGGGCTGCTGCAGTGGGCGCTCGGCGACGTCGACCTCGGCGACAACGTGCTGGAGATCGGGCCGGGTTACGGCGCCAAAATCCGGGTGCTGGTGGCGGCGGCACCGGCACCCTCGGCACCGGCGGCGGCGGTGGTGGTGGCGGCGGTGCAGGCCTTCCCGGCGGCCTCGCCGTGCAAAATTAGGACAAACTGCAGGAGAGGAGAACTCGCGCCGAGGTCACGCCTTGGCTATGAAAACCCGGACACCGTCACCGATTTCCACCGCGTCGGCGGGCTCGCCGAACTCGAAAGTGGTGGCCAGGATTTCCCCGGCCATCAACTCGCGGTGCGTTTCGGCCCAGTCGGCACGCTGCGGCGGAACCGACATCACCACGGAAATCCGGTCGGAGACGTCAAGCCCGGTCGACTTGCGCAGCTCCTGCAATTCACGGATCCGGTCCTTGGCCCAACCCTCGGCCTCGAGCTCGGGCGTCACGGTGGCGTCCAGCACCACCAGCCCGGCCCCACCCGGCAGCGCGGCGGTGTACTCGGGGTCGGCGGCGACCAGCCGGGAGCTGTATTCCTCGGGTTGCAGCACCGCGGGGCCCGCGGTCAGCGTGCCGTCGGGGTTGACGACGCCCTCGCCGGCCTTGACCGCCTTGATCGCCGCCTGCACATCCTTGCCCAATCGTGGGCCGGCAACCTTCGCGTTGACCGTCAACTCGAAACGGCCGTAGCCGGCGATGTCGTCGGTGAGCTCGACCTTCTTGACGTTGAGCTCGTCGCCGATCAGGTCGGTGAACGGTTCCAGCAGCCGTGGGTTCTCCACTGCCACAGTCAGTTTCAGCAGCGGCAGCCGGACCCTCAGCTTTTTGGCCTTCCGCAGCGACGACGCCACCGAGCACACCTCGCGAACCTGGTCCATCGCGGCGACAAGTTCGGCGTCCTCCGGCAGCAGTTCGGCTGCCGGCCAGTCGGACAGGTGCACCGAGCGTTCGGCGGTGATACCGCGCCAGATGATCTCGGTGGTCATCGGAAGCAGCGGCGCAGCGAGCCTGGCGGTCACTTCGAGCACGGTGTGCAGGGTGTCGATCGCATCCGGGTCCTCCTCCCAGAACCGCGCACGTGACCGTCGCACATACCAGTTCGTCAGCGCGTCGGTGAACTGGCGCAGCTGATCGCATGCGCCGGAGATGTCGCAGACGTCCAGCGCGGCGGTCAGGTCGTCCCGCAACACCGCGAGCTTCGCCAGGATGTAGCGGTCAAGAACGTGCTTCGAATCAGTGCGCCAGGTACCGACTTTGGGCGCATAGAGCGCGAGGAAGCTGTAGGCGTTCCAGAAGGGCAGCAGTACCTGCCGCACCCCATCGCGGATGCCCTGCTCCGTCACGATCAGGTTGCCGCCGCGCAGGATCGGCGACGCCATCAGAAACCAGCGCATCGCGTCGGAGCCGTCACGGTCGAACACCTCGCTGACGTCGGGGTAGTTGCGCAGCGACTTGCTCATCTTCTGGCCGTCGCTGCCCAGCACGATCCCGTGCGCCACACAGGTTTTGAACGCCGGCCGGTCGAACAGCGCAGTGGCCAGCACGTGCAGGGTGTAAAACCAGCCGCGGGTCTGCCCGATGTACTCGACGATGAAGTCACCGGGATAGTGCGTGTCGAACCAGTCGCCGTTCTCGAACGGATAGTGCACCTGGGCATAGGGCATCGACCCGGAGTCGAACCACACGTCGAAGACATCCGGGATCCGGCGCATCGTCGAACGGCCGGTGGGGTCGTCCGGGTTGGGCCGGGTGAGCTCGTCGATGTAGGGCCGGTGCAGGTTGTCGGGCCGCACGCCGAAGTCGCGTTCCAACTCGTCGAGGCTGCCGTAGACGTCGATGCGCGGATAGGCCGGATCATCGGAGACCCACACCGGAATCGGTGTGCCCCAGTAGCGGTTTCGGGAAATCGACCAGTCCCGGGCGCCCTGCAGCCACTTGCCGAACTGGCCGTCTTTGACGTGCTCGGGATACCAGGTGATCTGCTGGTTGAGTTCGACCATGCGGTCCCGGAACTCGGTGACCTTGACGAACCACGACGACACCGCCCGGTAGATCAGCGGGTTGCGGCACCGCCAGCAGTGCGGATACGGATGGTCGTAGGTCTCCTGGCGGAGCAGCACCGATCCATTGGCCGCGGCAGGCCCGGTGTGGTTCTTCAGGTCTCGGATGATTTGCGGGTTGGCATCGAAGACATGCTGGCCCTGATAGTCCGGCACGGTGGCGTCGAATCGGCCTTTGGCGTCGACGGGCGTCACCGGCACGATGCCGGCCTTGTCTGCGGTCTCCTTGTCGTCCTCGCCGTAGGCCGGCGCCAGGTGCACGATGCCGGTGCCGTCGTCGATGGTCACGAAGTCGGCGCCGAGGACGCGAAAAGCGTTGGGCGAGTCCATGAAATACGGGAACGGCGGCAGGTACCGGATGCCGACCAGGTCGGCGCCGCTGTATGTGCCCAGCACCTCCGGTTCGTCGCCCAATTCGCGTGCGTAAGCTGCCAATCGGGCCTCGGCCATGATTAACCGGTGCTCGCCGGCCCGCACCTGCACGTAGGTGACGTCGGGGTTGACGGCGACGGCCTGGTTGGACGGCAGGGTCCACGGCGTCGTCGTCCACACCAGCAGGTGGGCCCCCG
>Ga0335074_10006655_pt1 | contig 16023 bp, 6 predicted proteins | sample Lox_Sample_23_FD_206715 | JGI IMG/M metagenome (GOLD analysis project Ga0335074, IMG submission 206715) | Soil microbial communities from Loxahatchee National Wildlife Refuge, Florida, United States - Lox_Sample_2.3 | ecosystem: Environmental > Terrestrial > Soil > Wetlands | place: USA: Florida... | reverse complement strand
TATTTCCTTAATCCTGGGACTTAACCTAATAATTAAGGATTCCATCTTGGCTACCTCTATCACTTCTTTTTCTACTACCTCTAATAGTTCCTCTGCGTCTTCAAGGGCAGAATCTACTGCAGTATAGCGTTCTGAAGATGTGTCGCCAGCGATTACAAATCGATCTCTAAGCCTAATAAAATTAGTTTAGATATAGAGGAATGCAAAGATATGTCTCTCTTGATACTAACTCTTCAAGTGCTTCCCTCAAGAAAATAACTTGCTTTTGGAGTTCTAAGCTGTCTACTTTTAGTAGTGTCATGATAAGACTTTGTAACTTGCTTGAACTACTATAAAGTGTTAGATATAGTTATGTTGCTTTATTTGTCAAATACTTACAAGTGTAGGTCTAACTGGAGTACTAGCACAACAGATTTGAAAAGTGCGAATCTATGCAGAAACCTCAGCTTTTATAATTTCCTAGTAAAATCACTTGCATGATTAAGACCGCTTTAATTTGCTGTGCAGTACGGGTTCATTCTCTGCTGTTGGCTCTTGGCACATATGCATTGCATAATTCAAAATATGCAAGAAGGGATGGGCAGTTACTGGACATGTTGGCCATACTAGACACGTCAGTCAAGGATAACCTGCTAAGCCGGTAGCCTTATGTGTCACACCTAGCTGAATCTTGCCGCTTAGGGTACTTAGCGCTGGGATCTCTATGATGCAAAGGAAGACGCAGCGATAACCTTGACTGGCTCGGCCTGCAACTTAGTACAGTTACCACAGTGATCACAATGGACCACATTGGACACAATGGTTACGCTAATAGCTGGTGGTACCACCTTGATGCTTGAATCGTGTTCCCTGTAAAGCCCCACAGATGCCTACCTCTGCAGTCGACCTTCCCGTTTGTGCATGATATAGCATGAGAAGAAAGATACAGACTTCTATGCACAATTACGAATAAGTACTCGACCCGGGGCCAAATCCAGTCCAATATTCTTAGCGTTCTTTGTGCAGCCCTCGACCAAATCCTTACCCATGTATATTCTTACCACCTTCAGTATCGCTTTTAACCAGCTTTCATTCGCCATCTGGCTTCTATGTTGCAGTATTGGCTTGTTCTTTGGAATTTGTGGCATGATTCTGATTTCACCATTCATCATAGTTGTGGAGGCAAATGCGTACTTTTAGCGATGGTATTTCGGTGATAAATATTTGGTCCCTAGTGTGTGCCCTTTAGACCTTTACAGTCAGCCTGTCTAATTATTTCTACTCTCTCAGCCATTAAATACTCTCACAACAGAGCTGTGCCTTCTTGCATCAATCCGAGTGGCCCTAGGAAGCGTAAAGCCAATTGGAGAAAGATCTAAAAGTGCAACGCTAGGATTATCACGAAGAAGAATGCCCACGGAACAGCTAGCCGGCTAGCAGCGCTGCAGTCAAGCAAGAGAGCGAGGAAGCCGCTGAATTATGAGCGAAGGAGGGCTTTGGAGGCGGCAATTTCAGCGATCGACTTAGAAGCACAAGGCTGTAGCTTCAAAGAATGAGGGAGCTGGGGCTGGAACTAATCCCCTGCAGTGAACCCTGAACGAATATGGGGCGCCGCCCATATAGGTTACATAGACTAGTCCTATTTTTGTTCAATAAAGAGCGCCTGGTTGCCCGCCTCCATCCCGTGTTTCTATAGAAAGCGAAACGCTTCATTCAAGGACGCTTTATAAATTGATCGCACCACTCATCCACAGCATAAATCTGTCAAATCAAAACAAGTATGCGGACCAAGGCCTTCTCTCATACAGACTTTCTCTTGCCCTCTCCCACCGATGCCTCCGACCGTCCTCATAGCCTAGGAAGAGGGCCTGGCTTACTGCAAATGCATCTTAGGGTACACAACTTAAATCAACAACTGTTTAAATGCGAACAAGACATCCTAAAAGCGTGTGATGTGCTGCTAGAGATGTACAAGGAGGTAAACGCATTATTGAAGGCTTATAGTCGCCAAGCCCTGCTTGTCTACCGTGGGATGTTGGAAGCTCTAGTGGACAGCAGAAAGCAAGTGATACAAGATGGATTATATGACATCAATTGTGTCACCTCAGATAATGCAACAAATTTCACTCTACCGGCTTCTAACTCTGACGCTAAAGGTTCCTTAGAGATTCTTTCGAATGATATGACGTCCTTCACGCCGTCAGCTTCTGTGACGTCCTTCACGTTAACGGCTTCTGCGACGTCCTTTACGGTGCCAGCTGCTGCGACGTCCTTCACGGTGTCGTCCTTTACGCTGCAGGCTGCTGCGATGCCCTCTACGGTGCTAGCTGCTGCAACATCCTTTACAATGCAAGTTGCTGCGGCTGCTACGACGACCTCCACGGCGCCGGCTGCTGCGACACCTTTTACGCTGTCGGTTTCCGACCCCTACAACGAAGGCCATTTAGAGGTTAAAAACAAATGCAGTGTTGCAAAGATAGGTGGCATAAAGCTTGAGACGAAACAGTTAAAACGGAGATGGGGGCAAATTGCTAGCTACAAGGGAGACAGAGGGCATAATGCATTGCAACCGCGAAGTCCTATGCTATTCAGACATAAACGTATCAAACGGAGAGACAAAACATAGTATATCTTACTTGATGATTGTGTTGCGTACTTATTAAGAGCTGTCACTTATTTGTTGGAGGTTGAATTGAGCGACGGATACGGTAATCTCGCTTTAGCTAGAAGTCGCAAGCTTTGTCAACATGCTAAATCTTAATGCAACTATAAACTTAGTAGTCAGTTAGTAACCTTATTGAGCTCCTAATTTTCAAAACTGTTTCTTCTAGAACGTTGGCAATGATTAGAGCGGGACACGGCTTGGCCTTAAGGTCTTATGTAGGAGTTCGATTGCTAAATTAAAGCCTTAGAGACCAATTTAAGCACTAGCGAACATGTCTAAGAGACTCAGCCTATCTAAGCAAAAGATATAAGTAGATAAAGAAAGTGATACTTGTTTTAGGACTATCTAATAAGCCTGCTATTCGAACTAGTACATTACATCCCTAGGCTATATAGGCCCTAACGTGACCAACTGTGTAGCTATGTGCTGAGCGGCTTGCATGCAGGACGTGCATTACTATAGGGCTTATCCGAATCGATATAGGCAAGTCCCGTTGCACCTCTTAGCACCACTAAATATTGCTCCGTCAGCAGCTTCTGGAAACTAAATTATGAACCCGGTTACCAGCAGATATCTACTAGTAGAAATTTATTGTTGGAGGCTTAGTCCTCAGGCACTCCGCCTCTTTCTACTAGTAGAAATTTTGTAGCGGACGCTTAATCCTCAAACATTCCGCCTCTTTCTACTAGTAGAAATTTTGTAGCGGACGCTTAATCCTTAGGCATTCTGCTAATTTCTACTAGTAGAAATTTATTGGCAGAACCCCCGCTAAATCCTCAGGCATTTCGCCTCTTTCTACCAGTAGAAATTTATTGGTAGAACCCCCGCTTAATCCTTAGGCATTCTGCCAATTTCTACTAGTAGAAATTTGTTGGTAGAACTTAGTCCTTAAGTATTCCGCCACTTTCTACTAGTAGAAATTTTTCGGCAGAGGCCAATCAGGGCATTTCACCACTTTCTAGCAGTAGTCAGCAGAGGCTAAATCCTTAGGCATTCGTCACTTTCTACTAGTAGAAATCTGCTGGCAGAAGGCCTAATCCTTAGGCATTCTGCTACTTTCTACGTAGAAGATGAATCTTTAAGGTTAGATTGAAGGGTGGCAGATATCTACTAGTAGAAATAGGGTTCTAGAAATAGGCCTTAGTGGCAGCAGAAATCTACTAGTAGAATTAGGCAGAAATGGGGTTAAAAGTAGTAGATATCTACTAGTATTAGGGATGTTAAGAATAAGGTTTTTAATAAGGCCTTATTGTCTGTCTTAAGGATGTAAAGATTCGAATAGCTTAGGGTGGCATACACCTAGATTAGATATTTTCTCAGTCTTAATTAAAAGTCACTTTATTAGTTTTAGGCCTGTTTGCAAGCGATTAAATAGGCCGAGATTTAGCGCTTAACAGCCCATATAAGCTGTTAAGGCTAGCCTAGATTCCCAAAAAGACAGCAGGAACTCATTTGGTCACTAGGTATCTACTATTAACAGGCGGTTCTCTTAGAAATTGCTGCGTCAATTAGAGGACAGGGTTATATAGCCGACTATGACTCAAAGACATTATGAAATATATAGTGGGACAAGGTTAGTAGTGTAGTAACTACTATATTTTAGACCCCGCCTTGCTTATAGGACAATTTGCCCTTAAATTTAAAGTTTTAACCTTAGCACGTGCACCTAATAAGCGAGCGGTCATGCCCCGCCACGTTTTCCCTTAGAGATACCGTTAAGGTTAATCTTTCTTGATCCAGCTTGGATATACATTAAGGCATGCATTCAATCGGCTATGTCTACTAGCAATACAGTAAATTACCTATTCATACAATCCACAGCCACTTTACAAAATCTAGCTCAAAATGCTGGAAATAAGCGCCGCAAGGAAGCTGTTGCTGCAAAAGAGACAATGCCCGTTTCAAAACTAACGTATACGCCTAAATGTGGAGAGGTCACGACAGAGTATTATAAAGCCTATCACCAAGTTAGCTAAAGCATGGCCTGCCCGTAATCACCTACTAACAGATTGACAGGTAGCTTCAAATTCTCCTATTGCAAACATCGTTGATTATCAAAAGATTGAGAGCTACTATAAGCTAGAGGTGTTTGCTTTTATGGGATCGCCGATCTAGGTGCGAACTAGACATACTGCTATGGCGATTCCTCTCCTCGTAATTGGTAACCCTAAGAGTATAGCCAAAGATAAAGATGGTAGGCGGTACAATATTATATAGGAGACGGGATCAATCCATTATTTGGCTGAGGACGTTACTCTCAAGACAGATGGAGGTGGCAGAGTAGTGTTTATTTTCCTGCTATTCAAAATGCGAGACAATGATGGCGATGGCGAGGACCAAGTTGGATAGCATCTTCCCCGTTGTATCTTCGTCAATAAGATTGTGCTGCAACGAGCTCTGTCGATATCAGCAATCCCGTGTCAGAATACCCTTGCTGTATTACTATGGACATGTCGACCTTAATCTCTAGCATTTGGCTAATATTAAAGCCTTAATCCATCATTAACGACATATTAAAGGGTGACGACCCGTCTATTAAAGGTATATCTGCGTCTTCTATTAGTAATTGATTCCAAGTTCTCTTTAATGAAGCCTTAACAACTACAAGATCATGCTCATTCTTGCTTGGCGCTTAGTTGCTGGAGAGCCTGTCAGAATCGGCCTTAGCGCTAGAACTTCTAGAGTTATCTCCGTCCATAATCAGTTGAGGACGCTTATTGCTCATAAGGGTGTACGATGCAACGCCTTAGACTTTGTTAGCTTACTGCGGCTGATTCTTTGCAAACTAATCTTACCTTCTTTGAGCAGGAAATGATATTTATCTGGTAAATCCACACTAGCATTTGAGTATTCCTCGCTATATTCAAGATATTCGCATATTTGTAACAACCTAACAACGTCAGCGAATGTCTAGATGCCACAGCAGCTACTAAATCGTCTTACGTTAAAGCGTCACCAACTAAGATCTTAATGATAGAAGGTATAGAGTACGGCATCCATCTAAATGCTTCGTCAGCAGACATTTTGTACTCTGAAGCCGTTAGATGCTCTTTAAGCAACTCAGCCATAAAATTCAAGTTGTCGACCGACTGTATATGTTAGCGATCTCCAACCATAATGCTTAAGGATTTAACTGTGTCTTATATAGGAGAAAGATTTCTGTGCTCCGATGTTTCCACCCTTCGTCGAACAACATCGAGATGCATCTGTTCGCCCAGCTAGCCCCTCTAAGGAGGCGGTTGAGGCTCTTTTGACACTAAGAACTTAAGCCCTTAGATATCTTTTCATGGACGATAGTAATAGTATGTCCAAGGTGCAAGGTTACCTTGCACATCAAGACGAAAATCAGGTCCGAAAACTAAGAGAATTGTACAAGAGACTTTGCTAGCAGTTGGGAAATTTTGATCTTGTAAGGATCTGGAAACAGGGAAAGGTAGAGAGGACTCAGCTTGTCTGCAAGCAATCCAAAAAACCTAGAATCGGTGAACAGTTCCGTTAATATATATTGGTTCATGCGCACAGAGGATTCTCTCTTAATCGGCCATAGACCTGCCACTAGGATATTGATCAAGAAACAACGTAGCTCCTCTCGCCATAGAGCTGTATCTTTGCAACGTCTCACTCTAGTGGCATTGTACGGAATAACCTTTAGATGACTCGCTTGTTGACTTGTCGGGTGACCTTGAGGAATACTGGCCACATGGTTTTCTGGAGTATTCGTTGGAGCAGAGATAGCGGCATCATTTGAGTTATAGCTAGCGGCATTATCTGGTAGTTGATCCGGAGAGCCTTGCGGGCGGCCCTCGGGAAGTTCGAAGGGGCGTGGCGTAGACTTGAGTTCAACAACGAGACGGCGAGCTTCTGTGAGTTGTCTTTCAAGATACAATATGTATTCACTCTTATTGCCTTTAAATTGATCGAGTCGGTCTTTTCCAGCTATCAGGGTCTCTCGAGGGGGATTGCAGTTGAGAAGGAAAATGAGCTAGCGACTTCCACATCGGGCAATCCCAAAAATCAGCGGATTTTGGGGCTACGCGATTCGGTTTAGCATCAATTATGCACCTCTCGCCAAGCGTCACACAGCAACACAGAATGAGACTTGCACCTCCCAGAACATAGCTAGTACGCCACACACAAGGGGACGTGGGTCTATTGTACTCCTACATTTATCCAACATTATCCAATAACATCCAATATTATCCAATATGACTGATGGTGAAGAGTTACTAATGTAACTGCGGAATTTTGTTTCCTGAATTTGTAGAGTCAGGATATATTAGTGGGTTAACTACTAGAATGTGTTGGCAAAGATAGCGGGCTTGCATGATGCATGCTTACTCTTCTGCGAGGCCACATCAGGCAATCCCAAAAATCCGCCGATTTTTGGGGTACGCGATTCGGTTTAGCGTCAATTATGCACCTCTCACCAAGCGACAAACAGCGGCACAGAATAGACTTGCTCCACCTAGAATATGGCTAGTACGCCACACATAAGGGTCCATTCGCTCTTACATTATCCAGCATTATCCAATAACATCTAATATTATCTAATATACAGCATTAGGGCTGCCAGCTTATAAGGACATAGCTTTCAGATCAACTGTACAAGGGAGGTCATTTGAGAGATAGAGCTGCTCTTCGCCTTACCTGCAGGTGAGAGTAACTTGTAATCGGTCCTTCTTACGCCATCTCCCCCCTGTAGGTGGTTACAAGCCTTGTCCTACTCTCTCCCTTGCCTTCTCTCCTACAAGTGATAGCAGTCTGCCATCATTCACCTCCTTGATACCTATTCTTGTATGACTCTAAGGTAATTATGCCCGATAACTGCGTATTCATCTGATAGTGGCACTTCAATGTGTTAGCGCCTGTTTAATTAATAGGCCCCCATTTTCTTATTCTTTAGTTTATAAGTACTCACCTTGAGCCATTGCAAAAACTGTCTTATCACTTTCTACTTTCAGAACATTGCCTTACACACTACTGAAATCAACAGTTCACTTCAACATAATGCCTCAAACAGTCCGCGGTCCACCCCCTCCACCCCCTCTAGCGCCAAGATCTCATTACCTTCCCAATTCCTGAAAGCCTGATGATTCCTCTACTGAGTCAGGAGAGGACAACTGTATCAAGTGCCTGGACACAAATTTGGTCCCGTCCAAGAATGTATCAGTTGAGGGGCGAGTGGAGCAGTCTACGGGTCGAGCTATGATATACCTAGATACTAAAGCGATCCTGGAAACAAGGTTCAGTGACAATATTGAGCGGAGTGAAGCTGGATACTACTGCGCTAGTATAATCTATACATTAGCGGTTGATGGACTCAATAGTCTGCAGAATGCGAAAGGCAAGGCCGACAATTACAGCCCGCCATCAGATGAAATGCTCTGGAAGTGTAAGGAGGAGTCAGAAAAAACTTTGAAGACAGTGATAGTATATTGCGGAGAGGTAGAACGCGACACTTTAGCACATTTATGGGAGAAGAAGGAAGCGTTAGCGCTTGAGTGGGCAAGAATGGATTTCACCCTGCTCCATGGAGAATACTGCACGGTCTGGAAGGGGCAAGATCCGCTGACAAGGAAAAGGAGGGGTTGCAGCAAGCTCAGCTTTGGCGGGTTTACCAGCTTTAGTGTTAAGAGAGAAGGGGAGAGGCCGCAATACTTCTCGTGCAATGATAAGGATATACTTTCAGGCGAATTTTACATCGAAAAGACGAAGAAAGAGGAAGAGAAAAAGGCAGAGGAAAAGGCGACTTGGGAAATAGTTGTCTAGGAAGATTTCTGCGATCAACTAGTGTTTCTTCTTTCCTTTTTATTTCACTCTGCTACGCTCCTTATTGATATAGCAAAATTTTCAACCTGAGAATTATAGTTCGGTTTCACGTGCTTAAAAGTGATTTATAAATATAAGGCTTTAAAACCCGATAACAGACTAACATAAAGGCTATAATCTCATTCTTAATCCTTAAGCAACAACTTTGACTGAATAGCTGTCCCGCATTATTGCCTTGCAACTACGACGGAATAAACGACAAGAGCAAGTTGCACACTCAATGGCTTGCCACAAGAGAAATATCGCGTATTGCCAGAATCTGATCGCTAAATAGCCCTATCTAACTGACGCCTTTAGTGGTAGACAAGAACGAATGAATGGAGCATGAGAGAACAGGTGAACTATCACTAAAGGTGGACAGTCAGTGAGGGTGAACAGTTACTGAGGGCGAGACAGTTGCTGAGGGTGAGCGGTCACTGGGGGTGTACTGTCACTAAAGGTGAACAGTCACCGATAGCGAACTACCACTAGAACTAAAATCTATACGAACTTCAACATGTACTATTACTGCCGCCTTATTTTTAATAGTAGATTGAATCTGTACTGAATAGAGGGGTTCACCTCAAGCTAATGCTTAATCCGACAATAAGAGTTAGCGCTACCTGATCGGACGCAGTGCAGGCAAAGGCCAACGCTGTTGTTCAAGCCGTTTAAGCTCCAACGACGGCTTCTCCTATATTCTGGCATAGCATGCTTGTACTTATAGTTATGCAATACTTGGTTCCTAGGGGATCGGATCAGGCATCTTCTCTGCTATCCCTATTGCCTTAGAGATGCTTCATCTTTTCCGGCCCAACAACTAGAATAACGTCACCGTCTGCAGCAATCTTGACAATTGTGCTTGGCTTGTTATGTCTTAGTTCTCCATATTGGATGTAGGAGATTCGTTTCTACAAATAATCCCATTACTGCTTTTTGTAAGCCGATTAGTGATTGGACGGTATGCACTAAACCCAACTAGGTTTAGTGAGTGAGTCAGAAAAGTGCTAATTTTAGATTCCCAACTTTTATTGGGAAGTTCCCTACGAAACGACCGGAAAGCTTCTTTCATATGACGAGGCAGGGATCAACTCAGGTACCAAACCTTAAATTGGGAAGTTCCCTAAGAAATAGCTAAGGCCTGAATCGACGTGGCCTCAAACACCATTGCTCCTTTAACAGTGTCCACCACGCATCATGCAGCTGCGTGAACTTCAAGATACTACTTCCAAAGATCTCCTTCAGACTTGGGTTCAAATAACCCAGACTCTTATATCCGCCGGACATGCTACAGACTTACAGCGGGCGCTGAATAGGACCTGCGGAAATAGCTATGAGGATCCAACTTAGGACCATATGGAAGATTCTCTAATTGCCTCGCTTTTTGGGGCCAACTCAAATGAGCTAACAGGAGAAATTCAACAGACAGTAATGCTAGATTGCCGTTCTTCTCTAGTCCCACAAGAACCTTTAACAACAGCTGCTAACAAACCCTAGAGCATTAACGGCGGCGATGCATGCGTTAACCTCAGCTAGAATACGAATAAACATTGGATCACGAATCACCTATCGACCCAGCCCTTACCTCAAGCGGCGAGCGACACGCCTCAAGGGATATACAATGAGATGATGAGCATAGACGATGAACATAGCGCTAGAGATACAGTGACAGCAGCATCTAGCCCTGCTGAGAGCGATGCCAATGAATTCGATGACTGGCTAGGAGTACCACTCGACCTTGTTTGTGATAGTGCAGACTTATTGAAGCACCACAGCGACATTCCGTCATAAAGCTTTAAGGAGATCTTTGCTGCTAAAGAGTTACTTCCTATCGTATCTGAGCCGGATGAGAATACATCAGCCCTATTAAGTCAAGGTGAAGCTATGCAAGTGGTCGAGCTTGGTCAGATATCTCGAGTTTTAACGCTAGCGCTATTACCGGCGACATCATGTCCCAGTTATAACCTAAATCCTGCAAGCTAGCAAGCTACAGCCCAAGATAGTCACATTAACACCTTATACGACGCTGAATCTATATTAAAAACGCAATCCCAGCAATCAACCCTAACGCTATAAGGGACAAAATCTAGTGATCCTGTCCGTGCACGCGCTAAAAGGGACCTGACAAAAGCGGAAATAAGTTGCAACGCTCAAAGCCTAATACAAAGCGAATCTATTGATTTCTTCATTAACAATTGCTAGGTCTTTTACAAAGGCTGGATTTTATTACTAATAGGAGCGGTTTCACTAACTAGTACTAATCCTAATAAGCTTGTTGTAGCTGCATTTGATGCGCTAGATTATTTGAGACATCAGCAAGGCACTACACGGCTGATGAAGCGGCTTGCCTATATCCACTTAATACAAGCAATTAATATTCACAAAGCAGCAGCAAGGGAAGATCGATGTCATGGCCGTACACGCCGAAAACTAGGTCATGGTGATACTACTATAGCCATTAATACATACCTTAATGCTAAAGGAACTAACGGTCTATTAAGAGCCCAGCTATTGGAACACAAGCGCATAGGAACGTGATGGTATACACTTGCAGGGCCATATCTCATTATACTCTTCTTATATACAGCGAAAGCGGAAACTATCATGTACGTATCCCCGTTTCAATAACCCATACAACTTAGTTAAGGCTTACCTCACTCAAGAAATGATAATTCGATCCACTTGACTACTCTAGAGGCTCTCGCAGTTAAGGTTCAGCATCTCAATCCCAGATTGACCTATCTCTTTGAGAAACTAAGCCAGGATGCGGAACTGTCATCTAACACAGAGCATGTCATTCCTCAACTTAGAGACGCATTGTTGTTAGATAAGCAATATAGGAAATTAGTGGTGGAGTAGCCGTGGAGTTGGGCTTTGGCTATTGGCTGAAGAATAGTTAATAGGGAACTTCCCAAGGAACCCTGGAAGGGGCTAAATATATGGCCTTAGGCACACTTACTTCAAACCTTGTTAATTATTTACACAATGTAACGGGCCTGCAGTTTTCCTAGAAGCCCCCTCTTCTAGAAGCCCTACCCGTAATGCGAGAGCCTGTAAGCTCGTATGGGTAATCTAGCTGGTATGAGCATCTGGCTGGTACGAGCTTACTGTTCGGATCTGTAAGGCTGCGGGTCTGGAAAGGCTCTAGGTCTGTTAGAGCTTTAGGTCTGTAAGGCTTCAGATCTGTAAATGCTTTGGGCCTGTAAAAGCTGCTGGCCTGTAAGGTTTCAGATCTGTTTAGCTTCAATATCTGGAATAGTTTCTAGTCCGTAAAGGCTTTGGGTCTATAAAGTTGTAGCACGCCAAGTTTGTAGCAAAGTTGTAGCAAGCCGAATTGTCGAGCTTGTACGCATTCTAGCTGATATGAGCATACTAGCTGGCACGAGCTTATAAGCTTGCATAAGCGTTTACAAAGAGCTGCAAACTAGAATTACGTGTTTAGACTGCTTGCTCCTAGGACCGCGAGGCTCCTAAGAGCATTCTCCTAGGACCGTGGAGGGCGTGGGACCACACGGGGCGTAGGACTACCGCTCCCACGCCCCCCACGGTCCTGGGAGCAATCTCTTAGGACGTCGTTGGTCGTGGGAGCATATGGGTCCTAGGAGCGAGCCGAAACCTCTTCGGCTACGTTTGCCAAGATAGGCTTAGTCTCTTAAGGTTCGACCGGTGAATCACGTTGTACTAGCGGTAAAGCTTACGGTGCAACGTGTTAAAAATAGGGTGGTTCGCATAAGTAGCTACAGCGTCCAAAAAAAGCCCCCTATTAAATGTGATCCCCCTATTAAATGTGACCCCCCATATTAAATGCGCCCCCCCCCCCTTATTAGATGTGACCCCTTTGTCTATAAAGCCTTGTTCCTATGAGTGCAAACTTCTTTAAATTTTATCTTGATAATTAATAGTTATTATTCCTTAATCATGGTAGTCAACAATCGGAAAAAAATAACAGAAAATTTAGGACGGAGGAAGAAGACTTTGTTGAAAAAAGTTTATGAGCTTGGAAAGTACTACGATGTTGATGTGGCCTTAATTATACGTCAAAATGGTTAATACATTACTTATAGATCAACGGATCTTGAATCCTTTCCACCGTCTATGAAAGAGATTGTAAGGGTATATCTGTTTTATTTACTTAGCCATACTAATGTTAAAGCAGCAAGTTTCATACCCTGTTCCTAAGAATATGCTTCCTCAAGATATAGAAAATCAGCTTTAAAGCTCTAAAGAGCCAGCAGGAAGATGGTAGATCAACTGTATTGTTAGACTCTAATAGGAACTGCTTAAATGCACAACACGTTAGTTATGCTAAATATCTATGATTTTAGACTTTCAAGATATGGTGTACCGGTTCTGGAGAGGTTGCCGGTTCTGATATAGGATTGCGGTTCTAACATAGGTTACCGGTTCTGGAGAGGTTGCCGGTTCTGACGTAGGTTGCCAGTTCTGACATAGGTTGCTGGTTCTGACATAGGTTGCCGGTTCTGGAGAGGTTGCCGGTTCTGACATAGGTTACCGGTTCTGGAGAGGTTGCCGGTTCTGACGTAGGTTGCCAGTTCTAACATATGTTGTCGGTTCTGACATAGGCTACCGGTTCTGGAGATTGCTGGTTCTAGAGAGGTTGCCGGTTCTGATATAGGATTGCGGTTCTAACATAGGTTACCGGTTCTGGACATAGGTTGCCAGTTTAGAAGCACGTAAGAGCTAAAGCAGAGCACTAGATGGGTAGTTTTCTCAACAATGGTTGCGCTTTATTATGTTAACAAAGTATACAAATGACACCATTACAACCCATATTGACAATTTGATGTCAAAGTCCTTGCCTGAGCTAGCGAGATGGCCCCAGTCACCTAACTAGCCTTTTTCCGCGCCAATCTTGGCGAAAGCCTAATTTACTCCTCAGGTACTATTACGGACCTAGCACACGTGACCTTGCTCGCTTAACTTAGCTCCTCCTATAATTTCTCTGCAAATTGCAATTAGCGCTAAAAAAAAAAACTTACTTATCTACCCTAGTATTCCGTCAACTCGATGTCTCTGCTCCTTCTAGCGTCTTAATCGACGCATCAACCTTAGTTGTTACTAGTCTGTCACTCTTCCGCTAGAGAGCATTGTCACATATGCATGTTTCAAATGCTTCGACCATATCCATTCTTAAGCGGTCAGGATCTAATTCGTCCCCCCATCCACCAACTGAGAGGCCGTTCATCCGAAGTCGAGCGTTCCTGACAACTATAGGACCGCAGCTAGCCCCATCATTCTGTTGTAGAGTCGGCTTGATTTGTTAGCCGTTGACACCTATATAATGGAGGCTTGTACCTACTGCCTCAATATATTCAAACTTCAAGTGACCAAATTCGGCCTAATCTAGTTAGTAGGACGTCTCCTGCTCAGTTATACGTAGCTCACCTGAACTAGTTTATGCACACCTATTGACTTCAACGTGCCGTTAATGACGCCCTCGTCTGCCATGGAATCATAGTGGTAAATCTTTTCGTCTTGCTCGTTGATTTCTAGCAGAGTGAAGTGATTGCCATTAAGGTTTAAAGGGCAGAAATATACTAGAGGAACGGAGGCGCCATTCTCGTCCTAGGCTTCCCTTTTAAATGACTCGATTTTCTTTCTCCAGCTGGAAAGGGACGTTGGGACACGCTTCTTCTTACTCTTACTCCGAGAGCTCTTGACGTTGCCTAATGGGATACTGTAACCGTATCTCACAAAGGAGGGCTTGTCCGCCATCTTCATGCCAGCTAAAAGAAGCCACGCGTCGAACCATTCGCTAGGTAACAACTTGTTGAACATATCACAGCTAAACTCTGTGCCGCCCCGAATCGTGATGATGTCGTTCCCCTCAAGCTCTTTTTCTAGAACCTTAACGGAGATATCTTCCTTCAACTGAGCTATAGCAGCACTCAAACGCTCTGGATTCGACTCTTATACTGACATTAGCCTCTTTACTCGTTTCATGTGGTTTAACCTTACAATTTCAAGTGGAAATTGGGACACGATTTCTTCATGTTCATGTTCTAATAGAAGGCCCTCCTTCACCGTCATCACGTAGAAGGAGTGTATATCCAGTCGTCCTTCTATGATAAACCTTTCTAACTGTTCGCTTAGAATCCCAAGGAGCTTCATATACTTAGAGTCTGCTTGTATGCGTCCAATCATATAGTCAAGTTGCTCAGCGCCTTTCTTTGTGTAGTCCCTGCTCAAGAGGCTTTATTAGCGGCTAATACTATTTGGAGTTGGTACTCTTACCAGATATTTTTATCAAAAAGGATGCCTAATCCCAGCTTTTTAACTAGCTTGTTACTTAGAGTTTGTCTTCTACTTAGTTGTGTTATAAGACGTTTTCTCTGCAGTTTTTTGTTTCGTTTAGTAAGGGTACCTTGAGCATCAAATGGACTGTTGATTGTTGCATCTCCATCCTTTAGAGTAAGCATTCCCAAGCTCTTAATATATTTCCTAGATCGCTGTATTTTGTCTAGGAGATAGGTTGCTGCGCCCTTATGGTCTACAGGCTTACCCTTCTTTGTAAGGACTTTGCTGCTTGCTTGGACTAGGCGAACCTGAGAATCGTACCATTCCCATGCACCCATATACTCCAACATATTCAAGATCGTTACCTTCTAGTTCTCAACCGATCCCGCCTCTAATATATCCACCCACATGGAGCCGGTTGACCAATCGTTAGAGGCTAGTTCGTCCTTGCGCGAATCTCTTAGTGCCCGGAGAATTGTAACATGCACCTATCTTGGCATGCCGTCCGGATACTTGCTCAAACGATGAATAATTCGAGCTGCCTCGAGGATATGATCAATTAGTGTGTGTGCATCTTCTAGTGCAACACTTATTGACACAGGCGACGAGCGAGTAATTTCGAGGGACGTAGGGATCTTCCCTCTCTAGATCTCCTCCGTTTGTGAGGATACAATCACACTTGCTTTGGTCCGTGTCGGCGTTGACGGTTTAGGTGCATTAGGCTTTAGAGATTCTAGCAATTCAAGTTGAGTTGCGCTTTGATTGGTTTTTATACCTTCTAATTGCAAATGGTTGCTTTGGACAGTTGAGCTGGTTAACCTAGAGTCATCATACTCGGCTTCTTTGGTACTTGCAGAAGTAAGTTTGGCGGAACCCGGCAGGGCCTTATCGTCCGTAATGCCGCTAACTTTTAAAAGCTTCCCTCCAACTAAGCGTGCACTCTAGTGGGTCGCTCCATTTTCCACTAGTGGATAACGAGCTTCGGTGCGCTTGGCATGTTTTGGCGGCCGATATGTACGGTCTTCGAGCTTACGCTTCTAGGATTGCGCAATGATATGATCTGGCGCTAACTGGGCTGCTGGACGTTCGATTGTATCTTCAGGACGGCCATTGCGTCCTGCGCTTTCAATAATCTTGGTTCCAAGAAGTTCTGCCGCTTGAGGAGCCCTTGCGCAAAGATCGTCTACTAGTCTCCTAAACTGAGATCTATCGTTAGGACGCAGCAAGCTGAGACTTGGCATTTTCAAACCTTGAGTAGTCGTAGCACTTCTACCATCGTACGCTGTGTAACTGCTCGTACAAACTTCTCAAAC
>Ga0335074_10006654_pt1 | contig 16024 bp, 11 predicted proteins | sample Lox_Sample_23_FD_206715 | JGI IMG/M metagenome (GOLD analysis project Ga0335074, IMG submission 206715) | Soil microbial communities from Loxahatchee National Wildlife Refuge, Florida, United States - Lox_Sample_2.3 | ecosystem: Environmental > Terrestrial > Soil > Wetlands | place: USA... | reverse complement strand
CACTGTTGTCCCCACCAAGCTGACTCGGGCTGGGGAATAAGCCTCTGAACTGGAGCCCCGTTACGGAATCGAACCGTAGACCTTCTCCTTACCATGCATGCCGCTTTCGTCTGGTGGTGTCGCGCCAGGTCGGATTACCGCAGGCGAGACAGCAATCGGTGTCTGAGGGGGTCGCACACCGTCTGGCGTTGCCTGAGGTCGTTGTCACTTGGTTTGTCACTGGCTTCCGGATGCAGGGAAGGCCCACGGTTCACGTGCGGTGCCGCTTGCACGTACCCGTCGGCGAAGCAATCATACGGTGGCAGGCGAGTCAGTGCAGGCCGACGACATGCAGCCGCGACCCCATACCGGGGGTTTCTTGGAGTGGTCCCGCAACTCGTAGTCTCGGCTGAAGAAAGGCAGTTGCGGAAGGAGCTTGCCCGGGGCGGTGTAAGCCTTAACGCTGTCGCTGCTGCCCGGTCGGCTTCTCTGCCTTGGCTGTATCTGAGGGCGGGTGCGGGTATTCCCAGTTCGTCGCTGCTGTGCCAGAGAGTCCGAACGGCCGGAATGCGTAGGCCTGGATGGTGGATGCCGAGCAGGCCGAAGTCGAGTCGCCGAGCCGTGCACAGGCCGGATGCACCAGCATCCGGCCCGCTTCAGCCCCGATGTGCCTAACCATTGCCAGTCCGCCTGGGCTGAAGATCAGACCTTACAGATCGTGCTTCGTATTGACTCCCTGCGGTAGGCTCGGGTCTGATATTCAGCCCATTGGCGAGAGGTCCAGATGGCTCAGAACGACGCGAGGCATGGCTCCTCGGCCCGCCCGAGCGTCCGGTTCGCGCCTATGAGCGTGCCGAAGGCATCCGACATCTTGGTGGATGAACTCCGCGAACGGATCCTGAGCGGCGAGCTAGCCGAGGGCACGACGCTGCCGTCGGAGCGCGACCTCGTCGAGCAGACGCAGATGAGCCGTACCACCGTCCGAGAGGCGCTTCGCATCCTTGAGGTGCAGGGCCTGCTGCGCATTGTGCCCGGCCGCGCCGGGGGCGCTGTCGTTCAGCGTCCGGGCTCCGACGCCGTCGTCAGCTCGGTCAGCGCCTTGATCCGCGGTCGGCGGATCCGGCTCACCGCGCTACTGGAAACCCGCCGGGCGATCGAACCCATCTGCGCGCAGCTTGCGGCCGAGCATAGGACCGATGACGACCTAGCTGGTCTCGAAGAGATCAACAAGGATCTCGCCAACCCGGACAGCAGTTTCGCGGAGTTTCTTCAGGCTAACGTCGACTGGCATGTGGCGGTGGCAAAGGCGACGCACAACGAGCTGATCGCCGCCTTCATGGCGGCGCTGAGCCGGGCGATTTACGCCTCGACTGCGAACGAGGCGTACGGCGCGCCTGAGTCGCGCAGTCTCACCATCCGTGCCCATGTCTCGATCACCGAGGCGATCCGCAAGGGGGACGCGGCGACGGCGGTGCGGCGGATGTCCCGGCACCTGGACTCATACGCGGCTGGCATCCCGCAGGACGACAAGGACGAGAGCATCGTGGTGCCAGGCATCACTCCGGCAGGAGACCAGTCTTGACCTATTCGTCTATATAAGTCTGATAATTCGCGCCATTCCCTGGCGAACACGCGGTTGACGTGCTCGGCGAAAGCCGCCGTTGACACTGGACGTGCTCCAGCGCGTGCCACATCGTAGGTTGCGACCCCGGTGCGCATTGTCGAGAGCAGGGCGCGGCGCAGGGCCGCTCCTGCGGCCCGTGTTTCGTCTTGCCACTCGAGCGCGGCGGCCAGCGCCAGGTAGGCTCCTGACGGATTCGCAACGCCGTGTCCGGCGCGGCGGGGGGCAGACCCGTGAACCGGCTCGAACAAGGCTCGGCAGCGCCCGGCCAGGGGAGGCCCAGGGTTGACGCTAGCCGAGCTGCTCAGGGCGATGGAGCCTGCGGTAGCGGCGGCCACGTCGCTGAGAATGTCACCGAAGATTCCCTCGGTGACGATGACCGCCGTCGGCAGCGCCCGCGCCAGGTCGTAGGCGAGCCGGTCAACGTAACAGTGCTCGACGGCGACACCGCGCTCGTCGGCGATCCGCTGGACGATGGCCCGCCACAGGCGGCTCGTCGCGAATAGGTTGGCCTTGTCGGCCGACAGCAGGCGGTGGCCCTTGAAGCGGCCAAGGATGTCGGCCGCGGCACGCACCACTTCCGCGATCTGGCAGCCGGACAGCTCTATGCGATCCCAGGCGGGGGTACTGGGGCCGCCTTCCTGGCGTGTGTCCTGCTCGCCATAGGCGCCGCCGAGCAGGTTTCGCACGATGACAAGCGGATCCCCTTCGAGCCTGAGCACCTCCCTGATGGAGAGCCGCAGGCCGAAGTGGGTCCGCAATGTCCACAGCGCCGAGGGCTGCCGATACGCCTCGGGGCTCGCCCCGGGATGCTCGCCGATGGCGCCGAGCAGGATGGCGTCGGCCTCCTCGCAGGCTCGGAGCGTGGCGTCCGGCAGGACGCTGCCCGTGGCTGCATAGGCCGACGCTCCAGCCTGCCACGGGCCGGTGACGTCGATCTTCTGGCCGTTACCCAGGGCGGCGAGCAGTGCAAGGGGCCCGGCGAGAACCTCGCGGCCGATGCCGTCGCCAGGGATCACGGCGAGCCTGATCATGGGAGCAGCTCGTGACCGCCGGCGCGCATAGCGCGGTCAAGGGCGGAGTCGCCGAGCACCTTTCGGGCGTCTGCCGTCCACGCCTCATAACCAGCTTTGAGCGTTGGGTAGCCAGTGAAGCCGAGGTCGCTGCCGAAGACGAGGAGCTCGGGCGGGTACTCGGCGGCGAGCCGCCCGGTCCCGTCCTGGACGGATCCAGCGATCTGGTCGGCGAGTATGCCGATTTCCACCCGGGCTTCGAGCTCGCGCAGCGCCGCGGCGGCATCGGGGCCCCAGCCCAGGTACGACAGCAGCGGATGATTGACGAGGAATCGCCGAACTCCGCGTCGGCTGGCGGCTTCAAAGACGAGGATGACTTCGTCCATCGGAACGTGCCCGGAGGCGAGGATAAGGTCATACTGGGCGGCCACGTCGAGCACGTCGGGCCAACCGGGCATGAGCTGTCCGCCGCAGACTACCGGTACAGGGCCGAAGCCGAACCGGCTGTGCACCTCCCCTCCTGCGGCATCGCCGACGGCCGTCTGGTGAGCTACCGACGATGTGGTGGGCAGCCAGGCTACCGCGCCGCCGAGCCGGGCCATTACCTCGACGGCGTCCGGGTTCGCGCCGCCGACTGGCGAGTTGAGCACAATGCCGCCAAGGGCGCTCTCGCCGAGCAGCGATGCGCGTTCTGCCGTCGAGCCCTCGTGCGCCTTCAGGACGAAACGTTCGACGCCGAGCCATGCCAAGGCCGACTTCGTGTCGGGATCGGTGGTATGCCGCGGCGCGATGCTCGGCGCGGAGTGCACGTGGAAATCAACGATGCCCGTCATAGCGGCCAGGTTTCAAGGACGGGCGCCTCCTCAAGCCGACGGCGCTGAACCTTCCCGACGCCGGAGTCACGCGGGATGGCCGCGATCCGCGAAACGGCGACCGGCCGCATGAACGCCGGCAACGGCGCGACGGCGTCGCGGACCTGCCTCAGCGTCTCTGGCGTTGTGCCCGACGGTCGCGAGATGTACAGGACCACTTCCTGTTCGCCTGCCTCCTGTCCGCCCAGCGTGGCCGGCCGTCGCCATAGGGCGAAGTCGCCGAGCCCGTCCGCCTTGAGCAGCTGCTGCTCGACGTACCCGATTGGGACGTACTCGCCTTTGACGCGAATTGACTCGGAGAGCCGCTCGACGAAGATCAGGTTGCCCCATTCGTCGACGCGGCCGAGGTCGCCGGTATGGAACCAGCCGCCACCGTCGAGGGCGGACGTGATGACCCCGGCCCGCCGATAGCCGGAGAACAGAGCTCGGCCCTGACCCTTGTCCCTGACCAGGATTTCCCCGTCGTCCGCCAGTTGCCACTCGATGTCGTAGCGCGCCCGCCCTGCCCGGCGCATCATGCCCTCCGGCGGCGCGTCCTGATCCTGCGGACGGCAGATGGTCGCGTGGCACAGGCCGCCCGCCTCGGTCGATCCGTACGCCGCCACGCCTTGCGGCACCTCGAACCGTTCAAGGAATTCGGGATCGCCAGTGAAGACCACCCGCAGCCGGTGGCCCTTGGCGTCGGCGGGATGGGTTGCCTTCTTCAAGATCGCGACTGGCGGAAGGTGCAGCACCGCCGCGGTCACCTGGTTAGCGATCACGGTCGGCCAGAACTGGCTGGCCGAGAACCGGTCCGCGCCGAGCACGCTCGCGCCGGCCAGCAAGGACGCCACGACTCCATAGCCGAGAGGGTTGACGTGGAACATCGGAAGCGGGGCGAATACGATGTCGAACCGGGTGAATGACATCGTGTCGGCGATGAACCGGCCTAGACGCAGCATGTACTCATGGCTTTGAGCGCAGAACTTCGGCGGCCCGCTCGTGCCGGAGGTATGCATGTATGACGTGATGTCGCCGGGCTCGGCGGCAAGCCCCGGTGGCTCCCTGCCGGGCTGGGCTGAGAGATCGGCTGGCTCGGGGAGCGGGACCTCGTCGCCGTCGAGGCAGATCGATTCGGAGTCGACGCTCGTCAGGTCGTAGTGCGGGACGCCGGGGGCGACAGCCCTGTCGCCTTCGCGGCCGAGCCACAGTACCGCATCGGGCTTGAGGTTGGCCGCCATGTCCCGGAGCAGATCGGTCGGGTAAGTGGGGTTGACTAGGGCGGCCTGGATCCCGGCTAGTTGCAGCGCGGCCCAGGCTACGAGATAGTTCGTCGATGTCGTCCCGATGACCATCGCGCAGGCGCCGCGCGTGAGCCTTGTGCCGGTGAGCGCCTGAGCAGCCCGCGCTGCCAGATCGATCGCGTCGACGAGGCGCATGTCGCTGCCCGCGACTCCGAAGCGCAGGTTCGGGGAGCATCGCGCGCGGCTGATCAGCAGCTCAGCGAGGTTCTGCGGCGAGCGATGACCGCCTGCATCCACGGCCGCGTCGGTCACTGCCGCCCTCCCGTGTCGTCGGCTGTCGCGCTCGCGGCCGACAGCGTGGCGAGCTGGTGCTCATCGAGTGACAGGCGCGTCGCACCGAGCAGTTCGCCCAGCTCGGCCACGGTGTTGGTAGCCACGATGGGTGCCGTCACTCCCGGCTGGACGATGCCCCACGCCAGTGCGACCTCGGCCATGGTGGCTCCTTGCTGCCCGGCGATCTCTTCCAGGGCGCCGAGAATGCGCGCGCCCCGCTCATCCAGGCAGGTTGCCAGCCACTTGCCCCACGCGCTACTCGCGCAGTCTTCAGCTGTCCGGTAGCGGCCGGTCACGAAGCCCTTCGCCAGCGAACTGTAGGTGATGACCCCCAGGTTGTGCTGAACGCAGGTCTGCTGGAGGGGCCCTTCATATTCGGAACGCTGGCGAAGGTTGAAGCACGGCTGCACGCACTCGTAACGGGGCAGTCCGTTGCGCTCGCTGACTTCCAGGGCCTCGAGCAGGCGGTCGGCGCTGTGATGTGATGCCCCGATCGCCCGCACCTTTCCGGCGCGGATGAGCCGGTCGTACGCCTCGAGTGTGTCCTCGAGCGGGGTGCGGGTGTCGTCTGTGTGCGACTGGTAGAGGTCGATGTAGTCGGTCTGCAGCCGGGTAAGCGAATCGTCGGCCGCCTTGGCGATGCCGCTCGCGGACAGGTCGCTGTTATCCCCGGGGAGCTTTCCGCCGACCTTTGTCGCCAGGACGATCCGGTCGCGTCGCCCGCGGGACTTGAGCCAGGCGCCGATGATCGCCTCGGACTCTCCGCCCGCGTGGCCAGGAACCCACGCCGAGTAGAGCTCGGCGGTATCGATGCCGTTGTACCCGGCATCGACGAAGGCATCGAGCACAGCGAAGGAGTTCTCGCGATCCGCGGTCCAGCCGAAGACGTTGCCGCCGAGCATCAGCGGCATCACGTAGAGATCTGAAAGTCCGATTCTGCGCTTGGTCAAGATAATCACTTCGCCGCCGTCGTCATGGTCTGCTTGCGGCCCACGATCAGCGCTACCTCACCTTGATGCGAGGGGCGGGCGGACCGTGCTGTGACCGATACGTCGCTGTAGCGGGCGTCCGTCAGGAACTGGCGCGCTTCGTCGATCGTCGCCAAGGTCCTGTCGTGGATCTCGCCGGCGGGGTATGCGGCGTCCGGATTGCGGAACAGGTCGTAGTTGGCGTACACGCCGCCTTCCGTTAGCCGCGCGAACACGGCTGCCGCGAGCCACTTCTTGCGGTCGTTCTGCAGGTGATGGACGGCGGCCGACGAGACGATGGCGTCGAACGGGCCCGTCAGGTCCAGTGGCCAGGCGCCCACGTTCATGTCCCAGGTCAGATAGCGATACCGCTTACCGAACCGCCGCATCCGCTTGATGCCCTTGTCCATCATGACCGGGGAGAAGTCGACGAGCACCGCTTCCGCGCGCGGATAGGTGTCAAGCACGAGTTCCGCCACCGCACCGTCGCCCGCACCGAGATCGGTGATCCGCAGCGGGACCTCCTTGTCCGCTGGCAGTTCCCCGAGGATGCCGGCGAAGCCGGCCTTTCTTTCAGCGGTGAGCGCCTGAAGCCGCGCGGTGTAGCGGTCGACGTGCTCGGCAGTTTGCCACTCGTAGCCCCCAGCACCAGGTGTGGTCATGAGTTTCTCCCTGCTTGACGGACTGCAGGCTCGCGGTTGCCCAACTTAGGATGACCGAAGCCATCAGTCAATAGTGTGCAATATAAATGATATGACCAAACGCTCCCAACAGAGTACCGCCCGTCCCCAGGCAGGCGACAGAGCCCCGCAGCACCCGGCACGTAGATCGCACTGTCTCTGTAGTTTTGGTCTGATCTTTTCTATATGAAACTATTGACTGAGCGGCGAGAATCGCCTTACGCTCGCAATAACCAGGTCCTGGTCAGAGCAGCTGGGCACGAGACGCATAGCCGACGATCGCCACGGAAGGAAGGACACGAAGCTAAGCAGGCTCGGCAGCACCGCCGCGGCAGCTGCCCCTCCGCGGGCGCCGTCGGCGGCTGCAGTTCGCCGGACCTCGGCGCGGTGCTGCGGGCTCAGCTGCGAGCAGCGGCAAGAGCATCAACGTCCGGCTGATCGCTCGCGGACAACTAGGGCCGCATGAACTGCCGGCGGCCCGGTTCATGCGGCCGGGTGATCGAGGCGGCGGTCGGCCTCATCAATCCAACAGCTACACGAAGGCAACTGCATTGCTGATCTACATCATCGCCGGGCTGACGACCGGGTCGATCTTCGGGCTTGCCGCGGTTGGCGTCGTGCTGACGTATAAGACGTCGGGAATCTTCAACTTCGCCCAGGGTGCCCTCGCGACGTTGTCCGCGTTCCTGTTCTATTTCCTCCAGGCGCAGCACGGCGTTCCGTGGCCGGTCGCCGCGATGGTGTGCATCCTGGTCGCCGGGCCGCTCATGGGCCTGGTCCTCGAGTTGCTGGCACGGAGGCTGGCGACCCGTGACCTGCCGACGAAGGTCATGGGAACCATCGGGCTGCTGCTTTTCATTCAGGGCGGCCTGTACCTTTTGTACCCCCCTGGCCCTTACCGGGGAGTCACGCAGTTCCTCCCGTCAGCGGCGTTCTCTTTCTTCGGCACACCGGTCCAGGCCTACCGCGTGATCATCTTTGCCATCGGCGGTACCGCCGTTGCCGCGCTGACCATCTTCCTGCGGCGCAGCCGCAGCGGGGTGGCGATGCGCGGCGTCGTCGACGACCCCGACCTGCTTGATATCTCCGGCACGAGCCCGGCCCGCATCCGCCGTTTGTCCTGGGTGATCGGGTCAACCTTCGCGGCCGCGTCCGGCGTCCTCCTTGCGCCGCTACTGACGCTCGACCCCACCACCTTCACGCTGCTCATCGTCACGGCCTTCGGCGCGGCAGCCATTGGCGCGTTCACCAGCCTTCCGCTCACCTACCTCGGCGGTCTGCTGATCGGTATCGCGCAGGCGGTACTGCAGAAGTACATCATCAACTCCAGCGGGCTGCTCAGCGGCCTGCCCGCCAGCCTGCCGTTCCTGGTGCTGTTCCTGCTGCTGCTGTTCGCTCCCCGGCTGCGCCGACCCAGCACGGCGCGAATACCGCCGCGCAGCCAGGCCGACACCTGGCAGCCGCCGGCGACGCTGCGCGGCGGAGCACTCGTGGTGCTTGTTGGCGTGCTGTGCGCCGTTCCAGCGTTCGCCGGACTGTACCTGGCAGACTGGACCCGATTCCTCGCCTACATGATCGTCTTCCTCTCGCTGGGGCTGCTGGTCCGCATGTCGGGCCAGGTGTCCCTCGCGCAGGTCAGCTTCATGGCCATCGGAGTCTGCGCCTTCTCGGATCTGGCCGTCGGTCACCACTGGCCATGGTTCGCCGCACTGCTCGCCGCCGGCCTGATCGCCGCTCCGATCGGGGCGGTGCTCGCCATCCCCGCCATCCGCTTCCCGGGTCTGTACCTGGCGCTGGCTACGCTCGGCTTCGGGATCCTGGTCGAGCAGATGTTCTATGGCCAGAGCTATATGTTCGGCTCCTACGGACTCGGCAAGTCGGTGCCTATGCCTCAGCTGAGCTGGCTCGGCCTGACCGGCCCCAACGGCTATTACTACCTTGTCCTCGTTATCGTCCTCGTGCTTTGCGTCGTGACGGTGATGATCAACCACAGCCGGCTCGGGCGGCTGCTGCGCGCGATGGGCGACAGTGCACGGGGACTTGCGAGCGTCGGCGCATCAATCAACGTGAGCCGGGTGCTCGTCTTCGTCCTCGCAGCGTGCCTGGCCGCGGTCGGCGGGGTCCTCGATGCCGGGGCCCTCGGCACCGTCGGCCCTGCCTACTACGATCCGATGCTCTCCCTCCAGTTGTTCGTGGTCATCCTCCTCACCGTCGGCGGCGTCCCGTGGTACGCGATCCTCGCGGCTGCCGCGCAGACGCTGATCCCGGCCTACATCTCCTCCAGCGCTACGGTCGGCTACGCGCTGACCGCGATATTCGGGCTCGGCGCGATCCAGATGGCGATGACCGGGCCAGGCTTCCTCCAGTTGCCATCAGGGTTGCGGAATGCGATCGACAGATACTTCCCGCCGGTAACTCTATGGAAGCGCGCAGCGAGGCGCCCAAGCTGGTACCGGGAAGCCGCCGGATCTGAACTCCCCGACTCTGCCCCCGCAACTGCCGGGGGCGGGCTCAGGGTCGACGGCGTGACCGTGCGCTACGGCGGGCTGGTCGCCGCTGACCACATCTCACTCACCGCCGCTGCCGGCAAGATCACCGGCCTGATCGGCCCGAACGGGGCCGGCAAGACCACCGTGTTCAATGCTTGCGCTGGAGCCGTGCACACGGCTTCGGGGAGCGTGTACCTGAACGGTGAGCGGTTCGACGGGCTCGGTCCGGCGGTCCGCGCCCGCCGGGGGCTAGGACGAACCTTCCAGCAAATGGAACTCTTCGACTCCCTTCGCGTGCGGGACAACGTCGCACTCGGCTGCGAAGGCGGCTACGCCGGGCGGAATCCGCTCGATCACCTGTTCTCCAGGCGGCGGCAGCGCGCCGCGGTCAGGCAGCGGACATCCGCCGCACTCGACATGTGCGGAATCGCCGAGCTCGCGGATACTCCGGTGCGCAACCTGGCCACAGGGCAGCGGCGCCTCGTCGAGATGGCGCGCTGCCTCGCCGGCCGCTTTACAATGCTGCTTCTCGACGAGCCGTCCTCCGGGCTCGATCCCGTCGAGACACGCCACTTCGGCGAGATCCTGACGCGCGCCGTCCGCGCCCGCAACGTCGGGATCCTGCTGATTGAGCACGACATGGCTCTGGTCAATCAGGTCTGCGATTACGTGTACGTGGTCGACTTCGGAAAGAACCTCTTCGACGGAACCGCGGCACAGGCCAGCGCGTCCGACGTCGTGCGCGCCGCGTACCTCGGCGAGGACGACACCCTGGCAGAGCCGGCTTCCACGCAGAACGCGGAAGAGCGGCGCGACTCCCTGGCGCCGATTGTCCCGGTCGCTGCAGAGCCGCCAAGGTCGGCGGACCGGGCAGCGGTCCCTGTGCTTTCTTTCTCTGGCTTGACATCGGGATACGGCGCTACGACCGTGCTACGCGACGTCTCGTTCGACGTGCAGCCTGGGCAGGTCGTAGCGCTGCTTGGCCCCAACGGCGCGGGGAAGACGACGCTGCTGCGGACCGCCTGCGGAATCGTCCGCCCGATCGGGGGCAGGATCACCCTAGGCGGGACAGAGATCACCGCGCTGCCGCCCTATCAAAGGACATCGGCAGGCCTCTGCCTGATACCCGAAGGACGCGGCATCTTCAGGAGCCTGTCAGTGCAGGAGAACATCCGCCTGCAGCTCCCACCGCGAACCAGCGATTCCCGCGACGCGATCGAGCGGGCGCTGACCGTGTTTCCCGCGCTGGGGAGGCGGATGAAGCAGGTCGCTGGAACCCTATCCGGCGGCGAGCAGCAGATGCTCGCGCTCGCCCGGGCCTATCTCACCAGCCCGCAGGTGATCCTTCTGGATGAGATCTCGATGGGCCTCGCGCCCCTCGTTGTGGACCAGATGTTCCGCGCCATGCGCGATCTGGCCAGCACTGGCACCGCAATGCTCGTCGTGGAGCAGTACGTGACCCGCGCCATGGAGATGGCCGACGCGGTCGTCCTCCTTGACAAGGGCGCTGTCTCCTACAGCGGACCATCGGCCGAGCTCGACGAGGCGACAATACTGCGCGGCTACCTCAAGGGAGATGTCTCGGGGGCTGGTGATCCGCCAGCCGTTCTTGAGCGGTCGCGCGAGTTAGCGGTCCCGGCGAGCTGTCCCTCTCGCCCTTTACGGATTCGTGTGGCCTACTGCCTGGCTCAAATAACTGAAGAGGAGATATAACACATGAGCAGGGACGACGAAAGCCGTACTTATAAATGGGACACGAAGGCCCCGAGCGACCCCTCCGCCGAGGGTGGGGCGCCGGTCCCCGAACGGAAGCCCGCACCCGATCTCGCAGGCCTGCTTGAGCGCGGTCGCGTGGCCCTGCTGGCGTGGCTTCCGGCCGATCCCGGCAGTCCTGTCCAGGTAGCGGATCTCGGCTCCGCAGACGGGAAGCTTGCCGCACTCGTGCTGCAGAGCTACCCCGCAGCCACGGTGACGCTCGTGGATTCTCCGCAGCGCATGATGGAGCAGTGTGCCCAGCTCCTGGCCGGTTTCGAGGACCGTTTCTCGTACGTCAGCTGGCATCCGGAGGATGGCGACTGGCCCGACAGCCTTAAGGGACCGTTCGATGCGATCATCTCGACCGCGGCGATCCATCACCTGGTGCACGAGCGGAAGCGCTGGCTCGCCGCCACCGCACTCGAAAGGCTGACGGATGGCGGCTTCTATGCGGACTTCGACCTGTTCCGGCATCCCCAGGCCCAGTTCACGGAGGCCACACCGGCTGAGATTCACAACGGAGCCTGCGCGACGCTCGGCGAGACGGGCCAGTTCCTGATCGATGCCGGATTTCATGACGTGCACGTTCGCGTTCGCTCGGCGCGCCCGGCGCACAAAGGGGAACTGGCTCTAATTGTCGGCAGGAAAACCGCATGAGCGGCCTTATGGCATGTTCTTACAACGATCAAGCAAAGGGGCCCTGCACATGAGCTCGTTCGCGATTGCGGTCGACGTCGGCGGGACATTCACCGACGTGACGCTCTGGAATCTGGCCACCGCGGAGCAGTGGAGCATCAAGACTCCGACGACCCCAGCCGATCCCTCGATCGGCTTCCTCGACGGCGTGGATGAAATCCTCCAACTAGCAAGCGCCGCGGCGCAGGATATCGCTCATGTATGGTACGGCACCACAATCTCCACCAACGCGATCCTTGAATCGAAGGGTGTTCCTACCGGTCTCGTCACCACCCGTGGCTTCCGGTATGTCCTCGAGATCGGAAGGCACGACGGGCCGCGATGGGCCAATCGGCTCACCTGGCTGAAGCCGCAGCGTCCGGTCTCGCCGGAGAATGTCCTGGAGATTTCCGAGCGCATGCTCGCCGACGGCAGCGAGTTCAGGCCGCTGAACGAGTCGGAGTGCCGCGCGGCGGCCCGTTACTTCAAGTCCCGGAAGATCGAGTCAATCGCCATCTGCTTCCTGCATTCGTACTCCAATCCGGCGCATGAGGAGCGCGCCCGGGAGGTCATGCAGGACGAGTATCCGGACGCGTGCTTCTCGATCTCTGCAGAGGTGCTGCCCGTCTTCAGGGAGTACGAGCGAAGCATGGCGACGGTGCTGAACAGCTACGTGATGCCGCTGCTGAACGTGCATATCAGTAATCTGCGCGCCGGCCTGCACGAGCGCCTCATCCGGGCACCCCTTTACATCATGAAATCAAACGGCGGCGTGATCGGCGCGGACACAGCGATTTCGCAGGCCGCCTTCACCGCCCTCTCCGGTCCAGCGGCCGGTGTCGTCGCCGTGGGCGAGGTCGGCGCAGCAACCAGGTTGAAAGACCTGATTTCGATCGACGTCGGGGGCACGAGCGCGGATGTATGCGTAGTCCGCCACGGCATGGCCGATGTTACGACAGAAGGACAGGTCGGCACGTGGCCCTTCGCTGCCCCGATGATCGACATACACACCGTGGGCGCCGGCGGCGGGAGCATCGCATCGGTGACCTCCGCGGGCACACTCGTCGTCGGCCCGGCGAGCGCGGGTGCCGCCCCAGGCCCGGCCTGCTATGGCCGCGGCGGCGAACTGCCCTGCGTCACGGACGCGAATCTAGTCCTCGGGCGGCTCCCGGCTGGGCTGGCGGGAGGCGGGCTCGTGCTGGACGTAGCAGGGGCCCGGCGGAGCATCCAGGGTCACGTCGCCGATCCACTCGGCATCGACGTCGTGGAAGCCGCTGCGGGCATTATCGACGTCATCGACAACAACCTGGCCGGTGCGATTCGCGTGATCACCATCGAGCGTGGCATCGACCCTCGTGCCTTCGCTCTACTGGGGTTCGGCGGAGCGGGCCCCTTGCATGCCTCCTCTGTCGCGAGGCTCCTCAAGATCCCGGCAGTGCTGATCCCCCGGTCTCCGGGGGTGCTCTCCACGCTAGGCCTTCTCACAAGCGATATCCGCAACGACTTCGCCCTGTCCTTGAACGTCAAAAACCCTACGGCGCAAGACGCGGCGGCCATCCTGAAAGGGCTGGACGAAGAGGCCCGCAACTGGCTCGCTCGGGAGGGTATCCCGGAAGCGAAGCAGGCCGTGACATGGCACGCGGACTTGAGGTATCCCAGCCAGGTCGTCGAACTGCTGATCGATGTCCCCGCACAGTTCGCCGAATCGCCCGACCTGGCCGTTCTGCACGACGCGTTCCATGCGGAGCACGAACGGCGGTACGGCTACCGCCTGTCCGACTCGGAAGTAGAACTTGTCACGCTACGCGCAAGCGCGATCGGGCACCTGTCGGCCAATCGCGAGCGCCTCGGGCACCAGCCGCCACCGAGCGAGACGGTAACGCCACCTCCCATCGCCATTCAGCCTGTCTTTTTCAAGGAACTCGGTGACTTCACGGGCTGCCCGGTTTACGACCGCGAGCAGCTCAGGCCGGGTAACGAGATCCCCGGGCCTGCCATGGTCGTGCAAATGGATACCACGACTATCGTGCTGCCCGGTCAGCTCCTGCGGGTCGACCGTTCGGGCAACCTGGTCCTCACCGACTCCACCCCGATGAACTGAGAGGTCACGCCATGAGCAGTCCGCGTGGGGCCGCCGATACTGCCACGCCAGTCGACACGGTTACGCTCAGCGTCATCAGGGGCGCGCTCATGTCGGCGGTACTCGAAGTGGGCACATTGATCGAGCGGACAAGCATGTCGCCTAACATTAACGAGAAGCATGACTATCTCATCGGTCTCACCGATCCCGTGGGCCGGTTCGTTTCTGTTATACGGTCCTCGACATCATCGGGTGCCAACTTCGTTCGGCCGATCGCCAAGTATTACCCGATCGAGCAGATGCGTCCAGGCGACCTTTATTGGTACAATGATCCCTACCTTTCCGAAGGGGCGCTTTCGCATACTCCGGACCTAGTGTTCGTGGCTCCCGCTTTCTCCGGTGCGACTCTTCTTGGCTTCTGCGCGTCGTTCGGGCACGTTTCCGACATCGGCGGGCCGTTCCCAGGAAGTCTTTCATCAAGCGCGGCTAGCATCTTCCACGAGGGCATCCGCATCCCACCCGTGCGAATAGTGCGGGCAGGGGAATGGAACGAGGACCTGTTGCGCACGTTTGTGCGCAACTCACGCTTTCCGGATATCTTGCAGGGCGATATCCGGGCGATGACTGCCGCGACACAACTTGGCGTTACCCGCCTGTCGGAACTAGCCGACCGTTTCGGCAGTGAGGTCCTACTTCATGGCCTGGAGCTAGTCATCGAGCGGAGCAGCTCAGTGCTTTCCGCCGAGCTTCGCCGAATGATCCCTGAGGGCGCAGTGCGCTTCGCGCAAGCCATAGACCGGGACGGGCTGAGCGATACTCCTTATTGGGTTCGCGTCGCGATGACGCGGGATGGCGACCACATAGAGATCGACGCCACCGAGACAGACGACCAGGCTCCTGGCCCGTCAAACTACCGGATGGACGAGTCGGTCCCTATGCTCTCCCTTGCGATGGGCCTGCCGCTTGACGATCCAATCGTCTATTACAACGGCTCCGTTAGCACCATCGTCGATAAGGTCACCCTGCGACCGGGCTCTATCCTCAGTCCCCGGTTCCCGGCGGCAACCGGTGTGCGGAGTGCCACCATGCGAGCTCTCCAGTCGGCCATGCAGGGACTAATCGCCCAGGTTTCCGGCGGCCAGGTACCAGCGCCGTCGGGGGTTTACATGACATACAAACTGCAGGCTTCCGGCGAGCAACCTGACTCTTCCATCCTCTGTTCCGAGGGCGTGGGGGTTGGCCTTGGGGCTCGTCCCGATGGCGACGGCCCGGACGTGATCTACGGTGAGGCCCTGCGGAACTTCCCATGCGAGTACGTGGAGAGCAGGTTCCCGGTGCGTATTGAGCAGTACGCGATCAACACCGACTCCGGCGGTCCCGGCCTGCACCGCGGCGGGTGCGGCGTGATCAGGGAATTCACTTTCCTCGGCGAGCGAGGCGAACTCTCGCCGGTGCTCGGGAACGCGATTTTCACAGCGTGGGGAGTGGCCGGAGGTCAGTGCGGCCGGCCCGGGTCTGTCGTCATCAACCCGGGAACCCCTGGCGAGAGGACGCTGACACCGGTCTCCGATGGTAACCATCTCACCCGGGGCGATGTCGTGCAGATCTCCACGAGTGGCGGTGGCGGCTGGGGCCATCCCTTCGACAGGGAGCCCGGACTCGTCCGGTCGGACGTGGTTGGCGGTTTCGTGAGTCTGGCGAGCGCACATGACGACTACGGCGTCGTGCTCGACCCCGCAACCTTCGAGATCGACGAGGCGGCGACTGCGACCCGGCGGGGCACCTGCCGCCCCGCGGCAAAGATGTTTCATCAGGGCGAATATGTCGACGAGATCTGGGGGTAACACCGCGCATCTCGAAGGCTGCTGCGCCGGGCGCCGGTATGGCGGTGACGTACCTGGTCAGGTGCTTGGAATAGTTGCTGCCTGATCAGCTGATGGCGGGCATCCACGGTTCGCCCCCTGCGAGCATGACCAGCGTGCCCCTCACCATCACGCGCACTAGACCCGCGCTATCTGGCAGTACTGGCCGTCCCGGCTTTGCCGGGGCTGCTCCCGCCCTTCCCGGCGCTCCCTGGCGCCAGGGCTCCTCATATGAGGAGCCCTGATCCTAGCCGATCTGGAATAGCCAGACACAGCCATGGGATCATGAGCTTCGCAGTGATCGCCGCCCTGTCGGGGCATGCGGCGGTATCCGTGATGTAGCCGTTGATCCTGACTAGTGCCGTGGCAGCTTACGTTTGCCCCGGCCGGGGCTTTCCCTGCAGGCGCTGATCCCTCACACTGGCCCGGTGACTGAGCGGCTGCGGGTGGGTGAGATCGACGACGACGAGGGTC
>Ga0335074_10006653_pt1 | contig 16024 bp, 15 predicted proteins | sample Lox_Sample_23_FD_206715 | JGI IMG/M metagenome (GOLD analysis project Ga0335074, IMG submission 206715) | Soil microbial communities from Loxahatchee National Wildlife Refuge, Florida, United States - Lox_Sample_2.3 | ecosystem: Environmental > Terrestrial > Soil > Wetlands | place: USA... | reverse complement strand
ACGGCAACGACAATCTCGCCGAAGCCCAACCGGGACAACGCGTTCGCGGCCAGGAAGACGTCTTCACCATGACGCTCACCGGCGGCAACATCCGCGAGAATCACATCGTGGAATTCGACGAAGGCCGGCTCATCGCCTGGCTGCCATCGGAACCGGGTCGGCGACCGCCGGGGCATCTGTGGCGCTGGGAGCTCGAACCCCTCACTGAAACCCGCACCCGGGTGACCCACACCTACGACTGGTCGCAATTGACCGACGAGAGTCGCCTGCCCCGCGCCCGCCGTACCACGCCGGACAGGCTTCGGGCGTCGCTCGACCGGCTTGCCGAGATCGCCGAGCCCAACGAATAGCTGGCAGCGCAGGCGGGCGACGTGCCAGGATGAGCAAACGGGATGCCGCAACAGCGGCAGGGTAATCCGGTCGAGTGGTGTGCCGATGTTTGACAGGGCAACGGGCCGCGTGGTCGCCGTGATCGTGCTGCTGATCGTTATCGCTGCGTCGTTGCGTGGCTATCTTCCGGGCGTTGACCGCGCGGCGCAGAAACGTCCGCCGGACAGTGGGGCGTCGCTGCTCTATGTGGTCGCGATGCTCTGCGTCTCGGTGGTGATCGTGGCGGTGGCGATCATCGTCAGACTCCGCGACCCACGCAGGGTGGCGCCCAGCGCCGGTGGCTTGTCGGAAAGGTTTTCCGACGGCCGGGGCCGACCGACATGGCGGGTGCTGATGATCGGGGCCGCAGTGCTCGTTGCCTGGTTGCTGACGGTGTGGCTCCTTTCGCACTTCGTCATGTTGAATATCGGCGGTCAGCCTCCTAACGCGCCGCCGTCAACCGCTCCGACACCCGCCGGTAACGCCTCTCGGCCGCCGCCGCCGGACGTAGGCGCAGATCGCGACGTATTGCACCACCTGATCGCGGCCACCGTGGCACTGTTTGTGGTGATTGTCGTGGGCGCCGTCGCCACCGCGCGTCGACGACGGGTGGGGGAACCGCCCGCCGTCGCGGCACTAATACCGGAACCACTTACGGCTCCGAGCAACTCTGAGTCGCTGGTTCGGGCGGCCGAAGTCGGGTTGGCCGAAATCGGGGACCGCAGCCGCGAACCGCGTGCGGCGATCATCGCGTGCTATGCCGCGATGGAACGCGAGCTGTCGCGCGTTCCGGGAGCGGTCCCGCAAGATTTCGACACTCCAACCGAGGTGCTGGCCCGAGCCGTCGAAAACCATGCGCTGCATGGTGATAGCGCCGCCGAGTTGGTGAACTTGTTCGAAGAGGCCCGGTTCAGTCCGCACGTGATGAGCGAGGCGCATCGGGAGAGCGCGCTGAGCGTGCTGCAACTGGTTCTCGCCGACTTGCGGAGCCTGGTATGAAAAGACTTGTCGCCTTGGGTGTTTCAATCATCTTGAGCGCAGAGCTGGCCGCGCTCGCACTGCACGACCGTCGATTCGTGCTCTGGGCGGCCGGTGCCGCGGCGCTGTTCGCGTTGGTCAATGTGCGCCAGGTGCTGGGCCACCCTCCGGAATCGCCGCCCGCCGCGGCGCCGAATGCGCTCGAGGAGTCGCTGCGCAGTTGGTTGTCTCGAACCGAGACGCTGATCCGCCGGTCGGAATCGACCCGCACCGACTGGGACCGACACCTGCGTCCGATGCTGGCCCGGCGCTTCGCGATCACGACTGGCCAAAGTCAGAAGAAAGATCCCGCGGCGTTCGACGCCACCGGGCGAATGCTTTTCGGCCCGCAACTGTGGGCATGGGTGAATCCGAACAACGTCGCGTCGACCGGTGCCCGCGAACCCGGGCCGGGTCGCGCGACGCTCGCGGAAATCCTGGACCGCTTGGAGCAAATATGAATGAGCAGCAAGTATGACCATGCCGGCAGCGACAACGACGGCCCGCGCGGTGGCGGTCCTCGACGAGATCGAGCGCGTCGTGGTCGGCAAGCGAGCCGCGCTGACGCTCATCCTCACCACGGTGCTCGCCCGCGGGCACGTTCTCATCGAAGACCTGCCAGGCCTGGGCAAGACGCTGATCGCGCGGTCCTTTGCCGCGGCGCTCGGGCTGGATTTCACCCGCGTGCAGTTCACCCCCGATCTGCTGCCGGCCGATCTGCTCGGCTCGACGGTTTACGACATGCAGTCGGGTCGGTTCGACTTTCGGCCGGGACCGATTTTCACCAACCTGCTGCTTGCCGACGAGATCAACCGGACGCCACCCAAGACTCAGGCCGCTTTACTCGAGGCGATGGCCGAGGGCCAGGTCAGCATTGACGGCGTGACACACGGGCTGCCCGAACCGTTCATCGTTCTGGCTACCGATAACCCGATCGAATACGAAGGCACCTACCCGCTGCCCGAGGCGCAGTTGGACCGGTTCGCGGTTCGGCTCGAATTGCGCTATCTCTCCGAGCGCGACGAGGCCTCGATGCTGCGCCGGCGTCTGGATCGCGGCTCGGCCCAGCCGACAGTCAGTCAGGTCGTCGACGCCCACGATCTGCTGGCGATGCGGGAGTCGGTCGAACAAGTCAGCGTGCACGAGGACGTCCTGCACTATGTGGTCTCGCTGGCCGCCGCGAGCCGACACCACCCCCAGGTGGCGGTGGGGGCCAGCCCTCGTGCCGAACTCGATCTGGTCCAGCTTGCCCGCGCCCGGGCCCTATTGCTTGGCCGCGATTACGTGATACCCGAAGACATCAAGGCGCTCGCGGTCCCCGCTGTCGCGCACCGGATCACCTTGCGGCCCGAGATGTGGGTGCGAAAAATTCAAGGCTCCGACGTCGTCGAGGACCTGCTGCGGCGGTTGCCCGTTCCGCGAACGACGTGATCGAGGTCAAGGAAGTCCATTTACAGTGGCGCGCATCAACATTGACGCGTGCGATGGCGACCTGTGCCGCACTGGCACTGGCGCTGGCCCTGATCGGATCGAGCTGGCAGTTGATCGCCTTCGCGGCACCGCTGCTCGGTGTGTTGTGTTCACTCAGCTGGCAACGGCCGATGCCGACGGTCAACGTGCATGCCGAACCGGGTTCGCAGCGGTGCTTTGAAACCGAACAGGCGCAGGTGGCTGTCTGGGCTACCACGGAAAACCATGGCGTCGCAGTAAAACTCACGGTGTCGGTAGTTGAACGGATGCGACTGGAGGTTCTGGACCGGGTATCTGGTCAGCGGCAGACGGTGGCCACCACAGCCGAACGCTGGGGCCGCTATCCCATCCGCGCGACCGTCGACGTCGTCGCGCATGGCGGGCTGCTGACCGGGACGGGGACCGTCGACGCCGCCGATGTGACGGTGTTTCCGATGACGCCGCCGCAAGCAACGGCGCTCCCGCAGACCGAACTGCTCGATCGTCTGGGCACCCACCTCACCAGGCACATCGGTCGCGGCGTGGAGTACGCCGACATCCGCACCTATGTGCCCGGTGACCAGCTGCGCACCGTCAACTGGCCGGTGAGCGCGCGCCGCGGGCGCCTGCACGTGACGCAGCGGTTGACTGACCGGTCCGCCGACGTGGTCGTGCTCATCGACGGCTATCCGCAGCCCGCGGGCCCGGCGACGGAATCCACCGAGCGGGCGGTGCGCGGCGCGGCGCAGGTGGTCCAAACCGCGCTGCGCAACGGTGATCGTGCCGGCATCGTTGCGCTCGGTGGTCGTCGGCCACGCTGGCTGGGGGCGGACATCGGCCAACGTCAGTTCTACCGGGTGCTTGACACGGTGCTGGCCGCCGGCGACGAATTCGAAACCACGACAGGAACATTGGCCCCGCGCGCGGCGATTCCGCCGGGCGCGATCGTCGTCGCGTTCTCCACGCTGCTCGACACCGAATTCGCGCTGTCGCTGATCGATCTGCGCAGACGCGGGCACGTCGTGGTGGCGGTCGACGTGCTGCAGGGTTCGCCGTTTACAGCTCAGCAGGACCCCCTGGTGGACCGGATGTGGGCGTTGCAACGCTCGGCGATGTATCGCGACATGGGCACCGTCGGCGTTGACGTCGTGGCCTGGCAGGCCGATCACACCCTGGACCAATCGATGCGCGCCGTGCCTGATCGCCGCCGCCCGCTGGCGGGACGCCGCTCGTGAGGCCCGGCTCGCGACTGGCGGCGAGCGTCTTGTCGGCGACCTGCGGGCTGCTGATGGTCGGAGCCGTAGGGATCGGTTCGCACGGTCCGGTCCTCGTCGCGGCGGTGTCGGCGCTGGTCGCGGTGGTGGCCGGAACCCTGTTTCGCCAAGTCGCCACGCTTGCGGTGCTGCTGACCGTCGCGGTGATCGCGCTGTCCGATCCCACGGCGACACTGGCCGCGGTGTCGGGGTTGTCCGCGGCCGTCTATCTGGTGCTCCGGCACGCGGCCGGCAGCGGTGCCGGCCTGGACGGTGTCAGCGGAGCCACGCTGGTCGGAGCCGCGGGATTCGCGTTCGCCGGCGTGGTTGCCACGGCATTTCCGCTGCAGCTGCCGTGGTTGCCGTTGCTGGCCCCACTGGCAGCGTTCGCCGTCTATTTGCTGGCTACTCGGCCGTTTCTGCGGAGCTAGGTGGACGCGACGGCGTCGAGAATCGGGCCGTAAAAAACCCCGGTCCGATGCGCGGCCCTCTGCCGCACCATACTCGCAAACCCGTTGGCGCAAAAGTGTTTTTCTCCATCGATTTACACAACAAATCGTTTACGCCAGGCGTCTTGACCACCGGTCAGGATCAGCGCAACAATAACTGGGTGCCTCAAGGAGAGCGGGGATTGATTGGCGAAGTGGAACAACGCCTCGCTAAGAAATACGCCGATCTTCCCCACGATCACATCGCCGCCGTAGTTCAGCACGCGTACTCGCGGTTCCGAGGCAGCCGGGTGCGTGATTTCATTCCTTTGCTGGTCGAGCGCCGGGCCGATGAGGAACTTGAGGAACTCAGCGTGTTGCGGCCGGATCTGGCGGCCGTCGCATTCGGGGATCTCGTCGTAGCGGGCTCCGAGATCTAACGTTCTGGCCCCGGTCGCGCGGGTTTGTTTGGGCTCGCCATGATTGGCGGCCTTCTTAACGCCTCTGGGCTTGCGCGGCTAGCCATCCAGCGCCACCCGGGGCAGAGTGAAGCCAGGCTCACATCAGGGGTGGGGGATACCTCCTCGGCGAAGGGAGTGTCGGTTGAGCACGCTTGGCGAGCGGGCGGTTGTCTGTGGGGCGGGGATGGGTGGACTGCTCGCCGCTCGGGTGCTCGCTGACTTCTACGAGACGGTGTCGGTGGTCGAACGCGACAAATTGCCGGACGCTCCCGACCACCGGCGCGGGGTTCCGCAGGGCCGGCAGTTCCACGCTCTGTGGAGTCGCGGTGCGCAGGAGCTGGAGGAGTTATTTCCAGGTATACGAGGCGAACTCGTCGACGCCGGCGCGACGGTGTGCGACGACGGCGACCTCTCTCAGGTGTCCATCCGGGTATCCGGTCACGAACTCAACAGATCCGGCAAATTCAAAGACCCGGCGGCGGTGGTCATCCACCTGCTCAGCCGTCCACTGTTGGAATCCCAGGTCCGGCGGCGAGTCGGCGCCATCGACAACGTCGAAATCCTGGATGGACACGACTTCGTCGAACCGATCACCCCGAATCCACAACGCGTCATCGGTGCGCAGATCGTCGATCGCGACAGCGGGGCCGAGCGGACGCTGGAGGCCGATCTGGTGGTCGACGCAATGGGGCGCAGCGCGCGGACCCCCGCGTTTCTTGACAGCATGGGTTACGGACGGCCTGCCGCCGAGCGGTCGGCAGCCAGCGCGAACTACGCCAGCCTGTTGCTGCGCATCCCGACCGGGATCCTGCGCGAGAAGATGACGTTTGTCGTCCCGGAGCCGAAACGGCCGACGGGTGGCGCGTTTTCGGTCTACGAGCACGACACCTGGATTCTCACCGTCGCCCGCTTGGCACGCAACGAACCACCCGATGACATGGCCGGCATGGTTCGGATGGCCGCACAATTCGCGCCGCCAGCCGTGCTGAGGGCGTTGAAGCAGGGCGAGCCGATCGGCGAGATTTCCGTCTTTCGCTATCCCGGCGGCACCTGGCGACACTACGAGCAGATGCCGCGTTTTCCCGCGGGGTTGCTGGTGTTCGGGGACGCGATTTGCAGCACCAATCCCATTTATGGGCAAGGGATGACGGTGGCCGCGCTGGAAGCGACCGCGTTGCGTGGATGTCTGGCTGAAGCGAACGGCGATTTGAGCCAGCGGTTCTTCACCGCCGCTGCCGAGGTCATCGGCCCGCTGTGGGCGTCCAACCAGTTCAATGATCTCTACTTGGCCAATGCGGACCCCGCGCATTCGGCATCGAAAGAGATACTCGACTTCCGGGAGGCGGTGTTGAGCGCCGCCGAGAACAGTTCGGCGCTGACCGAGAAGCTCTACCGGTCGATGAATCTCGTCGACCCGCCGACCGACTACAGCCCGCTACTTCAGGGCTGAGGGCGGATCTGGCGGCGATTGCGCTCGCTGATCGCACTATAGCGGTCACCAAGTGCATCGCGGTCCAGCTCTTGGGCGCCGGCGATGCGCTGTTCGGCCGCGAGTGCCGGATCGGTGACGCCCGCCCATCCGGTGACGTAGATTTGCTTGAGACCGGCCATGATTGGCGCCGGCACCTCGGCGATCTGGCCGGCCAGCTCAACCGACCGCGGCAGCAGCCGATCATGCGCGACGACTTCGGTGACCAGCCCGATCTGCTCGGCGCGTGCGGCATCGACGACTTCGCCGGTCATCGACAGCCGTCGCGCCATGGCCCCGCCGACGAGCTGCGGCAGCCGGGCCGTCATGCCTCCGCCGGGCAGGATGCCGACCCTGGCGTGGGTATCGGCGAAAACGGCGCGCTGCGAGGCGACGAGGAAGTCGCAGCCCAGCGCCATCTCCAGCCCGCCGGTGAATACCGGGCCGTTGATCGCGCCGATGATCGGTGTCGCCATTTCGGCTGTCTTGCGGATACAGCTCTGTGTTTGAAACTGCTCGAAATAGACCGCCCCGAGCTGCTGGGCCTCTTTGAGGTCGACCCCGGCGCAGAATGCGGGGTCGACGCCGGTGAGCACCACCGCGCGCACCGACGGGTCAGCATCCGCGTCGGACAACGCGGCGTAGAGTTCCCCGATCAGTTTGGTGTTCAACGCGTTTCGCGCCTCGGGCCGGTTCATGGTCAGCACCCGCACCGAGTTGTCAGTGCCGTAGGAGTCGCTGGAAACCAGCGGTGCCGTCATATGACGAACTGCGCGGCCTGGTTCGCGAGGTCCAGCAGTGGCTGCGGGAAGACGCCCAGGCCGATGGTGACCACCGCGCACACCGCGATGGCCGCTTTGCTCCAGAAGCTGGGCATCACGACCCGCACCTGATCGCCGTGCGGCTCGGTGAAGAACATCTGCACGATCACCCGGACGTAGAAGTAGGCCGCCACACCGCTGGCGATCACACCGATGATCACCAGCGGCACCGCACCGCCCTTGGCCGCCGCCTGGAACACCGAGAACTTGCTGACGAACCCGCTGGTCAGTGGGATACCGGCGAACGCCAGCAAGAACATCGAAAACAGCAGGCTCACAATGGGATAGCGTTGGCCCATCCCGGCCCAATGGGAGATGGTGGCGTCCTCGTCGCCGTGAGAGTTGCGCACCAGGCCGACGACCGCGAAGGCGCCCACCGTGCTGAAGCTGTAGGCGACCAGGTAGAACATCGTCGCCGCAATACCCGCCGGGTTGGCCGCGATAACACCGGTGAGGATGAAGCCGACGTGTGCGATCGACGAGTACGCCAGCATCCGCTTGACGTCGGTCTGGTTTACCGCGGTGACGGTGCCGACCACCATAGTGAGGATCGAGATCGCCCACAGCACGGGCCGCCACTGGTCATGTAGCGGCGGGAGCGCCACGTACACGACCCGCAGCAGCGCGCCGAACGCCGCCACCTTGGTGGCCGCGGCCATGAACCCGGTGATCGGAGTCGGCGCACCCTGGTAGACGTCGGGAATCCACGAATGGAACGGGACCGCACCGACTTTGAACAGCAGGCCGACCGCCAGCAGGGCGACACCGATCAACGCCATCGAGTTGTTGGTGCTGGATGCCACCGCATGGGCGATACCGGGCAGCGACAGCGTGCCGGTCGCGCCGTACAGAAATGCCACGCCGTAGAGGAAGAACGCCGACGAGAAAGCGCCCAGCAGAAAGTATTTCATCGCTGCTTCCTGGGACAGCAAGCGGCGATGACGGGCCAGCCCGCACAACAGGTAAAGCGGCAGGGATAAGACTTCCAGGGCAATGAACATCGTCAACAGGTCGTTGGCGGCCGTGAACACCAGCATGCCGCCGACGGCCAGCATGGCCAGCGGAAAGAGCTCGGTCTGCCGGACGCCGGCGCGGACCGCTTCTTTTTCGGCCGCGCTGTCGGGTATCGCAGAGGCTTGCGGTGTGAACGAGTCCAGCCCGGCGGCAACGTGGGCGGTGGCGGTCGCCGCGCCCGGGCCGGTGGTGGCGTTCGCGTCATCACGCCGTTCGGCGATGAAGATCACGGCCAGGATCGCGACCAGCAGGATGGTGCCCTGCAACAACAGAGTTGGGCCGTCGACGGCCAGCGCCTGCAGCACCGCGGTGCGGCCGGGCGGATCAAGCTGCCTGCCGACGATGACGACGGCGACGAACGCTGCGATCAATCCACCGATGGCAAGGATGACCTGGGCGCCGTACCGGGCTCGTCGGGGCAGGAACGCCTCCACCAATACACCGGCCACGGCGACGCCGAAGACGATGAATGTCGGTGACAGCAGCCCGTATTCGACGCTGGGCGTGGGCATAGGAGTAGACGTCATCGGTGCGGTCCTTCCGCCGTCCCCGGTAGGTGCGCGACACCCGGCCGCACAATCGGTGCGGGGTCATACTGGCCGATGGTGGTCATGGTGTTCCCCACTGCGGGGTTGATGATGTCCAGTACCGGCTTCGGGTACACACCGAGCACCAGCAGCAAGGCGATCAGCGGTGCGACGACGAGGATTTCGCGCGGCACCAGGTCGCGGATCCGTTCGTTGCCTTCGGCGACGGGGCCGGTCATCACCCGTTGGTACAGCCACAGAATGTAGAGCGACGACAGCACCAGCGCGGTAACCCCGAACGCCGCCGCCAGCCAGTAACGCGTGTACGCGCCGATCAGGACCAGGAATTCGCTGATGAACGGCGCCAGCCCGGGCAGCGACAGCGTGGCCAGGCCGGCGACCAGGAACGTCCCGGCCAGCACCGGGGCCACCTTCTGTACGCCGCCGTACGCGGCGATCGACCGGGTGCCGCGCCGCGAAATCAGGAAGCCGGCGATAAGGAACACCGCGGCGGTCGAGATGCCGTGGTTGAGCATGTAGAGGGTCGACCCGCTCTGGCCCTGGGTGGTCATCACGAAGATGCCGAGGATGATGAAGCCGAAGTGGGATATCGATGTGTAGGCGATCAGCCGCATGATGTCGGTTTGTCCGATCGCCACGATCGCGCCGTAAATGACGCCGATGACTGCCAGGACGACGATCGCCGGGCGGAAATACGTTGACGCGTCAGGGAACAACTGCAAGCAGTAGCGCAGCATGCCGAACGTGCCGACCTTGTCCATCACCGCCGTGATCAGCACCGCCGTCGCGGGAGTCGATTCCACCGCGGCGTCGGGCAGCCACCGGTGGAACGGCCACAGCGGCGCCTTGATCGCGAACGCGAACATGAAGCCCAGGAATAACGCCTTGAGCACCGCCGAAGAGGCGCCCAGCGTACCTGAGGAGACCGCGGCGACGATCTGTCGGAAGTCGAATGTGCCCGGACCATGCTCGGCGGTCACCACGTACAACCCGATCACGGCGGCGAGCATGATCAGGCCGCCGAACAGGTTGTACAACAAGAACTTCACCGCCGCCCGGGACCGGTGAGCACCGCCGCCGAAGCCACCGATGAGGAAGTACATCGGAATGAGCATCGCCTCGAAGAACACGTAGAACAGCAACACGTCCAGCGAGACCACCGAAATCAGCACCATCGATTCGATGGTCAGTGTCAGCGCGACGTAAGCCTGGGTTCCGCGCGAGCGCTCGCCACCGTCGTCCCAACCGGCCACCAGCAGCAGCGGCACCAGGATCGTGGTCAACAGCACCAGCACCAGCGCGATGCCGTCGACGCCGAGGGTGTAGCCGGCGCCGAATGCCGGTATCCAGGGGTGGGTTTCAGTGAACTGGTAAGTCGGGCCGCCGGTCTTGAACTGGACGGCGATCAGGATCGACACCACCAGCACGGCCAGCGAGACGGCCACGCCGGCCCATTTGGCGAATTGCCGCCATCCTTGCGGCATCAGGATGATGACCACGGCGCCGACCAGCGGCAGCAGCCAGAGGACCGAGAGCCAAGGCATATTACTCATGCGCCGCTCCTCAGCATCGCTGCGCTCTCCATCGTCGCCGGCGCGGTCACCACAGTCGCACCGCCAGGATCGCCGCGGCGACCAGCGCCGCGCCCACGAACATCGACAACGCATAGTTGCGGACGAACCCGGTCTCCAGTCCGCGCAGCCGGTCGGAGGTCCGGCTCACCAGTGCCGCAAACGCGTTGACCGAACCGTCGACGCCCTGGTTGTCGAATTCGACTAGCGAATGCGTCAGTTGCGCACTCGGTCGCATGAACACCTCCTCGTTGAAGGCGTCGCCGTAGAGATCTCTACGTGCGGCCACAGTCAGCACCGAAACGTCGGCGGGCGCGGTGTCGGGCACCTTGCGCAGGCCGTAGAGCAGCACGGCCACGCCGATTCCGACCAAGACGATGCCGACGGCGACGATGGTGAACGCCCACGTCGGCCACACGTGCGGGCTTTCGGTGAAGGTGGTCACCGGTTCCAGCCAGTGCCGCAGCCTGCCGCCGACCGCCAGCAGGCCGCCGGAGAACACCGAGCCGACGGCCAGCAGGATCATCGGCCAGGTCATCACCGCCGGCGCCTCATGCGGATGCGCGTCTGCGGCCCAACGCTTTTCACCGAAGAACGTCATCAGCATCACCCGCGTCATGTAGAACGCGGTGATGCCGGCGCCCAGCAGCGCGGCACCGCCCAACAGGTAGCCGCGAACTCCGCCCTCTCCCAGCGCCGCTTCGATGATGGCGTCCTTGGAGTAGTAGCCGGCGAACGGCGGCAGTCCGATGATCGCCAGATAGCCCAGCCCGAAGGTCGCGAAGGTGATCGGCAGCGCGGCACGCAGCCCGCCGTAGCGGCGCATGTCCTGCTCGTCGTCCATCGCGTGGATGACCGCACCCGAGCCGAGGAACAGGCCGGCCTTGAAGAAACCGTGGGTCAGCAGGTGCATGATCGCGAACGCGTAGCCCGCCGGGCCCAGGCCTGCGGCCAGCACCATGTAGCCGATCTGACTCATGGTGGATGCCGCCAGCGCGCGTTTGATGTCGTCCTTGGCGCAGCCGATGATCGCCCCGAACAGCAGCGTCACCGTGCCGACGATGATGACGCCGAGCCGGGCGTCCGGTGCCAGGCTGTACAGCGGGTTGGATCGCACGATCAGGTACACACCGGCGGTCACCATGGTGGCGGCGTGGATCAGCGCGGACACCGGGGTGGGACCTTCCATCGCGTCACCGAGCCAGGCCTGCAGTGGAACCTGCGCGGATTTGGCGCAGGCGCCCGATAGCAGCAGCAATCCGATCGCGGTCAGCGCGGCGCGGCTGGCACCCGGGGCCTGGCCGAAAACCTGCGCGTAGGACAGCGTGCCGAAGTTGGCGAAGATCACGAAGATCGCCAGCGCCAGCCCGGCGTCCCCGACCCGGTTCATCACGAACGCCTTCTTGGCCGCAGTGGCCGCGGTCGGCTTGTAATACCAGAAACCGATCAGCAGGTAGGACGCCAGGCCGACGCCTTCCCAGCCCGCGTACAGCACGAGGTAGTTGTCGGCGACCACCAGCAACAGCATCGCCGCGAGGAACAGGTTGAGGAAAGCGAAAAATCTTCGGCGCTCCGGGTCGTGCGCCATGTAGCCGACCGAGTAGATGTGGATCAGCGAACCGACGCCGGTGATCAGCAGCACGAAGCAGATCGACAACTGGTCGATCTGCAGACCGAAGTCGACGTGCAGGTTGCCGACCGGTACCCAACTGAACAGGTTCTGGCTGATGGTCCGGGCGTCGCCGTGCCGGGTGAGCATGTCGGCGAGCAGCTTCACGCCGACTCCGAACGAGGCCAGCGCGGTCGCGCAGCCGAGCAGGTGTCCCCACGGGTCGGTGCGTCTGCCGCCGAGCAGCAGTATCGCGGCGCCGGCCGCGGGCAGAGCAACGACCAGCCAGGTGAAGTTTGTCATCGATTCAGCCCTTGAGCAGATTCGCTTCGTCGACCGAGGCCGATTTGCGGGCACGGAAGATCGTCATGATGATGGCCAGGCCCACCACGACTTCGCAGGCGGCGACGACCATGGTGAAGAACGCCACCATCTGGCCGTCGAGTTGACCATGCATCCGGGCGAACGTGACGAACGCCAGGTTGACGGCGTTGAGCATCAGCTCCACGCACATGAACATCACGATGGCGTTGCGGCGCAACAGCACACCAGCCGCTCCGACGGTGAACAGCAGCACCGAAAGGTAGATGTAGTTCTGCGGATTCATGACTCACCGTTCTTGGAACCATTGGAACGACGGGCGTGCACTTCCAGCTCGTCGGCTGTCCGCTGTTCCAATACCTGGGGCACCGACAACCGGGAGTATGAGCCGTCGGGAAGACGCGCGGCCATGTCGACTGCGTTGTGCCGGGCGTAGACACCCGGACCCGGCATCGGGGTCGGGTAGCCGCCCGGACGGAACCGCTCGATCGACAATTCGCGCTGGGACTTGCGGCGCTCGAAGCGCTCTCGGTGCGCCAGCAGCATCGCGCCCATCGCCGCGGTGATCAGTAGCGCGCTGGTCAGCTCGAACGCCCACAGGTAGCGGGAGAAGATCAGTGCCGCCAAACCCTGGACGTTGCCGCGGTAATTGGCTCGGGTCAATCCGACGAAACCGCCCGTGGTCACGCTGCCGATGCCGGCGATGAGCACGATGCCAAATCCCAGCCCTGCCACCACCGCGCCGACCCGTTGTCCGCGCAGCGTCTCGACCAGCGACTCCGCGGAGTCCACACCGATCAACATCAGCACGAACAAGAAGAGCATCATCACTGCGCCGGTGTAGACCACGATCTGGACCACCCCAAGGAACAGGGCGTCTTGGATCATGTAGAACACCGCCAGGATGATCATCGTCATCGCCAGAAACATCGCCGAGTAGACCGCGTTGGCGGCCAGTACGACGCCCACCGCACCGATCAATGCCAGTGCGCCCAGCAGATAGAAGGTGACCGCCTCGCCGGTGGAGGTGCGGACGAGCGTGTCGGCTGCCAGCAGGGTGATCACTGCGCCCCGCCTGATTTGTGCTCTTCGAGCACGGTGGCCGTCTCCTGCTTGCGGCGCAAGCCTTCTGACGTCACGTTGCCGCGGTAGTAGTCGGCGTCCGTCGCCCCTTCGGCTCTCGGGTGGGGCGCTGGAGTCATGCCTTCCAGCAACGGAGCCAGCAGGTTCTGTTTTTCGTAGATCAGGTTGGCGCGGTTGTCGTCGGCCATCTCGTAGTGGTTGGTCATCGTCAACGCGCGGGTCGGGCAGGCTTCCACGCACAGTCCGCAGCCGATGCAGCGCAGGTAGTTGATCTGGTACACCCGGCCGTAGCGTTCGCCGGGCGAAAACCGTGCCTCGTCGGTGTTGTCGGCGCCCTCGACGTAGATAGCGTCCGCCGGGCACGACCACGCGCACAGTTCGCAGCCGATGCACTTCTCCAGGCCGTCGGCGTAGCGGTTGAGCTGATGGCGGCCGTGATAGCGCGGCTTCACCGGGCCGGGCTTCTCCGGGTAGCTCTCGGTGACGGGCCGTCGGAACATCGAGCCGAACGTGACGCCGAAACCGGCGATGGAACTCAGGAATTTAGCCATGTGCAGCCTCCTTGCTCGCCGGTGCCAGCGGCTGGCCGGGCAGCGGCGGCGTGGGAAATGCCGGCTCGAAGGCCGCTGCTTCTACCGGCTCTTTGCGGCGCTTCTTGCGGATTTGCTTGTCGCCGAACGGTCTTTGCAGCAGATAGAGCAGCACGACGGTGACGACGATGCTGACGCCGACCAGCAGCGGCGTCCAGTGCGGGTAACCCTGGTTCTTCAGCGTGCGGATCGCCGCCGCGATCAGCGCCCAGACCAGAGCAATTGGGATGAGAAGCTTCCATCCCAACGCCATGAACTGGTCGTAGCGCAGCCGCGGCAGCGTGGCCCGCAGCCAGAAGTAGGTGAAGAGGAATAGCCACACCTTGGCGGTGAACCACAGCACCGGCCACCAGCCGCTGTTGGCGCCGGCCCACATGTTCAGCGGCCAGGGCGCGTGCCAGCCGCCGAGGAACAGCGTGGCGGCCAGCGCCGACACCGTGGTCATGTTGATGTACTCGGCGAGATAGAACATCGCGAAGCTCAGCGACGAGTATTCGGTGTGGAAGCCGGCCACCAATTCGCCTTCGGCCTCGGGCAGGTCGAACGGCGCCCGGTTGGTCTCGCCGACCATGGACACCAGGTAGATCGTGAATGACGGCAGCAGCAGGAAGACGTACCAGACCTTGTCTTGGGCCGACACGATCTGCGACGTGGACATCGTTCCGGCGAAGAGGAAGACGGTGGCGAACGACAAGCCCATCGCGACCTCGTAGGAGATCACCTGCGCGGTAGAGCGCACCCCGCCCAGCAGAGGATAAGTCGAGCCCGATGACCAGCCCGCCAGCACGATGCCGTAAACCCCGATCGATGAGAGCGCCAGGATGAACAGCACCGCCACCGGCAGGTCGGTCACTTGCAGTGGGGTCCAGTGGCCGAACACCGAAACCTGCGGCCCGAACGGGATGAACGCAAAGGCTGTGATCGCGGGAATTGTCGAGATGACCGGCGCCAGGATGAAGATCGGCTTTTCGACGCCGAACGGGGTGATCGGCTCCTTCAGCGCCAGCTTGATGCCGTCGGCCAGGCTTTGCAGATAGCCGCGCGGGCCGACGCGGTTGGGTCCCCAACGCAGCTGCATCCGGCCCAGGATCTTGCGCTCGGCAAGGATCGCAATCAGCACCGTCAGCAACAGGAACACGAAGACGAGAAGCGCTTTGGCCAGGATCAGCCACCAAGTGTCGTGCCCGAAGCCGGCCATTACTTCGCTACTCCAATCTTCACCATGGCGCCGGGCGTGACGCCCAGCTGCCGGTGCACCGCGGATCCCGGCGAGTTCAGCGGCAGCCACGCCACGTGATCGGGCATTTCGGTGACCGTCAATGGCAGCGTGATGTTGCCGCGCGCGGTGCCGACGGTGACGTTCTCGCCGTCGGCAGCGCCGATCGCGTTCGCGGTCTCCTCCGACAACCGCACCACCGGCGTACGCGCGGTGCCGGCCAGGTGTGGCTCGCCGTCCTGCAGCCGTCCGTCGTCGAGCAGCATCCGCCAGCCCGCCAACACGGCCTCACCGGCACCGGGTTTTGGTGCCGCGTCCGCGGCGACGGCCGGCGTCGGGCCCGGCGCGCCGTCCCAGGTGCCCATCGCAGTCAATTCGGCGAGCGCGGCGGCCACGGTGGGGAAGCCGAGGTCGATGCCCAGCTCGTCGGCCAGGGTGTCGAGTACGCGCAGGTCCGGGTTCGCGGCGGGCGGCAGCGCATTCGCGAAGCTGCGCTGACGGCCCTCCCAGTTCACAAAGGTCCCCGACTTCTCCGCGGCCGGCGCGATCGGGAACACCACATCGGCGCGTTCGGTCACCGCGCTGTGCCGCAGCTCCAGGCTGACCACAAAACCCGCGGCGTCCAGCGCGGCCAGTACCGCGGCCGGATCGGCGAAGTCGTCCGGTTCGATGCCGCCGACCAGCAGCGCGCCCAGTGTGCCGTCGGCGGCCGCCGCCAGGATTGCGTTCGCGTCACGGCCTTCGGCAGAAGGCAATTCGGAGACGTGCCAGGCCCGGGCCACCTGCGCGCGGGCGGCTTCGTCGCT
>Ga0335074_10006652_pt1 | contig 16025 bp, 19 predicted proteins | sample Lox_Sample_23_FD_206715 | JGI IMG/M metagenome (GOLD analysis project Ga0335074, IMG submission 206715) | Soil microbial communities from Loxahatchee National Wildlife Refuge, Florida, United States - Lox_Sample_2.3 | ecosystem: Environmental > Terrestrial > Soil > Wetlands | place: USA... | reverse complement strand
CACGGAGAGTCTGGGTGAGCATCTTCTGTGAGACGCCCTCAATGCGTCGGCGCAACTCTGAAAAGCGGGCGTTGCCGTCCCAGAGGGCGCCCACTATGAGCACCGTCCAGCGGTCGCCAATGCGATCTAGGATGCGGCGAGTCGGGCAGTCCGCGCGGTAGGGGCTGCCGCGGAGCACCGGCTCGGCCTGAGTGGTTACCACAAAGTGCCTTCTTCCCATGGGAGAGTTGCTCTCATACGGTAATCGCAGTGCGCCGTCCGGCGCCACCCGTCCCGTAGAAAGGCACCTCATGGATCGCATTACCGTCATCGGCGGCACCGGCTATGCCGGTTCGGCCATCGTCGCGGAGGCCGCTGCTCGCGGTCACCAGGTCACCGCGCTGAGCCGCTCGTTCCCCGACGCGCCGATCCCGAACGTGACCTATGTCCAAGGCGACGCCACCGACGAAGCAACGCTCTTGGCACCCATTGGGGGCGCGGACGTCGTAGTGGGCGCGCTCGCCCCACGCGGCCCGCTGGTCGGCACCTTCCGCGACGTCTACAGCACCATCGCGCGTCTGGCCGATGCCGCAGGCATACCCTTGTTCGTCGTCGGCGGCTACTCCTCGCTGCGCCCTGCGCCCGGGGCGGATCGCTTCGTCACCGACCTCAGCCACATCCCCGCAGAATTCCACGACGAGATCCGCGCCGGGGCAGCGCTCATCATTGAGGACCTCCCGGCCACGCCCGCGACACTCGAGTGGGTCTTTGTGAGCCCGGCGCTCAGGTTCGGCGCACGCATGCCCGGCGAACGACTCGGCCGTTATCGGCTCGGCGATGACGTCGCGGTTCAGCCCGAGGACGGCGGCACGATCTCCGCCGCGGACTACGCCCTCGGGTTCGTCGACCTGATCGAGAGGCGCGACCACCACAGGGCACAGGTCAACCTCGGCCACTAATTAAACCGGCGATGGCGCTGAGACTGTACGGCCTAGAGACACAGAACGGCCCGTTCGATGGGGCATCGACAGTTATAGGCACGGCATGTCGCAACGTACCGAATTAGACGGTTCTGTACCCAGGCCCGGTGGCGTCTTCCGCGCTTGGTGAGGATTTCCCTGAGGCGCCGAGCTTTGGTCGCGATGAGGGAGCGGACCTCTGCGACGGCGCGGCCGGAAACAGTGCAGTAGCCTGATCTGTCAGGGCGGACCCTTCGGTGTCTGACAGTCGGCTATTGATACCGCGCTCGCTCGGGCAAGACAGAAGCAATGACGACCTTGACGCTTCGGGCTGTCCAGCGGTTCACCCTCGCCGCGGCGTGCCTGGCACAGGGCATGATGGTCCTCGATGTCCTGATCGTCAGCGTTGCTCTTCCGTCGATGCAGCGGGAACTTCGGCTGTCGCCGAGTGGCCTGGAATGGGTCGTCAGCTCGTACGCCCTGGTTCTCGCGGCGCTGATTCCGTCCGGCGGCGCGCTCGGTGATCATTTCGGGCGCAAGCGCATCTTCGTGGCCGGGCTGGCACTGTTCACGCTCGCCTCGGTTGGATGTGCGCTCTCGACCTCTGGCGGGATGCTGATCGCGTTCCGGGTGATCCAGGGGATCGGCGGCGCAGTCATGTCGTCACTCACGCTCGCCTTGATCTCCGGGGCCTATCCCCCGGAGGCCAGAAGCGGGCCGATCGGGTTGTGGGCCGCGGTCAGCGGCCTGGCCGTCGCGGGCGGGAGCGTCGTCGGCGGGCTCCTGCTCGCTGTCTTCCCGTGGTCATCGATCTTCTGGGTTAACGTCCCGATCGGGGCGCTTGCCATCGCCATCTCCGTAGTCGGACTCACCGAATCCCGGGAGAGCGCGCCTCGCCCACTCGATGTGCCTGGCGTGGCCCTCAGCACCCTTGGCCTGTTTCTGGTGACTCTCGGCCTGGTCTATTCGGCCGATGCCACCTGGAACTCGCCGGTCGTGGCCAGCTGCATCGCGGCCGGCGTGGCTGTCCTGGTGGCCTTCGCGGCATGGGAACGCAGGACTGAGTCTCCGATGGCGCCGCCCGCGTTGCTGGGGACCAGGAGCTTCGCTACCGCATGCGGCGTGTACCTGCTGGCGTATCTCGCCTTCTCGGGCTTCATCTACTACGTGACCTTGTACTTCCAGAATGTGCAGCGCTGGTCCGCGCTCCACACCGGACTGTCGTGGTTGCTGTTCTGTATCCCGTTCTTCGCGGTAGCACAGCGCCGGCACCAGCTCGCCCGCTGGCTGCCGGAGGCCGCTGCGACCGGCTGGGGGTGCGTGATCGCGGCCGCTGGCACGTTCGGCATGAGCCAGCTGACGACCACTACCACGTTCGCGTTGCCCGCGGTTAGCTATGTCCTGGTGGGCGTCGGCTTCGGCCTCATGGTCCCGGCCGGCTCGGCTGCCGCCATGGCTGAGGTGCCACCGGATTCGTCCGGCATTGGCTCCGGGCTGTTCAACGCCTGCCGTCAGATCGGAACTGCGATGGGGCTGGCAATTCTCGGCTCGATCGCGACCAGCATCATCGTCGCCGACTGGCGCAGCCAGGTTCGCTCCTTCGCCCCGGCCGGGCGGGTCCATGCCAGCGGGCTAAGTGCCGCTGTCGCCGGTGGCCAGATCAAAGCGGTCACCACCGCGCTGGGCCAGCATGCGCACAACCCTGCGGTCGCGTCCTACTTGCACGGGTTCGAGACGGCGCTGATAACAGCCAGCGTGATCTTGATAGGGGCCGGCGCACTCGGATTCCTCGGACTGAGGCGCCTTCGCCCGACGCCCGAAGTCAGCGCCGTCGGCGAGGTCGAGGATGTCGGCGGCGACCGTGGCGAACGCTCCTAACGTGGGGGCAACCCCTAACATGGGGGGCAACCCCTAACGTGAGGGCAACCCCTAGCGTGGGGCAATCTGGCGGCGGTCGCTCAGGACACGGCGCTCCTCATCGCGATCTGGCAGAGCTCAGGCAGCTTGCCGGCGCCCACCGCCGATGCCAGCCGCACGCCTGCCAGTGCCAGCAGGAACCCGTAAATGGCCGCGCACGGCAGCAGCACCCCGAGCCTGACCGCCAGCGAGTCGCTGGCGGCCAGCAGGACACCGATGATCACCGGCGTCGCCGCGACCGCGGTGCCGGCCAGGGTGGCCAGGTAGCTGCCGATCCGGTAGCCGCCGTATCCCGGCGCGGCTGCCAGAATCGGGCTGCCGGCTCGCTTAGCCATCGGGTAGGGCAGCGCCACGGTGAACAGGTTGCTCAGTGCCAGGGCCGCGCCGAGCGCGGCCAGCGCGACCGGCGCGGCCTCGACTCCGACTCCCGGCTTGCCGGCTGCGGCGGCCAGAGCGAAGCAGACCGCGACGAGCAGCGGCGCCCCGATCAGCGCGAGCACGGCGTTCTGGCCGGAGAAGTAGGCGCGAAGGTCGCGGCGCCGGCTCAGCGCCGTCGCCTCGAGGAAGAACGCCGGGCCGGTCAGCCCGGCCGAGTTGGCGTGGAAGATCCCGACGAACGCGGCGCCGAAGATCGCGCTGGCGATGACGACGTCGGGATGACGGTGGTGGCCGAAGATGGAGCTAGCCGAGACCGCCGCCGTGATCACGGCGATCATGGCCCAGAAGACCAGCGACACCGGCTCCCGGCGCTGGTAGAGCCAGATCCGGGCGGCCACCGCCCCGCGCAGGCCGGCCCGGGCCAGCCGCAGCTTCGCGCCGTGAACCTGCGCCGACTGCGTCGAGGTGTCGGAGGTCACCAGAGCCCGGCTGAGCGACCTTACCCAGAGCAAGGCGAAGACGATGATGACCGCGGCCAGCGCCGCCAGGCGCGCCAGGGCCAGGCCGATGTGGCCGTCCGAGGCGTCCTGGATCGCGTGCGCGGCCAGGCCCGGCGGCAGCCAGCGCATCCAGGAGTCGAAGCCGGTGAAGCTGGCCGCGGTGATCTTGCCCTCGCTGGCCGCCTTGGGCACCACCTGGGCGAAGAACTCGTACAGCGCGAACAGCGGGATGATCAGGAACGCGGCCAGGTCCCGGCCCCGCCGCGAGCGAAGCAGGCCGGCCAGGGAAGTGATCACGAACCGGGACAGGGCAATGCAGAACAGCACCTGGAAGGCCACCGCGACGACCGCGACGATCACGCCGAGCGCGCCGCTCGCCAGCCCCACGGTCACGCCCAGCAGGCCGATCACGTTGGCCAGCGGCCACGCGCCGGTGGCCGATGCGGCCAGCAGACCGGTAGCCAGCGGGCGGGTGCGCAGCGGATAGAGCGCGAGGGTGGCCGGGTCCAGGGTGCCGTCCACGCCGAAGACCATGATCGGCGCGATGAGCCAGCCGAACGCGAACACGGTGAAGATGATCGCGGTCAGGTCCACCGATGTGGTCTGGCCGCGGAAGCTGGCCAGCACCACGAAGGTGCCGATCGCGAGCAGGACGGCGAACGTCGTGCTGATGATGAAGGAAACCTTCGCCGTCCGGGACGAGCGCAGCGCGTTCAGCAGCAGGCGCAGCTTCAGCTGGACGAGGAGCCGAGCCATGACAGCACCTCCTCGTCCCTCGCGCGCGGGCCGACCAGGTCGATGAACGCACGCTGCAGGCTCTTGCCGCCGCGCACCTCGTCGGTGGTCCCGGTGGCCACGATCTTGCCCTTGTCGATGATGGACACGTGGTCGCAGACCTGTTCGACCAGCTCCATCACATGGCTGGAAAACAGCACGGTCGAACCGGAGCCCGCGAAGCGGGTCAGCAGCCGGCGGATCACGTCGGCGGAGACCGGATCGACGCCCTCGAGCGGCTCGTCCAGGAACAACACGGACGGATTGTGGATGAGCGCACAGCCGAGCGCGGCCTTCTTACGCATGCCCGTCGAGTAGTCCGCGACCAGCCGGTTCGCATCCCCCGACAAATCCAGCACGTCCAGCAGCTGGTCGGCACGCGATCGCGCCTCGCCGGCCGGCAGGCCGCGCAGCCGCCCGGAGTACTCGAGCAACTCCGCGCCGGACAGGCGCTCAAACAGCCGGACCTCCGCTGGCACCACGCCCATGATCGCCTTTGCCGCCGGCGGGTCGGTCCAGACGTTGAGTCCGTTCACCTCGACCTGCCCGTCGTCCGGGCGGAGCAGCCCGGTCATCATCGATAGCGTCGTGGTCTTGCCCGCTCCGTTCGGCCCGACGAGCCCGGCCAGCGAGCCGGCCGCGATCTCGAGGTCGATCCCCGCCACCGCTTCCTTGTCGCCGAAGCTCTTGCGCAGCCTGCGCACCGCTATGGCAGGCGCCGGCGCACCCGCTGGGCGATTCATCCGGCCGTACGCCAGGCCCTCCAGTGGATCCATGGCTCGCTCCCCGTGATCGCAGAAAAACTGATATCACAATAAGGCACTGGTACCAGACTGGCAAGGCGGGAGACGGAGATTCCGGGATCCCGCCGGTACACGCGGTCCCGGACGAGTACCTCAGGCATGACGACGTGGCTCAGCGGCCGGGCAGGGTCGGATGCGGGTCCGGGAGAGCGATATCGATCATGCTGCTGGTGATGGCCCACCGTTCGTGGTCCCGCCAGGCACCGTCGATGAACAGCATCTCGGGTGAGTAGCCCTCCCGGCGGAAACCGAGCCGCCGGACCAGCTTCAGGGACGCATGATTGCCGGGCTGGATGTTGGCTTCAAGCCGGTGCAGCCGCAGCTCCTCGAAGGCGTGACGCAGCACCAGGGCGAGGCCCTCCGACATGTAGCCCTGGCCCGCGGTGGGAGCGAAGGCCGCGTAGGCGAGGGAGCCGTTCTGGAAACGGCCGCGGATGATGCTGTTGATGTTGGCCACGCCCGCGATGGCCCCGGTGTCACGCACGCAGACCAGCAGCGACGCTTCACCTGACCGCTGGTATCGCATCAGGTGAGCCTGAAACTGCTGCGGCGTGGCAGGCAAGGACATCCACGGGTGGTGCAGATCGACGCTGGCCGCGACCAGGTCGAGGAACTCACTCTGATCCCGGCTCGCCACTGGGCGCACGGTCACCCGGCAAGAATCCTCCACAGATGGAAACGTATCGGGGTCAGGCGTGGGCCGTGGTCGCCGGGACTGGGGGCATGGCCGCCGAGGTGGTCCGGGTGCGGCGCCAGGCCGCCCAGGCCCGGCCGGCACCGTAGGCGACGGCGCCGAGGGCGCCGACGAAGAACCCGATGGGCCAGTTGTACAGGTAGGACGCGGCGATCGCTGCCCACACGGTGATCAGGGCGATGACGACCGACAGGGCCATGGCCAGGGCGGGCCTGCTGGTGAGGGACCGGGCGGCGGCCGGGGGACCGATCATCAGGCTGAAGATCAGCAGGGCGCCGACGACGGGCACGGTCATCGCGGTGGCGAGGGCGACGACGATGAGGAAGCAGATCTCGATGTGCTGGCCGCGGACGCCCTTGGCTTCTGCTATGTCGGGGACGGCGGAAGAGAGCATGAGCGGCCGGTACAGGAAGACGACGGCCACGATGCAGACGGCACCGAGCGCGGCGACGGGCAGCAGTTCGGTGCTGCTCACGCCCAGGACCTCACCGAACAGCAGGGAGTAGATCTCCGGCTCGTACTCGGTGGTCCGGGACAGGAACGCCGCGCCCAGGGCCAGCATCATGACCAGCGCGAGCGCGGTCGCGACGTCGCGGTGGGCGCGGCGGCCAAGGGCGCCGATCCCGAGCGCGCCAAGCAGCGAGAACACGGCCAGGCCGAGCAGGGTGCTGATGCCGAGCAGGGCGGCGCCAGCGGCTCCGGCGAAGGCGCCCTTGGGGATGGCGTGGGCCGGGAACGCCGAGCCGCGCAGCACCACGAAGAACCCGACCACTCCGGCGACCGGGGCGACGATCGTGGCCACCGCCCAGGTGTTCATCATGAAGCTCGCGAACATGGATCCTCCGCTTCCGGCTTCACGCGGCGACCTGGTCGCGGCTGGCGTCTGCGGCTGCTGGAGCACCGGCTTCCCGTGGCCTGGCTGCCGCCCGGCGGGCGGGCAGCCCGGTGAGCAGGAAGGTGACGAAGATGACGGCGACGATGAAGAAGCTGACCGGCAGGCCCTCGTGGGCTGAGCCCCAGTAGTAGCTGTCGTAGGCCAGCAAGATGCCGGCCCAGGTGGCGGCCAGGCCGGTCAGGCAGGCCAGCACCAGCGCCCGGCCCATCCGGCGGGTGAGGTGCAGGGCGGTGGCGGCCGGGCCGATCAGCAGTGCGGTGGACAAGATGGCTCCGACGGTCAGCGAGGACAGGCCGACCGCCACGGCCAGGGCCAGCATGTAGGTCAGGCCGACCAGCCGGACCGGGACCCCGCGGGCGGCGGCGATGTCGGGGCTGACGGTGGCCAGCAGCAGCGGCCGCCAGATGGCCGCGATGGCCCCGACCGCCAGGACGCTGAACGCGATGATGACGGTCAGGGAGCTGGTGATGGTGAAGATCGAGCCGAACAGGATCTGCTGGGCGGCGCCGGTGGTGGCGCTGGCGCTGGTGTCCAGGTAGAGGAACAGCGCGGTTAGGCCGATGGCGGCGCCGAGCACGATCCCGGTGGCCAGGTCCCGTCCGCGGACCCGCCGGATGCCGATCAGCTCCATCGCACCCGAGCCGATGACGCCCAGGCCGATGAACCCGGTCAGCGGGGTGACCCCGATCAGCAGGGCCCCGGAGCCGCCGGCCGCGGAGACGTCGCCGAGCGCGTGCCCGGCAAAGGACTGCCCGCGCAGGACGGTGAACACGCCCACGACGGCGGAGACGACGGCGGTCACGCCGCCGATCACGACCGCCGTGTGGACCGGCGCGCTGGCGAAGAAGCCGGGCTCGAACACCCACGTGTACAGCTGGTGCATGGCCGGTCAGCCCGCCCCGGCCGCGGGGAGCGCGACGTGGTGAGCGGCCGTCGCCCCGGCGTCGGCGTCGCCGGCGACCACCAGAACCCGGCCGTTCACGTGCAGCACCTCGACCCGGTATCCGTACAGCCGGGTGAGGACCTCAGAGGTGATCACCTGGCCGGTGGGACCGCTGGCCGCCCGGCCGCCGGCCAGGTACACCACCCGGTCCATCACCGGCATCAGCGGGTTCATCTCGTGCGCGGACAGCAGCACGGCGACCTGCTGGTCGGCGGCGATCCGGGCGAGCAGGCTGACCACCTCCTGGCCGCTGCGGATGTCGAGGTTGGCCAGCGGCTCGTCAAGCAGCAGCAGCCGGGGCTGGCTGATCAGGGCCTGCGCGATCAGCACCCGCTGCTGCTCGCCGCCGGACAGGAGCCCGACGCGGGCGTCGGCGAACCGGTCGGCATCGACCGCGTGCAGCATCTCCGCCACGGCTTCGCGCCGGGCGCGGGACCGGAGCGGGATACCGAAACGGTGCCCGTCCGCGCCCAGCGCGACCAGGTCCCGGGCCCGCATCGGCATGTCCGGGTCGAGCAGGACCTTCTGCGGGACGTAGCCGATGGAAGGGTTGCGCCGCGAGCGGGGCTGCCCGGCCACGGTCACGGTCCCGGCGGACGTCCGCTGCAGGCCCAGGATCACGCGCAGCAGCGTCGTCTTGCCCGCCCCGTTCGGGCCGATCAGGCCGGTGAACTGGCCCGCCCCGACGGAAAAGCTGACATCATCGAGGATCTGCCGCCCGGACAGGGACACGCTGACCCCGGCGACGTCCAGAACGTCCGCCGCCGGGGCACTGGTCCGGGCATGCTCAGTCATCACAGGCATCACAGTTTCTGGGTCGAGGTCTTGCTGGTGATGGCCTTCTCTATGGCGTGAATCTCGGCGAGCATCCACGACTGGTAGTCGTAGCCGGGGGTGGGCATCGTCTCGTACACGCCGACGACCGGGACCCCTTCCCGCTGCGCATTCAGGCGGATCGAGGTAGTAAGCGCGTCGACCACCTGCTGGTTGTAGCAGAACACCTTGACCTGGTGCCCGGTGAAGAACCCGTTTTCCAGCGAGATGTCCTGCGGCGAGGGGTCAACGCCGTTCATGATGTCGGCCTGGAACACGAACGGGGTGCGAATATCCATGCCCATGGCCTGCAGCATGTAGTCGGCGACCGGCTCGGTCACGGCGACCGGAGTGCCCGCATGCGTCGCCTTGAACTGCGCGATCGCGTTGAACCACGGATTCAGCGACGCGTCGAACTTGGCCAGGTTGGCGTTGAAGTACGCCTTGTGGGACGGCTGGAGCGCCGACAGGTCGGCGGCCATCGCCTTGGCCGCGGCCGGCATCGTCTTCGGGCTGTACCACAGGTGGGGGTTTGGGGTGTCGTCCGGCAGGCCCAGCAGGTTCTGCACCACGATCACCTTGCGCTTCGAATTCGGGGACGCTGCCTCGATCTTGTTCATGAACGTGTCGTAGCCGACCCCGTTCTGGACGATCAGCGTGGCCGCGGAGACCTCGCTGGCCACGCTCGGGCTCGCCTCGAACGTGTGCGGATCGGTGTTGGGGTTGTTCAGGATCGAGGACACGTGCACGTAGCGGCCGCCGATCTGGGAGAGAACGTTGGCGTACTCGTTCTCGGCCCCGATCGCGTTGATCGTGCCAGAGCCCGACGCCCTCGCGGACGCGCCGGTTCCGCAGCCCGTGGCCACCAGGGCCAGGGCCGCTGCGGCGCCCGCCGCCGCCATGAGCCGGTACTTGCCGGAGCGGCTCGCCAGCGACGGCCATGGATTCTTGGTCATGCGTTAAACATAGTCTGAGACTGAGTCTTAATGCAAGTGGTTCGGGAGGCGGTGGCGTGTGCCAGCCAAGGGACCGGCGGGCAGGAGCGGACAGGGGAGCGCCACGCGTTTGCATAAACAGATCGGCATGTGTTTATATGTATGAGTGTCGGCGCAGACGAAGGCGTACGAGGCAGCGGGGGAGCTGCTGAAAGTGCTGTCTGCCCCGGCCCGGCTGGCGATCGTGTCCGAGCTGGCCGAGCGGCCCCGGTTCGTGCATGAGCTGGTCGAGCTGCTCGGGATGAGCCAGCCGCTGGTCTCCCAGCACCTGCGGGTGCTGCGGGGGGCCCGGCTGGTCGGGGTGCGGCGCCAGGGCCGGGAGGCGGTGTACTCCCTGGCTGACCAGCACGTCGCTCATATCGTCGCCGACGCCGTCCACCACAGCACCGAAGATCCGCAACTGGTAATCACGGGGGAACGATGACCGCCACCACGCACGAAGTCCATGCCGGGCACGGCCACGAGCACGGGCCCGACTGCGGCCACGCCAGTGTGACGCACGGGGGTCACACCGACTACGTCCATGAGGGCCACGCCCACGCGGCCCACGAGGGACACTACGACGAGCACCCGCTGCCGCACCTCGCCCACGAGGACCACAGCCACGTCCACGCGCCCGGCTGCGGGCACGACGCGGTCAGCCACGGCGACCATGTTGACTACGCCCACGACGGGCACCGGCATGCCGCGCATGATGACCACTACGACGAGCACTAGGGCCGGCGGCGGGCGGGCCAGCCCTCCGTCAGCCCGGAGGAAGACGATGGCAGCAGAAGCCACAGGCGCAGACCTGCATGCCATGGCGGAGCAGCGGCTCCGGCTGGTCGACCAGCGCTACACCTCCGGTCGGCGGGCCATCGTGGAGCTGCTGGCCAGTGCCGGCCATCCGGTCAGCATCGGCGACATCGCCGAGAGCCTGCCCGGCCTGCCGCGCAGCTCTGCCTACCGGCACCTGGTCGACCTGCAGACCGCGGGACTCGTCCGGCGGGTAACGGCCAGCGATGAGTTCACCCGCTTCGAACTGGCCGAGGACCTGACCGAGCATCACCACCATCTGCTCTGCATGAACTGCGGCAAGGTCATCGACGTGACCCTGCCGGCCGGTTTCGAGCAGGACGTGGCCAGGGCCATCGGCCAGCTCGCCGCGGCCGAGGAGTTCCAGGCCCACAGCCACCGCCTGGACGTGCTCGGCGTCTGCGCCGCCTGCCGGTAAGTCCCGGGCGCTGCCCGCCCTCTAAAGACGGGCGGCGACCGATGAGGCAACTACAGGTGATATTGCAGGAAACTGTCAGAAACCTGGCGTACTGTTGCCGGCATCGGCGGGCGGGGAGGAGTTGCACTTGTGGCCAGCCAGCCAGAGGGAGAGCCAGTTGTCTCACCGAAACCCGGTGGCCCCGGACGGGGCCCGTGCGGCCTGCGCGGTCGGCTGGCAGGATTAGCGCGGACCAGCCGGTGCCCGGTCCGCTGCCCGGTTCCTGGCTGCCGCGAGCAGATTGACCCGTCGCGCTTGATGTGCCGGTGCCACTGGTATCTGGTGCCTAAGCAGATCCGTGACCGGGTATGGGCCACCTGGCGGTCCGGTCAGGGCGCGCTCAGCAAGGAGCACCTGGAGGCGGTGCATATGGCGATCACTGCCTGCCAGGCGACCGCCTAGCGCGTCCGGCAGTCACGAGAACGCGGAGGCGAGATGGCATCCACGCTGGATCAGGTGGCCGGCCTGCTGCACGAGGCCGGCGAGATCCACCATCGCGTATACCGGATCGTCGAGGGGGCCGACGACGACTGGGCGTCCTGGTACGCCGAGTGGCTGATCAAACTCTCCGAGCTGCCCGCCCTGCTCGGCGTCACGCCCGTCCGCAGCGAGCTGATCTACATGCTCGTGGGCCTGGACAAGCAGTACACGGCGGAAGCCCCCGGCGAGCCCTGGGAGCCCTACTACGCCCGCCGCCTCATCGATCACTTCCGGGAGCAGTGACGCGGACCGCGACCACGAACACCCGCCGGAACGGGAACACCGTCCCATAGGGTGCGGCCGGGTAGGCCTCGCTCATCCGGACCCGGTACTCGTCAAGGAACTCCGCCGCCTGCTCGGGCCGCAGCGCCGCGAGCACCGGGCGCAGGCCCGTTCCCTTGTACCAATCGAGAACCGGATCTTCGCCGTGCAGCACATGCAGGTACGTGGTCTCCCACGCGTCGACCTCGAAGCCGGCCCTGATCAGCAGGTCCAGGTACTCGGCCGGATCGGCCGCCTGGCGGTTCAGCTGGACACCGGCGAGCAGCGAACGCCACCGGCCGCCGCTGGCCAGCTCGCGCAGGGCCAGGTGGCTTGGCTGGTCGTAGTTGCCCGGGATCTGGAAGGCCAGCCAGCCGCCGGTCTGGAGGTATCCCGCCCACCTGGCCAGCACGGCGAGGTGGTCGGGAACCCACTGCAGCACGGCATTCGAGACGATCACGTCCACGCCGCCGTCGGGCCTCCAGTCCCTGACATCACCCTGAGCGAAGCTGAGCCGCTGGTCGCCGCTGGCCGGCAGCGCCCGCGCGGCCTCGATCATCTCCGCCGAGCTGTCGATCCCCCGGACCACGGCGCCCGGCCACCGGCGGGCCAGCGTGACCGTCAGCATGCCGGGGCCGCAGCCAAGGTCGACGACCACACCGGGCGCCTGCGCGCCCACCCGGGCGAGCAGATCGAAGAACGGCCGCGATCGCTCATCACCGAAGTGCTGGTACTGGTCCGGGTCCCACATGCCGTCTCCGCTGGTATCTCGGGTATCTCGACGTCAAGCTATATCCGCTTCAGGAACAATAGCCTCCAGTAAATCTTGATGTCAAGAGATATCCTTTGATGATCATCAGCGTGGCTATCGTTACCAGAGTGGTGAATGAGGCAATAATGCGTGGGTGGCCACGACAGGTGCGAACGAGGTGCGCCAGATTGCGATCAAGCTTTCCGCGCTCGCGCAGGACGGGTTGACCTTCGCCGCCAACGACTACGACCGCGACCGCTACCAGCACCTGGGCCGGCTGGCCGCGGAGTTGCTGGCGGTGATCAGCGGCAGGCCGGCCGACGATCTCGCCCTCGAACTCGGCCGTGATTCCGGCTATGCCACGCCCAAGGTCGACGTGCGTGGCGTGATCTTCGACGATCAGGAGCGGGTGCTGCTGATGCGCGAGAAGACCGACGGCCGGTGGTCGCTGCCGGGTGGCTGGGCCGACCCTGGAGATGCGCCCTCAACCGCGGTCACCCGGGAAATCCTGGAGGAAACCGGGTACCACAGCTCGGCGGTGAAGCTGATCGCCTGCTGGGACCGGGAACTCCAGGGCAATCCGCCGCCCCTGCTGGTTCACGTCTACAAGCTGTTTTTCCTCTGCCACAGCAACGGATTGGTGCAGCCGCCAGCGCTGCTCGAGACTCTCGAAGTCGGCTGGTTCGGCCTCCATGCGCTGCCGCCGCTGTCCCTCGGCCGGGTCAACCATCGCCAGCTCGAGCGCTCGCTGGCCCACCATCGTGACCCGTCCCTGCCAACCGAGTTCGACTAGATGCCGCGCACCGCTGCGGGTCTGCGTCCGGCGCGCCTCCGCTCGAAGTTCCGACCGAGCTGACAATGTGGGGAAATGCAGGCAGTCAGTGACACCCGCCTCCGTCGAGGGCTTATGCATCTGCCCGTCGAGAAGCGGACCGCGGACGGGAAGATAACGATCAGCTGTGCGGGCTCTCGGTGCGCGGCGTGGGACCCGCGGCCTTGCGGGTCGCGACACGAAGCCAAATTCTGGTACGACAGGCACATCTCGCAGCCGCTTATCCATCATCTGTGGTGAGCGCGGGCACTGACTTGCTCGGCGTTTTCGGCGCGCCCTGGCCGGCAGCGGCGACGGCCAGGCCGTCGATGAGGCTGTTGAGCGTGCGGGTGGCGGCCGTCACCGCCGCGTGCCGGTCGGCGGCCCCGATGACGAACTCGCCGGCGCTGCGCACGGCGCCATACAGGGCCATCGCCGTGACCTCGATGTCGAGCGGCTGCATTTCACCGAGTTCGACGGCCTCGATCACCTGCTCGCGCAGCAGCGCATAGGAACTGCCGCGTTCGTTCTCCCCGGGCACAACCTGGGGTGCGTCGGTCAGCGCGATGCGGGCGAAGTCGTCCTGGGTGCACAGCTCCAGGAACACCGCGACCCCGGCTCGCAGCCGGGCTAGCGGCGTGGGCAGGCTCCACAGCGCATCGCGGCGCTGATGGAAGGCTTCGTTGATCATGTCGAAGACCGCGGTGAAGATCTCGGCCTTCCCCCCCGGGAAGTAGTGGTACAGCGCGCCCCGAGCCATGCCGGCCCGGTCCAGGATGCCCGCCACCGTGGTGCCTTCATAGCCGAGCTGGGTGAAGCACTGGCGGGCCGCCTCCAGCAGCTCGGCTCGCGATGCCGCTGCCTGCTCTTTCCGGTTCATGCTGCCTTCGTGGTCTAGGCCGGTGCCCGTCGCGATTGACTGGGCGTCGGTCAACGATCATAGCGCCGCCGGATAGAGCCCCGGAGAAATTCGTTGACCGATCGTCGGTCAACGAATATGCTAGCCGCATGCTTGAGGTCAAGGATCTGGACTTCCGCTATCCGGGAGTCGGCGCACCAGTCCTGCTGGGCGCGTGCTTGCACCTGGAGGCCGGCGTCGTCGTCGGCCTGCTCGGCGCTAACGGCAGCGGCAAGTCGACGCTGCTGGGCGCCATCACCAACACCATCGAAGGGGAACGGCGCGGCCTGATCGAGGTGGCTGACGGGGCCGTCGGGCCGATCGGATACGCCACCCAGGACGTCGCCCTCTACCGCCACCTGAGCGTCGCGGAGAACCTCACCCACGCCGCGCGGCTGGCCACCCGCCGCTGGCGCGTTGCCGATCTGGTCGAGCGCGCCATCGACGACTTCATGCTGGGCCCGCTGGCCGGCCGGACCGCCCGCGAGCTGTCCGGCGGGCAGCAGCGCATAGTCCACCTCGCCTGCTCGTTAGTGCACGCGCCATCCATCCGGTTGCTGGACGAGCCGACGACCGCGCTGGACTTCGAGACCCGCCAGGTACTCATCGAGCTTGTGGCTCGCTGGCGCTCGGCCGGGATCGCCACGCTGGTCACCGCGCACTACCCGGAGGATGTCGAGGAGCTGTGTTCCGCGATCACCGTGCTGGCCGAGGGCAAGACCTACCCGCTCGGCTCGCTGCGCGAGTACCTGAACCGGCAGCGCCGGCTGGGGTATGTGCAGCGGCTCAATCCCGACGGAGCGGTGATCAGCACCGATCTCCGTAACCCCCTGGGCTCACTGGCGGAGATCGTCCAGGCCTGCGCCAGCGCAGGAGTGGACCCGCACCAGCCCGTGCACGCCATCGAGATCAGGCCACCCGCGCTGCGCGATCTGCTGCGGCGCGACCCGTCATTGCGAGCAGCTGTCGAGGAGCTGAAATGATCTTCAGATCGCCCCTGGTGCCGCTAAGAGATTCGTCACCGTCCACACAACCAGCCGGTCATGAACTGATCACGGTTGTGGGCACCTTCGCGCTGACCGAGTGGCGGGCCCTGGTGCGCGGCCGGTTCCCGTTCGTCTGGTTCCTCGTGCTGCCGGCCGTCGCCAGCGCCATCCTCGGGCCGGCACTGGCCGAGGTTGGCCGGGGCGGCGCGACCGGCCGGGTGACCATCGGCTTCGGGATCATGTTCTGCTACATGACCGTCAACTACGTCGGCCGCGCGCTGTACCGGGAGTTCGACGCGCACACCTGGCGGCGCACGGCCACCGCCGCGCCAGCACGGTGCGGCTATCTGGCCGGCAAATGCCTCGCCGTCCTGGGCGTCGGCATCATGCAGCTGACCGTGTTCGTCGTGTTCGCGGTGACGGTGCTGGGCCTCCCGCTGCACGTCGGCCTGCTGACCGGGCTGGCGCAGCTCGCGCTGATCCTGGTGCCGTTCGCGCTGACCGGCGTTGCCGTCGGCGCACTCATGTTCACCCTGATCCGCCGCGCGGAAGTGTTCTTTTCCCTCACCTACCTGGTCTTGCTGCTGCTCGCCGCGATCGGCGGGGCGCTCGTGCCGTCCCCGCAGCTGCCTCGCTGGGCGCAAGTCCTCGGCTGGTTCACCCCGCACTACTGGGCGATGCGCGCGATCGACCAGACCACCCTGGGCGACGGCCGCTGGAGCGTGGTCCTGGAAAGCTCGGCGCTGCTCGTCCTCTTCGCGGTCGTGGTCGGCGTCATCGCCCTGGCCCGCTTCGACTTCCGCAAGGAGCGTTACTCAGTCTGATCCCGTCGCAGCGGCCGGCCGGCTCATCTGCGGCTCACTCCTTCTCCCTGGCGTTCCAGATACCCAACGGTTCGGTCCATGAGCTGTGAACGTCGAGCAGTTCTACTCGCTG
>Ga0335074_10006651_pt1 | contig 16026 bp, 14 predicted proteins | sample Lox_Sample_23_FD_206715 | JGI IMG/M metagenome (GOLD analysis project Ga0335074, IMG submission 206715) | Soil microbial communities from Loxahatchee National Wildlife Refuge, Florida, United States - Lox_Sample_2.3 | ecosystem: Environmental > Terrestrial > Soil > Wetlands | place: USA... | reverse complement strand
TCCGCGTCACGATTGGACCAGGGAAGAAATCCGCGCCCTCTTCGCGTTGCCTTTCCCCGAACTGATCTTCCGTGCCCAGAGCGTTCATCGCGCAAATTTCAATTCCGGCGAGGTGCAGATCTCGACACTGCTCTCAATCAAGACCGGGGGATGTCCGGAAGATTGCGGCTATTGCTCGCAAAGTGCTTTCCACGAAACCGGCCTGAAAGCGAACCGGTTGATGGATGTCGACGCGGTGATCGCGGATGCATGGAGGGCCAGGGCGGATGGTGCGACACGATTCTGCATGGGCGCGGCCTGGCGCGGACCCAGGGACCGCAACATGGAAGCCGTCTGCGACATGGTCCGGGGCGTGAAATCGCTCGGCCTTGAAACCTGCATGACACTCGGCCTGTTGACCGGGGAACAGGCCCGGCAACTGAAAGGAGCCGGTCTCGATTTTTATAATCACAACCTCGACACATCACCGGAATATTACGACTCTGTCGTCACTACGCATAACTACCAGGACCGCCTCGACACGCTTGCCCATGTGCGCGAAGCCGGCATCGGGGTCTGTTGCGGAGGCATTATCGGAATGGGAGAAACCGAAGAAGACCGTGTCGGGCTGCTGCACGCGCTTGCAACATTGCCTGAGCATCCCGAGAGCGTGCCGATCAACCTGCTGGTGCCGATCCGGGGTACCAAACTCGCCGACAGTGCCGCGCTGGATCCGATCGCATTTGTGCGCACCATCGCAGTCGCTCGCATACTTATGCCGCAATCCATGGTGCGCCTTTCGGCAGGCCGCAAATCGATGAGCGATGAAACCCAGACGCTTTGCTTTCTTGCCGGCGCAAATTCCATCTTCCTCGGTGAAAAACTTCTGACAGCCGACAATCCCGACACAGTCAGCGATCGAAACCTGTTCGACCGGCTCGGTCTTTCGCCGATGCCGCTCTGACCATCATGTCCCCTGAATTGCCGGATTGGTTTCGGCGGGGCTATCCCCATATCTGGTTGCCCTATACGCAGATGAAGACGGCGGCGCTTCCGCTTCCGGCGGTGCGGACGGAAGGCTCGCGCATTACGCTGGCCGATGGCCGCGAGTTGATCGACGGCATCGCCTCGTGGTGGACGGCGTGTCACGGTTACAATCATCCGCACATAAGAACAGCAGTCGAGCGTCAACTGGCGACGCTGCCCCATGTGATGCTCGGCGGCCTCGTCCACGAACAGGCGCTTACATTGGCTGCGAGGCTCTGTGCGCTGCTGCCCGCCTCACTTGCCCATGTGTTCTTTTCCGATTCCGGTTCGGTCGCCGTCGAAGTTGCGATGAAAATGGCGACGCAGTATTGGCTCAACCGGGGCATCCGCAAACGAACGAAATTTCTCGCTTTCCGTGGCGGCTATCACGGGGACACGATCGCGGCAATGGCGGTGTGCGACCCGGAAGAAGGCATGCATGCGCAGTTCGCGGGCATACTGCCCGAAAATCTGATCGCAGATCTGCCGCGAAATGCAGACTTGCAACACGCCCTCGAACTGCTCCTCGAGCGCCATGCCGACGAACTTGCGGGCATCATTGTCGAGCCGCTGGTACAGGGAGCGGGTGGAATGCTCTTTCATGATGCCGGCGTGCTGCGCAATTTGCGGGAGCTCGCGGACAATTATGATCTTCTCCTGATCTTCGACGAAATTTTCACCGGATTCGGCCGCACCGGCAGCATGTTCGCGCTCGATATGGTCGACGCGGTGCCGGACATAGTCACGCTCGGCAAGGGTCTCTCCGGCGGCACGCTTCCCATTGCGGCAACTGTGGCGTCGACAAAGGTGTTCGACGCATTCCTTTCGGACGATCCCAAAAAAGCGCTCATGCATGGCCCAACCTTCATGGGCAATGCATTGGCCGCCGCAGCTGCGAATGCGTCTCTCGATTTATTCGAAGGCGAACCGCACCTTGCCCAGGCGCGGGCGATCGGCGTGGCGATGCAAGAACAACTGGCCCCCTGCCGTGACTATGCCGGCGTGAAGGATGTCCGGGTGCTCGGTGCGATCGGCGTTGTGGAACTCGATGACATTGATGATCTCCACAAGCTCAAGTTGCGGTTCATCGACGCCGGTGCCTGGGTCCGCCCGTTCCGCAATATCGTCTATCTTACGCCGGCTCTGACGATACCTCCGCAAGAACTGGCGATACTTACTGGAGCCGTCTGCGCGGTACTTCGCGAATGAACAAACGGGCACCGCTGACCGCCAGAGGAAACCTGCGGCGACGGTTTCCTTTCGTGGCCATTTGAAATTATCTATTTCGTGTCAACTCCAAAGTGCCCGCATCCCAAAGAACGCCGTGTCCTTGAACCGGCGGGCAACCTCTCGGGTGAGGGAATTACGAGGGTCCGTGCAATAGGTCATGCTCAGGATCACCCGCCTTTCGCCCTCCCGAATCGGCGTAACCTTGTGCAGAACGCGTGCGCCTTCGAAGACAACAAGCGTGTTGGCTGGCGTGGGAACGATCTGTTCGGTCCGTCCACTTCGCGCCATCAGACAGGAAGCGGAGAGTCCATCCCTGCAAAATCCCCGGTTCTCGATCGCAAGCAGGACAGTGAAGTGACGGCCGCGATAGAAATTGTGATCGAAATGCCAGCCGATATGATCGCCGGAGTGTTCGTAGACGAGAATCGACAGCGAGCTTTCGTCACGCAACGGCGTCGGCTCCAGCCAAAGGCCCAGGAGATCCGAAACCGCGCCCCGGTGGGCGCGTGAATGGTAAAATTCGGCGACTGCCGGCGCCCGTGCGCGGATGGTGCCATAGGCGATCGTGCCGCCCTTCTTGTGAAGCGGGATATAACTCCGTTCCGTTTCGGACAGCGTCAGAACGTTTTGCTGCAGCGCAGCGAAATCATCCGGCGCCAGAAATCGGTGGAGAACAATCGGTGCGCCGACGGTGGTCATCCCGAGCTCCGATCCAGGATCCGCTCCGGTCGTACAAACCTTTTGTGTCAGATTTGACTCGGGTACGGAATAGGATCGTGTCCGGCGTCGAAATACTGCCTATGCGCTTTCGGAACCACCATAATCGGCGGCGGTTCCAAACCCGCTCTCGACCATTTCCGCCATCTGGTCGTAGCTTTCGGCGAGGCTCAACAGGGTGCGGCTCGTTTCCCGCAAGAGAACCTCTTCCGAAATCACCCGCAATTCTTCGGCCCGCAGGCGATAGTGGCGCGCCTTGAGCTCGCGGTCTCCGGATCGGATGTCGGACCTGATCGTCCCCAATACATAGGCGCGGCGCGCCTCGTTCAAGCGTGTGACCTTGCTCATGGCCGCCCAGGAAGCCTCTCGAGAAAGCCCCGCGACGTAGCCAACGCGCAGCACATGCAAAGGTTTCAACACAGGGCGAGGGCGCCGGGCTACGATCATGCGGCCGGGGTCAGTTCCCGGCCGGTCGCTTGGTGCCCGCGAGCCCCCCGAGTTGCCGTCGCCGACAGATGCGCCATACCTGCAGCCGCACCGATCATCAGGCAGATCGATCTTTTTCGTGCACCCTTGCCGGGGCATGTCGCATTTCCTTGATTTTCTGCCTCTTCTTTCCGCTCGACGCCGCAAAGCGGCTTGCTGCGCACGGCGCCAGCAAAACGCAAGCCGGCCTGCAATGCCCCAAATGCAGCCGACAGCTATTCGTTTGGTTAACGAATGGCGTTCCGGCGCGAGGCACGCGGAAGTAGAAATGAGCGACAGGTTTGTCGTTTCTTAATGGATTAAACCGCGAAGCACATTTGATAGCTGCACTTCGTCAAACGGCTTCGGAATGAAACGGTCCTCATTCGGCAAATCTTCGTCGCGGAGCAGGTAACGACCCGATGTGAGCACGACCCGCACCCGAGGCCAGTGCTCGGCCACCAATTCCGCGAGCTCGATGCCATTCATGGAGCCCGGCATGTTGATGTCGGTAAGAACGATGGCGATCTCCGGATGGCCTTCAAGGATTTGCATCGCTTCGTCTGCACTGCCGGCTTCGAGCGTGTCGAAGCCGGCCCCCTCCACCATATCGACGGTGTGCAGCCGGATGAGAAACTCATCCTCGACGACGAGAACGATGGCCATACTTCCGCAAGTCTCTTCGTGTCACCAAAATAACGAAAGCGTAACCTGAATGATCCCGACAGATGGAAATTCGAACGCCAAAACACGGGGAAACACAGAAATTGCTCCCAGATTGCATTGCAGGACGAACGGGCCTGCGCGGTTCAAACGGCGTTCCACCTTAGATCGCCGGCCGGGACCCGTGGCAGTCCGGCTTCCGGCTGCGTGTCCCACAACGTCGCACGCCTTGACAAAATAATTGCCTAAGCAAATATTGCCGTGGCAAGTAAGTGAGCGGCCATGGGGCGGACGCATTACAGCACGAACGAATTTCGGGCGCGCGAATCGCTGGGATATCTCATCCGCCGGCTTCACAACCTCGTCATGCCGCGGGCCGAAGCCCTGTTCGACGAGGCTGACTTCACCTTCTCGCAGTGGGTGGTGCTCATGGCCGTACGCGACGGCGTTGCTTCGAGCTGCACCGAACTCGCCCGCATGATGGAACATGATGCCGGTGCCACAACGCGGCTCATCGATCAGATGGAAGAGCGCGGTCTCATTCGGCGGCGGCGCAGCACGACGGACCGCCGCGTCGTCAATCTGGAAATCACGTCCGCAGGCAAGGTGCTCGCAAAGACAATGACTCCGCGCATCGTGAATTTCTGGAACACCGTGCTCGAAGATTTCTCGCCGCAGGAATTTTCCCAGCTCATCGCGCTCTTGACCCATCTCGCGGAGCGCCTTGAGGCGCAACCGGTCCAAGTGAAACAGACGAAATGAGAAATAAAGTGAGACGCGCGGGCGCAACTTTGCTCGCAGCGCTGATGCTCGCGGGTTGCCTTTCGGCGCCGTCGACGGTTCCGCGCGAAGTCCCGATCAATGGGTCCACGCTTGGCTTCGACAAGGCAGCGGCTCCGCCAACCGCGGACGCGTGGTGGAAAGCATTCGGCGATCCACAGCTCGACAGACTGATCGAACAAGCATTGGTGGGCAATCCGTCTCTTGCTGCCGCGCTTGCGCGCGTGCGTGAAGCACAATCCGCGCTTTCCGCGACGCGCGCTTCGACCTGGCCGCAACTCAATTTCGAGGCGGACGAAACCCGCGAGCATTTCAGCAAAACGTATATCTATCCGCCGCCCTATGGGGGAACAATGCGGTGGATCGGCGACATTCAGGCCAATCTCGGCTGGTCGCTCGATATTTTCGGCAAGCAGCAATCGGAGATCGATCGTGCGCGTGCGAGCGTCGACGCTGTTAGGCTCGACGAGACGGCCGCGCGCCTGCTGCTGTCCGGGAGCACGACCCAGGCATATATCGCCATTGCCCGCGCCCAGGCGCTGACCAAAGTGGCGCAGGATGCTGTTGCAGAACGTGAAGGTGTCGCTTCGCTCACCAGGGGCCGCGTGCATGCGGGTCTCGACACGCTTGCCGCGCAGAAACAGGCCGAAGCGCTTCTGGCGCTTAGTCGCGAAAACCTCGTGCGCACAAAGGCCGGCGAGGACCTCGCCTTGCATGCGCTCGCCGCACTGACCGGTCGCGGTGCCGATGCTTACAACATAACGGCACCGAAACTGAACTACGGGGCGCTTTCGCTGCCCGATACGCTGCCTGCCGATCTTCTGGCGCGCCGCGCCGATATTGCCGCCGCCAGATCACGGATAGAAGCAGCAATGGCGGGCCGCGAAGTGGCGCGCAAAGCCTTCTATCCGGACGTCGATCTGGTCGGGCTGGCGGGCTGGTCGGCGATCGGCCTGGCACCGCTTCTCAATGCATCTTCATTCCAATATGGCGCCGGGCCAGCCATCCATCTTCCCATTTTTGATGCCGGCGAGCTTCATGCGCAATATGCCGGAGCAACGGCTGCGCTCGACGAATCGGTTGCAAATTACAATTCAGCTGTCATCGGCGCGGTGAAAGAAACCGCCGACGCAATCACCAACCTGCGTTCCCTCGAGCAACAGGCCGCGGCACAGCGCGATGCACTTGCGGCATCGCAGGAGAGTTTCGACCTGGCAGCCCGCCGCTATCGCAGCGGACTCTATCCGCAACAAACCGTGCTCGACTCGGAGTCCGTACTTATCGAGGCCCGGCATGACGACGCCGCACTGGCCGCCGACACTGCGTCTGCACGCGTCGCTCTGCTGATGGCGCTCGGCGGCGGCTTTGCGCCCGGAAAATCCGATATCGACACGCGCGTTTCGTTACAGGACGAATCTCATGAGTAGCACTGAGCATGCGGCCCCAAACGGGCGCCGCAGACTCCTTCTTTCCATCCTGGCCGTTGCGGCCGTCATTGGTCTGGCCGGCTATGGGCTCTACTGGTTCCTTTATGCGAGCCATTTCGAGACTACCGACGACGCCTATGTCGGCGGAGACATCGTCGCAATTACGAGCCGTGAAAACGGGACCATACTCGCACTGCACGCGGACAATACGCAGACTGTGCGTCGCGGTCAGTTGCTCGTCGAGATCGATCCCATCGCCACCAAAGTAGCATTGGATGCGGCGGAGGCAGATCTTGCGCGGACGGTACGCAATGTGCGCACGGAGTTCGCCAAGGTCGACCAGACAAGCGCACAATTAAGCGAGGCACGCACGGCTCTCGCGCTTGCGCAGTCCGACCTGCGTCGTCGTGCCTCGGCGGGGAATTCCGTTTCCACCGAAGAACTCAGCCATGCGCGCGATGCAGTCACGAGTGCCGAGGCGTCCGTGACCGCCGCCGAAAGCGCGCTTGTGGAAGCCCAAGCCGCGGTGCAGGGAACCAAAGTTTCCAACAACCCGGACGTTCTTGCGGCCATCGCCAGAGTACGCCAGGCGGCGATCGCGTACGCGCATATGAACCTCTACGCGCCGGTCGATGGCGAAGTGGCGCAACGTACCGTTCAACTCGGCCAGCAGGTCGCGCCAGGCACGCCGCTCATGGCCGTGGTGCCGCTCCAGACGGTTTGGGTCGATGCAAATTTCAAGGAAGCGCAACTTGCCAGGATGCGCGTGGGCCAGCCGGTCACGATCACGACCGATATCTATGGCGGCGGCGTGAAGTTCCACGGCAGGGTGCTGGGATTGGGGGCGGGCAGCGGCAACGCCTTTGCGCTGCTTCCACCGCAGAACGCATCCGGCAATTGGATCAAAATCGTCCAGCGCGTTCCCGTGCGCATCTCGGTCGATCCGGGAGAATTGCGCGACCATCCGCTGCGCGTCGGACTCTCGGTCTATGCCAGCGTCGATGTCAGCAACACTTCGGGTCCCGTTGTTACATCCCGTGCGGCGGCGTGGAATTGGCGCGCCGACACCAAAGGCAACGGTTCGGAAGGAGTCGATGCATTGATCCACGGCATCCTCGCCGACAATGGAGCCTGACAGATGAGTGCCGCCGGCGCCAAACCGGATTGTCTGCGCGGTGCCAGGCTTGGAATTACCGCGTTCGCGCTGGCGCTCGGTACATTCATGCAGGTGCTTGATACGACCATCGCGAATGTTTCGCTCCCGACAATTGCGGGTTACCTCGGCACCAGCACCGATCAGGGCACCTGGATCATTACGTCCTTCGCCGTTTCGAACGGCATCTCCGTGCCGTTGACCGGCTGGCTCATGGGACGATTCGGGGTCGTCCGCACCTTCGTCGGCTCCGTGCTCCTTTTCACGCTTGCCTCGTTCATGTGCGGCATCTCCTGGAGTCTCAGTTCACTCATCGTTTTCCGCGTGGTGCAGGGCGCGGTCTCGGGGCCGATGATTCCCGGTTCGCAAGCCCTGCTGATCTCGATCTTTCCGGAAGATAAGCGGGCGACGGCGCTTGGCATCTGGTCGATCACCACGCTTGTGGCGCCGGTCGTGGGGCCGGTTCTCGGCGGCTATATTTCAGACAATTATCACTGGGGCTGGATATTTCTGATCAATGTTCCGGTCGGACTGCTCGCGAGTTTCATCTGCTGGCAAAATCTCAGGAAACGCGAAACGCCGACGCGCAAGCTTCCCATCGACCGCATGGGCCTCGCAATGCTGGCGATCTGGGTCGGCACGCTTCAGGTCATGCTCGATACCGGAAAGGACGCCGACTGGTTCTCCTCGCCGCTGATCTGCGTGGAAGCAGTGGTTTCGGGAATTACATTCATTGCATGGGTGATATGGGAAACGACCGAGCCGCGCCCGATCGTCGATCTTTCATTGTTCCGGCTGCGCAATTTCGCGTTCGGCAATCTGGCGCTCTGCCTGGGTTACGCGGTCTTCTTCGGGAATACCCTGCTGCTGCCGCTGTGGTTGCAGACAAACCTCGGTTACACCGCGACCTGGGCCGGGCTCGTAGCCGCCCCCAGCGGCGTTGTAGCCGTGCTCGTTACGCCGTTTGCCGCGAGGCTGCTCGGCCGCATCGATGCGCGCTGGATTGCGACCGTGGCGTTTGCCGCTTTCGCGCTCTCCTATTTCATGCGCGCCAATTATACCGACACGGCCAGCTTCTGGGATTATACGATCCCACTTCTCGTACAAGGCATCGCGGTAGGAACGTTCTTCGTCGCACTGGTGAGTATTTCTTTGACCGGCGTCGCGCCGGAACGCATTCCCTCGGCTTCAGGAATCTCGAATTTTGCACGCATCACCTGCGGCGCATTCGCCGCATCGATCACGACGACGTTCTGGGATCGCCGCGAGGCGCTTCACCAGACCCGGCTGGTAGATACTCCGACGGCCTATAATCCGTTGCTCCAACAGGCGATCGAGCGGCTCCATCATCTGGGATTCGGTGATTTGCAATCTTACGGCTTGCTGGCGCGCGGGCTCGCCGGCCAGGCCTATCTGCTTTCGAGCGACGAATTGTTCTGGATTTCGGGCTGGATCAGCGTCGTATTGATTGCGTTTGTCTGGATGGCGCGGCGAACCACCGGCTCGTCGGGGCCCGTTTCCGCGGATTAGCCCCAAGGCCCGTGTGATGGATGGGATGCGGGCCCGGTCGTGCCCGATGTCGCCTCTGGTGCAGGCAGGTGGCCGCCCAGTTGCTGCAGGACATGGACCCGCTTCTCGATGGAAGGATGCGTTGCGAACAGCCCGCCCAGATCGAAAAACGACGGCGGATTCTCGAAAAACATTTGCCGCACCTCGCTCGGCACATGGGGCAGTTCGGCGTTCTTCGAGATTTTCAGCAGCGCCGCAATCAGCGCGTCAGGATTTTTCGTAAGCGCCACGGAGCCCGCGTCGGCCAGCAGTTCGCGCCGGCGCGACAGTGCGAAGCGCAGGACCAGCGCCAGCATATAGCCGATAAACATCACCGCGGCGGCAATCAGCACAAGTATGATCGCGCCACCGCCGCGCCGCGACCGATCGCGTGTAAATGCGGCGAACCGCATGCTGCTCCAAAGTAGCTGCGCAAGAAACGAGATCATGCCAACGAACACGATGGTAATGATCAAGAGCCGTGTGTCGCGGTCGATGATATGCGTCAGTTCATGCGCCAGCACCGCCTCAAGCTCATCTCTGTTCAGCACCGCGAGCAATCCGCTCGTTACCGTGATGGCATAGCTCTTGTTGTCAATGCCGCTCGCATAAGCATTCATTACATCGCTGTCGATGATATAAAGTCTCGGCGTGGCAAGGCCGCGGCTGATGCACAGATTCTCGAGCAGATTGTAAAGCTCCGGCTGTTCCTGCCGCGTCACCGGCCGCGCGCCTGTCGCCATATGGATGATCGTGTCGTTGAACAGATAGCCGATCAGCACCCAGATCGCCGCGGCGCCGATCACCATGGGCCACCAGGCAACGATTGCCGAAACGGCGAGATCGAACGGGCCGCCCGTGCCAAGTACGGACTGAATACCGAACTCCTGCCATGGCCCGAAACCATAGGCATTCTGCCCGGCGCCCATGAAGAGGCCGAAGAAGAAGAATATCGCGCCAAGCAGCAACAGCAGCAGCAGCGGGAAAGCCGCAAGCAGCAAAAAAGATTTGATGTTATTATTCTGCCGCCAGGTCGTCAGACCAAGCGTCGCGACAGGTCCGTCCGTCGACATCAGCTGCCGAACGACACTTTCGGCGGCGTTATCTCTTCCGCCTTTTCCGTCGGCGAGAGCTCGAACATCGCCGCCGGCTGGAAGCCCATCGCACCGGCGAAAAAGACCGCCGGGAATTGCTGAATGGAGCCGTTATACTCGGCGACCGCATTGTTGAGAAAACGGCGCGCCGCGGCGATCTTGTTCTCGATATCGGTCAGTTCGTCCTGCAGTTGCCTGAAGTTCTCATTGGCTTTCAGCTGAGGATAGTTCTCCGCGACCGCCATCAGGTTGCCGATTGCGCCGGAAAGCGCACTTTCGGCTGCGCCCTTCTCGGATACGGTCGTCGCCCGCATCGCACTGGCGCGGGCCTCGGTGACCTTCTCGAAAACGCCGCTTTCATGGGCGGCATAGCCTTTGACCGTCTCTACCAGGTTGGGGATCAGGTCGTGCCGCTGACGCAGCTGCACGTCGATATCGGCGAAGGCCTGCTTCCAACCCTGTCTCAGCGAGACCAGCCGGTTATAGGTGATGATCGCGTACACGACGATCAGCGCGACGACGATCAGAAGAATGATCATGACCATGGCGATTCCGGTGCGCTCCGGATCTAGCTTAACCTATGTGGTGCGCCGGCGCGAGCCCGGCAAGACCTATTGTCCCAACCGCGCCCTCTCCACGACCCGCGCAGTCCGGCGCCGGACCCGCTGAAATGTCGCAAAGCCGGCGCCGCAGAGAACAAGCGTCAAAGTCAACACGCAAACAAAGGGGCCAAAGAGCTGTGAGGTGTTCAAAGCTGCCTCATGGCCATAGCTTTGCCCTCGCGATCGAACATGTGATCCCGCTCGAGCGGATACTTGCATTTGGGTTAACTCTTTGTTAATATTATGGTTGTCGGGCCGGTTGGGATTGAATAGAGAGCCCCATGGATCGCGAGACATTCCAGGATTTGGCCATGGCAGGCGAAGCGCCCATTGCCGCTGCGGACGCGACTGGAAATGCCGATTTCCTCAACCGTGCGCGTGCCTTCGAGCGGCGCGCGCGCGTGGCCGTTCAGCCGTTCGCGGCGGGATTTCCCTGGCCCACCATCTTTACTTTTCTCGGCGTACTGACGGGCGTCACGCTCGTTGCGCTGCTCGCGGCAAACGGACATTTGTCCTGGTGGGTTGCGGTACCGGTCAACGCGATCCTGATCTATATGGTGTTTACGCCGCTCCACGAAGCGACGCATGGCAACATTGCCGGGCGAAACCGGCGTCTCGTCTGGCTCGAAGAGCTGGTCGGACATGCGAGTGGTTTCGTATTGCTGGCGCCGTTCCCCGGTTTCCGCGTGCTCCATCTGCATCACCACGCGAACACCAACGATCCGGTCGAGGATCCGGATTACTGGGTGAAAAGCCCGACCTGGATCGGACAGGTGCTCAAGAGCCTCGTTATTCAGCCGGTATATATCTTCCACCTGTGGAAGATTGCGCGCGATCCGCGCACCATGCGCGCCTTCATATGGGAGATGGTCTACGTCGCTTCGTATGTAATCATCATCACGGCCGCCTGGTTGTCAGGCTTCGGCAAGGAGCTGACGGTTCTCTGGATACTTCCTGCTTATATCGGCGTCGTGATGTGTCCGGTAATGTTCGACTGGCCGGTACACCATCCTCACAGCGAGCGCGGCCGCTATACCGACTCGGCCATCCTTCTGTTTCCCGCCCCGTTCCGTACACTAATGGATTTCGTGTTCTGCGGACACACGTACCATCTGATTCATCACCTTTTCCCGCGCCTGCCGTTCTATCGCTACGGAGCGGCCTGGAACACGCTCAAAGACGAACTTCTTACGCTCGATCCAAAGGTGCGCGAGTTCAAATTTTAATCGCGTACATCGCGCGGACGGTTTCGGTCAGGCGTGCCGGGCCTCGCCGCGCGAGCCCACCCTTATTGCCGCGTTTCTTCGTGCGCCGGCATGGATGACGGGTTTGTCGAGTACGAGGATGTTCGCCATCATGCCGTTGTCCTCGTGGCCGAGTATGTGGCAGTGATAGACGAACTCGCCCGTCACCGCGCCGCGGAAATCCATGCGCACCTTGATGCTTGGATAGGGTCCGCTGCCCGTCCAGTAGCCCACTTCATGCGTGTCGTACCACTGCCGCTGTGCCGGCGGAACCGGCACGCCGTTGACGGCGAGCAGTTGAAAGTGAATCTGATGGATGTGGAACATGTGAATTTCTTTGGCCTGGTTCTCGATCGTCCAGTCCTCGACAGCGCCGCGATGCGTAATAATGGCCGGCGGTTCGCCTGGGTAATACGGGACCTGTGTCTGTCCCTTTACGGTAATGAAAAATGTGAAATTACCTGCGCCACCGGGCTTCCTGATGCCGCCGGCATCCGCCGCCTCGGTCTCTGTCTCCGAAAAATAGAGATGGCGACGGGCCGTGACCATCGAGTCGTCCAGCCCCGTAAATCGTTCACCTCCGATCGACGCGGCGACCGGGAAAATCCGGGGCGGAATGTCTTTGCCGTCCGTCGTATGCCTGATGACCGCCAGCGGCCGCTCGGGATCGCTGTCTCCCAGTGGTCCGGTGTCAATGCGCTCGGTTACCAGGACTGCCTTTTGCACGCTGGCGCCCGGTCCGGTCACGATGAATTCCGCGCGGCCCGCCGGCGGAATTAGAATGTCGGTCTGGGTAATGATCGTGCCCTGATGCTTGCCGTCTTCCGAGCCGGTGGGAACGCCATCCAGCGCAACGATTTCCAGCGGTTGGGCGACGCCATCATAATTGAGTTGCAGGTCGATGGTCGTGTCGGCGCTGGAGTTGAGGACGCGCCAGAACTCCTGCGCTCCGGTCCGCATCTTGATGACGGCCGGCACATATTTTGGAAATGAGACAGGTACGTAGTTGAGCGAAATATCCCAGCTGGGAACGCGGATGGTGACCTTGCCCTTGGGCGGATGACCCACGTGCTGGTCGCGGATGATGAGATAGCGTTCCGGCAGGCCGGCTACGGCATGTTGGAGATTGGCAATGCCTTCCACTTCGATCGCCCCCGTCGCGCCGCCTTCTACTGCGGCTTCGGAAATGCCGTGGACATGGGGATGATACCAGTAAAGGCCGGGCGGTTCGTCCTTGGGAATCGTCAGGCGGTAGCGAAACGTCTGACCCGAATTGATCAGCGTATGGACGACTTCATCGCCGTGGCAGTGAGGCGTCGTATTGGTGCCGTGAAAATGTATGTTCACCGATGAAACCGTCATCACGGCATCGCCGCAGACATTCGAAGGACTGGAAACCAGCTCCGCAGCGTTGCCGCCTGCCGGAGGAACGTGGTTGGTGACCGTCAGGTCGATCGCATCTCCGGGATTGACATGCAGCGTGGGCGACTCGAGCTTGTTCCTGGAAACAAAACAGAACAGCGTGCGGCCCAGCTTGTCGAGCGTCGTGTAATAGTCGAAATGCAGTTTGAGCACGCCGTTCTGGCTGTAGAGATCCGGCGGCCGCTTCGCTTCCGTTCCCGCCTGCGGCCGTGGACAGGGATCGGCATTATCGGCAAGAGCGCGCGGAGACGCGGCAACGAAAAGCAGGAAGAGCAGAAGCGCGATCCATCCCCCGCCCCGGTGCGCGACGACTTTGCCACTCATTTCCACCTCCTCGCGCGGGCGCCGGCGCGTCGGACGCGCCGTGCCCGTCAAATTACTTTCCCGCCGCCTTCCAGTAGACGAAGGATCCGGTACAATTGGGCGGCAGTGTCCAGTCCCCCTTCGCCGCATCCTTCGGCATTCCGGCTTCGCCGGGATTCAGCATCGCCTGCGATGCGCGAATCGCTATCGGCCAGTCCGACTTGATGAACGCAATCACGGCTACGATGTCGTGGTCGCTCAGATGACCTGCAAACGCAGGCATCCACGAGACGGCGTGTGGCGACGCGGAAGGGAAGCGACCATATTTCGTCATGAAAAACAGATCGTCGTCGGAATGCCGCCAGGTGTGTCCCGTCGCATCATGGGCCGGAGCGCGGCGACCCGCGAACTGGTCGTTCACCTGCCAGAGCGCCTGCCCCTCCAGATGTTTGCCATGACAGGACGAGCAGACGGGAATGTAAATCTCATAGCCGTCTTCCACGAGCTTTGAGTCGTCGGCATTGGCGTAATGCGCCGGCCAGGGCGCGGCGACCGCATTGCTCGCAACGAACACGGCCGCGAGCGCGACAGACATTCTCAATGGATCAGCTTTCGTATGTCCTGCGCCATCTTGTGCCCCGGCACATCCGGCGGCAGGAGATCGACAAACTGTCCCTTGGGATTGAGTACATAGACATACGAACTGTGATCGATGGCGTATTCGCCGCCGCCGACCATGCGCACGCGATAGTAGACGTGAAAGCTTTTCGCTGCCATTTCGATCGCGTCGTGATCGCCGCGCAGACCCTCTATGCGGGGATCGAAGGCTTTCAGATAGTTCTTCATCACTGCCGCCGTATCGCGCACGGGATCCACCGTGATGAACAGCACCCGTACGTGAGCCGCTTTCGGACCGAGTTCCTTCAGCGCCTGGCTGACCTCCGTGAGTACGGCCGGACATACGTCGGGACAAAATGTGTAGCCGAAATAAATCAGCAGCCACTTGCCCCGATAGTTCGCAAGCGTGACATCGCGCCCGTCGAGGGTCGTAAGATCGAACTGACCCTCGATCGGCGGCAAGGCAGACGATGCCTGCGTCGCAGGGATTGCGACGAAGAGAAAGGCGAGCAGGAAGGCGGCCCAAGATCTCATCAGACGTGTTGCGGTGTGCTCCTCGCGCCGAGTTTTATCGGCTTTGCCGTGGCCGGCGGGCGCGCCTGCGCACGCTTCGCACCGCCTCCCCTGGGCAGTACGAGAATATTCGCCATCATGCCCGCGTCCTCGTGGTCCAGAATATGACAGTGGTAAACGAACTCCCCGGCCACGGCGCCACGGAAATCCATGCGCACCTCGATACTCGGATAGGGCCCGCTGCCGGTCCAATAGGGAACCTGATAGGTATCGTACCATTGCCGCTTTTCCTTCGGAACGAAAACGCCGTTCACCGCGAGCAACTGGAAATGTATCTGGTGAATATGGAATTCATGGACCTCCTTTGTCGTGTTCTCGATTGTCCAGTCCTCCACAGCGCCCTGGGTCGTCGTTATGGCGGGCGGCTCGTCGGGATAGTACGGCACCTTATCCTGGCCTTTGACCGTGACGTAGAAGACGCCGCCGCCGCTCGGACGCGAGCGCCCCGTCGTCCCTGTCGTCTCGGCGAAGTAGATATCGCGATGCGCCGTCACCATCGAATCGTCGACATCCGCAAAGCGGTTTCCCGCGATATCCCTCGCAATCGGCAGAATGGGTTTCGGGATTTTCGCGAGGTCATGCGTCAGTTGGATCGTCGCCAACGGGCGCCGCGTGTCGATGTCGCCCGCCGGACCCGTATCGATATGATTGGTCATAAAGACCGCGTACTTCACCTTGGTCGACGGACCTTTGACAATGAATTCCGCACGGCCGGCCGGCGGAATGTACACATCCGTTTCTGTGAACGTCGTGCCCTGGTGCGTGCCGTCCTGCGTATTGACCGGCACGCCGTCCAGAGCCACGACTTCCACGGTCTGCGGCTTGCCGTCATAAAGGAGCTGCAGATCCAGATTCGTATCGGCGGCGGCATTCACCACGCGCCAGAATTCCCGCGCGCCGGGACGCATCTGAATGACGCCGGCCCTGTATTTGGGGTACGGCGCGGGGACGTAATTCAGAGAAACGTCCCAGAACGGCGCCGTCGGCGCCGTGCGCCCGTTCTGCGGCGGATTCTGCAGCGGCTGATCGCGGACAACGAGAAACCGCTGCGGCAGGCCCTGCACCGCATGGTCCATATTGGCAATGCCTTCGATCTCGATGGCGCCGGACGCCCCGCCCTGCACCGCCTTGCTGGAGTAGCCATGAACGTGATGATGGTACCAGTACATGCCCGGCGGCTCG